>Ga0123339_10002418_pt1 | contig 12640 bp, 12 predicted proteins | sample lystaG_FD_89956 | JGI IMG/M metagenome (GOLD analysis project Ga0123339, IMG submission 89956) | Glacier valley bacterial and archeal communities from Borup Fiord, Nunavut, Canada, to study Microbial Dark Matter (Phase II) -... | ecosystem: Environmental > Aquatic > Freshwater > Ice > Glacier ... | reverse complement strand
GCCACGCCAAACGAGCGGCTCGCAACGGCGGCAGGGCCTACAAATCAGCATCAAAGCCGGTCGGCACGGGACGAAAAACGAACACGGGTCCGCACGCCAGCCACGCCCGCAACGCCCCAGTCAGCCCACCCGCCGCGTGCCGCCCAGCGCGTTCAGCAGCACGCCCCCCGCCACCGCGGCCACCGCCAGCACCTCCACAGGGCCGGGCACCTCCGCCAGCACCAGCGCCGCCCCCACCGTGGCCAGCACCGGCACCAGCGCCGTAAACCCCGGTGCCCGCGCGCCCAGCACCGCAACCGCCCGGTTGAACGCCAGCAACGCCACCGCACTGGCCAGCACGCCCTGATACACCGCCTGCACCGCCAACTCGCCCACCGGAGCCGCCATCAAGTGCGAAGCACCCGACAACACGTAAAACGGCAAGTAGCCCAAGGACAGCACGCAGGTCAGCGCCGTGGCGTCCAGCGCCGCCAGCCCCGCCCGCCGCATCCGCACGGTGGCAATGCCCCACCCCGCAGCGCACACCAAGAACGCCGCATGCCCGGCCAGCGCCCCCTCCCCCGCATGGGCCAGCACAAGCGCCGCCGCCCCAACTGCAATCAACCCCAGCCCGGCCGCACGCACCCGTCCCGGCCGCTCCCCCAGCAACAGCGCCCCGAACCCCGCCGCAAACAACGGCATCGTGCCCGGCGTCAGCGCCGCCGCGTGCGCCGCCGGGGCAAAGCGCAACCCCAAGGACAGCACCAGCGCAAACGGAGCACCCGACCCGGCCACTAGCCACAGCGACTCCGTCCACGCCCCCCGCGGCAAGCTGGGCGCACGCCGCAGCAGCACCGGCAGCAGGATCATCCCGCTGATGCCAAACCGCAGCGCCACAAGGTCCGCCGCGCCCAGCACGCCGCGCCCGCTCACGGCATGGCGCGTGACGACGAACCAGCCACCCCAGATACCCACCGCCAGCAGCGCCCACCCCACGCCAGCCGCCCCGCCGGACCGGATCGGCGGCCGCGCAGCCGGCGCCTCCACAGCCGCGCTCATCGCACCCCGCTCACCGCCCGCCACCTATCGCCAGTCACTCATCGCGGGCCACTCCTCTCCGGTCTCCAATCGCCGAACCTCTATCGCCGGCCGTCCATATCCGCCCGCCCGTCGCAATCTGCTCGATGCACCCCGGCCCGCCGCGCCCCGAACCGCCCCAACCGGAACGGCGCCGGGTCCACCACCGGCGCCCCACCCAGGACTAAATCCGCCATCAGCCGCCCCGCCCCCGGCCCGATGCCGAACCCATGGCCCGAAAACCCGCTCGCCAAGTGGAACCCCGGCACCCCGTCCACCGCCGAAATCACCGGCACCCCGTCCGGCGTAACGTCAATCATCCCGCCCCAAGTGCCCGCCACCTGCATCCCCGCGAACGCCGGAAACGCCTCCACCAGCTTGCGCCGCGCAAACGCCAGGCTGGCCGCGCTCGGCTCCGGGTCCAAGACACGCACCCGCTCGAACGGCGAAGCCTCGTCCAGCCCCCACCGCCGCGGCATCCGCCACTCCTGCATGAAGCTCCGGTCCAGCCGCAGCTTCAACTCGCGCCGGTTCTGCAAGAACGACCGCCCGAACTGCGGCAACAGACGAAAGCTGTCGGGCACGATCGGCGTCAGCATGTTGTTGCGCTGCGCGATGGTGTAGCCGCCGTCCCGCCGCCGCCGGAACGCCCAGTCCCGCCCGCCCACCGCCATGTCCGGCCCAGCCATCGGCGCCGTCCGCATCACCGACCCCAGCACCTTCAGTTGCGGAAACCCCACGCCCTCGTTGCCGCAAAACAACCGGGACCACGCGCCGCCCGCCAGCACCACTGCATCGCACGCAACGCGCCCACGCTCCGTCACGACGCCTACGACCCGGCCGCCCTGCAAGTCCAGCCCCCGCGCCGCGCACCCCTGCAAGATGACCGCACCCTGCCGCCGGGCAGCGGCAGCCATGGCTGGAACCGCATGCTGAGGCTCCGCCTTCCCATCCGTAGGCGTATGCAACGCCCCATAAAACCGCCGGCCAGCCCCAGGCAGCAGCGCCGCTGTCTCGTCCGCATCCAGCAGGCGCGTGCCCACCTGATGCTCCCGCACGCGGTCCAGCCAAGCCGCCTGCCCCTCCAGCTCACGGGCGGTCTCGGCCACATACGCAACCCCAGCCCGGCGGAACCCCACATCCGCGCCAATCCGCGCCGCCATGCCGTCCCACATCCGGACGCTCTCCATCGCCAGCGGCACCTCGGCCAAGTCCCGCCCCGTCGTGCGGCACCAGCCCCAGTTCCGGCTGCTCTGCTCCCCGCCCACCTGCCCCTTCTCCAGCACGGTCACGGCCACGCCGCGCTCCGCCAGCGTCAGCGCCGTGCTGATGCCTATGATTCCCGCCCCGATCACCACCACCCCGGTCCGCCGGGGCAGGTCGGCGTCACCATCCGTGTCGTCCAGCAGCCGCGTCATCCCGTGCATCCCCCCCGCGCGTCCCCCGGCCAATCCGGACTCCACCATCGCCTCCTGCACGGCAATGCCCCGTGCGTCTCCTCGGCACATCGCCCCGTGCATCCCGGGCCGATCCGCGCCATGCTACGCCCCGGCAGCAAAAGGGAAAGCGGCGATGATGCGGATCGGAACAATGCTGGCAGCCGGCGCAGCCCTCGCGGCGATGGCCAGCCCAGCCCTCGCGCAAAGCGGCTCCGCCACGCTCGACGCCGTCCGCAGCCGCGGCCTGCTGATGTGCGGCACCTCCGGTGAGATCACCGGCTTCTCCTTCACCGACAGCAAGGGCGTCATGCAGGGCCTGGACGCCGACGGCTGCCGCGCCATCGCCGCCGCCGTCCTGGGCGACGCCACCAAGCTCCGCTTCGTCCCACTCACCGCCCAAAACCGCTTCACCGCCCTCCAATCCGGCGAGGTGGACGTGCTCATCCGCAACACCGGCTGGTCCCTGACGCGGGAGGCCAGCCTCGGCCTGCTCTTCGCCGCCACCAACTTCTGGGACGGCACCAGCCTGATCGTGAAGACCGCCAGCGGCGTCAAGCACACCTCCGAACTCAACAACTCGTCCATCTGCGTCCGACCCGGCACCAGCACCGAACTCGACCTCGCCGACTGGGCGCGCACCAACCGCATCGCCTTCACCCCCGTCCAGATCGGCGGCGTGAACGAGATCCAGCAGGCATTCCTCTCCGGCCGCTGCGACGCCTTCACCACCGACAGCTCCCAACTCGCCGGCTTCCGCTACGCCCAAGGCGCAAAGGCGCAGGAACTCACAATTTTGCCGGAACCCATCGGCACCGGCCCCTCCGGCAGCATGGTTCGCAAGGGCGACGACAAGTGGTTCGACATCGTGCGCTGGGTCCACTACGCCCAGGTCTCGGCCGAGAACCTCGGCGTCACCCAAGCCAACGTGGACAGCTTCAGCACCAGCACCAACCCCGACGTAAAACGCTTGCTCGGCCAAGACGGCGACCTCGGCAAGGCGCTCGCGCTCGACAACCGCTGGGCCTACAACGCCGTCAAGCAGGTCGGCAACTACGGCGACATGTGGGACCGCTCCATCACCCCCATCGGCCTGCAACGCGGCGCGAACGCGCTGTGGACCAAGGGCGGCCTGCAATTCGCCCCCCCGTTCCGGTAGCCCAGCGGCGTTGCGCCAACCCGGCGCATCAGCTCATGCCAACGGCCCTTCGCGCTGGCCGGTCCCGCCTGCACGTCCCGATGCGTGCCGTGAACGCAGAAGCGGTCAGAGCGTGAGGCCGCTGGCATCGTGCCAACCCGCGTTGCCGTTGGCCCGTCATCGCGAGCCGCCCTTGCGGCGTGGCGATCCAGGGGCCGCCAGGACCGCGCTGCCCGGCCGTGGCACCCCACGCCGCAAAGGCGCCCTGCCGTGACAGGAACCCCAGGAATCGTCGTCAACGCCGGTCGCCATGAAACCGCAGCGCATCCAGACAGGAGCAACCCCGCCATGTACGTCCCCCGGCAGTTCCGCGAGGACCGCACCGACACCTTGGCGCGCGCCGTCCGCAGCATCCAACTCGCGGCCCTGGTCACGCCCGGCCCAGACGGCCTGCAAGTCTCCCACGTCCCCATGGTCCTGCATGAGGACGCCGCCGGCGCCTGGACGCTGCAAACACACGTCGCCCGCCCCAACCCCCACTGGTCCCTGGCCGGCGCCGCCTCCGTCGCAATCTTCCAAGGCCCGCAAGCCTACGTCTCGCCGTCCTGGTACCCCGCCAAGCGCGAGCACGGCAAGGTCGTCCCAACCTGGAACTACATCGCCGTCCACGCCCACGGCACCCTCGAAACCATGGACGACGGCCCCGCGCTGCTATCTCACCTGAACAACCTGACCGACGCCAACGAGGCCGGGCGCGACCAACCCTGGCACGTCGCCGACGCCCCGGCGGACTACGTGGGCGCCCTGTCCCGCGCCATCGTCGGCCTCCGCCTCCGTGTCTCGCGCATCGAAGGCGCCTGGAAGATGATCCAGCATCGCACCGCCGCCGACCGCCTGGGCACCATCGCCGGCCTGGCATCTGACCCGCACGGCCAAGCCGTAGCGGAAATCATGCAGGGGCTTGAGGCCGCCCGCACCATCCCAGGCTGAACCGCCCAGGCTAAGCCGCCCGGGCTGGCCCGGACCTACGGCTGGCCAGCCCGGAGCGGTGCCGTCGCACTCAGAACAGAGGCCACATGCCCGGCGATCACCGCCTCCTCGTCCGTCGGCACCACCCAAGCCTCCACCCGGCTCCCCTCCGCACTGATCCGCCCCGTCCCACCCGCCTGGTTGGCAGCGCCATCCAGCACCAGCCCCAGCCACCCCAGCCCGGCGCACACCCCAGCGCGCACCGCCGCGTCATGCTCCCCGATCCCCGCCGTGAACACGATCCCGTCCACCCCGCCCATCTGCGCCGCCAGCGCCCCGGCGCACCCCACGGCCCGATGCGCGAACAGCTCGACCGCCTCCCGCGCCCGCGGGTCCGCGCTGCCCGCCAGGTCCCGCATGTCTCCGCTAACCCCCGAGACGCCAAGCAGTCCGGACTTGTGGTACAGCAGGTCCTCCACATCCGCAGCCGGCATCCCCCGGGCTTGCAGCAGGTGCAGCACCGCCCCAGGGTCCAAGCTGCCGGGCCGCGTCGCCATCAACAGCCCGTCCAGCGCCGTCAGCCCCATCGTCGTCCCCACGCTGCGCCCGCCGTGCAACGCGCACAGGCTGGCCCCATTGCCGAGGTGCGCCACAACCACCCGCCCCGCCGCCAACGCCGGCGCCAACTCGCGCAGCCGCCCGGCGATGAACTCATACGACAAGCCATGGAACCCATAGCGCCGGACACCCTCGTCGTGCAGCGCCCGCGGCAACCCCAGCCAGGTCGCAACCGCCGGCATCGTCGCATGGAAGGCAGTGTCGAAACACGCGACCTGCGGCACGCCCGGCAGAGCCGCCATGGTGCCGCGGATCGCCGCCAAGCTGTGCGGCTGGTGCAGCGGCGCCAGAGGCACCAGCCCGTCCAGCGCGTCCAGCACGCCGTCATCCACCCGCACCGGCGCCGTGAACCGCGTCCCACCATGCACGACCCGGTGCCCAACCGCGGCGACGCCCCCCGGCCCGCGGCAACCTAGCCAGCCCAGCAAATCCGGCAAGACATCCTCGTGCGTGGACCCATGCAGCACCGGCGGCTCCACCGCCACCCCGTTCGCCGCCGCCTCGGCCTTCAGTCGCGTGCCGATGCCCGAGACTTGCCCGCGCAGCAGCGCCCGCCCACCGTCGAACAGCGCAAATTTCAAGCTGCTCGACCCGGCATTCAACGCCAGGACAGGCCCAACCATCACCCGACCGGCCCCGGCCACCGCCAGTCCCGTATCTCCGGCATGTCCTCCCCGTGCTCACGCACGTAAGCATGATGCTCCTGCAACTTGTCCCGCAGCGCCTGAGCCAAGTGCCCCGCCTCGTCCCGCAGCCGCTCCACCCGGGCAACCGCCGCCAGCGCCAAATGGAACCGGTCCAACCGGTTCATCACCGTCATGTCGAAGGGCGTCGTCGTCGTCCCCTCCTCGATGAACCCATGCACATGGAACCGCTCGGCCCGGCACCGCCCATGCAGCAACCGGTGCACCACCCACGGATACCCATGGAACGCAAAGATCACCGGCCGGTCCGCCGTGAACAGGCTGTTGAACGTCCCGTCCGGCAACCCGTGCGGATGCTCGCTCGGCGGCTGCAGCGCCATCAGGTCCACGACGTTCACGACCCGCACCCGCATGTCCGGCAAGTGCCGCCGCAACAGGTCCACCGCCGCCATCGCCTCCAGCGTCGGCACGTCCCCCGCGCAGGCCATCACCACGTCCGGAACGGCCCCGCCGTCGTTGCTCGCCCAAGTCCAGATGCCCGCGCCCTCCGCGCAATGCCGCATCGCCTCGTCCACGCCCAGCCACTGCGGCCCCGGCTGCTTGCCCGCCACGATCACATTGACGTAGTTCCGCGACCGCAAGCAATGGTCCGCCGTGCTCAGCAGCGTGTTCGCATCCGGCGGCAAGTAAACCCGGACCACCGAAGCCTTCTTGTTGGTGACATGGCCAATAAAGCCTGGGTCCTGGTGGCTGAACCCGTTGTGGTCCTGCCGCCAAACGTGGCTGGTCAGCAGGATGTTCAGGCTGGCAACCGGCCGCCGCCATGGAATGCGGTGACAAGCCTCCAGCCACTTCGCATGCTGGTTGAACATGCTGTCCACGATGGCGATGAACGCCTCGTAGCAACTGAACAAGCCGTGCCGGCCCGTCAGCAAATACCCCTCCAGCCAGCCCTGGCACAGATGCTCGCTCAACACCTCCATCACCCGCCCGTCCGGACCGACATGGTCGTCGGTCGGCAGCCGCTCCCCCATGCTCTCCCGGTCCGTCACCTGGAACAGCGCGTCCAGCCGGTTGCTGGTCGTCTCGTCCGGTCCCATCACGCGGAACCGGTCCATGTTGGCCGCCATCACGTCCCGCAGCCACGTCCCCAGCACCCGCGTCGCCTCGCCATCGGCGCCCCCGGGATGCTGAACGGCGACTGCGTGCGAGCGGAAATCCGGCAGCGTCAAATCCCGCAGCAGCAAGCCGCCATTGGCATGCGGATTGCTGCCCATCCGCCGGGCACCCTCCGGCGCCAGCGCCGCAATGCCTGCAACTGGGGCGCCATCCCCGTCGAACAGCTCCTCCGGCCGGTAGCTCCGCATCCAAGCCTCAAGCTGAGCCAACCGCTCCGGATGCGCCGCCAGCTTGTCCAACGGCACCTGGTGCGCCCGCCAAGTCCCCTCCACCGGCAACCCGTCCACCACCGCCGGCCCGGTCCACCCTTTCGGCGTCCGCAGGATCAGCATCGGCCACCGCGGCCGGGTCATCCGCCCCGCCCGGGCCGCCGCCTGGATCGCCGCAATTTCGTCCAAGCAAGCATCCAGCGCCGCCGCCATCGCCTGGTGCATCGCCATCGGCTCGTGCCCGGCCACGATCCGCGGCGCATACCCATACCCCGTGAACAGCGCCAGCAACTCCTCTTCTGGAATGCGCGCCAGCACCGTCGGACCCGCAATCTTGTACCCATTCAGGTGCAGCACCGGCAGCACCGCCCCGTCCCGCGCCGGGTTGAGGAACTTGTTGCTATGCCAGCTTGCCGCCAGCGCCCCAGTCTCCGCCTCCCCGTCCCCCACCACGCAGCACGCCACCAGGTCCGGAGTGTCGAACACCGCCCCATAGGCATGAAGCAGGCAGTACCCCAGCTCCCCACCCTCGTTGATGCTCCCCGGCGTGTCCGGGCTGGCATGGCTGGGAATCCCGCCGGGAAAGCTGAACTGCTTGAACAGCCGCCCCATCCCCGCGCCGTCGCGGGTAATCGCCGGAAAGTGCTCGCTATACGCCCCCTCCAGCCAAGTATTCGCCACCACCCCCGGCCCGCCATGCCCCGGACCCGCCACGAACAGCGCGTTCAAGTCCCGCGCCCGGATCGCCCGGTTCATGTGCGCATAAACGAAGTTCAGCCCCGGCGTCGTCCCCCAGTGCCCGAGCAGCCGAGGCTTCACATGCCCGATCACCAACGGCTCCCGCAGCAGCGGATTGGCCAGCAAGTAGATCTGCCCGACCGACAGGTAATTCGCAGCCCGCCAGTAAGCATCTATTGCCGCGAGGTCCGGCCCTGCCAGGACAGGGGCGGCATGGAGAATGGTGTCCGGCATGGCGCGGGCCTCCTATTGGAAGCACCAGGCCTGGCACGTATCGCAAGCAGCTGCCATCACAGCCGTGTTGCAGCACGCAAACGTGCTATGGGCAGCCAGCCTACCCCGGCCCAGGCACCATCCGCCGCACCACCCCGTCCCGCTTCACCAGCCCATGATACAGCGCCCCCGCAATATGCAGCGCGATCAACGCCAGCAGCGTCAACGCAAATGCCGGATGCACCGTCTCCATCAGCTTGCCCAGCGGGTCGCCCTTCGGCACGATCAGCGGCAGCGGGATCAACCCCGCCAGCTTCACCCGCGCCCCATCCGCCGACGCCGCCAGCCACCCCATCACCGGCAGCACCACGAACCCGGCATAGAACGCCCAATGCGTCGCCCGCGACACCACCCGCAACGCCGGGCTGAGGTCCGCCGGAGCCGGCGGCGCCGGATGCGTCAGCCGCCACCCCAGCCGCACCAGCATAACCACCAGCACCGAAGACCCCAGCGAGAAATGCCACTGCACCAGCGCCCCCTCCGCCGACTTCGGCAGCACCAGGTCCAGCCACAGCGCCACCGAGTATTGGACCGCCAGCATCGCCACCACCAGCCAATGCAACGCCTGCGCGACGCCGGTGTACCTCCACCCGCCAGCGGCGGCGTGGGCTTGCGTGGTTGCCGACATGAGTGTTCCTGACCTGCTTACGGTTGTCCTGCCGCCTATCACATCTGGCACCCAGGCCAACCGTCAACTGCGGGCAACCCCGAACGGGCAGATTGCCGGACCGCCCCATCCCTGCCAACGTCGCCACTACCACTGCCATCCCCGCCGACACCCGCCCCGCACCCACACCGGCCCACCCAACGACTGACCCATTCAACGACCAACCGGGACACCAGCACGAGACCCCCATGACCGCGCCCTTCCTCGCCTGCATGACCCTGGTCGCCCAAACCTACGCCCTGCCCCCCCGGGTGCTGCCCGCCATCCAAGCGGTCGAGGGCGGCAACATCGGCGTCATCCACCACAACACCGACGGCTCCGACGACCTTGGCCCCATGCAGGTCAACACCCTTTGGCTCCCAACCCTCGCCCGCCTCACCGAGCTTCCCGCCGAAGAAGTCCGGGAACGCCTGCTCACCCGCCCCTGCTTCAACGTCGCCGCCGCCGGCCTGATCCTGCGCACCTACCTCAACGAGACCCGCGGCAACCTCCTCCGCGCCGTCGGCAACTACCACTCCCACACCCCCGTCCTGAACCTGCGCTACCAAGCCCGCGTGCTCCGCACCGCTGCCGCCCTGTTCCAACCCCAACCCACCCGCCGCCCCCCCGGCACCTACCTCGCCTACGCCCGCTCCGGCCCCTACGGCCCGCCCTGCCCCCGCTGCGGCCCAGCCCGCCCCGAATACCGCGGCTACACCTGGCGCCACGGCTTCTTCCCGTAAGTGCCGGGCCGGTGTGTCACGTGGCAGGCAGCCAACCGCCGTAGCGTCTCAACCCACTGAGCAGGCCAGCAAAGCCCGCCAAACACGCTGCTCTCGACGCGAACGCTCTCCGCCAAAAGGACCTCTGGCGTGCGCGGGTGCCCACGCTGGCTCGCCGGTGCCTCCACACCGCCCGCGCGGAACCGGTCACGCCAGTGGCGTATGATCGTTCGGTTAAGGTTCAACTCAATGGCCAGGGCACCCGCGGGCTCGCCAGCCTCTAACCTTTCAACGGCATTCAGCATGAACTCCCGGCTATGGCGCCCGGACTCGCCTGGAAACACCAGCACGTTCTCCCCGTTTGGAACCGCCCGGGTTCACCTGCTTCACCCCAGGGGTCCACTCCACTCCCGCCGGGGTTGCCGAAGGTTCGCAGGGTGTCTGGTAAGCGTTGGCTTGGCAGGCAAGTAAGTTCAGGCGGCCGGCCGGGGCGGCGCGGGGTTGGATCGCCAACTTGCACAGTGTCGCGATCACTGGCCTCAACGATATAGTTCCGATAACCTACTTGTTATTTTAATGCAACGGAACGACGTAGCATCCGGAGCGGAACGTTAGCCGCCCCTGATGGAGGGCCGTCGCGGTGGACGGCACGACGCGGCCAACTCCAACCCAGGACTGGAAATCCCAATGCCGACGCCCCGCTGGCTTGCATTGCCCCTCGTTCTGACGCTGGCCCTGCCAGGGGCGGCCCGGGCGAACATCGTAGTCAACGGCGGGTTCGAAGCCGTGCTGTCCGGCTGGAGCAACAACTGGTCATCGGAGAACACCATCGTGCACTCCGGTTCAAGGTCGGCAGCCTCCGGATGCCAGGACCCCACGTGCGTTGATCCGAATTCACCTGCACGGTCGTTCCTCACCCAGGACCTGCCGACCGTCGCGGGCGGCGTTTATTCCTTGGACTTCTTCGTCAACCAGGTCGGTGGAACCCCGAACGCGTTGCGCGTGTACTGGGGTGGCACGCTGGTGTTCGCGATGGCGGACACCCCCGACGGCCTTGGGTTCGTGGAGCACAGTGCCAGCAACCTGACTGCCGTAGGCAACACGACGACGCTGACCTTCCTGGGCCGTAACGATCCCGACACCGTTTACCTCGACGATGTGTCCGTCCTGCAAGCGGCCGTGCCGCAACCGGTACCGGAACCCGGCACGGTAGCATTGGTCGGCGCCGCCGTGCCCGGCCTGTTCAGTCTTCGCCGGCGGGCGTAGGGACATGCGCTCGATGGCGCCGGGCCTGCGGCTGGCCACCATGGCCGCCGTCCTGGTCTTGGCCGGATGCATCGGCCCGCCGCTCAATTCCCCGTTCTGGGCCGCGCAGTCCGTAAGCCAGCTCCGGAGCACGTTCCCCGTGGGGCAGACCCGGCCCCAGGACGTGACGGCACGCATCGTGGAAACGCGAAGCTCCGCCGGCGGCACAGGCGTGCTGGATGCCCGCAAGGTGTTCTTCCAGCGCGACCAAAGGGGTGTGCTGGCCTCCAGCCAAGCCGGGCAGCAACCAGAAGCGCCGCTGACCCCAGTCGCGCGCCTATCCTACTTCTGGTCTGAAACCAACTACCCGGCGGACAGGACAGGATACGACCGGGACCTTCGGTTCTACTTCGACGGCGACAACAGGTTGGTCCACTTGGAGCGCCTTGACCGGGACGCGCAATCACGCCCGTTCAGGATGTGTTGCTGATCTCCGGGCAGCCAGTTCAGTTGCAGCCACCTCAACCCGCCTCGGTGTCAACCGGAAAGGGATGATGAAAGAATGGAAGACGCCCTGGGGGCCTGCCGTTCCAAGGCCAAAGCGGAGCCGGGCTTGAATGGGTGGACGCCATGTGGAGCATATGCGGTCCCAGATGGTAAGGATGCCGCCGAAGTTCGCACCATAGTTGCCAGGGTCGTCGCTGTGATGGATGCGATGCACGCCCGGCGTGACGATGACTGCCGAGAGCATCCGCTCAAGCGTGGGCGGCAGCGCCAGGTTCACGTGGGTCCACATGTCGAAGACTGGGGCAAGCATCCCGTAGGCCGCTGCCGCCCACGGCGGCAGGCCCAAGATCGTCAGCACGATGCCGCCCACGGCAGCGTTGACCAGTGCCTCCCCGGGGTGGTGCCGCAGGCCCGTCGTAAGGTCCACTTGTTCGTCGGCGTGGTGGACGGCATGGAAACGCCAAAACGGCCGAAGATGCTGCATACGGTGGAGGGCGTAGGAAAGCGCATCCAGCAGGACCAGGTCCACAGCCAGGACCAGCCAGGGATTGCAGTTGCGGGCCAGCAACGCCAGCGGCCCACCGTCCCAGCCATCCAGCATCACGCCGACCAGGCGGGATGGAGCAAACACCGCAGCACAGGCAAGGACCGCGCCAAACAGGCAAAAGTTTGTCACCCAGCGAAGCCCGGCGGCAGTGGCGCTATCTCGTGGGCGGTGCGTCTCGAGAACTGCCAGGACAACGAAAGCCGCTGACATCGCAGGCAACGTCCATGCCGCGGCCCACTCGACCAGCCAGGGCATGACGCCGCTACTTGCGGAAGCGGCGGTAGATCAGTGTGCCGCCAACACCCACCGCCAGAAGCGAAAGGGTGATCGGCTCCGGCACCGGGGTAACCGGGACCTGAATGCCCGCGAACGCAGCCTGGCTGGCCAGGAAGAAGGAGGTGATCGCAACCAATAGACGGGACATTGGACACCTGGGTTCGAGTTGCCAGCACAAGCTAAGGAACCTGCTGGGCCGAACGCAAGTCTTTTTGCAAGCGGTGTGAAAGCGGCGCCTGTCATGCCGGAGTGCGGGCGGTCCAATACCAACCGGCGTTGATACTGACCTGCCGCGAAGCCCAGCAGCAGAAGTCATTCACTGGTCAACATCAACGCCGGTTGATATAGGATCTCGCCCTTCGGCGTTGCTGCACGGGTAGGTGTGGTGTCAAGGCTCCGTCCTAGCCACCCCATATCTACCTCACGGTGCAGACCCG
>Ga0123339_10002414_pt1 | contig 12660 bp, 9 predicted proteins | sample lystaG_FD_89956 | JGI IMG/M metagenome (GOLD analysis project Ga0123339, IMG submission 89956) | Glacier valley bacterial and archeal communities from Borup Fiord, Nunavut, Canada, to study Microbial Dark Matter (Phase II) -... | ecosystem: Environmental > Aquatic > Freshwater > Ice > Glacier ... | reverse complement strand
CGTTCACAGCTATAATTATGTTACAGGTAGTGGATGATATTTACCTAGAGGTTGACTGTACAGGATTGACTACCTGGATGTGCACTGTGAAGGTGTTACGCCTGGCAGGGGCTGCGTTAAAGGTGAACTCATCATCGCCAACGTAGCCCTTCGTAGGATGATACACAGCACCAAAAGCGATCTGCTCTGCACTGCTTGATCCAAATCCAACCGCCGCTGACACACCTCGAACGTTTGTCTGCGTGCGTTCCGAGTGTATCTCCACTGTACCATGACTTGGCTGCTGAATTATTGCACCTCCATTCTTGCCAACGACGGTGCCAATATAAACAACACATCGGTCAGCATTACTTGCAACCTTCATTCTGAGAATAACCTGCGGATCATCTACAAGAAAGCGCTGACTTTCTATTACGCACTGCCGATCAGCGGTAACCTGCTCAGCGCAACCAAGCAACCCTACGCCTGCAAAAACAATAACCCAGCGCATAATATCTGCCCTCACTTCAAGGTGGGGACGGTATGCCGGACTAGCCAGCAGAGACAAGAGGTTGCTGCAATCTAAATCCTGGATGCCGCAGCGAGCGAGCTGACCACGGCATCCCTAATACACGGCAGTTCAGATATGCAGCGCGCGGCCCTGGACGGCCAGGGCGGCTTCCTTGACGGCTTCGCTAAGGCTGGGGTGGGCGTGGCATGTGCGGGCCACGTCCTCGCTGCTGGCGCCGAACTCCATGGCCGTCGCTAGTTCGGCGATAAGGCCACCTGCGTCAGGGCCGATGATATGGGCGCCCAGGATCCGGTCGGTGGTGCTGTCGGCCAGGATTTTCACGAAGCCGTCCGTGGTGCCCATTGCCCGGGCACGGCCGTTGGCGGTGAAGGGGAACTTGCCGACCTTATAGGACACGCCGGCCTGCTTCAGGTCGTCTTCGGTCCGGCCGATGCTGGCGACTTCCGGCCAGGTGTACACCACGCCGGGGATCACGTCGTAGTTCACGTGGCCGGCCTGGCCGGCCATGCGCTCGGCGAGGGCCACGCCCTCCTCCTCCGCCTTGTGGGCCAGCATAGGGCCGGCGATCACGTCGCCTATAGCGTAGATGCCGGGCACGTTGGTGGCGTAATGGGCATCCACCACCACGCGGCCGCGGTCGTCCAGGGCGACGCCGGCCTCGGCCAGGCCCAGCCCGTCCGTGTAGGCGCGGCGGCCGACGCTGACGAGCACGACATCGGCCAGGATGTCCTCGGCCGGGCCGCCCTTGGAGGGTTCGACCGTCAGGGTCACGCCCTCGTTGCCCTTGCGGGCGCCCGTGACCTTGGTGCCGAGGCGGAACTTGATGCCTTGCTTGCCCAGGACGCGCTCGAAGGTCTTGGCGATCTCGGCGTCCATGCCGGGCACGAGGCGGTCGAGGTACTCGATGACCGTGACCTCGGCGCCAAGGCGCTTCCAGACGCTGCCAAGCTCCAACCCGATGTAGCCGCCGCCGATGATCGCGAGGTGGCCGGGCACTTGGTCCAGCTCCAGCGCGCCGGTGCTGGTAACGATGGTGCGCTCGTCCACGTCAACGCCGGGCAGGGTCAGGCTCTCGCTGCCGGTGGCGATCACGATGTGCTTGGCGTCGTAGGTGGTGCCGTCCACGTCCACCTTGCCCGGCGCGGCGACGCGTCCGCTGCCCTTGAGCCAGTCCACGTGGTTTTTCTTGAACAGGAACTCGACGCCCTTGACGTTGGCACCGACCACGTCCTGCTTGCGGGCCATCATGCGCTTGAGGTCCAGCTTGACGCTATCAATCATCACGCCGTGGTCGGCGAAGGCGTGCTTGGCTTCCTCAAAGTTCTCGCTGGATTGCAACAGGGCCTTGCTGGGGATGCAACCGATGTTGAGGCAGGTGCCGCCGAGGGTCGCCCGGCGCTCGACGCAGGCGGTGCGGAGGCCAAGCTGGGCGGCGCGGATGGCGCAGACGTAGCCGCCGGGGCCGCCGCCGATGACGATGACGTCGTATTGGTCAGACATGATGGTGTCCTTTGTGCTGCCCCCTATGTGGGGGCGGGCGATGCGGACGGAACGGCAAAGTGCTCATTCCTGACCTGCCTTGGATACGCAGGATGGACCGGCAACGTGCTGTATCCGGTACTGCGGACCAGATGGCGGAAGGCGCTTCGCCTTTCCGCCCTACGATCCCAAGCCGGCAGTGCTTCAGCCCCGGACTCGCCGCTACGGCCTATAAGTCCAGCAGCAGCCGGCGCGGGTCTTCTACGCCTTCCTTGACACGCACCAGGAAGGAGACGGCTTCCTTTCCGTCCACGATGCGGTGGTCGTAGGACAGGGCGAGGTACATCATCGGACGTATCTCCACCTTGCCGCCCACCGCCATCGGGCGGTCCTGGATCTTGTGCATGCCCAGGATGCCGGACTGCGGCGCGTTCAGGATGGGGGTGCTCATCAGGCTGCCGTAGACGCCGCCATTGGTGATGGTGAAAGTGCCGCCGGATAGCTCGTCCAGCTTCAGCGCGCCGTCGCGGGCGCGGCGGCCGAAGTCGCCGATGGCCTTTTCGATCCCGGCGAAGCCCAACTGGTCGGCGTCGCGCACGACGGGGACGACTAGGCCGTTCGCGCCGCCGACCGCGATGCCCATGTGGACGAAGTGCTTGTAGACGATCTCGTCGCCGTCAATCTCGGCGTTGACGGCCGGGAACTCCTGCAAGGCGGCGACGCAGGCGCGGACGAAGAAGGACATGAAGCCTAGGCGGACGCCCTTGTGCTTCTTCTCGAAGGCGTCCTTGTACTCGGTGCGGAGGGCCATCGCCGCGCCCATGTCCACCTCGTTGAAGGTGGTCAGCATGGCGGCGTTGTTCTGCGCTTCCTTGAGCCGTTGCGCGATGGTGCGGCGGAGGCGGGTCATCTTCACCCGCTCTTCCCGCGCATCGTCGCTGCGGGCGGCCTTCGGAGCAGGCGCGGGGGCCGGGGTAGCGGCGGGGCGGGCGAGGAATTGTAGGACGTCGCCCTTGGTTATACGGCCGTCCTTGCCTGTGCCGGCATCCATCTGCCCGGCGGACAGCCCCTTTTCCTCCATCATTTTGGCCGCCGCCGGCATCGGCGCGTGGGCATTGGGCGGAGGAACGTTAAGTGCGGGGGCTGCAACTGCGGCGGGCGCAGGCGGCGGTGCGGGACGGGCCACCGGTCCCAGCGGCTGCGGCTGCGGGTTCACGCCCGGGCTGGGGTTCGCGGCGGTCGAGGACGCGGTGGCCGTGGATGCCCCGGCCGTCGCGGTAACGGACGGGGCGACTACGACTGGGCTAGCGTTTGAGGGTGCCAGCTTTGCCGTCGGCGCACCCGCACCGGCCGCTTCCAGCATGGCCAGTATGGCGCCGACCTCGACCTCGGCCCCCTCGGCGGCGACAATCTGGCCCAGGGTGCCGGCACCGGGGGCGTTGACTTCCACCGTCACCTTGTCGGTCTCAAGCTCCACCAGCGGCTCGTCGGCGGCGACGGCCTCGCCGGGCTTCTTCATCCAGCGCGCCACGGTGGCCGTGGTCACGCTTTCGCCCAGCGTGGGAACCTTGATCTCGGTGGACATGCTGCTTCCTTACCCGTTCATCCCAAGAGCGTCGCGCACCAACGCCGCCTGCTCCGCGGCGTGGACCTTGGCGAGTCCGGTGGCCGGGCTGGCCGCATCGGACCGGCCGGCGTACAGCGGGCGCCCAGCCAGGCCGGCGGTGGCCATCACGCGCTCGATCCGGCGGTCCACGAAGGTCCAGGCGCCCATGTTCGCCGGCTCCTCCTGGCACCACACCACGTCCGCCTTGCCGTAGGGCTGCAGGACGGCACCCAGGGTGCGCTCCGGGAAGGGGAAGATCTGCTCCAGCCGGACGATGGCCACGTCCTTGACCCCCTTGTCCCGGCGCTCCGCCAGCAGGTCGTAATAGACCTTGCCGCTGCAGATCACGACCCGGCGCACCTGCTCGGGTGGGGCCAGGGCGTCCACCTCGGGGATGACGAAGCGGAAGCGGCTGCCCTCCGTCATGTCGGCCACAGGGCTGACGGCCAGCTTGTGCCGCAGGAGCGACTTCGGCGTCATGATGACCAGCGGCTTGCGGAAGTTGCGCTTGAGTTGCCGGCGCAGGGCGTGGAAGTAGTTAGCCGGGGTCGTCAGGTTGCAGACGGCCATGTTGCACTCGGCGCAGAGCTGCAAGTAGCGCTCCAGCCGGGCGCTGCTGTGCTCCGGCCCCTGCCCTTCGTAGCCGTGCGGCAGCAGCAGGGTCAGGCCGGACATGCGGAGCCACTTCGTCTCGCCGCTGGCGAGGAACTGGTCAATGATGACCTGTGCGCCGTTGGCGAAGTCGCCGAACTGCGCCTCCCACAGCACCAGCACCTTCGGGTCGGCCAGGGTGTAGCCGTACTCGAAGCCCAGCACGCCCTGCTCGCTCAGCAGGGAGTTGTAGATCTCGATCTTAGCCTGGTTCGGCTGGATGTTGTTCAGCGGGACGTATTCGTTCTGGTTGGCCTGGTCGGTCAGCACGGCGTGGCGCTGGCTGAAGGTGCCGCGCTGCACGTCCTCCCCGGACAGGCGGACGCGGTTGCCGTCCAGCAACAGGCCGCCAAAGGCCAGGGCCTCGCCGGTGGACCAGTCCACGCCCTGCCCGCTTTCGAACATGGCGCGCTTGGCGTCGAGCTGCCGGGCGATCTTGGGGTTGAGGTCGAAGTTGTCCGGCGCAGTGTACAGTGCCCGGCCGATGTGTTGCAGGCGTTCCAGCGGCAGGGCCGTCAATTCCTCCTGGTGCTCGTCCCCCAGGCGGGACTGCTGCAGGCCGGCCCAGTGGCCTTCCAGCCATTCGGCCTTGTTGGGCTTGTAGGCCTGGCCGGCCTTGTAGGCGTCCTCCAGCCGGACGGCTTCCTCATCCCACATGCGCTTCGCCTCGTCGGCGGACACGCTGCCCTCGGCGGCCAGGCGGGTGGCATACAGGGTGCGGGTGGTCGGCTTGTCCTTGATGGCGCGGTACATGATCGGCTGGGTGAAGGCCGGCTCGTCGGTCTCGTTGTGGCCGTAGCGGCGGTAGCAGACGATATCCAGCACGATGTCGGTGCCGAACTGCATCCGGAACTCGGCGGCGAACTGGGCGCAGAAGATCACCGCCTCCGGCTCGTCCCCATTCACGTGCAGGATCGGGCACTGAATGCTTTTGGCAATGTCGGTGCAGTACAGCCCGGAATAGGCGTGGGCCGGGACGGTGGTGAAGCCGATCTGGTTGTTGACGATCAGGTGGATTGTGCCGCCCGTGCGGTAGCCGATAAGTTGGCTCATGGCCAAGGTCTCATAGACCAGCCCTTGCCCGGCGAATGCGGCGTCCCCGTGCATCAGGATGCCCATGACGCTGCGCCGCCCCTTGGTATCGCCGGCCATGTCCTGCCGGGCGCGCACCTTGCCGACCACGACGGGATCAACGGCTTCCAGGTGGGACGGGTTGGGCTGCAAGCTGATATGGACGTTGTGCCCGGCCAACTCGACATCCGTGGACGTGCCCAGGTGATACTTCACGTCGCCCGACCCTTGGACATCGTCGGGCTTGAAGCTGTTGCCGCCGAACTCGCTGAAAATCGCGGGCAGCGGCTTGCGGACGATGTTGACCAGGGTATTCAGCCGGCCGCGGTGCGGCATGCCTATGGCGACCTCGTTCACGCCGCCCTTTGCCGCGGTCTCAATGATGGTGTGCAGGGCGGGGATCGTGACCTCCCCGCCTTCCAGCCCGAAGCGCTTGGTGCCGACGTAGCGGCGCTGGCAGAATGCCTCGAACCCCTCGGCCTCGGTCAGATGTTGCAGGATGGTGCGCTTGGCGGCGGGGTCGAAGGCGGCGGACCAGGGCGCGCCCTCGATCCGGCGCTGGACCCATGCCTTCTGCTCCGGGTCCTGGATGTGCATGAACTCGACGCCAATGGAGCCGCAGTAGCTGGCGCGGACGATGCCGGTGATTTCGCGGATGGTCGCGCTCTCACGCCCCAGCACATTATCAATGAAGATGGACCTGTCGAGGTCGCCGGGGCCGAAGCCGTAGGTCGCCGGGTCAAGCTCGGGATGCGACTTGGGGGTTTGCAGGCCCAGGGGGTCCAGCTTGGCTTCCAGGTGGCCGCGGACGCGGTAGGCGCGGATCAGCATGAGGGCGCGCAGGCTGTCGAGCGCGGCGGCGCGGACCTGGTCGGGCGAGGCGCCGGCGGGGCCGCTGACCGGTGCGGGCTTAGCGTCTTGCAGGGCAGGCTTGGCACCGGGCTTGGAGGCCGGTTCCGGCTCGGCGACGCTGTAGGCGTGGGGTGCCCAGGATGCGCCGCTCGCATCCTCCAGCACGCCGCGGGCCTCGTCGTCCATGGCCTCGAACAGCGCGGCGAAGCTGGAGTCCACCGCGCCGGGGTTGGCCGCCCACCGGGCATACTGGTCGGCGATGAAGGCGGCATTTGCGCCGTTGAACGCGGAGGCGAGCAGATCTACGCCGGGCATCAGGTCTTCCTTGGGCTGGTGCGGGCACGCCGCCCGCCGGGTCTTAGATAGGCATCAAATCGTGTGGAGATTGTGCCCGGCCCTACGCCGGGCACGCATGGCAGCTAGCCGACCAACTTGCGGCTGGCGTCAACCAGTTCCTGCACGGAGGCGCAGGACTTGTTGAAGGCGGCTTGCTCCTGCTCGTTGAGCTGCACCTCGACGATGCGCTCCACACCGCCGGCGCCGATCACGACGGGAACGCCGACATACAGGTCGGTCATGCCATACTGTCCCGTCAGGTGGGCGGCGGCGGGCAGCACGCGCTTCTTGTCGCGCAGGTAGCTTTCGGCCATGGCGACGGCGCTGGCAGCGGGGGCGTAGAAGGCGCTGCCCTTTTCGAGCAGCTTCACGATCTCACCGCCGCCGTTCGCCGTGCGGGTGACGATGGCGTCTATCTTGTCCTGCGTGGTCCAGCCCATCTTCACCAAGTCGGGCACGGGGATGCCGGCGACGGTGCTGTAGCGCACCAGCGGCACCATCGTGTCGCCGTGGCCGCCGAGCACGAAGGCCGTGACGTCCTCGACCGACACCCCGAACTCGTGGGCCAGGAATAGGCGGAAGCGGCTGCTGTCCAGCACGCCTGCCATGCCGACGACCATGTTGGGCGGCAGGCCGGACTTCTGCTGCATGACCGAGACCATGGCGTCCAGCGGGTTGGTGATGACGATGACGAAGGCGCCGGGGCAATGGGCCTTGATGCCGTCGGCCACGGTCGCGATGACGCCGGCATTCTTGGCAACCAGGTCGTCGCGGCTCATGCCGGGCTGGCGGGGGAAGCCTGCGGTGACGATCACCACGTCCGAGCCGGCGATGACGGCGTAGTCGCTGCCGCCGGTCATGTGGCTGTCGAAGCCGTCCACCGGGCCGGATTGCATGATGTCGAGCGCCTTGCCGGCTGCGACTCCGCCGAACACGTCGAACATGGCGACGTCGCCCAGTTCCTTCAGCCCGATCAGGTGGGCGAGGGTGCCGCCGATGTTGCCGGCGCCGATCAGGGCGATCTTGTTGCGTGCCATGTGCGGGGGGGTTCCTGATGCAGGGTCCACGCGCCGGGGTGCGGAAGGGGGAATGCCAGCGGGAGGGCGCCCGGCCACCCCTGAAGATGGCGGGGTGCTACTTGATTACGGGTTTGGCGGCAAGCCTGCGGCGTGGAAGGCCCGACGCCTGTGCTTTGGAAACGCGGAACGTGCTGGCTGCGGACGCTGCCGACCGAAGGCCGGCTGAGGGGTGCGGAAGCTACCTTCAAGCCTCGTCTGACTGGCGGGGCAGCAGGGCGGGGCAGCAGGGCGGGGCGGCAGCAGATAGGTCTGCCTTAGAATGCCGCCTGCGCCCGCAACGTCACCGACTGCACGCGCTGGCCGACTTGGGTGGTGCCGGCGGCATTCAGGCGGTCCACGTTGATGATGCTGTAGTCCAGCATGAAGCGGAGCTGGTCGTCGGGATACCAGTTGGCGCCGGCGGCATAGATATCCTGCACGCCACCATACACCCCGTTCGTCACGGTGGCGGCCACGCCGCGCGTCACCCGGCTGTTCAGGTCGGTGTGGCTGTAGCGGCCGACCAGCTCGAACGCGCCATAGCCGCCGGTCTTGAGGCTGAACGGACGCTCCGGGTGCGGGTTGCCGAAGGCGCCGCTGGCGGCGTTGTAGCGGCGCGGCTCCCCGGTGATGACCCAGCTTCCCTCGACGTTGCCTCCGCTGAAGTTCAGGTCCGGCGCGACCGGCGCGGCGGCGGTGGCAAAGCGGTCCACGTTGATGCGGATGTACTCGCCTTGCAGCAGGAAATTGCGCCAGCGTATGCCAAACTCCGGGCCATACTCCCCGGCGCTGGTGGCGTTCAGGGCGCCGGTGCCAATCAGGCGGTTCTGGTCAATGCGCGCCTCCGGCCGGTCCTGCAGGTTGAGCGTATGCCCGGCGGCGGTGCGCTGGATGCGGAACGCCTCCGACGCGGAGACGCCGAAGTGGACGTCCCAGTCGGCGGTCGCTACGGGACGCCCGGCCAGGCGCAGCACGCCGCCGGTCTGCTGCGGCGTCGCCAAGGCCGCCGTCTGCGAGCCGTAGGTGCCGCCGGTCAGGTAGCCCGCCAGGAAGTAGCGCTCCCCGTCCCAGCGCGCGCCGACCACGGCGCGGGCGTCGCCAGCGGCGATGTTGCGGGCGATCTCGGTGATGCTCGGCCGCTCGACGAACAGGAAGTCGTTGCTGCTCATGCTGTCCTGTACCGTGAGTTGCGGCTTGTAGTAGCCGATGGTGGCGACGAGCGGCTTGACCGGGTTCCAGTTGACGTTGGCCTCGAACAGGGTGGGCGAGCCGTCGGGGGAGCCGCCGAAGTCCGGCGTCAGGTTGACCTGGAAATCCTCATACTTGAACACGAACGGGATGCGCGCCCGGCGCAGGTTCTGACCGAACGTATTTAGGCGGTTGATGGCGCGCGTGTCCGGGTTGCGGTTGCCCTGGAAGATGCCGCCCATGTCGTAGTGCAGCTGCAGGCCGACCGCGGCGGAGTAGCGGCCGTCGCTGGACGTGAGCGTCGGGCGGCCCTGGGGGAAGCTGACGCCGCCGGGGTTGGCGGGCGCGTTGCCGGCACTGGTGGACGGCGGGGCGACGCTGCTGGCACCACCGCCCTGGCGGGCTCCCGGCTGGACGCCGGCAGGCGTGCCCCCGCCCCGAGGCTGCTGCACCGCGGCGGTCGTGACGCCGCCCGCCCCGGAAGGCCCTGGGCGGCTGGCCTGGCGGGTTTCGGCCCGGGTGTCGGCCCGGGTGTCGGCGCGGGTGTCGGCGCGGGCGCGGGCGGCGTCCTGCCGGGCGGCGCGCACCTCGGCGTCGCGGACGGACAGGTCCCGGCGCATCCGGGCCAGCTCGCCTTGCAGGGTGCGTATTTGCGCCTCAATGGCGCCGAGCCGGGCGGCGTCCTGGGCCTGGGCAGGAGCCAGCGCCAGGGAGGTGGCAGCGGCGCAAACCAGGCCAGCGGCGGTGAAGCGGATCAGCATCGGGCAGGTCCTTTGCACGCTTCCCGCGTCTGTGCCCGGCTTGTGCGACGCCCTGATGACAACCGGGCGTCAAGACGGCGACTGTGGCCAGTTCGCAACGGGATCGGAGCCGACACCCTGCCCAGCCGCCGAAGTCTTAGCCGCCCGGGTCTCAGGCGTCCGAGACCCAGGTGGGCTTTCGGGTCGCGGGAAGCCGTCAGTCGCCGGGCAAGAAAGCCAGTAGCGGCCCTCTGCCGCCAGATGCCCGGAGTCCGATCCAGTCCCGGGCGGCGGCAATGGCCCTAGGAGCGGCGCAGCCTCACCCCACCAGGGTTCGCAGCTTGGCGGCGATGGCGTCCGGCGCGGTCTCGTGCGTAAAATTGGTTGCGAAGCGCCCGCGCGGGTCCATGACATAGATGATGCTGCTGTGGTCCATCTCGTAGTCGCCATCGGGCCGGGGGTGCTTGGCGTAGTAGACTCGGTAGGCCTTGGCGGCGGCGGCCACCTGCTCCGGCGTGCCGCTCAGGCCGGTGATCGGGGCGTTGAAGGCGCGGACGTAGTCCTGCATCACGGCAGGGGTGTCGCGTTCCGGGTCCACGCTGATGAACAGGATGGCCACCTTGCCGCGTTGGGCGGGCGTCAGGCCGTCCAGGGCGTTCGCCATGTCTTGCAGCGCAGTCGGGCAGGCGTCGGGGCAGCGGGTGTAGCCGAAATAGACCAGCATCCACCGGCCGCGGAAGTCGGCGTCCGTGACCTCCTTGCCGTCGCCGGCGCGCAGGCGGAAGGGACCGCCGATGGCGGCGACCCCCTCCCCGTCGCCGCGCAGGCCGTTCCAGGCCGCGGCGCCCGCCAGGCCCGCGGCGAGCACCGCCGCGGGCGCCAGCAACAGTATCCTGCGCCGGTCCATCACTGCACGTGCCCCGTCATGCCGCCGTGGTTTGGGCCGTGGCCCCCCCTGCCCGGCGGGCCGCCCGCCCCAACGGGCGCGACCGTGACCTGCACGTCGAGCGGCGGCGCGTTCTGGAAGCGGAGTTGCAGGGGGATCGCCTGCCCGGCGACGAGAGGCTGCTTCAGGTCCATGAGCATGAAGTGGTGGCCCCCGGGCGCCAGCGCCACTGCCTGGCCCGCCGGCAGCGGCAGGCCGTCCGCCAGCTCACGCATCCGCATCACGTTGCCGTCCATCCGCATCTCATGCAGCTCGACTTTGGCGGCGACGGGGCTGCTGGCACCGAGCAGGCGGTCCCCGGCCGCGCTGGTCAGGGTCACGTAGGCACCGCCGACCTTCTGCTGCGGCGCTGTCGCCCGCGCCCAGGGCTGCACGGCCTGGACTGACGCAACGCCTGGGGCCGTGGCGGCGGCTGGTCCGACGTTGAAGGCATACGTGCCCTCGGTCTGGCGCCCATTGCGGGCGGCGACGGCGTGCCATTCCACCGTGTAAGCCCCTGGCGTCAGGGGCTGAGCCAGGTGCAGCAGCACGGCCCGCGGCTCCGCGGGGTCGGCGGCCAGAACGGGCAGCGGCACCGCCTGACCGGCGGAGGAGCGCACGGCGACGGTGCTGCGGCCGAGGTCCAGTGCTTCCGTGTAGAGCAGGCGGAGATCGGGCACCGCGGCGGCGGTAGCGCCCTCGGCGGGCTGTGACTCTGCCAGGTGGGCATGGGCGGCGGCGGGGCGGGGCAGCGCGGCGGCGGCCAGCAAGGCCGCGGCGGCGAGGGGATGCAATAGGTGTGTCATAGCGTCAACTCCTGTTTCGGCTCGATGCGGGCCGGGCCGGCTGCCCTCCCAGAAGCTGGCGCGGCCCCGGCCAACCGCCAACTGGATTGGGAAATGTCCGTGCTGGCTACCGCTTGCCACCGTACCGAGCGCCAGCACCAAGCCAGGCCCACCCTACGCCGCGACGCTGGCGAGGACCTCCGCTGCCGCGTCCAGGTCCACGGTCCACCGTTTCTGGATCGGCTCGGGATCGGCCGGGTCGGGCTGGCCGACCATCAGGCTGTAGGGCAGGCCGCAGCTTGCATAGAGGTTGGTATGTGCAAGCAGGAACAGGGGCGTGGCCTCGATGGCGGCCAGCGGCGTGCCGGGGCGGCAGAACACGGTGTTGAACAGGCCGGCGCCGCCCAGCCCGGCTAGCCGCTCCGCCCGGGCGAACAGGGCGACCTGCTGGGCGGTGGTCAGGAACTCCGGCTCGACAGGGGTGTAGCCCAGCGCTTCGGCGCGGCTGATCAGCTCGTCTTCGTTCATCAGCGGACGGCTGCCGCCGAGTTCCCGGACCCGGCGGCGGCGGACGATGAAGGGCCGCGGGCCCAGTGCGGCCACGTTGGTGCCGGCGGCGACGCGCTGGCCCAGGCGCGCGAGCGCTTCGTGGACGGCGGGAGGCAGGCGGTAGTCGAACCACGCTTGCCGGAAAAGGTGGATCTCTTCGAAGCGGTAGGCGCGGGTGATGTTGTGGTAGGTCAGGTCCCGGTGTTCGACCAGGCCAAGCAGGCCCAGCATGGCGCGCATGTTCGGGTGGTGGGCATAGACGAACAGGCGGCGGTAGGCGCTGCGGTGAGTGATGAAGTGCAATGCCGCCGGCAGGACCTGCATCAGCCACATGCCCCAGTTGTGGACGTCCTCCCCGCCCGCAAACATCACGAGGCCCGGCACGCGCTCGGCATCGCGGAGGCGGTCCAGCGGCACCACGAACTCCTCGCCCCGGCGGACGACGCCAACGTGGTCCTGCGGCAGTCCGGGGCTGCTGACCAGGTGGGCCAGGTAGCCCCTGCCGTCGCTGCTATCGTTGGGGGTGCAGCAGCGCCCGTCCTTGATGAACAGGTTGGCCCAGACGAGGTCCACGCCGCGCAAGCAGTCCAGGCGGCGGGGGATGGACAGATAGGGGCCGGGGTCCAGGCTGGGTAAGGAAACACCGGGCGCGCGCACCAGCACGGGCGGGCGTTTCAGTTGGGGTGTGCCGTGCTCCTGCATCATTGTTTCGGCTGGGATGGCCGGTCCGTTGAAGCTAAGCGTCAGGGCAGCTTGGGACATGCTGCCATTTGTATGGACGCCCTGCTGGAGCCACTGTCCTGGGGTCCGCCTTCTCGCGGCTGGCCTTGCCGCCCCGAGCCTGCTTCCCTGGGTCCTGCCTGCCTGGGCCTGCCTGCCTGGCCATGCACCAACACTTTCCCTGCGCCG
>Ga0123339_10002408_pt1 | contig 12667 bp, 9 predicted proteins | sample lystaG_FD_89956 | JGI IMG/M metagenome (GOLD analysis project Ga0123339, IMG submission 89956) | Glacier valley bacterial and archeal communities from Borup Fiord, Nunavut, Canada, to study Microbial Dark Matter (Phase II) -... | ecosystem: Environmental > Aquatic > Freshwater > Ice > Glacier ... | reverse complement strand
TCGGGTAACAGGCAGGTTGCGAGAATGAATGCAGCCCTTCGTGCGCCGGCACCTAATTACACTGTGCTTTCTGCAAACTACAACGGCAGAAAATTCAATAGCCCCAATGACCTTGTTGCGGATAGTAAAAACAATATTTATTTTTCAGATCCTGTTTACGGATTACCAGATGGTGAGCAAGATAAAACGAGGGAGTTGCCATTTGAAGGAGTGTATAGAATTAGTGCCGCAGGAAAAACTACGTTGTTGATTGATTCTATCCCAAGGCCGAATGGTGTTGCTTTATCGCCCGATGAGAAAATACTTTACATTGCAAGCAGCGATGTGGAAATGCCTAAATGGTATGCTTATAACCTGGATACCAGCGGAAAAATTTTAAGTGGCGGGATATTATTTGATGCCAAACCATTGAAAGAAAAAGCTACCGTAAAGCAGGGCCCTGACGGATTGAAGATAGACAAATACGGAAATCTTTTTTGTGCAGGTCCGGATGGCATCAATATTATTTCACCCGCCGGAAAATTATTAGGGCTGATAAAAATATATGAACGAAGGGTTTCCAATTGCACTTTTGATGAAACAAAACAGGAACTTTTTATAACGGCTGATGACTGGGTGCTTAAAGTAAAATTACACCTTTAATTTTAAGCAATTATTTGCAGCAGTTTTTGACTTTTCAAAATTGAGATTTGGCCCTTTCTTAAAACCGGTGACTTTGCCCTGATTGAATTCCTTAAAAAATTATTTCTTTATAACGAAACTTCACTGTATGAAAAATTCGACCATTGGATGGATATATATGCTTTTAGTTTTTGCTTCCTGTAATAATGCACCCAATAAAAATGTAACTGCGGAAAATACATCAACCGTAACAAAGGGAATGTACGGGTATGATGTTGATTTTTTAAAAAAACATACAGCTAAAGTTTTTGAACTAAGCAATGAAGACAGCACCGCTAAAGTATTGCTGTCAGCAGATTACCAGGGCAGGGTTATGACAAGCACTGCAACCGGAGATACAGGTGTAAGCTTTGGCTGGCTTAATTATGAGGTCATTGCTGCAAAAGAAAAGAAAAAGCAATTTAACCCGGTTGGTGGAGAAGAAAGGTTTTGGATGGGCCCCGAAGGAGGCCAGTATTCATTGTATTTTAAAGCGGGTGATTCCTTTAATATAGCACACTGGCAGGTGCCTTCTTTTATTGATACAGACAGCTATGATGTAGCACAATCAGATAAATCATCGGCCACTTTTACAAAGAAAACAAGCATCGTAAATTTTAGCGGATCTACATTTGATATTGCCATTGAAAGAAAGATTACACTGCTTTCAAAGGCTCAGTTGGCAAACACATTGCAAATAGCTTTGCCTGAAGGTATTCATTTTGTAGGCTTTCAAACAGATAATAAAGTAACGAATGCAGGTAGCAATGACTGGACAAAAGACAAAGGGCTTTTATCCATCTGGCTGCTGGGTATGTTTACACCTTCTGAAAAAACAACTGTCATTATTCCATTTAATCCAATACCAAATGCCCATTCCTTTATTACAAATAATTATTTTGGGGATATTCCCAAAGAACGTTTACAGGTAAACGATAGTGTGCTGTATTTTACCTGTGATGGAAAGTTCAGGAGCAAGATTGGGTTATCTCCTTTAATTGCAAAACCAATTGCTGCCAGTTACGATTTTCAAAAAGATATTTTAACCATCCTTATTCCGCAGGTAGATAAAAATGCAGCTTATGTAAACAGCAAATGGGAAATGCAGCGACAGCCCTATAAAGGAGATGTGATAAATTCGTACAACGATGGACCATTGGCAGATGGAACACAGATGGGGCCTTTTTACGAAGTGGAATCCTCATCACCGGCACTGGCTTTAAAGAAAGGCCAAACCGGAGCATACAAAGAAACTACCTGTCATTTTCAGGGGGATTATGTTACTTTAAAACAATTGGCAAAACAATTACTAGGTGTTGATCTTGATACAATAAAAAATAAATAGCATGCATTTATACAAAACATCCCGGGGCAATATTCTTAAAAGTAAAGTGGGTTCATTTTTAATAATGGAAGAATGGGATTCACTCATCAACCAGCCTGATCTTCGGGCACACCTCCTGCATTTGAGTGCAATAGCCGAAACAATCAGTGAAGATGAAGCAGGTAAATTAATTAATGACAGCCTGTTGCCCCCTATTGGCAGCCAGGAGGTTTGGGCCGCAGGCGTTACCTACCTGCGCAGCCGGGATGCAAGAATGGAAGAGTCTGAAGATGCCGGCGCTGCTGATTGTTATCAAAGGGTTTACGAAGCCGCCCGACCCGAATTGTTTTTTAAATCCCTGCCACACCGGGTGGCAGGGCATTTTCAAAAAGTAAATATCCGTAAAGACTCCACCTGGAATGTACCTGAACCGGAGCTTACTTTATTCATCAACACCCAGGGAAGTATACAGGGATATACCATTGGCAACGACATGAGTTCAAGAAGTATCGAAGGCGAAAATCCTTTGTATTTACCACAGGCAAAAATGTATGAAAGAAGTGCTGCACTTGGACCCTGCCTTTTTGTTCCTGAGCATCCAATTGCTTTGAGTACTGCCATTAAAATGAACATTTATCGAAATAGCGAAAAGCTATTTGATGACGGTACCACATTGGCAAACATGAAACGGTCGTTGAATGAATTGGCTGACTGGTTGTTTAAGGAAATGGATTTCCCCAATGGCTGTTTTTTAATGACGGGTACTTGTGTAGTGCCACCGAATGAATTTACATTGCAGGAAAATGATGTGGTAAATATCAGCATTGATGGTATTGGAACACTCACCAATACGATTACTGAAAAAAAATAAGAAAGTCAGTTTAGAAATAATTGAATGTAAAATCATTCTACGGGTTACTTAAAATTCAGGGCTAGTTGAATATAGTTTTTAAGTACAAGGATGCGACGCCTGTGAAGTTTAATAGTTGCAATTAAGTGTGGCCAATAATTACTTTCATATACTTTTTAAAAATCACTATCATGCAAAAAATCAGCCGCATTTTATTTTTTTGTGTTATTATTTGTTTCAATTTACAGGCCCAAAAATACAATGGCATAGATGCCAGCATGGGAAACCTGTTTCGTATGTCCGATGCTAAAACCCGTTCAATAAGTCCGGAGAATTTTAATGGCGCCAAAGGGGAAGGCGGCAAAGCGACCACAGGAACTGGTTCTGACCCCTCTAAAGAATTGGGCCAGGGTTGGAAAGTTAGCCCAAGCGTGGTGATAAAATCAAAAACTACTTTTACAGTTGCTGAAATTACCGGCCCGGGTTCCGTGCAACATATCTGGATGACACCTACCGGCAACTGGCGGTATTCTGTTTTGCGTTTTTATTGGGATGATGAAACCACGCCTTCGGTAGAAGTACCTGTGGGTGATTTTTTTGGTATGGGCTGGGGTAAATATTCGCCGCTTAATTCATTGGCTGTTTGTGTAAACCCGGGCAGTGCATTTAATTGTTACTGGCCAATGCCTTTTAGAAAAAAATGTAAAATAACCATGGAGAATATTGATACACAAGATATGGTATTGTATTACCAGGTAGATTATATTTTGACTGAAGTACCAGCCGATGCCGCTTATTTTCATGCGCAATTTAACCGTACCAATCCATTGCCCTATAAAGAGAATTATACATTGGTGAATAATATAAAAGGCCGTGGCCAATATGTAGGAACGTATATTGCTTATGGGGCGCACAGCAATGGCTGGTGGGGCGAAGGAGAAATAAAATTTTATATGGATGGTGATACTGATTACCCAACTATTTGCGGTACAGGTACCGAAGATTATTTCTGTGGCTCTTATGATTTTGATACCCGCAAAAAAAATAGCGCTGGTGTGGAGGAAATAAATTATACTGAATTTTCAACTGCATATGCAGGCCTGCCGCAGGTTATAAAGGGAGACGGGCATTACGAAATTGGACAACGTTTTGGCATGTACCGCTGGCATATTACCGACCCAATTCGTTTTGAAAAAGATTTAAGGGTAACTATCCAGGCATTGGGTTGGCGAAACGCAGGCGGCTATCTTCCACTGCAGGATGATATTGCTTCTACCGTATTTTGGTATCAGACAGAACCGCACACTACCTTTCCAAAATTACCTTCTAAAGAGCAATTGGAAATAAATTGATATAATTGCGGAGGATTTAATGGTGTTAATGGATAAGTGTTAATCTTTTGTATAGAAGAACTTTATGCTTTAGGAAAATACTTTTAGAAGTACCCGGTTAGGCGTTTTAATTTTTTACAACAGTTAAAAATAAAATTTATCTCATGAAGAAATTATTGGTGGCATGCACATGCGCTGTGTTACTATTTGCTGCATCAGCGCAAACAAAAAATATTGTACTTTCCAAAGCAGTACTGAAAGACAAGATTAGGGGAGGCTGGGCAGGACAAACAATTGGTGTAACTTTCGGAGGGCCTTATGAGTTTCAATTTAATGGAACTTTTATTGGAGATTATCAGCCATTGAAATGGTACGATGGTTATTTAAAACATACCATGCTCAATACACCCGGACTATATGATGATCTTTATATGGACCTGACATTTGTTGATGTGTTTGAAAAATATGGGCTGGATGCACCGGTGGATTCCTTTGCCAATGCTTTTGCCAATGCAGGCTACACCTTATGGCATGCAAACCAGGCAGGCCGGTATAATATCCTGCACGGCATTAAAGCGCCTATGAGCGGCGAATGGAAAAACAATCCGCATGCAGATTGCATCGATTACCAGATAGAGTCGGATTTTGCCGGGTTGATGAGTCCTGGGATGCCAAATACAGCATCCGCTATCAGTGATAAAATTGGGCACATTATGAACTACGGAGATGGATGGTATGGAGGCGTGTATGTAGGCGCTTTATATACTCTGGCATTTACATCTGCCGACATGAATTATATTGTAAATGAAGCATTAAAAACAATACCAGTACAAAGTGAATTTTATCAATGCATCAGTGATGTAATTGGCTGGCATAAAAAATATCCTGCAGACTGGAAGCAAACCTGGCTTGAAGTGCAAAAGAAATGGGCCAATGATATTGGCTGTCCCGAAGGTATTTTTGTTCCGTTTAATATTGATGCAAAAGTAAATGCTGCTTATGTGGTGATTGGTCTTTTATATGGTGGTAATGATTTTACAAAGACGTTGGAAATAACCACCCGCTGCGGGCAGGATGCAGATTGTAATCCCTCAACAGCAGGTGGCATTTTGGGCACCATACTTGGTTATGATAAAATTCCTGCGTATTGGAAAATGGGATTGAAAGAGGCAGAGAACATCGACTTTAAATATACCACCATGAGCCTTGAAACTGTGTATGCCGTTGGCTTAAAACATACACTGTTAAATATTGAAAGGAATGGAGGCAAAATAAAAGGAGACAGTATTATCATTAAAGCCCAGCATCCGGCAGCTGTTAAATTTGAGAAAAGTTTTGATGGCATGTATCCCATTGCAAAAATTCCTGTTGAATGGTCAGCTAGTAAAGAGGAAGCAAGTTTTGAATTTGAAGGAACCGGTTTTGTTTTAAAAGGAGAAACAGCACAATGGGCAAGTACAGCAAATTTTGTTTTTCATACACAGGTTTATGTTGACGGAAAATTAATAGAATCTCCTGAGTTGCCTGCAAGTTATACTACCCGCCGGTATGAGCTTTGCTGGAAATATGATTTACCAAAAGGCAAACACAGGGTGGCCATTAAAATTCTAAATCCATCCAAAGAATATGCTTTTAAAATATCGGAGGCTATAATTTATGCTGATAAAATGGTAAAGGGATTATTGGCAAATGAAAAGCCTTAAAGTAATTACAATTTGTTCTAATCTTTGCACAAAAAAGTTAAAAAAACTGATAAAGGAAAAAGATTGATAAGGTATAAGGCTTTGCTAAAACCTAAAAATAGGTATAGGTTTTAATAATAGTGCTAGCATCACTACCTATTGCTTTTTCATTACTGATGCGGTTATTGCTATCGAAGGTGTATGAGTAAACAACACTCCCAATTAAATAGTTGTTTGATTTAAGCGTACGTTTTTTTACAAGGTGATTTTTTTTTGCGGAATTAATATTTGGCGGCCCGGTAACGATCGGTGTTGCATAAATTAAATCGGGGTAATATTCATAGGTATAAACATTTGAATTGAGATCAGCAGATTCTGTCATGTCACCATTGGTATCATAGGTGTTGGTAGTAATATTTATAAGCTTGGCACCGCTAATTTTTGAGTAGTCGTATTCCTTTATCTTAACCAGCTGGTTGTTGATATTGTAAGTATATTTTTCTGTTGATGAATCCCGGGTATCGTTGTATTGAAAAGTACTGTCAATAAATAAGTTGCCGTTAAGGAAAAAATCTTCATGTATGGCGAGGCTGCCACTGTTATATAAATCCATCCTAAAAAGATTATTAGAAGGAAAAGTAAATAAAGATTTGTCGCCGGAATTTGCTCTTGAAATTATACTCACCAATCTGTCGCTGGCATCGTAGCTAAGATCGTAAGTGGTATAAGAGTTACCAAGGTAACTTGAAGTAATATCTTCAGTATAAGTTTTTACTTTAGCAGAAGTAACAGTCGTAGAACCTGGGCTTGAACTATATTCTTTACCGCAGCTGGTTAATAAAATAATAACAGCAATAATAGGGAAGAAAGATAAATTTTTTTTCATCAAACAGTATTTAAAGTAGTTAGGTAAACTATAATTAAAGTTAAGCCAAATACACAATTTACTTGCAAATAGTAAAATAAAAATGTTGCCTTTTTTATAATGCAGTTTTTAAAAAGGCGGTGCGTCAATGACTATTCCTTCTCTTTGGTACACTTGTTCTCCAGCCAAAAAGGTTTTCAATACTTTTAGCTGCAATAGTTTTTCAGGTACTGTTTTCATAATGTCACCATCCAGTATTACAAAGTCTGCCAGCTTTCCTTTTTCCAAACTTCCTTTTTCCATTTCTTCAAAATTGGCTTTTGCCGCCCATATTGTCATTCCCTTTAATGCTTCTTCCCTTGTTAAGGCATTTTCCATTTGATACCCACTGGCCGGCCAGCCCTTAGCATCTTTTCTCACCACCGCAGCATAAAATGTTTTAAAGGTTGAAATGTCTTCCACCGGAAAATCAGTACCCAATGGCATCCATCCATTTTGTTGTAGTAATTGTTTATAGGCAAAAGCACCTTTCACCCGGTCGCTGCCCAATCTTTCGCCTACCCAATACATATCGCTGGTGGCATGTGTTGGTTGCACACTTGGCACAATTGAGCTGGCTCCAAATAAATTAAAATCGTGTTGATTAATCACCTGCGCATGTTCAATCCGCCATCTTAAATCATTTTTACCTTTTAGGTATTTAGAATAGATGCGCAACATAGTTCTGTTACCACTATCGCCAATAGCATGGGTACACATCTGGAAACCTCTCTGTGAAATCCAGTTGGCAACAGAATCAAAATGCTCCGGTTTACTAAGTAAAAAACCACGGTGCCCCGGTTTGTCAGCGTACGGTTCCAACAGGCAGGCACCTCTTGAACCCAGTGCTCCATCGCCATACACTTTAAAACTTCTAACATTTAACCGTGCTGTTTTTATGATGCCTCTTTTCTCCAGGTAATCATAATTTTTTTTATCGTCACTCAGCATTACATACAACCTCATTTTTAAAATACCATTTGCCTGAAGCGCTTTTATATTTTCAACATCCGTATAATTTAAACCGCAATCATCTATGGTAGTCAGCCCCACTGCAAAGCAATTTTTTTCTGCTGCCAGCAATGCTTTTTTAAATTGATCTGCAGTGGCTGCCGGGATTTTTGCACCTACAATTTCAACAGCATTGTCAATTAAAATACCGGTAAGCTTTGGTAAAGCAGCATCGCCGGGGTTGAGTTGTTGTACTTCTATTTCGCCACCTGAAATTTTATCTCCCGCTTTTATTCCTGCAACATCAAGTGCCTTTTTGTTGGCAATTGCAGCATGGCCATCTACCCTTTCTAATAGTACAGGTCTGTCAGGAAATAAGGCCGTCAATTGATCATTGGATGGAAACTCTTTTACTGTCCAGTCATTTTGATCCCAGCCACGACCGGTTATCCAGCCTTCCTTATTGTGTGAGGCAAAAGTTTTTACTCTCTCCAATACTTCTTCCCAACTGTTGGTTCCAGTAAGGTCAACATGTTGCAAGCTCATGCCATAGCCAACAAAATGTGCATGCGCATCTATAAAACCAGGGTAAATAAATTTGCCTTTTGCATCAAGTCTTTCTTTAACCTCATAACTCTTTTCAAGGGCAGCCTTTTTTCCTACTGCCAGTATTTTTCCATCCTTTATCACCATTGCTTCGGCGGTAGAGAAGCTTGCATCAACGGTGTAGATGGTGCAATGATATACCAGCAGATCTGCCTTTTGTTTTGTGGCAAAGGAGCTATTTGAAAGTGAAAATAGTAGTAAGAACAGGAGTATAACCTTTGTCATATGTTGAAACTAAATTAAATTAATTCTAAAAATACAGGCATGAAAATACAGTAATAAATTTTACGAAAAGATAATGTTCCGTGGATTTGATTCAATAGTGATGAGACTATTACAATTTTTTCTCCATTGCAGTTCTCCTTACAATCCCCACCAATAAGTAAACTTCAGCACCAGGGCCCGGTTGCGAACATACAATGGTGCAGCATAATAATTATCTGTGTAAACAATAAAGAAATCGCTGGCAGGTTTGTAACGCCATTGCAACCTTGTATTGAGGTTAACATTTTTTTGCTGGTTGTTGTATTGAATAAATGCGGTAAAGAAAAAAGTGTTGGTTAGTGTAACATCAACACGTGGGCCAATAAGCCAAAAATCTGTAACACCCCATGGCTTTGGCAAATCAATATGGTTGTAGCTTGTACTCAGTGTAATATTTACAAAAGGCTGAAAACGGTAACCAAGATCCGCTGTAAGGTTAAGCCTAGTTCCATTGTTATAATATCCGCCATACCTCGATGAGAAAGCATAGGTAAATAATTGTTGCGGTTTGGATGTATAGCTTGTTCCCCATGCATTCCAGCGGTGTTTTGTTCCTGTTGCAAGGGTGTCTTTGCCGGAATTAGTTGGGTCAAAAGGTTTTAATAATTCTACATAATCATGTGCAACCCAGGTGTCAAATGTACCCTGGTTGCGCAGACTCACTTTATAGTTAAGGTAGGTTTCATTGTCTGTCTGGTGAAAATCTTTGTTGAAATAATAAGTAGAACTGACAAGCGGACCGTGGCTTAAAATCTTTCCTTTTTTTGGAAAAAACAAGTAGTTCACTATGGGATTTAATTTTATATAATTATTGCGGGGCACATACCCTACTTCGGCCTTAAAATTTTTACCTACATATTCATGTTGCCAGGATACAGTCCATTTTTTATTGGTATACTGCAAATTGGCAGCATGTGTAAAATCACCTGATTTTACACCCGGGCTAAAAGATTTAATAAACATGGCTTTTCCAAAAAATGAATTGTTTGCTGATGCCAGGTTATATTCAAGACCAAGGTTTCGGTTATATAAAGAATAGGCAGGTTTGCTGGTATCTTTTAACGGATCGTAATTAAGAGATTGTTTATTAACCAACATTAACCTGATGTTGGAACGGGCAAACACCCTGCGCTGCAAAGCGAGTACTGTAAAATTTTGTGAAGGCAGACCGGTTTCGTTTTCACTTTTTGTTTTCATATCCATTAGGCCTATACGCCAGTTTTTATCAAGGCTGCCGCTAAGCCGGGCACCATAACTGATGGGTACTCCAAGACCAATACGCCTGGAAAAAAAAGGGCGAATATTGGTGTAACCAAAATTGGCAAACAGGTCGGCATTCTCTAAAAAAAACTGTCTTTTTTCCGGAAAAAATAATTCAAACCGGTCAAGGTTGGTAACCTGTTTATCTACTTCCACCTGCGAAAAATCGGGGTTAACGGTGAGGTCTAAATTAAGCGAGGAAGAAAGAGCAATTTTGGCATCGGCACCTATATCTTTTCTATAAGTAGTGGGCGTTTTGTGATCGTAATCTTTTGTAAGGCCGCCCAATACGTAGGGTATAATAGAAATATTTGCGCCGGCATCTGGTGGTGCAGCATCCCAAACCAGGGTGCCGGTATAAGCCAGAGAGGCCGTAGGGAATTGCCTGGGAACGGGTGTCCAGCTTGATTTTTCGGCTACTTTAATATCCAGCCTGCTAAAGTTAATGCCCCAGTTGGTGATACCCTTTTTGTAACGGATTGTTTTAAAAGGAATGGCAGCTTCAAAAATCCATTTATCTGGATAATTTTTTACAACAGATACCCATTTATTATCCCAGCTCAAATCTGCAGTGCCGCCACCGTATAAACTGCCATCCCATTGTGCACCTGCTGCATTGGCTCCAAATGTAAAGCCATTGGTACGGTCGTCAAAAGGATCAATAAAAAAAATAAAATTATCATTTTTGCCAAAATTAAAATCCCGTCTTAAAGATTCAACCATGTAAGGGCCGGGATTATTGATATAACAAACAGCCATTACATACACATTTTGTGCATCATAGGTCATCCGAACAGCCGTCTTCACTTTTGCATGACTGGTATCCATCGGTAATACCATAAAAAAATTATCCGCAACATCCGCATCTTTCCAGGCTTGTTCACTTAGTTCACCATCAATATGAATGGGTGATGTAGACTTGCGGATATGCAGCTGATAGCCGCTATTTTTTTTCTGGGCATTTGCAGTAATAAATGGTAAACAAAGTATAAGCAGTAATAAATATCTCAATGCAGCAGGATTAAGTGGTTAAATTTTTTACAAGGTAAGTATTGTTACCAGAAAAGCTTCCTTAAGAGTGGTTAAAATATTAACTATTGGTGCCTTTACTTATCCTGTAATGACTTTTGCAAATTTGTCCGCACACTTACTAGCAGGCAACGCTGCATTTAAATTTAGAATAACTTAAATCTTTCAAAACACGATTTTTCAAGCAACTCCCTGTCATCAGGATGAGCAATATTAATAAGTGCTTTTGCCCGCTGCCGTAAGTTTTTTCCAAACAAATATGCTACACCATATTCAGTAACTACATAATGCATGTGAGCCCTTGTGGTAACAACACCTGCGCCTGGTTTTAGTGTAGGTACAATCCGCGGCATCCCTTTGGCAGTTCTTGAAGGAATGGCAATAATTGGTTTGCCACCGATACTCAGTGCGGCACCCCGCATAAAATCCATTTGTCCGCCAACCCCTGAAAATTGGTAAGTACCGATGGAATCTGCGCAGGCCTGGCCGGTAATATCAATTTCGATAGCACTGTTGATAGAGATCATTTTATCGTTGCGGCGTATTACGTGCGGATCGTTTACATAATCAATATCTAAAAATGCAAAAGCCGGATTATCATTTATGTACTGGTATAATTTTGCTGAACCCAATGCAAACGAGGAAACAGATTTATTAGGATGAATTTTTTTAAATTTATTATTGATCACATCTCTTTCAATCAATTCAATAATTCCATCAGAACACATCTCGGTATGCACACCTAAATTTTTATGGTTCAGCAGGCAGCGCAATACTGCATCCGGAATAGCACCGATACCCATTTGCAGGGTACATTTATCGTCTATCATTTCTGCAACATATTCACCAATTTTTTTTTCATTGGCTCCCATCTTTTCTCCAAAATTCGCTTCATGCAAAGCATCTTCACAATATACCATTGCGCTAAAGCGGCTGTTGTGTACAAGCCCATCACCATGCGTTCTGGGAGCATTTGGGTTAACCTGTGCAATTAAAATTTTTGCGGTGTTAACTGCACTGCGGGCAATATCAACAGACACACCTAACGAGCAGTAGCCATGCATATCCGGTGGCGACACCTGTACAATGGCAACATCTATCGGTAAAATATGTTGCTTAAACAATTCAGGTATCTCACTTAAAAAAACGGGAACATAATCTGCATAGCCTTCTTTAACGGCATTGCGAACAGCAGCTGAAACAAACAAAGAATTAAAATGAAAATTATTTTTAAATTGGGGTTTATCTACATGTAAGTCGCCATACAAACTAATAGAAACAATTTCTACATTTTGTAAACGATCAGCTTCCAGCGCAAGATTTTTTAACAGGTAAGTAGGTGTATGTGCACTACCATGGATGTATATCCGGTTGTTAGATTGAATTACTGCGAGGGCTTCCTTTGGACTAACATAATGAACAGGAACTTTCATATAAATTATTTTTTTTCGCAAATATATTGATGGACGGCATAGAAAAATATGATTGCCTTCTCTAACGACACATGATTATAATCAGGCATGATAGCAGAAAGATTTAAAAAATTGAAATATATAACCAATGGTCGTAAGAATTGCCAATCCTTTACAGGCTTATCCTTACTTAGCAATGGTTTTACTAATATTTGCAACCCTGAAGGCGGTACCAAATTTAATGATGCTCATAAACCCCGCAATCACCGCAGTTCAAAATCTTTTTACTCCCGTTTGTCACTTCTCAATAATTATCAGGTAATTGTTGCAGATGTTTTTGCTATATTGCAATTATATCAAATAATCTTTTAAAAAATTAGTTATGCGTAAAATA
>Ga0123339_10002407_pt1 | contig 12667 bp, 13 predicted proteins | sample lystaG_FD_89956 | JGI IMG/M metagenome (GOLD analysis project Ga0123339, IMG submission 89956) | Glacier valley bacterial and archeal communities from Borup Fiord, Nunavut, Canada, to study Microbial Dark Matter (Phase II) -... | ecosystem: Environmental > Aquatic > Freshwater > Ice > Glacier ... | reverse complement strand
TAGACCAGTATCGCTAATACTTCACGATGGCGTAGTCGCCGGACGGTTGTGCAAGAGGCTTAAAATCCAGATGGTTCAAAGAACCCGCCCAATGTTGAATGCCTGGATCCGGCTTGGCATCGTGGTGTCTGGTATCTGGCTTATATGTGCAGGCCTGTATTCCCTCAATGCTGATTTTAATGCTGCAACCAGAGGCGCTTCAATAGTAGCTGATATGTGCAGAGAAAGAAACTTCAAAAATAGCAAAGCAGAGGAGGATTGCACAAAAGCCTTTTCAGATTACTTGAAAATTGCAACTAGCGGCGACTGGATTAAGGCTACTATCGTTGCGGGAGGTCCAGTAATTGTAGGCTGGCCAACTGCGTTTCTGTGCTGGTGATTGGTTAGGTGGATTTTGCGAGGCAGGGTCCTATCGGATCACTAGCTTCCGGCGTCCACCCGAACACTCCTCTTGCAGCCTGGGCGCTGCCATGCTGCAAGCTGCGCCATGACCCAGCTGCCCGCCCACGACCGCGTCCTGATCCTCGATTTCGGCAGCCAGTTCACCCAGTTGATCGCCCGCCGCGTCCGCGAATCCGGGGTGTATTGCGAGATCATGCCCGCCACCGCCGACCCGGCCCGGCTACAGGGCTTCGGCGCCCAGGCCTACATCCTGTCCGGCGGCCCGGCCAGCGTGCTGGACACCGCCGGGCCGCGCATCCCGCAATTGGTGTTCGACAGCGGCCTGCCGGTGCTGGGCATCTGCTACGGACAGCAGGCGATGTGCGCGCAGTTGGGCGGGGAGGTCAGCCTGTCCGACCACCAGGAGTATGGCTCCGCCACCATCAGCGTCGATGACGATTGCGAGCTGTTCCACGGCGCCTGGGCGCAGGGCGGGCGGGAGCTGGTATGGATGAACCACGGGGACCGCGTGACCCGGCTGCCGCCAGGCTTCCGCTCCGTCGCCAGCAGCGAGGGCGCGCCGCTGGCCGCCATCGCCGACGACGCAAGGCGGTATTACGGCGTGCAGTTCCATCCGGAGGTCGTGCACACCCCGCACGGGCGGCAGTTGCTGCACAACTTCACCCACCGCGTCGCCGGGTTGCGCGGGGATTGGAGCATGGCCGGCTTCCGCGGCGCGCAGGTCGCCCGTGTGCGGCAGCAGGTCGGCGCGGGCCGGGTCATCTGCGGTTTGTCCGGCGGCGTCGATAGCTCGGTTGCAGCGGCGCTGATCCATGAGGCGGTGGGCGACCAGCTCACGTGCATCTTCGTCGATAGCGGCCTGATGCGCATGGGTGAGGCGGAGGAGGTCGTGCGGACGTTCCGCGACCAGTTCAACATCAAGCTGGTGCACCGGGATGCGGCCGAGCTGTTCCTGGGCCAATTAGAGGGCGTGACCGACCCCGAGCAGAAGCGCAAAACCATCGGCCGCGTGTTCATCGAGGTGTTCGAGGAGGAGGCGGCGCGCATTGGCGGCGCCGACTTCCTGGCGCAAGGCACCCTGTATCCGGACGTGATCGAGAGCGTCAGCGCCCACGGCGGCCCCAGCGCCACCATCAAGTCGCACCACAACGTCGGCGGCCTGCCCGCGCACATGCGCATGCAGTTGGTGGAGCCGTTGCGCGACCTGTTCAAGGACGAGGTCCGCGTGCTGGGGCGCGAGCTGGGCGTGCCGGACCACATCGTCGGCCGGCATCCGTTCCCTGGGCCGGGCCTGGCGATACGCATCCCCGGCGCGGTGACGCGGGAGCGGCTGGAGATCCTGCGCCGGGCGGACGCGGTGTTCCTGGAGGAGATCAGGTCCGCCGGGCTGTATGACGCGATCTGGCAGGCCTTCGCCGTGCTGCTGCCGGTCCGCACGGTGGGTGTGATGGGCGATGGGCGCACCTACGACAACGCCTGCGCGTTGCGCGCCGTCACCAGCGTGGATGGCATGACGGCGGAGGTCTATCCGTTCGAGATGGCGTTCCTGAACCGGGTGGCGACGCGGATCGTGAACGAGGTGCGGGGCATCAACCGGGTGACGTATGACATCACCAGCAAGCCGCCTGGGACCATTGAATGGGAGTAGGGCGCCCAAACAATGGTTTGAGATGGGAAACCGCCAGCGCAGATATGGCGAGACGGTCCCAGTTGGCTTCTAAGTCTTGAACGGGTTGAACGTCATTGCGCCAAGCGGCTCGAAGTCGCGGACGTTCCGAGTGGCCACAGTGAGGTTGTGGATGATCGCCGTTGCCGCGATCATGGCGTCCTGCGCCAAGGTGTTGGAGCGTCGGTGCATAAGCCTCGCCCACTCACGGAACACGGCCCCGTCCATCGGCAAGATGGGATAACCGGCCGCGATCTGTGCAAGCCACGTTTCAAGCTCCGCAGCCTTCCCAGGGTCCCGGTCCCGGGTGCGCTCAACGCCGGTCTGCAACTCGCCGATGGTCACTGCGGACAGGTGCAGGCCCGTATTCGGCACTGTTGCGATCCAAGCCAGCACGGCCCCATGCGGACGCACCCGACGAAGTTCCGACACGACGTTCGTGTCCAGCAGAAACATCCAGCGTCAGTCCAGGTCCTCAACCTCTCGGCTTTGAAGTTGCCCTCGCTGAGGGATGTCGAAGTCGCCTCGTGGATGATCTGCCAGCAGCATCTCCTTTAGGGTTGGACGGCCTGCTCCCTGCAAGCGTCGCCACTCCGCGACGGTGACCAGAACGGCAGCTTCGGCGCCTCGCTTCGTCACGATTTGCGGCCCCTCCGACTGGCAGAGGTCGAGCAGTTCGCTGAACCGGGCTTTCGCCTCCTGAACCTGCCAACTCCGCACCATCGATCCCCACCCTGACCTAGTCAGGAGACTGGTCAGTTTGCACCTGAATTGCAAGCTGCCATTGCCCTTTGGCTTGTGCGGCTCACCTACTTTCAATACCGTTCCGGCACGCCTCGACAGCCCGGCGCACCAACGACAGGACCCACGCTTCATGACCCGCAAGACCGGCCGCCAGTTCTTTGCCAACCCCGGCCCGACCAACATGCCGGACAGCGTGCTGCGCGCCATGGACCGTCCGACCATCGACTTCAACGACCCCGAGTTCACCGCCGTGTTCAACCAGGGCGTCGCCGGGTTGAAGCGGGTGCTGCGGACCGAGGGGGACGTGTTCCTCTATACCGCGTCCGGCCATGGCGCGTGGGAAGCGACGCTGACCAACCTGCTGTCGCGCGGCGACACCGTGCTGGTGCTGGAAACCGGCTGGTTCAGCGAAGGCTGGGCGGAGATGGCCCAGAAGCTGGGCCTGCACACGCAGACCGTTGCTGCGGACTGGCGGCGCGGCGTGGACCTGGGCGCGGTGCGCGACGCGCTGCGCGCCGATGCCGGCCACACGATCAAGGCCGTGCTGGCTGTCCACAATGAGACGGCGACGGGCCTGGTGATGCCGCTGGCGGACCTGCGTGCCACCATGGACGACGCCGGGCACCCGGCGCTGCTGCTGGTCGATACGATCTCCTCGCTCGGCTCGCTGGAGTTCCGCATGGACGATTGGCGGATCGATGGCGTGGTGGGCGGCAGCCAGAAGGGGCTGATGCTGCCGACCGGGTTCAGCTTCACCGCCGTGTCGGCCAAGGCGATGCAGGCCCATGCGGCGGCAGACCTGCCGCGGCACTACTTCGACTGGACGGTGATGATGGGCCGCCCACAGCGCAGCTTCGTCGGCACCATCCCGGTCAGCCTGTTCTATGGGCTGCAGGAGAGCCTGCGCCTGATCGAATTGGAGGGGCTGGACCAGGTCATCGCCCGGCACCACCGCTTGGCGGAGGCCACGCGCCGGGCCGTGCGCGCTTGGTCCGGCAACAGCGGCCCGCAACTCTTTGGCCTGGACCCGGCCCGGCTGTCCGATAGCGTGACTGCTGTGTTGATGCCGGACGGGCACAACGCCAATGCCGTCCGCAAGCTGGCGCTCGACCGCTTCAACGTGTCGCTCGGCGGCGGCCTGGGCAAGCTGGACGGCCAGGTGTTCCGCATCGGCCACCTGGGCGACCTGAACGAGCCGATGGTGCTGGGCACCCTGGGCGCGGTGGAAATGAGCCTGCGGCTGAACAGCGTGCCGCACGGGCGCGGCGGGGTGGAGGCCGCGATGGACTGGCTGGCGGCAGCGTAGCGCCTACGGCACGGGCGGGCGCCATAGCGGGGTGCGGCGGTAGAGATCCATCAGCGGCGTCCGCAGCCCGATGCTGTCCAGCACGAGGTCACCGGCCTTGACCTGCGCCGCCTCCCTCGGCCAGCTCCCATCGGGCCGGCGGCGCATCAGGTCGGCACCCACGTAGGCCGACCGCAGCACGAGGATCTCCTGGACCGTCGGGATGGTCGCGTAGGCCAGCACATTGTCCCAGGTCTCGGCCTGGTTGCTGGGCGAGAGGATTTCCGCGACCAGCACGGGGTCGGCCAGGGTTGGCTGGCGGACTTCGATCTCGGCGCAGGTCACCGCCAAGTCGGGCACGCGTAGGTTGTGGCTGGCGAGCAGATGGGGAACGACGCCGGGCTTGACCACCCCGGACCATGGGCTGTTTTGGGTGTCCAAATGATTTGCGACCGCCTGCGCCAGTCGGGCCAGCAACGTGCCGTGGACCGTGCTCGCCGGCACCATCGTTCGCGGCACGCCGTTGACGAGTTGCCAGGTTTCAGGGCCATCGGGGTTCCAAATCAGGAACTCGTTGAGCGACATATAGACCGGCAGCTCTAAGGCGTGGCTCATGCCGCTATGTTAACGACTCCGGACTGCCTAAGCCACATCCATCATCCCCCGCCGTCTTGTCGCAGGAACTGCCCGAACGCCGTTAGGGTGGCTTCCGAGACGTGGTGCTCGATCCCCTCGGCATCCTGCTCCGCCGCTTCTTGCGGGACGCCCAGGGCCAGCAGCACATCCACAACCAGGCGGTGCCGGGTGCGGACGCGCTGGGCCAGGTCCTGGCCAGCCTCGGTCAGGAACACGCCGCGGTAGGGGCGGGCGGTCGCCAGCCCCTCCCGCTTCAGCCGGCCGATGGCCTTGATGGCGGTGGCGTGCGAGACGCCCAGGCGGCGGGCGATGTCGGTGGGCCTTGCTTCCCCATCGGTCGCCAGCAGGTCAGCGATCAGCTCGGCATAGTCCTCCATCAACGCAGTCGATTGGGCGGAACGGGTCTTCTCGAAGCGGTGCGCCTGCGTCGGCGCCGCCGGCATCACATCGGTCATGCCGCGCCCCCCGCAACGGTGTCCCACAGCAGCTTGAGGTTCAGCGCGATGATCAGCGCTGCCGCACCCCAGGCCAGTGCCGCCAAAGGCCGCCCGACGGTGAACGGCCCCATCTTGCGCCGGTCCGTCACGAACAGCACCAGCGGCACCACCGCGAACGGCAGTTGCAGGGACAGCACGACCTGGCTGAACACCAGCAGGTCCGCCGTGCCACGTTCCCCATAGACCGCCGTCACCACCACCACCGGCACGATGGCGATGGCGCGCGTGACCAGCCGGCGCATCCATTGCGGCAGGCGGATGCGCAGGAACCCCTCCATCACGATCTGCCCGGCCAAGGTCGCCGTCACCGTCGAGTTCAGGCCCGATGCCAGCAGCGCCACCGCGAACAGCACCGAGGCGATGCCGGCGCCCAGCAGCGGCGACAGCAGCTTGTGCGCCTCCCCGATCTCCGCCACGTCCTCATGCCCGCTGCCGTGGAAGACCGCCGCCGCGACGATCAGGATGGCGGCGTTGACGAACAGGGCGAGCGTGAGGGCGATGGTGCTGTCCACCGTCGCCCAGCGGATCGCCTGCCGCCGCCCGGTGTCGTCCCGCGCATAGGCGCGGGTCTGCACGATGGACGAGTGCAGATAAAGGTTATGCGGCATCACCGTCGCCCCCAGGATGCCGATGGCGAGATACAGCATGCCCGGGTTGGTCAGCACCTCCGCCCGCGGCAGGAAGCCGCCCAGCACCGCCGCAACGGGCGGCGCCGCCAACGCGATCTGCACCGCGAAGCACCCGGCGATCACCAGCAGCAGCGCGCCGATAAACGCCTCCAGGAAGCGGAACCCACGCTGCATCAAGTATAGCAGCAAGAACGCATCCAGCGCCGTCACCAGTGCGCCCACCACCAGCGGCATGCCGAACAGCAGGTTCAGCGCGATGGCGGTGCCGATCACCTCCGCCAGGTCGCAGGCGATGATGGCGACCTCGCAGGCCAGCCACAGCAGGATGCCGACCGGGCGGGGGTAGCTGTCCCGGCACGCCTGCGCCAAGTCCCGGCCGGTGGCGATGCCCAGCCGGGCCGACAGGGCCTGCAACAGGATCGCCAGCAGGCTGGACACCAGCACGACCGACAGCAAGGTGTAGCCATACTTGGACCCGCCCGCGAGGTCGGTGGCCCAGTTGCCCGGGTCCATGTAGCCGACCGAGATCATGTAGCCCGGCCCGGCGAACGCCAGCAGCCGCCGCACCCAGGACCCGCCCTGTGGCACGGGGACCGTCGCGTTCGATTCGGGGAGGCTGGCAGCCCCCGCCGATGACCGCCAGCCCTGCGGCTCGGCGACAGGCGGCGCAGACAGGATGTCGTTCATGCAGCAACTTTCACAGCGCACCCTATTGCGTAGCCAAGGCTACACCATGCAGCATGCTCGGACATGGTGCAAGTCCGGGTGGCGGCGGCGGGCGCGCTGTGGATCACGGGTTACGTGGGGGAGCGTGCCCGCGGCCCGTTGCCACGTGCTGGTTTCGGTGGCCAGCCTATTTCGGAGATCACGTTTCCGAGCGCCTGACGAGTCGCTGCGGCGTCACACAAAACTACCTGTGGTATGCCTTGTTGCTGAAACTGAACCACATGTAGTAAGGTCCGGGAATGAACATGCACCATACCGATGATCTGCCGATGCAAGCCGACGTTCAGATGCCGGGTCGGCATCAGGTGCGCGTGGACAGGTCCCGCGACGCTTTGCTGACCGATTTCGGCCGCGCCACCCTGGATGACCGCTACTTGATGCCCGGGGAGGAGTACCAGGACCTGTTTGCCCGGGTCGCCAGCTACTACGGCGACGACAGCGCCCACGCGCAGCGCATCTACGACTACATCAGCCGGATGTGGTTCATGCCGGCCACGCCGGTGCTGTCCAATGGCGGCACTACGCGCGGCCTGCCTATCAGCTGCTTCCTGAACGAGGCGACCGACAGCCTGGACGGCATCGTGGGCTTGTGGAACGAGAACGTCTGGCTGGCCAGCAAGGGCGGCGGCATCGGCTCCTACTGGGGCAACCTGCGCTCCATCGGCGAGAAGGTCGGGCTGAACGGCAAGACGTCCGGCGTCATCCCGTTCATCCGCGTCATGGACAGCCTGACGCTCGCAATTTCTCAAGGCTCGTTGCGGCGTGGGTCGGCCGCGGTTTACCTGCCGATCTCGCATCCCGAGGTGGAGGAGTTCACCGAGCTGCGCCGTCCGACCGGCGGGGACCCGAACCGCAAGGCGCTGAACCTGCACCACGGCATCCAGGTGTCCGACAGCTTCATGCGCGCCGTGGAAGCCGATGAGGAGTGGGCGCTGACATCGCCCAAGGACGGTGCCGTGGTCCGCAAGGTCAGCGCGCGCAACCTATGGATACGGATCCTCACGGCACGCATCGAGACCGGGGAGCCTTACCTCGTGTTCTCCGACCACGTGAACAACGCCCGGCCGGAGCAGCAGAAGCTGGCCGGGCTGGAGGTCAAGACCAGCAACCTGTGCAGCGAGATCACGCTGCCCACCGGCATCGACCACCACGGCAAGCAGCGCACCGCCGTCTGCTGCCTGGCGTCGCTGAACCTGGAAAACTGGCTGGAGTGGCACGACCACCCATTGCTGATCGAGGACGTGATGCGCTTCCTCGACAACGTGCTGCAGGACTTCATCGACCGGGCGCCGGAGGGGATGGAGCGGGCAAAGTATTCTGCCATGCGTGAGCGGTCGGTCGGGCTGGGGGTGATGGGCTTCCACAGCTTTCTGCAGTCGCAGAACGTCCCGTTCGAAGGCGTTGTGGCGAAGGTATGGAACCGGCGGATGTTCAAGCACATCCGCGCCCAGGCGGACCAGGCCAGCCGCATGTTGGCCGAGGAGCGCGGCGCCTGCCCGGATGCCGAGGAGTACGGCATCATGGAGCGGTTCAGCAACAAGATGGCCATAGCGCCCACGGCGAGCATCAGCATCATCGCCGGCAACACCAGCCCCGGCATCGAACCCATCGCCGCCAACGTGTTCCTGCAAAAAACCTTGTCCGGCAGCTTCAGCGTCCGCAACCGGCATTTGCAGCAGTTGCTTGCGGCCAAAGGCATGGACACGGACGTCGTCTGGTCGTCGATCACGCTCAACAAGGGCAGCGTGCAACACCTGGACGGCCTGACGGAACAGGAAAAGGCGGTCTATCGCACCGCGTTCGAGCTGGACCAGCGCTGGGTGGTGGAGCACGCCGCGGACCGCACGCCGTATGTATGCCAGAGCCAGTCGGTGAACCTGTTCCTGCCGGCCAACCTTCACAAGCGGGACCTGCACCAGATCCACATGATGGCGTGGAAGCGCGGCGTGAAGTCGCTTTACTACTGCCGCAGCCTGTCCATCCAGCGGGCGGACAGCGTGAGCGAGAAGGCGGTGCGTCCGGCCGAGATGGCGACGGCGGCGCCGAGCGACGCCGGGCGCATGTCGCTCGCGGGTGCGGCCAAGCCCAACAACTACGAGGAATGCCTGTCCTGCCAATAGGCACCAGGTTCATAGGAGACGACCCATGGACGGCATGATCCCCCCGCACACCCCCGGCAAGCCGCAGTTCGACCTGCTGACCGAGAACCCCGTTTACAAGCCCTTCCGCTACCCCTGGGCCTACGAGGCCTGGCTGACGCAGCAGCGCGTGCACTGGCTGCCGGAGGAGGTGCCGCTGGCCGATGACGTGAAGGATTGGCACCGCAACCTGACGGGTGCCGAGCAGAACCTGCTGACCCAGATCTTCCGCTTCTTCACGCAGGCGGATGTCGAGGTCAACAACTGCTACATGAAGCATTACAGCCAGGTGTTCAAACCCACCGAAGTATTGATGATGCTGTCCGCATTCAGCAACATCGAGACCATACACGTGGCCGCCTACAGCCACCTTCTCGACACCATCGGCATGCCAGAGGGCGAATACACGGCGTTCCTCAAGTACAAGGAAATGAAGGACAAGTACGACTACATGCAGTCCTTCCGCGTGGACAGCAAGCATGAGATCGCCAAGACGCTCGCCGCCTTCGGCGCCTTCACCGAGGGGCTGCAGCTGTTCGCCTCGTTTGCGATCCTGCTGAACTTCCCGCGGCACAACAAGATGAAGGGCATGGGCCAGATCGTGTCCTGGTCCGTGCGGGACGAGACGCTGCACTGCCTGTCCGTCATCCGCCTGTTCCGCACCTTCGTCCAGGAGAACCCGGAGATCTGGACGGCCGAGCTGAAGCAGGAGATCACCGACGTCTGCGCCACCATCGTCATCCACGAGGACGCGTTCATCGACCTGGCGTTCGAGCAAGGCCCGATCGAGGGCATGGACCCGGCGGACGTGAAGCAATACATCCGCTACATCGCCGACCGCCGTCTGGTGCAGCTTGGCTTGGACGAGATGTATCACGTCGAGCAGAATCCGCTGCCGTGGCTGGACGACATGCTGAATGCCGTCGAGCATGCCAACTTCTTTGAGAACCGCTCGACCGAATACAGCCGGGCGTCCACCGAAGGGTCGTGGGAGGAGGCGTTCGCCAGCGACGTGTTCGCGACCGAGCAGCCGCAAGGCGCCATGCACCTGTAACCGCCATGCGCGGCAGGGTGGCGCCCCCCATCCTGCCGCATGTTGCGTGCCGAGCAGAATTATCGACATGCCGCGGCGATTTGGTTTACGGTCCGCTGATTGAAGCGTGGGGCAGGCGGTGGAAAGTGGTTTCAACAAGGCGATGACCAGTTCCTCGGACAACGTGGATGGCGGCATCCGCGACACGGCCAGCCCCGGCCTGCCGCGCCACACCCGCCGGTTGTCTGACAAGGTCCTGGTCGCGTTCCACCATGCCTGCGACACGTCCGACCTTGAAACGGCCGAGCAGTTGCTGGCGACATTGGAGATGATGCTCAACCGGCGGACGCCTGCCCCCGACAGCAACCGCCGCCGCAGCATCGAAAGCCTGGTTGCCGCCCACGAACGGCTCTGGCACCTGCGCCACCCCGACACCCAGGTTTAGGCAGGCCGGCGCGGCCCGCCCATGTCGATGCCGTTCCCGTCCCGGAGCACGGCGTCCGCTTCGGGTGTGAACCTCCCATCGGGCTGGTGAAGCACCAGGCCCGGCATGACCCGGTCCGTGCCCTGGCTGCCCCGGCGGCCCTGCAACAGGACCAGGCGCGCATCCCGGCCAAGCTTCGGCCATAGCGGCAGCAGCGTCAGCCGCCCGCATCCAGCCGTGTGCATCGCCGCCATCCCGCGGGATGCGGCGCTGGCTGGCAGCACCAGCGTCACCGTGCCCCCCGGCCGCACCGCACGGGCCAGGGCCGTGGTCCATCCGGCCAGGCCCGACGGCGCGGCGTGCTTGGCCAGGGACCGGAGCGCATGGGCCGGCGCGGTTCCCGCCGCGTCGTGCCAAGGTGGGTTCGCATAGGCGTGGCAGAACCGGCCCGGCCCCAGCACATCACGCGCATCCGGTCCCGTGATATCCAGGGTCAGCACCGTGCAGGCGTCCGCCCCGTTGTCGGCCAGGTTGTGCCGGGCCAGGCCGGCGGTTGCCGGGTCAAGCTCCACGCCCGTCACCTGGACGCCCGGCACCCGGGCATGCAGGCACAGCAGCCCGGCCCCGGCCCCCAGGCCGGCTTCCAGCACGGCGTCACCGGGCCGGGCCGGGACGGCTGCGGCCAGGATGACCGGTTCGATGCCGGTCCGGTAGCCCTGTGCGGGTTGGGCATAGCGGACGCGCCCGCCGAGCAGGGTGCCCGACGTGGTCCCCATCAGGCCTCGTTGGCTTCGGTCAGGACGCGCCGGGCATGGGTCTCGTCCTCGGGCAAGACCGCCAGGCGGCGCGGGATGGCGCCAATCCCACCCTCCACGGCGCTGACGTGCCAATCCAGCAGCACGCTCTCGATGCCCGCGTCCCGCAGCAGGGCCGTGAGGAAGCTGAGCCGGACGAGGTCGTTGGAAATCAGCACTGTACGCATCACGATCCCTGGGCGGTTCGGAGCAGGGCGGTTAAGAGAGGCAAGGCAGGGCGCTCGCCTTGACCCGTTTTCCACCCCGCCGATATGGTGGGATGCGGCTTACGCGATCCGTGCGTGGTCGGGAAGCGGCAGCGGAACAGCGTAGTGGCGCCTGGATCGGGCGCAGGTCGGGAGTTTAGTTTGGGCGTTGTCACCACCACACCCCCGATGCCCGGCGCAGGCCAGGACGGCGGGGCGCCGCCCGATGCGCTGTCCGCCCTGGTCGCCCTGGTCGGGGCGGACTTGCAGGCCTGCAACCGCGCCATTGTGGCGCGCATGGACAGCCCCGTCGCGCTGATCCCGCAACTGGCCGCACACATCGTCGCGGCGGGCGGCAAGCGCCTGCGCCCGTTGCTGACCTTGGCCGCCGCCCGCATGTGCGGCTACGGCGGCGCGCGCCATGTCCACCTGGCCGCCTGCGTCGAGTTCATCCACACCGCGACCCTGCTGCACGACGATGTGGTCGATGAAAGCCTGCTGCGCCGGGGCCTGAGCAGCGCCAACGCGGTGTTCGGCAACAAGGCGTCGGTCCTGGTTGGGGATTTCCTGTTCGCCCGCGCCTTCCAACTGATGGTGGAGGACGGGTCGCTGAAGGTGCTCGGCATCCTGTCCCATGCCGCCGCGACCATCGCGGAAGGGGAAGTGCTGCAGCTCGTGACGCAAAACGACCTGTCCACATCCGAGGAGCGTTACCTAGACGTGGTGCGCGGCAAGACGGCTGCCCTGTTCGCGGCGGCCTGCCAGGTCGGCGCAGTGGTGGCCGACCGCCCGGCGGGGGAGGAGCAGGCGTTGCGCGACTACGGCACGAACCTGGGCATCGCGTTCCAGCTCGTCGATGACGCCCTGGACTATGCCGCCGACCAGGTGACGCTGGGCAAGACGGTCGGCGACGACTTCCGGGAGGGCAAGATCACCTTGCCGGTTCTGGCCGCCTACCAGGCTGCCAACGAGGAGGAGCGGGCGTTCTGGGTCCGCACCATCGAGGCCAGTGACCAGCGCGACGCCGACCTGGACCGTGCGATGCGCCTGATGGCCCGCAGCGGCGCCATCAAGACGACGCTGGACGGCGCCGCCCGGTTCGCCGACGGCGCCAAGGCGGCGTTGCAAGTGTTCCCGGACAGCCCGATCCGCCGGGCGCTGATGGACGTGGCGGACTACACCATCAGCCGCGTGAGTTAGACGACCGCTATCGCCTCGCGCCGGACCTGCACCGCCAGGTCGTCCAGCGCCGCGCCGATCCGGTCCAGCATCTCCGTGACCTCCGCCGGCGTGATGATGAGCGGCGGGCTGAAGGCCAGGCTGTCGTTCGGCAGCGTGCGGGCAATCACGCCATGCGCCTCGCACAGCTTCACCAGGCGCGCGCCCATCTTCCGCTTGGGGTCGAAGTTGCGCCGGGCCTCCCGGTCCTCTACCAGCTCGATGGCGCCAATCATGCCGACGCCGCGGACCTCGCCGATCAGCTCGTG
>Ga0123339_10002405_pt1 | contig 12669 bp, 11 predicted proteins | sample lystaG_FD_89956 | JGI IMG/M metagenome (GOLD analysis project Ga0123339, IMG submission 89956) | Glacier valley bacterial and archeal communities from Borup Fiord, Nunavut, Canada, to study Microbial Dark Matter (Phase II) -... | ecosystem: Environmental > Aquatic > Freshwater > Ice > Glacier ... | reverse complement strand
GTCTACGGGCGCGAGTTCGTGGCGGCTTACGCGGCCAGCGGCGTCACCGACACGCACGAGGCGGTGTCGCTCGAGATTGCCGAGGACATGCTCGAGGCCGGACTGTGGCTCTTTTTGCGGGGTGGGCCACCCACCACGCCGTGGCACAGCTTGCCCGAGGCCATAAAAGTCATCACTGAACTCGGCTCGAGCGCCAAGCGAATCTGCGTCTGCACCGACGACCGCGACGCCGACGACTTGTTCACCTTCGGGCTGGACTGGGTGGTGCGGCAGGCTCAGAACGCCGGACTCTCGAGCGCGCTGGCCTGGAGCATGGGCAGCCTGCACCCAGCCACCCGTTACGGCGTGGATGCAGATTTAGGCGCACTCGGCCACGGAAGGCGCGCCGACATCGTGCTCTTAAGTGACGCGCTCGAGGTGCAAAACACCTGGTACGGCGGTGAGCTAGTAGTCGAGCACAAAAAAATCACCGACGCGCTCGAGGCTCAACTCGACCTTCAGCGCTACGTTTACCCGTCCGCCGCTTTCGAGACGGTCAAACTGCCCGCCCAGTTCAAACTCACGCCCGAATTGCCGCTCGAGCGAGTGAGGGCCAACGTGCTGCGGGTGGAACTCCCCGGCATCGTCACCCTGCACCGCGAAGTGGTCCTCGAGCGGAGTGATTCCTGGGAGCAGATTTTCGAGGCCCACGATTTGTGCTTTGTCAGCGTGCTCGAGCGCCACGGTAAGAGCGGCACTCAGGGGCGGGTGGCACACGGCCTGCTGCAAAATTTTGGCCTTAAGCTCGGCGCGGTGGCCTCGAGCGTGGGTCACGACGCGCACAACCTCATCATCGCTGGCTCGAGCGAAGACGACATGCAAGTTGCGGTGCGCCGGATAGAAGAACTGCGCGGCGGCGTGGTGGTGGTCCGGGACGGCGTAGTTCTGGCCGAGGTCGCGCTGCCCATCTCGGGGCTGCTCTCGAGTAAGCGCGCCAGGGCGGTGGCCGAGGAAACCTCGAGCCTGAAGCGCGCCTGGGCCACGCTGGGCTGCACCTTGCCCTACATGGGCTTCAATTTGCTGCCGCTCTCGGTGATTCCCGAACTGCGAATTACCGACATGGGGCTGGTCACGGTGCCGGGAATGGAAATTTTGCCGCTGTTTGCTTGAGGGGCGCTCAAGAGTGAGGGGTCAAGCTCAATTTTCTGCTCCCCTGCTCCCCACGCTCGAAAAACCCAATCCAGCAGTGCGAACCGTGGACCCCAACCCAGGGCCTCCCACTTGCCTCACCCTGTTTTAGCTCCGCTTCATGGAGGTCATGCTACAATTCTCGCCGTGACTTTTGCCCGCTCGAGCCGTTGCCCCGTTTCAGGATGGAACCCTAAAAAATTCCCACCCTCAAACTGTGCTCGAGGGTGGGGAATGTGTGGTGTACCCGGCGGGACTTGAACCTGCGACCTTTGGCTTCGGAGGCCAACGCTCTATCCAACTGAGCTACGAGTACAAACTAAAGTGAATGCAGTACGAATGCGTGCGTCTGGTAAGGTAGCACGCGTACCGAGGAGAAGTCAAGTGAAGCCTTTATATAGCGCCTTTATCAGCATCCTGGAGGAAAGATGACTTTAGAATCTCCGCCCAAAAAACTGGGCGTTCGTATTGCGCTGGGGGCCGTCGCGGTGGCCCTGGCCGGCGGCATGGTGTACAGCTTCATTCCCGCGCTCAGCCTGGGCAAAAATAACACCAGCACCGGAACCACGGTGCTCAAGGTCAACGGTCGGGACCTGACCTTGCAAGAAGTGGAAAAGTTCCGCAGCAGCGGACAGGCCGCCCAACTGTTCGGCCTGAGCAGCACTGGAATTCTGGGCGACGACCTCAAAGCTCTGGCCACTTATCTGGTCATCCGTCAAAAAGTCACCGAGCAGGATACCGCCTCGGTGAGCGTCTCGAGTGACGAAGTGAACAAGCAAGTGGCTGATATTCGCAAGAACAACAACTTGCAAGACACCGCCAAGTACACCGACGCGCTGCAAAAAGCGGGCCTGACCGACGTGACCCTGCGCCAGCAAATCAAAATGGGCCTGTCAGCTCAGAAGCGTCAGGAAGCGCTGGTCAAGGACGTTAAAGCCACCGACGCTGAGGCCCAGTTCTTCTATGACCTCAACAAAGACAAATTCAAGACCGAGCCGAAGGTGATTGCCCGTCAAATCGTGCTCGACAGCAAAGCCAAAGCCGACGAGGTGCTTAAAAAAGCTCGAGCGGGCGGTGATTTTACCGCGCTGGCCAACGTCAACGGTGGCAAGGACGGCGGTTTGGTGAACGGCGGCAAGGGCGCGACTGCGCTGGCCTTTCCGGCGACGGTGGGGGCGGCGGTGTTCGCGCTGCCCTCGGGCGGCATCACGGACGTGCTCGAGAGCGACAAAAAGTTTTACATCGTCAAGGTTGATAAGCTCGAGGCCCCGGCCACCAAGAGCTTTGCCGACGCCAAAGCCGACGTGATTAAAACCGTGGAGCAGGGCAAGAAAAACGCTATTCTCGAGGGCTGGCAGCGCGACCTGCTGAGCAAGGCCAAAATCGAGGTGGTGGATAAAACCTACGACTACAGCAACCCCACGGTGGCCACGGTGGACGGTCAGCCGATTTCTTACGCCGAGGTGCTGCTGCAAACCTACGGCAACCCGCAGGTGGGCCAGTTGCTGGGGCAGCTCGGGCCGAACGGGGCGAGTTTCGTCAACCAGTCGTTTAAGCCGCAGGTGGTCGAGACAGTCATCAACCAGAAAATTGCTCGAGCCGCCGCCACCAAGCAGAAGCTGGCCATCGTGGGCAACGACGCCGACGTGCTGGCGCTGTTCAGCTTGTGGGGTACAAGGGATTTCAAAGTCACCGACGCCGACCTGCAAGCGTATTACAAAAAGAATGCCGTGCAGTACAGCACTCCTGGAAACGCGGACCTGACGGGCGCTACCTTTGACACCGAAGCACAGGCGCAGGCTTTCCGCTCGAGCTTTCTCAGCAGCAAAGGCGACTTTACCGCGCTGGGCAGCGCGGCGGGCGGCACGGTCAGCGAGTTCGGCAAGGTGCCCGACGCCGCGCCCAGTCCCCAGGCTCCCCCGCCTGCCATTGCCACGGCCCTCAGCGACTCGGTGTTCAAGAAGCCCAATCTGAGCGCGGCAGGCGAGGGAAGTCTGACAGGGGTGGTCAAGCTCGAGGGCACGCCCACCCGCTACGGACTGGTCTACGTGCGCGAACTGGTCAAAACCCAGGTCAAACCCTTCGCCGCCGTCGCAAGCGAGGTCCGCGCCGGAGTCGAGAAAGAAAAGCGCCCGGCAGCGGTCAAAACCTTCCTGGATGCCCAGCGCAAAGGCATCAAAATCGAAAACAACTTGGACAAGGTGCTCAAAGCCCAAGACGCTCGAGTGAAAGCTGCCAAAGCCGCTGCTCCAGCAGCCCCAACCCCGGCAACTCCGGGAACTCCGGCCACGCCTGGAACGGGAAACACGCCCTCGAGCACTCCCGCCACCAGCACTCCTGCTACAGGAACTCCGACCACCGGAACTATACCCTCGAGCACTCCCGGTTCGGCAACTCCTGCGACCAGCACACCCGCCACCGGAAGTACCCCTTCAACCGGAACTACGCCCTCGAGCACGCCTGCTCCGGCCACTCGCTGAGGCTCGAGTGCGCTTGAGGCCCCTCCATTTGGAGGGGCTTTTTTGGTTTACACTCGAGTCGAAAACAAGCCTTAAATCTTTACAGTTACACTGCTCACATGATTGTTCCAGAAGTTTTCGAGGTCGCACACCTCTTCACTCGAGCAAGTGTTCGCTACTGGGTTTTCGGCGGCAACGGGGTCGAGCTGTGTGTGGGCCGCTCCCTCCGCGCGCACAACGACCTCAATTTTTTCGTCTCGAGCACTCAGGCATCAGACGCTGTAAATTTGCTCGAGGGCGCAGGTTGGGTGTGCTCGAGCGGGTCACTCGAGCAGGGTGATGTCTTTCTCGAGCGCGGCGACCTGATACTCGATTTGGTGCCGATAAACGATTTGCGAAGCCCACCGCACACTCAGGGCGAACTCGAGCGCATCGTCTGGCCCGGTGATTTTCTGATTCCTTACCCAACTCAAGCAGGGATAATCACGCTACGGCCCGAGATGCACCTGGAAATGAAAACTTTGATTCGTGAATTCTACGGACTCGAGCAGGTCAGGGCCAAAGATTTACTCGACCAGAACGCCTTGTGTTCCGTTCTGGTCTAAAACCCGAAGCTCTCCCCGGCCTCGCGTGGCGTCGCGCAAACTCAGCTCGAGCGCATTCACATCGTCCTCGAGCGCCCATGCCTGTACGGTCAGGCCCGCTTCGGTATAAGTGTCCTGGCGGTCCTCGAGCACCACACTCTCGAGCAGGTGAAACAGCGCGCTCGAGAACTCGAAGGGCACGCTCAACGCGATTTGCACTCTGGGGCGCACCTCGAGCCGGGGAGCAAGCCGCAGCACCTCCGCCGCCCCACCCCCGTAAGCCCGTGCCAGACCGCCCGCGCCCAGTTGGGTGCCGCCGTAATAGCGCACAGTCGCCACGGCCACCCGGTCCAGACCCGACCCCTCAATGACCTTGTAAATCGGCATTCCCGCCGTGCCACTCGGCTCGCCATCGTCGGAGAAGCGGTAGGTCGCTCCGACGCGGTAGGCCCAGCAGACGTGGGTGGCGTCCAGGTGACTCGAGCGCACGGTTTTGACCCACTCGAGGGCGGCTTCTGGACTTTCCACCGGGGCGGCAAAAGTCAAAAACTCGCTGCGCTTGAGGGTTTCAGAGTGCTGTGCGCTCGAGAGCAAGGTGGTGTACGTTCGAGAGGTCATGAAGATGCTCAGCATAGCGGCCCGAGTTTACCTGAGCCTGCCCGACCCTGCTCGATTCAGGGCTTGTTCGGATTGCAACCACACGCGATGCAGCCGCAGGAATCGAAGGTCCACACCTCGAGAAAGACACTATTTTTAGACTTTTGCTCGAGCGCCACCCACACCGAGTCGTTGCTGGTCTGCTCGAGCACCGGGTAACGCGGGCTGAGCTGACTCGAGTCCTGCATCGGCGTGAGCGCGGGCACGCTCTGGCTCAGAACGAAGCGCGAGGATAGCTCGAGCGGCTTGCCATTGGCCAAATCAAAGGTTTCGCGCACTATGATGCCCCCTTCCACCTTGGGATTTCGCACCGTGACCACCCCCACCTTGCCCCTGAACAGCACATCTACCCCGGTGATTTCAAAAGCGATGGGCGCAAAAGTCCACAGCAATTTTTTCTTAAGTACGTCATAGCCGAACACCGTATTCTTGAGGTCCAGGCCCAGCAGCAACGGACCACTCTCGAGCGTCCAGGCTTTCAGCGCACCCGAGTAGAGCAGCGCCTTTTCCCCCTCGAGCGTGAACTTCCACAGCGAGGTCACGCCGTTTTTCTTTTCAGCCAGCACGAAAGAAGCGCTGTCCGGGCTGATTTGGGGCGTGCTCCAGGTGCTAGAGCAATTCGCCCCACACAGCTCGAGCGAGAGGGTTTTGTTCCAGCCGATGTCGGCGCGAGCCAGTCCGAAAAGCAAAAAAGGCAGCAGCAGAGCGTATTTCATGAGGGTTCCTCGAGGGTGCATCGGATTTAAGCATACCGCGCAGCACATCCACCCTTTGCTCGAGCGGCTTCATCTGAAGTCTGTCCCTCACTTTTTGCAAGTCAAATCTACCCGAAAGCTGGGGTCGGGCACGGTGAAGCCCACTTTGAGGTCTTTCTTGAGCTTTTTGGGGTCCACCTCGAGCAGAAATTTTTGCGGTAGATTGGTCCGTGCCTGCTCGAGCGTGCGCCCGTCGTCGGGCCAGAACCCGAACTCGAGCAGGGTGCTGGCCCCTTGCAGAATGCGGGCGGTGGTTTTGTCTAAAAAGGCCACGTTGGTGCTGGTAGGCGCAGCGTAACTGTTGCCGTCGGCAAAGTTGACCGTATAAGCATTGCCAAACTGAATTCCGGTTTGGTCTAGCGTGAGGGTTTGGGTGGTGCCGTTGCTGATTTGTACCGTAACTTTGTAGCCCGGTAGGTTTCCCCGGCTTGGGTTGGTCGCGGCCTCCATCTTGGTCACGCGCATTCGCCAGATACCGTTGAACAGCCATTCGTTCTGGCATCCGGTCACGCTGGCTTTTTGATTCGCGCCGCCCGCCCCGCTAGAGCTGGAATTTCCTGCTGGGATTGCAGCACTCGAGGTCAAACTCACCGTGCCAGACGCGCTCGAGACTTTGATGCCCAGGCTGGTCAAGCTCGAGAGCGGCACATATGTTTTACCGTTCATGGAAATGGCTTTCTCGCTCGAGATGTTGCCGTTGAGCACCAGGGGTTCGGTCACGGTCCCTTCCACGAAGCTGGGTTGCTTGAACGAGGTTTGGACCGCAGGGGGCGCGGGGTTGGTTGCGCCCCCGCCATACCCGCTCAGCAAGGCAGAAAGCAGGGCAGCGCTGGTCAGGGCGTACAGGGTTCGGTTCATGGGGTTCCTTTGCGCTCGAGCGAGAAGGTTAAGGGTTTGGAGTATCAGGACGCAGGGTTCAGGGCTGAGGCTTACTGCTTTGCACGGTGGACTCGAATACCGAGTAAAAATCGATTTCCTGCCACACCGATTTGCTGGTGTCCACGCTCCGCACCTCTATCTCTGCTCGACGGCTGCTGCCGGACTTGATGGAAACTCGAGCAGTCACCGTGTTCCAGCCGCTCTTCAGGTACGTCGCCATTTGAGTAAGCCGGGTGGTCACTACAGTTTTGCCCGCCTCGACGCTGCTCGAGGTGCAGGTTCTGTTGCCCACGAGACTGTAAGGGGTGTCGGAATATACCCAGGAGGTGAGGGTGTACTCCTTCCTCTCGCCGTCGGAGTCTTTGCTCGATTGAATGCTTCCACTTCGCAAGTTGAGCTTAGTTTTGCCCTGAATCAACACCAGTGTGTCAAAGGCATAAATCTTGGCCGCCACGTCGCTCGAGCTGATGCTGCCCGTGCAGGTTCCGTCCGAGTTGGCCACTCCCAGAAAAGCCAGGCCCAGACTGTTGGCAGTCAGATTTGTGGAGGCCGCCTTGCTGGGCAAGAAGAGCTTGAAGTTTCCGCTCGAGTCGGCGCTAGCGCTGGCCACAGTTTTCTCGTCGCTGTCGTTCAGTTGCAGGGTTCCACCACCGCTGAAGCCCTGAACCGTTCCCTCCACGCTCGAGGGCTGAGTGAAGTCGGTTTTGGGGGCGGGGGCGGACGTGCCACCCCCACCGCAGGCGCTGAGGGCCAGGGGAAGCAGCGCGAGGGTAACAAGGGTCCACACGGAATGCTTCATAGGGTTCTCCTCGCGCTCGAGAAAGCGGTGCTCGAGCCGCATCGCATCCCGCCTGGTTGAAGGCAAGTGCTCAGTGGCTCGAGCATATCAAGTGGAGCGTTTCAATCGCGTTATAGGGCGCTCGAGCGGGGGAGTGCGGGGTCAGGGGGTGAGGTAGGTCAGGCCGATGAAAGTGAGGCCCATCGTGAGTTGGCTGTTGGCTACCGCAACTGGACCGGGGTCGAACTGAAGGCGAATCTGGGTGCGGCGTTTTTTGGTCGGGTTGGCAACGTCTTGACGCAGGTTGATGGCGAAAGCGTTTAAATTTCCATCGGCCAGCACAGCTTTGATGTTGTAACCGCCCGAAATCGAGGTGCTCAGGTCGCCCGAGACGGTGCTCAGGTCGCCCAGATAGCTTGCAACAGGGGTGTCGTAGCTCGGAATTCCATCGAACGAGGTGCTGTACACCCGCAGCCTGCCCAGCGTAGTGAAGGGCCAGGGGAGAAATTTAGACCGGGTGACATCGCTCACCGGACTCAGTGCAGAAACGAATTCCACCTTTTCGACCTCAAAAGTGGCCGGAAGCCCGCTGGTGTCGAGGTCCAAGAACACCCGATAAAACCGGTTGGCTTCGTCAGTGCCCAAGGTAGCGTCGCTGCTCGTGTTCACGGCTGTGTTGGGCAGCGCGGTGTACGTCTTCTGGAGCAACAAGGTCACTTGACGTTTCAGGGTGCTGAAGCTGTAGACGGTGCCCGACTTGCTCAGCGGCGCACCTTTGGCGGACTGTGCGCCCGCCCCGATGGAGTAGGCGTAGGTCTTGCCCGAGGTGCTGTACTCGAGCGCCTTCTTGGGCGTGACCCGGAGTTGGGTGGCCTCATTGTTCCAGCTAAAGTTCACCGCACTCCCCGGCAGTTCGCTCGAGGTCCAGGCGGCCTGCACCGAGGCCGGGTTCATCGGGGCGTTGAATGTGACCACGATGAATTCGCTCCAGCGCACGCCTTTGGCCCCGCTCTGGGGCTGCACGGCGCTGACGAAGGCGGCCAGTTGCGGTACGGGCATAGGAACCCGCACGGCACCCGAGCCAGACCTGGAGGCGAGGCCGACGCTCGAGGTGAGGGTGAAAGTCAGGGTGGCCATAAAAGCAAAGCAGGCCAGGGTGGGTCTTAGGTTCATAAAAACTCCTTTGTGCTCGAGGACGCTTAGAAATGAAAGTCCAGCCGCAGTCCGAACGAGGGATTGAAGGCGATGCCTCCCGCGCTCGAGGTCCCGAACCGTTTGGGGCCTGCCCTCGAGCCGCTCTCAATGCACGCTCAAAATCGAGAGCCGCCAGCCGTCTTTCCACCTTTTGTCGTACTCGGCGCGGTAGTCCACGTAGCTCGAGCCGTACACCTGGATTTCCGCTTCGTTTCCTGGACGCCACACCGCGTCGTAGCGCACGCTGCCGTCAGAGAGGCGGTAGGGTTGCAGAATGGAGAGCCGCCAGCCCTGCGGCCACAACTCGTCGTACTTTTTGCGGTAATCCGCGTAGGTCCAGCCGTACACCTGAAGCTCAGACTGGTTTCCCGGCTTCCACACCGCGTTCATCCGCACCTGACCGCCGACCAGGTAGCTTTGTAGGCTCGAGAGGCACATGTTCTGCTTCCACAGCGCGTCGTACTTTTTGCGAAGGTCGGCGTAAGCCCAGCCATACACCTGAACCTCGGCCTCGGTGCCGGGTTTCCAGGCCGCGTTGTAGCGCAGTCCGTCGGGAATGTTCACCACGCCCAGAATCTTGAGCCGCCAGCCCTGCTTCCACAGCTCGTCGTATTTTTTGCGGTAGTCCGCGTAGGTCCAGCCGTAGACCACCTGCTGAGCTTCGGTACCGGGCTTCCACACCGCGTTGTAGCGCACGCCCCCATCCACCGGGTAGCCCTGAAGGCTCGAGAGGCGCATGTTGCCCGCAAACATCTCGTTGTCTTTCTTCGCCAGGTCGTCAGCGGTCCAGCCGTACACCTGAACTTCCGGGCCACCGCCCATGCGCCAAACCGCGTTGTACTGGGGGTCCTGAGTCGCTGCGCTCGAGGACGAAAAAGAGAGGGCAGCCAGACCGAGGAGGGTTGGCAGTGAAACACGAGATAGAAAAGAATGGGTCATGAAAGTTCTCCAGAAAGGGTCACTCGAGCGAATAAAAACAGTGCTGCTCGAGGAAGTCAGGGTGAGCGAAGAGGTTGCCGCGCCTGTGACGTGAAGCCGCACGCACAGAGGGAGAAGTCGAAAAATTGGGGATGCTTGAGCGGGTCCTAAGACGGTTCCGTTCGAGCTGGGACCAGGTTCAGGGGTTGAAGCGGGCCAGCAGGCGGCTGTGGCTCGCCGGATTGCTCGGGGTGGATTTGGCATTGCGCGAGTATCCACCCACCACGATGCGGCCCTGAGCGTCGAGCGCTCCGGCGAAACAGATGTCCTCGTTGCCTGCGTTATCGAGCGTGACCGTGCCACCGGTACCGAAGCTCGAGTCCGGGGTCAGGTCCGGGTTCAGGCGGGTTACGAAGCAATCCTGGTCGGTGGCGTCGCTAAAAGTGTTGCCCACTGCAATCAGGCGACCCTGAGCGTCCGCGAACAGCGCGTTGATTCCACCGTTGTTGGCTAGAGTTTTGCTAGAGCCGTTCAGTGTTTGCAGGGCTGAACTATATTTGCCGCTCGAGTCAATGGTGAAGCCACCCACCACACCGCCCCCGCTCGAGGTGATGGCGATTGGGAAACTCTGGGGATTGCCAAATTTCTGGACCGTAGGCGTTCCCAGCTCTCCGCTGCTACTCACCGAGACAATGTTTAGAGACTGGGTGTTGTCGGCGGGGTCAAATACGTTGGCCGCCAGATATACTTGCCCGCCACTCACGGTGATGGCCCTGGCATCGGTGGATTTGCCCGCACCCAGGGTGCTCTTCACCAAGCCGCCGTCGCCGAAGCTCTTATCGAGCGACCCGTCAGGCTTGAATTTCAGCACCACCGCGTTGAAGACCCCTGCGTAAATGCCGTATCCGGCGGCGTAAAGGTTGCCCGGAGTGTCGAAGGTGAGGGCGCGAATCTGGGCGCTGCTGGCGTCCTTGAGCGGAAAGTCCGCGTCCAGAATGCCCTGGTCGGTGCGCTCGAGGGCAGTGTTCACCCGCACGATGCCGGGCCGGACGTTGTCGCCCAGCACGAAAGTCCCCCCACCATAAATCCCACCATTCGGTCCCAGCTCGAGCGCGGTGAGGCAGTTGCGAGTGGTCACGTTTCCGCTGACATCCAGATTATTGAGTTCAGAGCCGCTCGAGCTGTACAGGCCCAGCGCCGCGTAGGAGCGGTCATTGGCAAAGCGACACTCGGCGGTGATGATGTTTCCACCGGCCAGAATCTTGAGCGAACGGACCGACTCAGTGAAGTTAAAATCGTAGGGACTGGACGGGGTTCCGCTGGTGGGCAGCAAGCTTATGCTCCCGCTGCCAAAGCTCGAGTCCAGGCTGCCCGCAGCGGGTTTGCTGGGGTCGGGCTTGCTGGGGTCGGGCTGAGTGGGGTTGGCGGGGTTGCAGGCGGCGAACAGTAAGGCGCTCGAGATGGCAATGAGGGCGGTGCGTAGGTTCATGGGGTTCTCCTGATGCTTGATGCAGGGTTTTCTCGATACCAGGGGTACTCGAGAGCGCTCGAGCGCTAATCTTTGATGCCAAAGCGCTGCTGGATTTCGGCGTAGGACAGGTTTTTTAGGCTCGAATTTGAATCGAGACTTTGCGGAGTGATGAGCTGAGCGCCGGGAATGACGACGTAGCGCACTTCCAGACCAGGATTGATGACCTGCAAACTCTGTTTCGAGCAAGCGGGCGGCCCTGCTTCCGAGCCGGTGGAAAAGCGAAGTTCAAACTTTCCATTTGCGTAGGACATGCTGCTCGAGGTTTCCCAGTCCTGCTGCGGAATGGGCTTGACGGTTTTCTCGAACCTCGAGAAGAACAAGATTTGAGCGTTGTTGACGTATTTGCTCAGGGTGTTTTCGGTGAAGCGCACCCGCAGCAGGCAGTTGAACTCCGGGGAAGCGGGAGACCCCACCCCTGAAATCTCGTTGTTGGGCAAGTCTGAGGTTTTGAGCCAGTTGGAGTACAGCGCACCCGCCGCCCCAGGGTCGCCTTTGGGTCCAGCCGCGCCCGCTGGACCTTGCAGGCCCTGGTGTCCCTGGGGTCCGGGTCCGGGCGTTCCCCCTCCGCAGCTCGAGAGAATCAGTGCGGCGGTGACGATTAAAGCGGGAATTCGGAACATAAAAAACCTCCTCTGGCTCGAGGACCTCTCGAGCAGATGTGAAAGAGACCTGAACTCAACGCAATCCGAGAAATTCCGCATCCAACGGCAAATCCTTTTCTAGCCACTCGAGCAGGGCTAACGGAGAGTCGAACTCGGCCCACGTAAGCGCGGGGTTCGGGGCGGGGTTGGCGGGGTCTGGGGCGGGGTCGGGAAGGGGCGTCAGCCGGGCGCACCAGTTTTGAGAGGACTGCGACAGCTCGAGTCGGTACTTGCACGGGGCCATGCCCACCTCCGGGCGTCTTTGTGCGTCAAAGTCTCGAGAGTGAAGCCCACTTCACGGTTTTGGCTCGAGCACGGATGCAGGTTATTTCACAGGGCGTTTCAATTGCGTTACACTTAAATTGTTCGGCACCTCCACCTTCACCGAACCCTCGAGCCACCCTCACCGCGCCTCGCATTTCGCCCAGATTTCCGTCCTGTTTCCGGAGACGCCGTGCTCGAGCTGACCCTTCTCAGACCCCTGCACGCGGCCCTGAACGGGGCGCGTCAAGCTCTAATCCGCGCCGCTTGGCGCTTGGCGCTGCTGGCCTACCTGGCGCTCGAGGGACCCCAGGTGCGCGCTCGGCTCGCTGCGCTGTTTTTTCCCAACCTCGAGCCGGACGAGGCACGCGGACGCTTGCGGCTCGAGCTGCACCGCACCCTGCACTCGGGCTTGGGGCCTTACCTGCGGGTGGAGGGTGAAGAGATTGCGCTCGAGGTCTGCTGTGACGCTTTAGATTTTGAAAAGCTGGCGCACGAGGGACAATTTCTGGAAGCTCTGGCATTGAGACGGGGAGAGCTGCTCGAGGGCCTGAACTTTGAGGAAGAGGGACTACAAGGCTGGCTCGAGGCGCGGCGGCAGTGGCACGCGGGGGCAGTGATTGCGGCGCTGGAGGGCAAACTGGCCCAGCTCGAGGCGGCGGGACAGCCGGAGGCTGCGCTATCGGTGCAGCGTGAACTGCTCGAGCGGCAACCGCTTTCAGAGGCGGTCTGCGACGCGCTCACCCGGCGGCTCGAGCGCCTGGGGCGGCGGGCCGAGGCGCTGGGGGAGCAAGAGGGGTTCAGAGCGCGCTTCGTGCGTGAACTGGGCGTTGAGCCGGAATTGG
>Ga0123339_10002404_pt1 | contig 12672 bp, 12 predicted proteins | sample lystaG_FD_89956 | JGI IMG/M metagenome (GOLD analysis project Ga0123339, IMG submission 89956) | Glacier valley bacterial and archeal communities from Borup Fiord, Nunavut, Canada, to study Microbial Dark Matter (Phase II) -... | ecosystem: Environmental > Aquatic > Freshwater > Ice > Glacier ... | reverse complement strand
GCGGCGACGAGATTTACTTCAGCCGTCAGCCGACCCTCAGCGGCAGGAGTTATCTCGAGGCCCAGCTCTCGTTTCGCAATAGCGTGGTGATGGGGCTGGTCCGCGAGGGGGCAGTGCAGCTCAACCCTGCACCCGACACCGTTTTGCTCGATAGTGATTCGCTCATCGTGATTGCCGAGGACGACAGCACTGTTAAACTGGGCACGCCGGGTCAGCCCGATTTGGGGGTCATCTCGAAGGCGGTGGCGCTCGAGCCGGCCCCGGAGCGCACCCTGATTCTAGGTTTCAACGCCGAGCTACCCACCATTTTGCACGAGCTGAGCCAGTACGTCGCGCCTGGCTCGAGCGTGCATGTGGTCGCTGATGTGGAGCCGCCCGAACTCGAGACCTACCCCAACCTGAGCGCCACCTTCGAGCGCGGGGACACCACGGGTCGCGCCACGCTCGAGCGCCTTTCTCCGCACTCGTTTGACCACATCATGGTGCTGGCCTATAAAGACAACCTCGAGATGCAGCAGGCCGACGCCCGCACCTTGATTACCCTGCTGCACCTGCGCGACATCGGCGACGTGTCGAAGGTGAACATGAACGTGATTAGCGAGATGCTCGATAACCGCAACCGCGAACTGGCCGAAATCACCAAAGCCGACGATTTCATCGTGGGCAACACCCTGATTAGCCTCATGCTGTCGCAGGTCTCCGAGAACGCGCGGCTCGCCGAGGTGTTCGCGTATCTGTTCTCGGCGCAGGGAGCCGAGATTTATCTGCGCCCCGCTGAGCTTTATTTGAATTCCGGCTCGAGCACCAATTTCTATACCGTGGTGCAGGCCGCTGCCGCACGCGGAGAAACCGCACTGGGCTACCGCCGCGCTGCCGAAGCGTTTAACAGCAAAGCCGCTTATGGCGTCAAAGTCAATCCCGACAAGCTCGAGGCCCTGAGCTTCCAGCCGGGGGACAAGGTGATTGTGCTCTCCGAGGGCTGAGGTTGAGCGCTTGGTTGGGCAGAGGTCAGACATCAGATTTGGGTCAGGGTCGTCTCGAGCACAGCCCGTATCAGCGTCTTGAGAGTAAAATCAGCCCCACCACGCAAATTAGGCCGCCCAGCACATTGACCGGGCTGAGCTTTTCCCTGAACAGCAGCAGACCCACCGGAACCAGCACCAGAGCCACAGCGATGCTCGAGCTGAGGCCCAGAGTACTGGCCCGCCACCCGGCGCGGAACGCCAGCAAAAAGCCCAGTTCGATGCCCAGAACTGCAAAGCCCAGCAGCCACACCGCCCCGTTGGTGTTTTTGACCGTCTCGAGCAGACTTATCCCGCTCGAGAGCGAGAAAACCAGACAAATCAGCGCGGCGACGCTGTAGACCAGAAAAAAGACGTGCCAGGGGTTGAGGCCCGCTGGAACGAACTTTTGCGAAATCTGGTAGGTGATGATGCTCAGGACCAACAACGCGAAGGAAAAAAAGTAGGGGTTCATGGGGCCTCGAGCATAACAGTGGTTTGGCTCACGTGTTTTGTAGCCATCAAAGAGTTTCTTGCCTCAATCCCGCTCTCGAGCAATCAGTTCAATCTCGACCCTGGCGTTCAGGGGGAGTCCAGCCACCGCCACCGTCGAGCGGGCCGGGTAGGGGGCCTCGAACTTGCTGGCGTACACCGCGTTCATCGCGCCGAAGTGGGCCATGTCGGTGAGGAAGACATTGCACTTGACCACATCGGAGAAATCAAGGCCCAATGCGCGTAGCACGGTCTCGAGGTTGGCAAACACCCCCTCGGTCTGCGCGGTCACGTCGCCCTCGAGCAGTTTGCCGCTGGCGGGGTCCTGGGCGGTTTGCCCAGAGAGGTACACGAAGCCCCCAGCGCGGACCGCGTGCGAAAAAGGTCCGATGGGAGCGGGAAGCTGCGGGGTGTTGATGCCGTCTCGAGCCATGAAAATCTCCTTTGGGACTGATTATCGAGAACAGGTTACAGGGACTCTATGGGTTATGCACTCGAGGAACGGCTCAGGGTGAGGGAGGTTCAGCCACAGCCACTTTACGGGCTTGGGCCGCTTGCCGGGTGAACCAGGCAATCCCGGTAATCAGCACCCCAAAAATTACCACTCGAGCGCTCAAATTCTCGTGCAAAATCAGCGCCGACCAAATTAGGCTCAGCATCGGTTGAATCATCTGGATGGGAGCTACCCGGGTGACGCCGCCCAGCGCCAGCCCTCTGTACCAGGGAAAAAAGCCCAGGAACACGCTGAAGATTGAAACGTAGGCGAAGCCCAGCCAAGCGGGAGCGTCGGCGTGGATTCCACGCGAGGCGAGGAGCAGCACCGGAATGCTCAGAAACGGCGCGGCGAAAACCAGCGCCCAGGAGATGACCCGCCAGCCCTCGAGCGCCCTTGCCACCTGCGCGCCCTCGGCGTAGCCCAGTCCGGCCAAAATCACCGCCAGCAGCAAAAAGCCGTCGGCGGGTTGCAGACTGCCGCCGCCCTCGAGCCAGGCAAACGCGGCAATGGCGACCACCCCGGCCAGATTCCAGCCCCAGAAGGCCAGCTTTGGGCGCTCACGGGTGAGCAAAACGCCCATCAGTGCGGTGGCGGCGGGCAGCAGCCCCACAATCACCGTACCGTGCAGACTGGGCACGCTTTGCAGCGCCAGCCCGGTCAAGACCGAGAATCCGACCACACAGCCTATTGAGACCGTGGCGATGCCGCGCCAGTACTGGCGCTCCGGGAAGCGCTCGCCCCTGAAGAGCAGTAGCGCTCCCGCTAAAGTCGCCCCGATGAGCGCCCTGGCGAGTCCCACGAAAATTCCGCCCATTTCCGGCGCGGCCAAGCGGGTCATGGGCAGGGTGAAGCTGAAGATGAGCACGCCCGTAAAGCCCAGTAAAAGGGCCTCACTGTCGGCGTTCCTGGGTTTGACTTCGGCGCGGGGCGCAGGGGGGGTTTCACTCGAGCGCACGGTTCTCCTCTGGTATCGGCACCTCAATAAATCCCTCGAGATACGGCGCGACATATCCGGCGATGTGTACTCGCTCGCCCTCTAGCCTGCACCACAGCTCGCCGCCCCTGGCGCTGACCTGGCGAGCGTGTAGCTCAGTTTTGCCAAGTTTTTCGGCCCAAAGCGGCGTGAGCACGCAGTGGTTGGAACCCGTCACCGGGTCCTCGGGAATGCCCATCCCCGGCGCAAAATCTCGAGAAACGAAGTCGCACGTATCGCCCCGCGCCATCACGATGGTGCAGTTGGGGTGCAGCGTCTCGAGCAGGTTCATTTGGGGTTGAACCGCCCGCACCGCACTTTCACTCTCGAGCAGGCAAAAATACCCGATTTGGGTGTGATAAACCTCGATTGGCTGGGTTCCGATGCCATTGATAAGCGCGTCTGGAAACTCAAAAATCTGTTGATAATCGTAGCGGGGAAAATCCAGCTCGAGCTTGTCGCCGCGCTGATTCACCCGCAGTTCTCCAGCCAGTGAATTGTGAAAAACGATGTGCTCGAGCGCGTAATTCAGCTTGTTGAGCATCACCCAGGCGGCGGCGAGGGTGGCGTGGCCGCAGATGGGCGCTTCCTGAGTGGGTGTGAACCAGCGCAGCTCGAAGGTCCCGTCGTCTCGAGGCACGAAAAAAGCCGTCTCAGCCAAATTATTCTCGAGCGCGATGTTCTGGAGTAAAGCTTTGGGAAGCCACGACTCGAGCGGGACCACCGCCGCTGGATTGCCCCGGAAGGTGCTCGAGGTGAAGGCGTCCACCTGATAAATGGGGAGCCGAATCACGCTTGGACCTGCTCACGGGTCAACTCGAGCGTTACTGAATCCAAGGCCGTAACGTTACTGTATATCTTCATGTATTATAGTAACACTATGCTCCGAAAGATTTCAACCCTGAATCGGCTCGAGCGTGATTTCTCGTGAATATTGCTCCTGATTCTCGAGCAGCACAAATTCACACGGATTTGCAGAAGTTGCTCGAGTCTCTGAATGTGGGGGAGAAACTCCCTCCGGTTCGCGTTCTATGTGAGCGTTACTCGGCTAGTCCGGTAACAGTTCAAACAGCGCTTTCCAGGCTGGCTCGAGCGGGCAAGGTGGTCGCTAAATCCGGCGATGGAACGTACAAAACAAGTCCTGCCGAATCGCCTACCTCTCCGACACAAACGCCAGATTACGCCTGGCAAAGCGTGGCGCTCGGCTCGAGTCCGCTGGCCGACGAGTCCGTGGCGCGGGACCACTTCAGCCCGCGCCCGGACCTGATTTCGCTTAGCATCGGCTACCTCGACGAAAGTTTACAGCCGCTCGAGCGCCTTAACCGGGCCGCAAACCGGGCGCTCAAGCGGCCTCAAATCTGGCAGCGCCTGCCGCCAGAGGGTTCGGAGGAACTGCGGGCTTTCTTTGCCCGGTCGCTGGGCGGAGATTTTGGCGCGCAGGACGCTTTAATCGCATCCGGCGGTCAGGCTGCACTCTCGAGCACCTTTCGCGCCCTGGTGCCGCTGGGCGGCTCAATCGTGCTCGAGTCTCCGACCTACTTTGCCGCCATTTCGGTGGCTCGAGCGGCGGGTCTCAAAACCGTGCCGGTTCCGGTGGACCTCGAGGGAATTCGCCCGGATTTGCTCGAGGAAGCGCTCAGAATCAGCGGTGCCAAGGTGCTTTATCTGCAACCGCAGTTTCAGAACCCCACCGGGGCCACGCTTTCGCCCTTGAGGCGGGTGGAGGTGCTCGAGCTGGCCCGCAAGTACGGCGTTTTCATCATCGAGGACGACTACGCCCACGATTTACGGCTCGAGGGCGAGTCCCTGCCGCCGCTGATTCTGAGCGCCCCCGAGCGCACAATTTACATCCGCTCCATCACCAAAATCACCGCGCCGGGGCTGAGAATCGCCGCCATTGTGGCGGGGGGTCCGGTGCTGAGTCGCCTCAAGACCATGCGTGCCCTGGACGATATGTTCGTGACCGGACTCACCCAGGAAATCGCGCTCGAGCTGCTGAGTTCCTCGAGCTGGTCGGCTCACCTCAAAAAAGTTCAGGTGGCGCTCAAGCTGCGCCGCGACCTGCTGGCCCTACGGGTGCGCGAACACCTGCCTCAACTCAAACTCTCGAGCCTGCCACAAGGCGGTTTTTCGCTGTGGTATGAGTTGCCCAAAGGAGCCGACGACCTCGAGTACGCTCGCAGAGCCGCAGGTGTGGGGGTGAGCCTCAGTGCGGGTTCGCGCTACTTTCCGGCGGAACCGGGCGGCTCCTTCGTGCGCCTGACCTACGCGGGCCAATCCGAAGACCGTCTGCTCGAGGGCGTCTCGAGATTGGCTCGAGTGAACGATGATTCAGGTGGTTTATGATGCCGAGCATGTTTGAACCAGGGCGTCCAGCGGCGGATGAATACCTTCCCTTCTACGAAACCTACGTTTCACTCGTGCCGGAAGGTTCGGTGATTCGCACGCTCGAGACCGATGGGAACGGGACCTCGAGCCGATTGAGCCGCCTGACCGACGCCCAGGCCGCCCACGCCTACGCTCTCGGCAAGTGGACCGTCAAGCAGGTTCTGGGCCACATGCTCGACACCGAGCGGGTGTTCGCCTACCGCCTGCTGACCGTCGCTCGAGGGGACAGCACCCCACTGCCCGGATTCGAGCAAAACCTGTTCGTGAACACCTGGGACCTCTCCCAAGTTCCGATGCTCTCCCTGCTGGCCGAGTGGGACGCGGTTCGCTCGAGCACCCTGCGCCTGCTGTACCATCTAAGCGAGTCGGACTGGACCCGCCGGGGAACAGCCAGTGGCGGCGAGGTGACCGTGCGAGCGCTGGCCTTCATGATTGCGGGCCACGAGATTCACCACCGGGGGATTCTCGAGCGCAAATATCACATCGCGTTCTAAAATAGCCCCAATGAAGCTCACCGACGCCCATCTGCTCGAGGCCGCCAGCCACTTTGATACGCCGCTCTACGCCTACGATTTGGCGACCCTGGAGCGCCAGCTCGAGCGGGTACAGGCTGCTTTTGCCGGGGCGCGGCTGTTCTACGCCATGAAAGCCAACCCCAATTTAAGCCTGCTGCGGCGCATCCGGGCGGCGGGGTTCGGCTTCGAGTGCGTCAGCCACGGCGAACTCGAGCGTGGAGCTTTGCTGGGCTGCTCGGGCGAGGAAATTCTGGTCAACGGCCCCGCTAAATCGGCGGTGGAATATCGGCGCGGAGCTGAGCTGGGCGCAACCTTCATCGTGGACCGCTTGTCGGAACTCGAGAAGCTTCCCCCCAAGTCCAGAATCCTGATTCGGGTCAATCCGGCGCTCGAGGTGAGCACCCACGACCATCTGGCGACGGGCGCGGCACACTCCAAATTCGGGGTTCGGCTCGAGGACGTGTCCCACACGCTGGCTCGAGCACGGGATTTGGGCCACACCGTGCGTGGCCTGCACCTGCACATCGGCAGCGCCATTCGGGACGCAGGGGATTTCTCGCTGGCCTTCGAGAAAATCGCGGCCCTGGCTCGAGAAACTGGTCCGCTCGAGGTGCTCGATTGCGGCGGTGGCTGGGGTCTGGACGCCCATCTCGAGGACATCGCAGGGGTCGCGTTTGAGGCGGCTCGAGCGTTTGGTGCTCAGCTCTGGGTGGAGCCGGGGCGCTTTCTGGTGGCCGAGTGCGGGGTATTGCTCACTCGAGTGGTGGGGTTTAAAAAAACCGCCCGTAATTTTGCCCTGCTCGACGCGGGCATGACCGAACTCATCCGGCCCATGCTGTACGGCGCGCAGCATCCGGTACGCGCCCTCTCGAACTCGAGCGCCGTCCTCCAGACCTACGACCTCGCCGGACCCGCCTGCGAAAGCGGCGATATGTTGGCTCGAGATGTTGTTCTAGCCACGCTAACCGAGGGCGACGTGGTGGTGATTGAGCAGGCCGGGGCGTACTCGAGCGCCATGTCCAGCCACTACCTAACCCGTCCGCACCCGATTGAGGTGCTGTGGGATGGGGAGGGGTGGAAGGTGATTCGCGCTCGAGAAACGGTGGAAAATTTGTGGCGGCTCGAGTTGATGGGGTTATGAGTCTCGAGAGTGCAACGCTAGAGGCTGTTTGCATTTGTGTGGTACGTCATCGAGCTAAGCGACGAACCATCAAGAGCGTCATGGCGGCGTAGACCCAACCCATTCCCACTTGGACCAAGCGCTCGAAGTCACACAACAAGCGTCGGTAACGACATAACCAAGCAATCGTCTGCTCCACTGTCTTGGACAAAACGGCACTGTCTTCTTGGTCAGAGCAGCGCCCGTCTTGGGCAAAGCGGCACCTATCGGGCCTGCGCACCTATCGGGCCTGCCCGCATGAGGACGCTTGACCGCTTGGTGAAAGCGGCACTGTCTTGGCGAGAACGGCACCTAGCGGGCCTCGCCGCCTGCCGGGCCTCACCGCCCCATGGGGCCTGTCCGCGACCCATCGCCGTGGGGCGACCTCAAAATCAGATTGACCGGGTTTGGAAATACCGCTGGTCAGTTCTAAATCCCAACCCAAGATGTCCTTCAACCACGTTCTGAACGGTGCTCCTCCAAACCCCTGGTCTGCCCAAGCGAGTCTGACTCCTTCATAGGACTCGCCCAGCATTCCCAGGCCCCGCATGGCGGCTACCGTTTCAGCGGTGTTGGCGGGGACGACCTTGACCGACAACAGTAATCCCAGAGTATCGACCAGCAAAAAGCGTTGTCTTGGTCTGAGTGGCACACTCCCAGCCCAGACCGCTTGCGTCCGTCGGCTCGTTTGTAGCCATCAAAGCCGCGTTCTTCGCCTCTGCATAGGGCTTTTACGCTCTGGGTGTCAAACACGACGGCACTGGGCCATGCATTGCGCTGACTTTTCAACCGCAGGCGAATCCTCAGCGCAGTGTTCAGCCGCTCCCAGACCCCGTGTTTACAAAATCGTCGGTGGTAGGCATAAAGGGTTTGCCAGGGGGGAAAGGAGTCCGGTAGTTCACGCCAGCGGGCAGGCCCGGAAGGCGGCCCAGCCCGAGAGGCGGACAGGCGGCGAGGCCCGGAAGGTGCCGTTTTCGCCAAGACGCCCGATAGGTGGTGTTCTGTCCAAGACGTGCTGAAGTTGGGCCAAGACAGATGGGCGCTGCTTTGACCAAGAAGACACTGGCAACCCGTGCGAAGAACATAAAACAGGGCATTGAGGATCGCTTTCCATTTCCATTTCTGGCGGTGAGGGTTGCCCCGTTTGGGCAACAGAGGGATGGTCCTGTGACGTTCTCGTTTGCTAAGATTGCTGGGGTAGGTTTTAATCGTCTCTGACGAAGCCTACCTCCTTTCTAATATCTAAATCCATTCAAAGTCATACTTACCAATGCCGTGCTAGTCGATTGCAAACACCCTCTAGGCTCGAGCATCCGCTTTGGCGTTCACTACCCCTTCACAAAGCGTCTTCTCTGGTTCCAACCGTTAAAATTCGACCTCAAATTGAGTTGGGTTGACCTCGAGCGGTCGGTACACCGATGAGCCTCTCCACCCTCAGCTCCGCACTTTGTAGCTTGTCTTCCTGAACTTTTCATGAAGACCGTGTTTTAATAGTCAACATTGAATATGGTTTGAAGCCAACGCTTGACTCGAGGAGGTGGGTTTGAACGTCCGAATTCTGGTGCTGGGCATCCTGATGCACCGCCCTGCCCACGGTTATGAAATTCAGCAGTACATGCAGCTTCACGAGGTCGAGCGCTGGGCCGACATTTTGCCGGGAAGCACCTACCACGCGCTCAAGAAGATGCGCGACGAGGGACTGGTCGAGGTGGCGCGGGTCGAGTACGAGGGCAAGCGCTCGAGGGAGGTTTACGCCATCACCGAAGCCGGAAAAGCGGCCTTTGAGAAGCTGCTGCTGGGAGCGTGGCAAACGCAGCAGCCCAGTGTGCCGCTGGACTGGTACGTGGCGCTGCCGTTCTGGAACTTTCTCGAGCAGAGCATGCTGTTGGGGGCCATCGAGGCCCAGCTCAGCGAGATGAAACTCGAGTTCGGCTGCTTTGAACGCGAGTTGGAAAAGGCGCTCGAGCCGATGCCGGACCCCTTTGTGGATTTGGTGTTCGCCAACGTGAGCGCTCACTATCAGGCCAATGTGGCTTTTCTGGAGGGTTTACGCGAACGCCTGAGCCAGATGGACGAATCTCAAGCCCTGCCCCTGGTTTTACCCCCGCTCGAGGAGCTGCTGGAAAAGTTTCCACACCTCAAAGAACGAATGAGGGTGGAGCCGCGTAGAGGGATGAAGGAGCCATCTCAAAGTAGGACGCCATCCGCTTCAAAACAGGCCAAGATAGTTGTGAATATGGAGTCAGACTCAGAGACCGCCCATCTAGAAACAACCAAGCTGGAGGAAACCGTGTGAAGCCAAGTGTTCAAATTTCTTTCCTGAGTTTAGTGGGGCTAATTGGGCTGGGCAGTGCTCAGGCCGCGACCCTCAAAGATTTTCTGGCCGCGCTCGAGCAGAACCCCAGCTTGAGGGGCGCAAGTCTGGGTGCGGGTGCGGCCCAAACCCAGCTCGAGGCCACGCGGGGCGGTTTCGAGCTAGGCTTTCAGGGCGGCTACGGCCTCAGCGAGTTCAAGACCACCCCTGGCGACGCGCTTAGCAGCCAGAACAGCACCCAACTGGGTCTGAGCCTGACCTTCCGGCCCTTTTTGTACGGCGACACCCAAGACGCCTACACCCGCGCCGCGCTTCAGGCGCGACAAGCTCGAGCGGGCTACCGCAGCACCCTCACCGGGCTGCAAATTCAGGCGGTGCTGGCCAGCGAACAACTGCGGCTGGCCACCGAAGCACTGCTCTCGAGCACCGTAGGAGCGGAGCTGGCCCAAACCCTGCTGAACGTGACCCAAACTCAGCTCGAGCGCGGCGTGGTGAGCGGCGCTGATTTGCGCGAGGCTCAGAGCCGCAACACAGAGGCCCGCGAGCGCCTGACCACGGCGGGCGAAAACCTGCGGCTGGCCCAGACCTCGCTCGAGAATTTGGTCGGAAAAACTACCCTGGACGCAGCCCCCGAGTTCGCCCTGCCCACCGGAAAAACGGGTGAGGAGGAGGGCGCGGAGGTGACGCTCGAGAACGCCCGCCTCGTCTATGCCCAGGCCCAGCGCTCGGCGCTGCCCACCGGAAACATCGGGTACACGCTCAACACCTCGGACAGCACCAGTGTGGGTGTTTCGCTCGAGAGCCGCACCTTTCAGCCCAAGCTGAGCTTTTCCTACGCCGACCCTTCACAGGGCACCCGACAGGTCAGCGTGGTCCCGCCCGTGAGCGTCAGCCCCACCCAGAGCGTGCAGATTGGGCTGGCCTGGAGCTTCGGACCCAGCGCCCTGACCGCGCTCTCGAGCGCCGAGCAGAACCTCAGAAGTGCCGAAGCCTCGCTCGAGGGGGCCAGGTTGAGTGCCAAACTGGGCCGGGACCGCTTGACCGTGGCCCTGGACCAAGCGGGCCGTAACGTGGCCCTCAAACAAAGCGCGCTCGAGAACGCCCAGAAAAAGCTGGCCGAAGCGCTCGAGCGGCAAAAACTCGGCTTAGCCAGTCCGCTGGTGGCGCTGAGCGCCTCGAGCGAACTCTCAGCCACTCAGATTGCGCTCTCGAGCGCCAAACTGGACGCGCTGCAAAAGCGGCTCGAGTTTTATCGGACGTACTCGGTTCCGTTGATGGCGGGCAGCCCTTAGCGGTGGGCGTTGTGCTTCAGGGTGGTGTGTTCGATTCTGTTCAGGACCATCTGATAGTTCTACTCGAGCCGTTCCAACTCTAAAAATTTTCCTTCTGCTGTGAATATCAAGCCAAAGTTCTTAGCCCAATGCTTATTGCTGCACTCTCCCCACTCGAGGTCCAAATGAAAAAAATCCTTTTCCTGTCGCTCGCCCTAGCACTCTCTAACGCCTTTGCCCTCTCGCTGCAAGAGGCACTCGCTAAAGTGCCGCAAACCGTGAGCGTCAAGCAGGCCCGCACCGAGGCCGCAGACGCCAAGACCAACCTCGAGCGCCAACTTTCCGACCCGCTGCTGACCAAGCCCAGTGAACTCCAGGCCCGTCAGCGCAATGAGCTGGCCCAGTTGAAATTGACCGCCTCGCAGCGCACCACCGAGGCCAACGTGGTGAGCGCCTACGCCCAGGCGCTCGAGGCCCAGAAGCAGGTGCAGATTGCCGACAAAGCCCAGGATTTGCGTGAGCTGAGCCTCAATATCGCCCAGATTCGGCAGCGCAACGGCTCGGGCACCGCTTTCGACGTCAAAGACGCTCAGAACCAGCTCGAGGACGCTAAAAAGAACGTGGTCTCGGCCAAAGACGGGCTGAGCACCGCGCTCAGGAGCCTGCAAATCATCATCGGAAATTTTGACAACAAGGTGGTGGTGCCGCAGGCCGCGCAGCTTCCGCCGATGGTGGACGCCAAGATGACCGAAACGGTGGTGAACCGCTCCACCACCGTGGCCCAGACGCGTCAGGGCCTCGAGCAGGCCAAGCAGCAAGTGGCCCTGCTCGACCCCTCGTACAGCGCCCAGAGCCAGATTGACGCGGCCAAAACCCAGGCGGAGAACGCCGCCGATACTCTGGACACGGCCCAGGACAACGAGCGCCTCAGCGTGAATAGTTTGTTCAACGCACTGGTGACCGCCCGCACCAACTTGGGCGTGCAGGAAGCCGCCGAGAACAACGCCCAGGACCGCCTCAGCACCGACCAAAAGCGGCTCAAGTCCGGCCTGATTAGTCAGCTTCAACTGACCCAGACCGAACTCAGCACCCTTCAGGCCGAGCTGGGACTGATTCAGGCCCGCAACAACTACCTCAAGGCGTACTACAGCTTTCTGGCCGGTTCGGCGGGGGCGGGAGGTCGTTGATGCGGACGAGAAACGATAATTTTGCGGCTCAAGATGAGGTCGAGCCGCGCTCGAGGGGTGAAATATGACCTCTTCAAGCGTCCCCCATACCCTGCGGCTGAGCGCCCTTCTCGTCTCGAGCGCCCTCCTACTCACCGCCTGCCCCGCCAGCAACTCCGGTAGTGCCAAGAAGACCACCGACACCGCGACCTCGAGCGCGCCCCTGGTTCGCAAGGTGCGGGTGCAGTTGCTCGCGCCGCAGTACGCCATACTCTCGAGCGAACGCAGCGTGAGCGTGACCCTGGACCCGCGCCGCAGCGCGAGTGTGGCGGCTCAGGCATCGGGTCCGGTCTCGAGCGTGCTGGTAAAAGAAGGGCAGCGGGTTGAGGCAGGGCAGAGCGTGCTCAAACTCGAGAGTACCAATGCCCAGAACTCGCTCTCGGACGCCAAGTTAGCGCTCGAGAGTGCGAGAATCAACCTGCAAAAAGCCCGCAGCGGGCAGAGTGGAACCCTGCAAATCGCCCAGGATTCGGTGAAAGCGGCGCAGGAGAACGCCGACCTGATTTCCAAGCGCCTCGGCGAATCGCGTCAGTTGCTGGCCGCAGGCGGAATCGCCGCCATTGACGTGCAGCAGCTCGAGGCCAACTACGCTCAGGCCCAAAGCAGCTTGCGGAGCGCCCAGGACCAGGTTTCTAGGGCGCAGCGCTCGAGCGGCGAGGACGTGGCTCTGCTGGAAGTCCAGGTTCAGCAGGCCCAGAACCGCATCGTCAGCAGCGAGAAAACCCTGCGCGACACCGACCTCAAGGCTCCCTTTTCCGGCATCATCTCCGATTTGCCGGTGCAGCAGGGCGAGTTTCTGGGTGCGGGTTCCAAAGCCTTCGTGCTGGCCGACACCTC
>Ga0123339_10002403_pt1 | contig 12672 bp, 11 predicted proteins | sample lystaG_FD_89956 | JGI IMG/M metagenome (GOLD analysis project Ga0123339, IMG submission 89956) | Glacier valley bacterial and archeal communities from Borup Fiord, Nunavut, Canada, to study Microbial Dark Matter (Phase II) -... | ecosystem: Environmental > Aquatic > Freshwater > Ice > Glacier ... | reverse complement strand
GTCGCGCAGAAGAATGCATCCCAGGACGATCCCGAGGCGGATGAGATATACCGGGTCGGCACGGTGTCCACGATCCTGCAGTTGCTGAAATTGCCGGACGGCACCGTGAAGGTGCTCGTCGAGGGCGGCAGCCGTGCCCGGATCACCGGGTTCCAGGACAATGACAACTATTTCGAGGCTCACGTCGAGCCGATGCCGGACGAGGATGGCGATGTGAAGGAGCTGGACGCCCTTGGCCGCACCGTGGTCGGGCAGTTCGAGCAATATATCAAGCTGAACAAGAAGATCGCGCCTGAGGTCCTGGTTTCGCTGAACCAGATCGAGGACTCCAGCAAGCTGGCCGACACCATCTCGGCCCACCTGAACCTCAAGATCTCCGAGAAGCAGGAGCTGTTGGAGGCCGCCAAGGTCGGGGACCGGCTGGAGCGCGTGTTTGCCCACATGGAGTCCGAGATCGGCGTGTTGCAGGTCGAGAAGCGCATCCGCAACCGCGTGAAGCGGCAGATGGAGAAGACGCAGCGCGAGTACTACCTGAACGAGCAGCTGAAGGCGATCCAGAAGGAGTTGGGCGAGGGCGAGGACGGCAAGGACGAGACCGCCGAGCTTGAGGACCGCATCAAGAAGACGAAGTTCACCAAGGAAGCGCGCGAGAAGGCGATGTCCGAGCTGAAGAAGCTGCGGACCATGAGCCCGATGAGCGCCGAGAGCACGGTGGTCCGCAACTACCTCGACTGGATGCTGTCCATCCCGTGGAAGAAGCGCAGCAAGGTCAGCAACGACGTGCTGGAGGCCGAGCGCATCCTGGATGCCGACCATTATGGGCTGGAGAAGGTCAAGGAGCGTATCCTCGAGTACCTCGCGGTCCAGTCGCGCAGCCCGAAGATACGCGGCCCCATCCTGTGCCTCGTCGGCCCGCCCGGCGTTGGCAAGACCAGCCTGGGCAAGAGCATCGCCCGTGCCACGCAGCGCAGCTTCGTCCGCATGTCCCTGGGCGGCGTGCGCGACGAGGCCGAGGTGCGCGGCCACCGCCGGACCTACATCGGCTCGATGCCGGGCAAGGTCGTGCAGGGCATGAAGAAGGCCAAGACCAGCAACCCGCTGTTCCTGCTCGACGAGATCGACAAGCTTGGCTCGGACTGGCGCGGCGACCCGTCGTCGGCATTGCTGGAGGTGCTGGACCCCGAGCAGAACGCGACGTTCGCCGACCACTATCTTGAGGTCGACTACGACCTGTCGGACGTGATGTTCGTCACCACGGCCAACACCCTGAAGATGCCGCAACCCTTGCTCGACCGGATGGAGATCATCCGCATCCCCGGTTACACCGAGGACGAGAAGGTCGAGATCGCCAAGCGGCACCTCGTCACTAAGCAGGCCGAGGCAAACGGCTTGAAGCCCGAGGAGTGGTCGCTGAACGAGGACGCGATCCGAGACCTCGTCCGCTACTACACTCGTGAAGCGGGCGTGCGCAGCCTGGAGCGGGAGATCGCCAACGTCGCCCGCAAGGCAGTGAAGGAGATCGTGACCAAGAAGGCCAAAAAGGTCACGATCACCCGCAAGTCGCTGGAGAAGTATGCCGGCGTCCGCCGCTTCCGCTATGGCGAGACCGAGGCCGAGGACATGGTCGGTGTTGTTACCGGCCTGGCCTGGACCGAGGTGGGCGGCGAGATCCTGACCATCGAGAGCGTGATGTTGCCCGGCAAGGGCAATATCAAGCACACCGGCAAGTTGGGCGATGTGATGCAGGAGAGTGTGTCGGCAGCCCTCAGCTACGTTCGCAGCCGAAGCGCCGGGTTTGGCATCAAGCCGACGCTGTTTGAGAAGCGTGACATCCATGTGCACGTGCCAGAGGGCGCGACGCCGAAGGATGGCCCGTCGGCAGGTGTGGCCATGGCGACCAGCATCGTCAGTGTCATGACCGGTATCCCGGTGCGGCGCGACGTGGCCATGACGGGTGAGATCACCCTGCGCGGCCGGGTGCTGCCCATCGGCGGCCTGAAGGAGAAGCTGCTGGCGGCGCTAAGGTCCGGCATCACCACCGTGTTCATCCCGAAGGACAACGAGAAGGACTTGGTGGACGTGGCCGAGAACGTGAAGAAGGGTCTGACGATCCTGCCGGTGTCCCACGTGGACGAGGTTATCAGCCAGGCCCTGGCCCGCAAGCCCGAGCCGATCGAGTGGGAAGAGCCAATCGATCCGGTCGTGCCGCCCCCGGTCCAGCCGACGGCGTCCCTGCCGCACTAGCCGGCTGCTCCGCCCCATGCTGGGGCGGAGACTGCGGCCTATCTGCAACATTGTGCCTGATCCGGCACGCCAGGGTGACCTGGCGTGCCGGGCTTCGTTGACCCGTCCGGTGGCTGCCGAGTACTGTGGGTGACCGGCATCATGGGCAAGGGCACCGCAAACGATGGGTTCGCATTGAGGCCGCCGTCTGCTTCGCCCACCGTCCGCCGCAAGCCGGCAAGCGGTTCCGTCACCAGGTCGGACCTGGTTCAAGCCATAGCGGCCGACATGGGCCTGCCGACGGCCCGTGCCATCGAAGCCGTCGACGCCGTGCTATTTGCTATCGAACAAGGGCTGCACCAGGGCAAGGAAGTCCGCCTGGCCGGATTTGGGACGTTCGCCGTCTCTGCACGCAAGGCGACGACCGGCCGCAACCCTCGCACGGGCGAACGGATTGCCGTGGGCGCAACCACCTCCGTCCGCTTCCGCCCTGGCAAGGCGCTGCGGGACGCGGTAAGCGGCTAGGCCATGATCGGTTCAGGTAGATGAACCGATCATGGCCTAGCTTGTGTTTTTGCGAGCATGTTATCGCTCAGGTCAAGCAACCTGATGCGATCATGCTCTGGGGCAGAGGGGCGGTTAGCTCAGCGGTAGAGCGTCTCGTTTACACCGAGAGGGCCGGCGGTTCGATCCCGTCACCGCCCATTCCCATCAGCACGGGCTTGTTTCTTACCCTTCACGGGTTGACGCCATCCATCGCCCGCCGTAGATCGTGGCGCCTGCCGCTGCGGGAGTAGCTCAGTTGGTTAGAGCGCCGGCCTGTCACGCCGGAGGTCGCGGGTTCGAGCCCCGTCTCTCGCGCCAGCAGCAGCAGATTAACACAATCCGGCGATGCGCGGCGCTGCCCTAGCAGTGCTGCGCCGTTCCCCGTATATTCCTGGTGCGGCGCAGCATGGCGCCTGCATGTCCGATAGGAACTGCCGATGCTGCTGCTGGCGGACTACTTCCCGATCCTGGTGTTCATCGGCATCGGCGGCTTCATTGCCATGGCCATGGTCGGCGGATCGCTGCTCGCGGCCCGGCAGAAGCCGTATGCGGAAAAGCTGTCTTCCTACGAGTGCGGGTTCGAGCCGTTCGACGACGCGCGGCGCAAGTTCGACGTGCGGTTCTACCTCGTCGCGATCCTGTTCATCATCTTCGACCTTGAAGTCGCGTTCCTGTTCCCCTGGGCAGTAAGCCTCGGGGATATCGGCATTTTTGGGTTCCTATCGATGGTCGGATTCCTTGCAGTCCTGACGGTCGGCTTCATCTATGAGTGGTGCAAAGGCGCACTGGATTGGGAGTAGTCTCGCCATGAGCGTGACGACAGCAAACACGGACGTCGCCTGGAACCGGGAGGCGTTGCAGCCCGGCCCGGCGCAGGACGCCGTCATCAAGGGCATCACGGGTGAGGTCGCCGACAAGGGCTTCGTTGTCGCCAACCTGGACAAGGTCGTGAACTGGGCGCGCACCGGCAGCCTGTGGCCGATGACATTCGGCCTGGCATGCTGCGCGGTGGAGATGATCCACGCCTACATGCCGCGCTATGACCTCGACCGTTTCGGCGTGATCCCGCGTGCCAGCCCGCGGCAGTCCGACGTGATGATCGTGGCCGGCACGCTGACCAACAAGATGGCCCCGGCACTGCGCAAGGTTTACGACCAGATGCCGGAACCGCGCTGGGTCATCAGCATGGGGTCCTGCGCCAACGGCGGCGGCTACTACCATTATAGCTACTCGGTGGTGCGCGGCTGCGACCGGATCGTGCCGGTGGACGTGTATGTGCCGGGCTGCCCGCCGACGGCGGAGGCGCTAGTTTACGGCATCTTGCAGTTGCAGAAGAAGATTCGCCGCACCGGGACGATCCTGCGTGGTTGACGGCACCGAGGCCGTTCCGCAGGCGTCGGCCATCGCCGTTGCGCCAGGCAACCTTGCGGCCTTGGCGCGTGAGGCCGCCGGGTTGCCCGGCGTGGACCGTGCCGGGCTGGAGGGCGGCGAGTTGGTCATCCATGCGGCGCGTGATGGCATCGTCACGCTGCTGACCACGTTGCGGGACGATCCGCGCTTCTCCTGCGAGCAGTTGATGGACCTGTGCGGCGTCGATTGGCCCGAGCGTACGGAGCGGTTCGACGTCGTCTACAACCTGCTGTCGGTGTCACTGAACCATCGCGTGCGTGTCCTCATCCGGGCTGACGAGCAGTCGCCGGTGCCGAGCATCCACCTGGTCTGGCCCGTTGCCACCTGGTTCGAGCGCGAGGCATGGGACCTGTTTGGCATCGTGTTCAGCAACCAGCCCGACCTGCGCCGCATCCTGACGGACTACGGGTTCAGCGGCCACCCGCTGCGCAAGGACTTCCCGCTCACTGGCTATGTCGAGGTCCGCTACGATGACGAGCGCAAGCAGGTCGTGAACGAGCCGGTCAGCCTGACGCAGGATTTCCGCAACTTCGATTTCGTGTCCCCCTGGGAGGGCATGGTCACGCTGCCCGGCGATGAGAAGGCCCACACGGACCGCCTCGCCGCCAAGGCCGCGGAACAGGAGGCAAAGTGATGCCGGACGACGCACGCAGCGGCGCGTTCATGGGGTCGCACAGCACGACGCCCGAGGAGCTGACGCCCAACACGACCAAGGTGGTCGAGGTCGATAACCACACCATCAACTTCGGCCCGCAGCACCCGGCCGCGCACGGCGTGCTGCGCCTGATCCTGGAGATGGACGGCGAGGTGGTGGAGCGCGCCGACCCGCATATCGGCCTGTTGCACCGCGGCACCGAAAAGCTGATCGAGCACAAGACCTACCTGCAGGCGCTGCCCTACTTCGACCGCTTGGACTACGTCAGCCCGATGTGCATGGAGCACACCTGGGCGCTGGCGCAGGAGAAGCTGTTGGGCATCACCGTGCCGGAGCGCGGCCGCTGGATCAGGACCATGTTCGCGGAGATCACCCGCGTCCTGAACCACCTGCTGAACATCACGACCTACGCCCTCGACGTGGGCGCCATCACGCCCAGCTTGTGGGGCTTCGAGGAGCGGGAGAAGCTGCTCCAGTTCTACGAGGCCGTGTCGGGCGCGCGCTACCACGCCAACTACTTCCGCGCCGGCGGCGTCGCGCGCGACCTACCGGGCAACTTGGCCGACGAGATCGCGGAGTGGGCGCGCACCTTCCCCAAGTTCATCGACGAGTTGGAGCAGTTGCTGACCAGCAACCGCATCTGGAAGCAGCGCACGGTCGATATCGGCATCATGACGCCGGAGGATGCGATGGCGTGGGGCTTCACCGGCCCCTGCATACGCGCCAGCGGCGTCCCGTGGGACCTGCGGAAGTCGCAGCCTTATGACATGTATGACCAGGTGGACTTCGACATTCCCGTGGCCCGCAACGGCGACTGCTATGACCGCTACCTCGTCCGCATGGCCGAGATGCGGCAGAGTACCTGCATCGTCCAGCAGTGCCTGGAGAAGATGCAACCCGGCGACGTGAAGATACAGGACCGCAAGTTCACTGCCCCGCGCCGCCAGGAGATGAAGCGGTCGATGGAAGCGCTGATCCACCACTTCAAGCTCTACACCGAGGGCTATCACATCCCCGCCGGCACGACCTACACCGCGACGGAAAGCCCCAAGGGCGAGTTCGGCGTGTATCTGGTCGCCGATGGCAGCAACCGGCCCTACCGGTGCAAGATACGCCCGACCGGCTTTGCACACCTGCAAGCCATTGAGCACATGAGCAAGCGCCACATGCTAGCCGACGCGGTTGCCATCATCGGCTCCATCGACGTCGTGTTCGGCGAGATCGACAGGTAGGGCATGTCCCAGTCTTTAGGCGGGCCGCACGGGTCCCAGGTTGCCACCGGCACGTCGGAGGACATCGGCGACGGTTCCACCGGGCTTGGCGCGCCGCAGCCGACCCATTTCGCCTTCGACGACGAGAGCGAGGGGGAGATCGGGCTCATCATGGTGAAGTATCCGCCCAGCCGTAAGGCGAGCGCGGTGCTGCCGCTGCTGTATGTCGTGCAGGCGCAGATGCGCCGGCAGGGCGGCAGTGCCTGGGTGCCGACCGTTGCCATGGATGTGGTGGCTGAGCGGCTGGAGATGCCGCCCATCCGCGTCTATGAGGTCGCGACCTTCTATTTGATGTTCAACACCAATCCCATCGGCCGGCACCACCTGCAGGTATGCGGCACGACGCCCTGCTGGCTGCGCGGGTCAGACGAGATCACCCGCGCCTGCCGGGATGTGACCGGCATCAAGGCCTGGCGGGAAACAAGTGCCGACGGGATGTTCACCATGAGCGAGGTCGAATGCCTCGGCGCCTGCGTGAACGCCCCTATATTGCAGGTGGACGACGACTACCACGAGGACCTGGACTACGACCGGACGGTGGCGCTGCTGCAGGCGCTGCGTCGGGGGGAGGCGGTGAAGCCCGGCTCCTCCATCGGCCGTATGACCTCGGCGCCCGAAGGTGGTCCGACGACCCTGACCTCTGTGGAGTAGGCAGCGATGCTCGCCGACAAGGACCGCATCTTCACGAACCTTTATGGCCAGCACGATTGGCGCCTGGGCGGTGCACGCTCGCGCGGCGACTGGGACGGCACGGCGGCCATGATCGCCCGGGGGCGGGACGACATCATCAACGAGATGAAGGCTTCGGGTCTGCGCGGCCGCGGTGGCGCCGGGTTCCCGACCGGGATGAAGTGGTCGTTCATGCCGAAGCAGGCCGGGGCGGACGGGCGGCCCAGCTACCTGGTCATCAACGCCGATGAGAGCGAGCCGGGCACCTGCAAGGACCGCGACATCCTGCGGCACGATCCGCACAAGCTGATCGAGGGCGCGCTGATCGCCTCTTTCGCCATGGGCGCCTCAGCTTGCTACGTCTATGTGCGCGGCGAATACTACAACGAAGCCTGCAACTTGCAGGCCGCCGTTGACGAGGCGTATGCGGCAAACCTGCTGGGCAAGAACGCGGCCGGGTCCGGCTATGACTTCGAGATGTATGTCCACCGCGGCGCCGGCGCCTACATCTGCGGCGAGGAAACCGCGCTGATCGAGAGCCTGGAGGGCAAGAAGGGTATGCCGCGGCTGAAGCCGCCGTTCCCGGCTGCCGTCGGCCTGTATGGCTGCCCGACGACGGTGAACAACGTCGAGACAATAGCCGTCGTGCCGACCATCCTGCGACGCGGCGGCGCGTGGTTCTCGGCGCTGGGGCGGCCGAAGAACTCCGGCACCAAGATCTTCTGCATCAGCGGGCACGTGAACAAGCCCTGCAACGTGGAGGAGGAGCTTGGCATCCCGTTGCGCGAATTGATCGACACCTATGCCGGCGGCGTGCGCGGCGGGTGGGACAACCTGCTGGCAGTGATTCCCGGCGGGTCCAGCGTGCCGCTGCTGCCCAAGTCGATCTGCGACACCGTGCTGATGGACTTCGACAGCCTGCGCGACGTGAAGTCCGGCCTTGGCACGGCAGGCGTGATCGTGATGGATAAGTCCACGGACATCATCCGCGCCATCGACCGCCTGGCGCAGTTCTACAAACATGAGAGCTGTGGCCAGTGCACGCCTTGCCGGGAGGGCACGGGCTGGATGATGCGCGTGATGCACCGCATGGTGCAGGGCCGGGCCGAGCTGGACGAGATCGACACCTTGGAGCAGGTGACGAAGCAGATCGAGGGTCACACGATCTGCGCGCTGGGCGACGCCGCGGCTTGGCCGATTCAGGGCTTGATCCGCCACTTCCGCCCGGTGATGGAGCAGCGGATCGCCGACTACAAGGCGGCGCGCGCGCCGCGCCCGTTGCCGATGGCGGCGGAATAGGGACGACACCATGGCAAAGCTGATCGTTGACGGCATCGACGTGGAAGTGCCGAACGGCGCCTCCGTCCTGCAGGCGTGCGAAGCCGCGGGCAAGGAGATACCGCGCTTCTGCTACCACGAACGGCTGTCCGTCGCCGGCAACTGCCGGATGTGCCTGGTCGAGATCGAGAAGGCCCCCAAGCCCGTCGCAAGCTGCGCCTATCCCGTGGCCGACGGCATGGTGGTGAAGACCGACACGGCCATGGTGCGCCAGGCGCGCCGGGGCGTGATGGAGTTCCTGCTGATCAACCATCCGCTGGATTGCCCGATCTGCGACCAGGGCGGCCAGTGCGACTTGCAGGACCAGGCCTACTCCTACGGCATGGATCACTCCCGCTACGCCGAGAACAAGCGGGCCGTGAAGGACAAGTACCTGGGTCCGCTGGTCAAGACATTCATGACCCGGTGCATCCACTGCACGCGCTGTATCCGGTTCAGCAGCGAGGTCGCTGGCGTGCCCGAGATGGGTGCTGTGGCGCGCGGCGAGAACATGGAGATCGGCACCTACATCGAGAAGGCGCTGACCACCGAGCTATCCGGCAACCTGATCGACATCTGCCCGGTCGGCGCGTTGCTGGACAAGCCCAACAGCTTCGTTGCGCGCCCGTGGGAGCTGCGCAAGACCGTCAGCGTCGATGTGCATGATGCGCTGGGTTCCAACATCAGCGTGGACGGCCGCGGGTCCGAGGTGCTGCGTATCCTGCCGCGCACCAATGAGGACGTGAATGAGGAGTGGCTGGGCGACAAGTCCCGCTTCGCCCATGACGGCCTGAAGCGCCGCCGGCTGGATAAGCCCTGGGTTCGCGTGAACGGCAAGCTGCAACCGGCGACCTGGCCCGAGGCATTCGGCGCCATCGCCGCCCGGCTGCGCAGCCTGCCCGGGGACCGCATCGGCGCCATTGCCGGTGACCTCTGTGACGCCGAGAGCATGGTGGCGCTCAAGGACCTGACGGCCGGCCTTGGCTCCGCCAACCTGGACTGCCGCCAGGACGGCGCTGCGCTGCCTGCGGGACGGCGGGAGTTCTATACGTTCAACTCCACGGTCCCCGGGATCGAGGAGGCCGGCGCCATCCTGTTGATCGGCACCAACCCGCGGCGGGAGTCGCCGGTGCTGAACGCGCGCATCCGCAAGCGGCTCAACATGGGGCCATGCCCGGTCGGCACCATTGGCCAGCCGGCCGACCTGACCTACCGTGCCGACCATCTTGGCAACGGACCGGCGGCGCTGGGCAACCTCGGCGTGTTCGGCGACAAGCTGCGCGCCGCCAAGCAGCCGATGATCATTGTCGGGCAAGCCGCCCTGCGCGGGCCCGGCGGCGCGGCAGTCCTCGCCGCGGCCTGGGCACTGGCAGTCGAGGTCGGCGCCCTCACGCCGGAGTGGAACGGCTTCAACGTGTTGCATACCGCTGCGGCGCGCGTGGGCGCGCTGGACCTGGGCTTCGTGCCGGGTCCGGGCGGCAAAGACCTGCAAGGGATGATGGGCGGCGGCGTGGACCTGCTGTGGCTACTGGCGGCGGACGAGTTCGACATGGCCCGGATCGGCGCGGGCACCTTCGTCGTCTATCAGGGCCACCACGGGGACCGCGGCGCGGCCCGGGCCGACGTGATCCTGCCGGGCGCCGCCTACACCGAGAAGGGCGGCACCTACGTCAACACGGAAGGCCGGGTGCAGCGCGGCTTCGTTGCGACTCAGCCCCCGGGCGAGGCGCGGGAAGACTGGGCCATTCTGCGTGCGTTCAGTGCCAGCATCGGCCAGTCCTTGCCGTATGACGACATCGGCGCGGTGCGGGACCGGCTGGCGCAGGTGAACCCTGTGTTCGCCCACCAGCAGGGCCTGGACCGCCGCGGCTGCACGGACCTGTCCGGCCCACCTGCGGGCGACACGATGGGTGATGGCCCGTTTGGCGTCGCGGTGCCGGACTACTACCAGACCAACCCGATCTGCCGGGCCAGCGCCACGATGGCGGAATGCACTAGGACCTACACGGCCCCGTTGCAGTTGGCGGCGGAGTAGGGAGCGTGTCCGACTTCCTCGCCACCCCGGTTGGCATCACCGTGCTGACCGTCGCGCAGACCCTGGCCATGCTGGTGCCGGTGCTGGTCAGCGTCGCCTACCTCACCTTGGCCGAGCGCAAGGTGATGGCGGCGATGCAGATGCGTAAGGGGCCGAACGTCGTCGGCCCGTTCGGGCTGTTGCAGCCGTTTGCCGACGCGCTGAAGATGCTGATGAAGGAGACGATCATCCCCACCGGGGCCAATCGCATCCTGTTCGTCGTGGCGCCGTTGCTGACCATGACCCTGGCGATGATCGCCTGGGCGGTGATCCCGGTGAACGACGGCTGGGCCATCGCCGACATCAACGTCGGCATCCTGTACCTGTTCGCGATCAGCAGCCTGGGCGTCTATGGCATCGTGATCGCCGGGTGGGCCAGCAACAGCAAGTATGCGTTCCTGGGCGCCATGCGGTCGGCAGCGCAGATGGTCAGCTACGAAGTCAGCATGGGCTTCGTCATGGTGACAGTGCTGCTGTGCGCCGGCAGCCTGAACCTGACGGACATCGTGCGCGCGCAGGAGCGGGTGTGGTTCTTCATCCCGCTGTTCCCGATGTTCGTCGTGTTCTTCATCTCCATCTTGGCAGAGACCAACCGGGCGCCGTTCGACCTTCCGGAAGGCGAGAGTGAGATCGTCGGCGGCTTCCACGTGGAATACGGCGCGATGACGTTCGGCCTGTTCTTCCTGGGCGAATACGCCAACATGATCCTGATGTCGGCCATGACCAGCATCCTGTTCCTGGGCGGCTGGCTCAGCCCGATCCCGTTCGCGCCGTTCACCTGGGTGCCTGGACCCGTCTGGTTCATCCTGAAGATCTGCCTGGTGCTGTTCATGTTCGTCTGGGTCCGCGCGACCTTCCCGCGGTTCCGCTACGACCAGTTGATGCGGCTGGGCTGGAAGGTGTTCTTGCCGCTGTCCTTGGGCTGGCTGGTGCTGACGGCGGGCGTGTTGCTCGCGATGGGCTGGCTGCCGGGCCAGCCCCCGGCGTAATCATTGCTTTGCGGCCCGGCGCGGCTTACAGCCGCCCTGGGCAGAAAGGATCAATCCATGGCTTTCCTGGACCGCACCGCGCGCAGCCTTCTGCTGGGCGAGCTTCTTTCCGGCATGTCGCTGACACTCAAATACTTCTTCCGTCAGAAGGCGACGATCAACTACCCCTACGAGAAAGGTGCGATCAGCCCGCGCTTCAAAGGGGAGCACGCGCTGCGCCGCTACCCGAACGGCGAGGAACGCTGCATCGCCTGCAAGCTGTGCGAGGCCGTGTGCCCGGCGCTTGCCATCACCATCGAGGCCGAGCCGCGGGACGACGGCAGCCGCCGCACGACGCGGTATGACATCGACATGACCAAGTGCATCTATTGCGGGTTGTGCGAGGAAAGCTGCCCGGTGGACGCCATTGTCGAAGGCCCGAACTTCGAGTTCGCGGTCGAGACGCGGGAGGAGCTGTTGTACAACAAGGAAAAGCTGCTCGCCAACGGCGACCGTTGGGAGAGCGAGTTGTCCAAGCGGCTGGAACTCGACAGCCAGTTCCGCTAGTCACCCCGCCATGATCGTCGCCGCCGCATTCTACCTGTTCTCCGCCATCCTAATCGGCTCCGCCGCCATGGTGGTCACCTCGCGCAACCCCGTGCATTCCGTGCTGTTCCTGATCCTGGCGTTCTTCAACGCCGCGGCGCTGTTCCTGATCGCTGGGGCCGAGTTCCTGGCGATGATCCTGGTCATCGTCTATGTCGGCGCGGTCGCGGTGCTGTTCCTGTTCGTCGTCATGATGCTGGACGTGAACTTCGGCCAGTTGCGCGAGGGCTATCAGCGCTACCTGCCCATCGGCGCGACGGTCGGCGTCGTGCTGTTCGCCGAGTTGCTGCTGGTGCTGGGCGGCTGGGAGTTCGCGCCCGATGCTGGGGCGCTGCGCCTGAGCAGCACGCCGGGCAACGTCAGCAACACGCAGGCGCTGGGGCGGCTGATCTACACGGACTATATCTTCCTGTTCCAAGCGGCCGGGCTGATCCTGATGGTGGCGATGATCGGCGCTATCGTGCTGACCCACCGGGAGCGCAAGACCAGCAAGCGCCAGAGCATCGCCCGGCAGAACGCCCGCAACATGGCCGATACGCTGGAGCTGATGCCTGTCGCCTACGGCGCCGGCACCAACGTCACCGGGATCATCCGGCCCAAGCCCGAACCGGCCCTGGCGCTGGCAAACGGGTTGCTGGCCGACGAGTCGCATGAGCACGGCGTGGGCAAGCCCGGCCCGGGAGAGCATTGATGGGCACCATCGGCGTCGGCCACTACCTGTTCGTGGGCGCGGTCCTGCTCGTGCTCGGCATCTTCGGCATCTTCCTCAACCGCAAGAACGTCATCGTCATCATGATGTCGATCGAGTTGATGCTGCTGTCGGTCAACCTGAACCTGGTGGCGTTCAGCTCGTCGCTGAACGACCTGGCCGGGCAGGTGTTCGCCCTGTTCGTGCTGACGGTCGCGGCGGCGGAGGCGGCCATCGGCCTGGCC
>Ga0123339_10002400_pt1 | contig 12674 bp, 11 predicted proteins | sample lystaG_FD_89956 | JGI IMG/M metagenome (GOLD analysis project Ga0123339, IMG submission 89956) | Glacier valley bacterial and archeal communities from Borup Fiord, Nunavut, Canada, to study Microbial Dark Matter (Phase II) -... | ecosystem: Environmental > Aquatic > Freshwater > Ice > Glacier ... | reverse complement strand
TGCCGCGGTGGACCTCGATGCCCCATGCCTCCAGTTGGGATGCGACCAGGGCGGCGGTGCGGTGCTCCGCCATGCCTAGCTCGGGATGGGCATGCAGGTCGTGGCGCAGCGCGGTCAGCATGGGATGGTCGCGGCGGATGTGGTCAACGGGGGACATGGTGTGCCTCCAGTGGGCGTGGTGCCGGGGCGCTGGGCTGGGAGTGCGGAGGGAATCACCCTTGCAACACCCTTGTAACACCGGTGCCAGCCAGGCCGCCATGGGACCCGCATGGGGAGCGTCAGCCACCATGACCCAGACCGAACAGGAGTGACATCACGGCGTCCGCATCCGCCACAGCTCCCAGGCCCGCCCGACCAGGCCGTTGCCGGTCTGCGCGGCGGCGGCGGCCTCTTCAGTGGTCAGGAACGTAACCGGCCCCAGCCGCTGCGCGTCCGATTGCAGCCGGGCGTTCACCTCGGCATAGACGGCGCGGAACACCGCCTGCCGCACGTCGGCGCCTACCGTCGTGGAGCCGTGGCCGCGCATCAGCACGACGGCATGGCTGCCCAAGGTCTGCGCCAGGGCGGCACCCAGCGCGTCGGACCTTACCAGCAGGTCAGTCGCCGGGCCGGCCACGTCCCGTATCTCGAACACCGGCGTCTCCGGCCCCAGGAAGGCGCCTAGGTGGAACACCGGCCGCAGCCCGGCGCCCGCCACGCCGAACGGGATGATCCCCGGTGAGTGGCTGTGCACCACCGCCATCACGTCCGGCCGTGCCCGGTAGATCGCGCCGTGGATGAACCGCTCCAGGTATGGCGTGCGCCCGGCGGCGGCGACGGGGGCACCGTCCAGCTCGAACTCCATGATGTCGGCGGCCGCAACCAAGGCCGGAGCCATGCTGCGGGCCAGCAGGAAGCGGGTGGGGTCCTTGTCGTGCCGGGCGCTGACGTGGCCGAAGCCGTCCACCACGCCCTGGTCGAACAGGATATGGTTGGCGGCCACCAGGTCGGTGACCAGCGCCGGGTTGGGCGCCGGCGCCGGTTCGGCGGCGCTGGCGCGCACGGCCAGCCCCGCCAGCCCGCAGCACAGGCAGGCCCGGCGTGACAGGCCCCGCATCGTCAGGTCGCGGGTGTCCACATCACGGGCACCAGGGCGTAGCCGTTGCCCTCACGCACGATATGGCCGGTGGCGGGGAAGGGGGCGTGATAGAACGACACCTGCATCCGCTCGGTCGCGGCGATGTCCAGCATACGGCGCCGGGTGGCGCGGGCGGCGGCGGCGTCCTGGTCGAACACGCCGGACCAGTCGGGGTTCTTGGCGAAGATCAGCGTGTTGTTGGTGGTGTCGGACATCACCATCAGCTTGGCGCCGTTGGACACCATGGCGAAGCAGGTGTGGCCCGGCGTGTGGCCGGCCGCCTGGATGGCGGTGATGCCGGGCAGCACCTCCTGGTCCCAGTTGTAGCGCGTGACGTTTGCCATCACCGGGCCGAACACGCGGCGCACGTTGTCGAAGGTGGGCTTGATGCCGTCCGGCGACGATGCGCGCTTGTCGTCGCTGGTCCAGAAATCCCATTCTGCGGCAGGCACCATGATCTCGGCCTGCGGGAACACGGCGCTGCCGTCCTTTAGGCGGGAGCCATTGATGTGGTCGCCGTGGAAGTGGCTGAACAGCAGGGTATCGACCTTCGCCGGGTCGAACCCGGCGGCGCGGAAGTTGGCCATCCAGGTGCCGGTGGCCGGCGCACCCAGGTCCCCGTTGCCAGTGTCGATCAGCACCAGCTTGCTGCCGGTGTTGACCACCAGCGTCGTGAAGCTGATCGGGAAGCGGTCGGCCGGCAGGAAGTTGTCGGCCATCGCCTGCTGCAGCGCGCCGGGCGGCGCGTTCGGCACGAAGCCGTCCAGTGAGCGGTAGGCCATGCCGTCGTTGATCGCCGTGACCTGCATGTCCCCGACGCGGTAACGGAAGAATGTCGGCGCCTGCGCGGTCGCAAGCGGCTGGGCCGCATGGGCCACACGCAGCAATCCGGCGGCGGCAGCGGTTCCAATGGTGAAACGGCGTGTGATCGGCATGGTTGCTCTCCCCGGCATGGTTCCCGGGGAGAGTAGAGCGGTTAATAGCTTTTGTTGCTAGCCCACAGGTGCAGGGGCAGGCGAGGGCGGCATCGGCACGGGGTCGGCAGCGCGCGGCGCCGGTGGGGCGCCGTCGGTCAGCATCTCGATCCGGCCGGTGATCTGGCCGCCATCCTCGACCTGCAGGCGGCGGCAGCGGGCGGTGCCGAGCACCTTGCCCGTGGCGCGCACGATCAGGTTGCCGCGCGCCAGCAGCGTGCCGTCGATCACGCCGGCAATCTCGGCGTCCTCCACCTCGACCTCGCCCTTGAACACGCCGCCCTGGGCGATGCTCAGCTCGGTGGCCTGGATCATGCTGGCCTCGACCGTGCCCTCCACCACCAGGCGCTCCGCATCGGCGACGGTGCCTTGCAGGGAGATGCCGCGGCCCACGACGAGGGTACGGCGCTCCGCCGGTTCCCGCGCACGGGTCGGCTGGATGCCCGGGCGGGGCTGGCCGGCCATGCCCGGCGCCGGCTGTGGGCCGGACGGAGCTGGGGCCGGGGTGGGGGGTGCTGGGAACGGGGTGCGGCCCATGGCGGGAGCCTCCTTTGGCGCGGCGGGACGATACGGGGGGACGCCGACGCCGCTATCGGCGGGGCGCGGCGGGGCGGGGAGGGGTGGCGTCATGGTGGCGACCCCGGCCTGGGTGGGAGCGGGTTCGGCGCCGGCGGGGGAGTCGGGTTTGCGTCGCTTGAACAAGGGAAAGCCCCCTTCCGAGGATGCGCGCCCAACCACCGGTGGCGGTGGGGACACGGTGGCGGGTCAAGGTGGCCTACCATGTCCCGGGGCGGGCGAACAACCCGCATGGCCGGTCCCGGTCAGAACCAGCCAGTGTCAGAACCAGCCCGTCCCGGCCCGGCGGTTCAGCACGTGCACCATGGCAGCCGTGCCCAGCACCGGCACGAACAGGTTCACCACAGGCACGATGCTGGCCGCGGCCAGGGCCGCGCCTTGCGCCAGCACCGTCAGCCGCCGGGCGTCATATGCGGCCAGGGCGTCCGCCCGGCCCATGCGGCGCATGGCGACGCCGACGAACAGGCCGCGCCCGATGGCCCAGCCGGTGATGACCCAGCCCAGCACCAGGCCGACGCCGGGCAGCAGCACCAGCAACAGCAGCGCCACCACCTGCAACGCCAGGACTTGCAGGCCCAGCACCGCGCCATCCCAGCCTTGCACCGCGAGCGACGCGCCGCGCGCGGGTGGCAGGCCGGGGTAGAACCGCCGCTCCACCGCATCGGCGATGCGGTCGATATACAGCGTCGCCACCAGCAGCGCCGCCGGCACGAACAAGTAGATGGACAGGAACGCCGTGCCGAACCCGCCCGCCAGCCCGGCGATCCAGCGCACCCAGTCCGGCCAGCCCGGCAGCGCCACGGCCTCCTGCACGCCCCACACCACGGCGGCCAGGACGGCCAGGAACGCGGCCACCGACAGCGCCAGGCTGCGCAGCACCACGCCCAGGAACACCGGGTCGTCCAGTTGCGCCAAGGCGCGGAGCAGCGGTGAGAACATCGGGCATCCTGGGTTGCGGCGGGGATGGGCGGATGTTAGGCGCACCGGCCCATACGCACATCCCCCCTAGGAGCATTCATGCCCCCATCCCCACCCCGCTTCGACATCCTGGGCATCGGCAACGCCATCGTGGACGTCGTGGCGCCCGCCGGCGACGACTTCCTGTCCCGGCATGACATGCGCAAGGGCGGCATGGCGCTGATCTCGTCCGAACAGGCGCAGGCGCTGTATGCCGCGATGCCGCCGGGCCAGGAGAGCAGCGGCGGCTCGGCGGCCAACACCTGCGCCGTGGCCGCCGGGCTGGGCGCCCGGGTGGCGTTCCTGGGCAAGGTGGCCGACGACCAGCTGGGCGGGGTGTTCCGGCACGACATCACCGCCGCGGGCGTCCATTTCCCGACGGCGCCGCTGACCGGGGAGGCGCCGACCGCCCGTTGCCTGATCGCCGTGACGCCGGACGGGCAGCGCACGATGAACACCTACTTGGGCGCCTGCGTCAGCTTCGGCGGCGCGGACCTGGACGAGGCCGCCGTGGCGGACAGCGCCGTCACCTACCTGGAGGGTTACCTGTTCGACCCGCCGCAGGCCCAGGCGGCGTTCCGGCGTGCGGCGGAGGTGGCGCACGCCGCCGGGCGCCTGGTGGCGCTGTCCCTGTCCGATGCCTTTTGTGTAGACCGCCACCGCGCCGCCTTCCGCGTGCTGGTGCGGGACAGCGTGGACATCCTGTTCGCCAACGAGACCGAGCTGTGCAGCCTGTATGAGGAGAACGAGTGGGAAGCGGCCGCCACCCACGCTGCCAAGGACGTGGCGCTGGCCGTCCTGACGCGCGGCGCCGACGGCAGCGTGGTGCTGCGCGGGACCGAGCGGGTGGACGTTGCGGCAGCCCCGGCCCGTGTGGTGGACACGACGGGTGCGGGGGACGCCTATGCCGCCGGGTTCCTGGCGGCCCATGCGGCGGGGCGCCCGCTTGCGGCGTGTGGCAGGCTGGGCAGCCTGGCAGCAGCGGCGGCCATCGGCGCCTATGGCGCCCGACCTGCCGTCGATCTGCGGGCGATGGCGGCAGAGGCGGCCTAGTGCCCCGGCCCTGACGCGGAGGGAACCATATCGCAGCAGCTTCGTTCTGCTGGCAGGGGCGGGCCAGGTGCCCGCCCGTTGTCGTTGCGATATGGGAGGCTGCACATGCGGAACACCTTGCTGGTCACGGTGGCGATCCTTGGTTTGGCGTCCGGGCCGCTTCTGGCTCAGCCGGCGACGCCGGGCGGCAGCACGGCAGGTGCCCCTGGCACCGCTGGCGTCGGCAGCCCGGCGGGCAGCCCGGCCCCCGACTCAATGCCGGGCGGGATGAACGGCATGCGGCCCATGCGCGGCCAGACGCGCCTGCCTGCGGGCACCCGCGCTGCGGCGCCGGCCGCCATGAAGGGCAAGCCGACGCGCGGCGCCACGGGTCACGCCGCGCCCGCAAGCATGGCACAGGACCGCGGCGTTGCCGTGCCTGGCACGGGCGATTACCGGGGTGGCGCAGGCTCCCCGTTCTCTGCCACTGCCAGCAACATCACCGGGCAGGACACGCGGTCCGAGATGGCGCCGCGCCTGCCCGACCCGGCGGCGGCCAACAACTCGCCCCAGGCCTACCTGGCCGCCGCGCAGCGTGCGCTGGCGTCCAACCGCACCGGTGCCGCTCAAGAAGCACTGGAGCGTGCCGAGACGCGCCTGCTGAGCCGGTCCACCGACCCCAGCATGGCCGGCACCCCCGACCCGGCGCCCATGGTCCAGCAGATCGGCGCCGCCCGCCGTGCCCTGGCCGCCCGCGACATGGCCGGCGCCCGCTCGGCCATCAGCGCGGCGATGGCCGGCAGCTAGACGCCGCGACGCAGGCAGGAACGCCTGTTTGCTCGGCTTGCCCGCCCTGCGCCGTCCGGCGCGGGGCGGTCATGCCCATTTTTGGATGGCAACATTGGCGCGCGCACCCTATGTGTGCGCTGCAACATGTGGGGGTGCACCCTCCCTCGCCCCCCGTAGATGCGGCCACGCCAGGCCCCAAGGTTCCCATGGACATCCGAAACATCGCCATCATCGCCCACGTTGACCACGGCAAGACGACGCTGGTGGACCAACTGCTCCGCCAGTCCGGCTCGTTCCGCGACCATCAGGTCGTGGCCGAACGGGCAATGGATAAGAACGATCTGGAGAAGGAGCGTGGCATCACGATCCTGGCCAAGTGCACCAGCGTTATGTGGCGCGACACCCGCATCAACATCGTCGACACCCCCGGCCACGCCGATTTCGGCGGCGAGGTCGAGCGCATCCTAGGCATGGTCGATGGCGCCATCGTGCTGGTCGATGCCGCCGAGGGCGTGCTGCCGCAGACCAAGTTCGTTGTCGGCAAGGCCCTGCAACGCGGCATCAAGCCCATCGTCGTCGTGAACAAGGTGGACCGCCAGGACGCCCGCGCCGACGAGGTCCACAATGAGGTGTTCGACCTGTTCGCCGCGCTGGGCGCCACGGACGAGCAGCTCGACTTCCCGATGCTGTATGCCTCGGGCCGCCAGGGCTGGGCTGATTTGGAGTTGGAAGGCGCCCGCAAGGACCTGACCCCCATGTTCGACCTGGTGCTGAGCCACGTCCCGCCGACCCGGCTGGACAAGGAGGCGCCGTTCGCCATGGTCGCGTCCATCCTGGACTACGATAACTTCCTGGGCCGCGTGCTGACGGGCCGGGTCGAGCAGGGGCGGGCGCGGCTGAACATGCCGGTGAAGGTGCTGCGCGCCGACGGCTCGGTCGTGGAGACGGGGCGGCTGACCAAGCTGATGGGCTACCGCGGGCTGGACCGGGTGCAAGTCGATGAGTGTGAGGCTGGGGACATCGTCGCCGTCGCCGGGCTGACGGACGCGACGGTGCCGGACACCGTGGGCGACCCGTCGCTGGCAGCGCCCTTGCACGCGATCCCCGTCGATCCGCCGACGCTGGCCATGACGTTCCGTGTGAATGACGGTCCTCTGGGCGGCAAAGAGGGCAAGAAGGTCACGTCTCGCCAAATCCGCGATCGCCTGATGCGCGAGAGCGAAGGCAACGTCGCCATCAAGATCACCGAGAGCAACGAGTCCGATGCCTTCGAGGTCGCGGGCCGCGGCGAACTGCAGTTGGGCGTGCTGATCGAGCAGATGCGCCGCGAGGGGTTCGAGTTGACCATCGGCCGCCCGCGTGTGCTGACGCAGAAGAACGCCGAGACGGGGGAGCGCGAGGAGCCGTTCGAGGACGTGCTGGTCGATGTGGACGAGGCGTATTCCGGTGTCGTCGTCGAGAAGATGAGCCGCCGCAAGGGCGTGATGCAGGACATGCGCCCGTCTGGTGGCGGCAAGGTCCGCATGACGTTCCACATGCCCAGCCGCGGCCTGATCGGCTACCACGGCGAGTTCCTGACCGACACGCGCGGGTCTGGCATCATGAACCGGCTGTTCAGCGGCTACGAGCCGTGGACCGGCCCGATGGAGGGCCGCCGCAACGGCAGCCTGATCAGCAGCGAGCCGGGCCAGGCCATCCACTACGCCCTGTTTTATCTGCAGGAGCGCGGCACCCTGTTCGTCGATCCCGGCGACAAGGTCTATGTCGGCTTGATCCTAGGGGAGCACAGCCGCGACAGCGACTTGGACGTGAACCCGATCAAGGAGAAGAAGCTGACCAACGTCCGTGCCTCCGGCAAGGACGACGCGATGCTGCTGATCCCGCCGCGCCGCATGAGCCTGGAACAGGCCATCGCCTACATCGAGGACGACGAGCTGGTGGAGGTCACGCCATCGGCCATCCGCCTCCGCAAGCGCTACCTGGACCCGAACCAGCGCAAGCGGAACGAGCGCAAGCAGGACAGCGAAGCGGCATAGCCCCGCCCACGTTCACATTTAAGCGACGTTGGGGGCAACTCCGCCCGGTAGGGATCGTTACAGGGCAGCACGGCATTTCCGTCCTGCCCTACCTTCCCCCGGAGATATCCATGGCTATCCTGTCACGTCGCCTTTCGTCCTCATTGATTGCCGCGGCGGTCCTGGCCGTTCTGGCTGCAACGCCGTCCGTGGCGCAAATTTCACCGGGTGGCGCCCGCGTCGGCCCGGCTGGCGGCACGCCCAGCACGACGGCGCCGAGCAACTCGGAGGGCACGCCGGCGGGCGGCACTGGCGTCATCGGCCAAACTCAGGTTGGCGGCGGTGGCTACCAGGCCAGCACGCCTGACGGCTATACGCAGGCCCGTCCGGTCCGCCGCGTGCGCCAGGCCCGCCGTGCCACTCAGCGCCGGAATGCCCGCCGCGCCCGACGCGCGGCAATGAGCCGTCCGGCGGCCACGGGTTCCGACGGTGCCTACATGGGCGGCGGTGCCGTTGGCAGCACCGGCCCGGCATCCAGCAGCGGCCTGAACGGGTCCAACCGTCCGTCCGACGCGCCGCGCTAAGCCGGCCAGCCGCCCGGCAACCTAAACGGTTGCCGGGCGTGCCTGCGGGCGGCATAGCTGCGGGTGTTCGCAGTGGTCATGCCCCCTCATGCAATACGCCTTGTTTCGAGATCGCCAGCTTTGGACGATGGGCGCCTATGGCGCCGTCTGCGGGCTGCCGCTGCCGTTGTCCGGGTTCACGCTGCGCCAGTGGCTCAGCGAAGGCGATGTCTCCCTCAACCTGATCGGCGCCACTGCCAGCATCGGCCTGGCCTACGTGTTGAAGTTCCTGTGGTCGCCGGTGCTGGACCAGGTGGCCCCGCCCCTTGGGCTTGCGCGGTTCGGCCGGCGCCGGGGGTGGCTGTTCGCCATACAGCCGCTGCTGGCCCTGGCCTGCCTCAACCTGGCGCTGTCTGACCCGGCTGGCCGCCCCGCCATGCTGATCGCCGCCGCGGCCCTGGTCGCCTTCCTGTCCGCCAGCCAGGACGTCGTGGTGGATGCCTGGCGTGTGGAGACTTTCCCGGAAGGGATGCAGGGCGTGGCCCTGGCCGCCTACGTCTGGGGCTACCGGATCGCGCTGCTTGTCTCAGGCGCCGGTGCGATCCGGCTTGCTTCGGAGATCGGGTGGGGCGGGTCGCTGGCCGCGATGGCCGTGCTGGCCGGCGCAGGAGCCTTGGTCACGGCAGGCGCCGTGGAACCTGCGGGCGCGCCAGCGCCGAACGCCGCCGCATCTTTCGGGCAGCGGCTGCGGATTGCAGTGGTCGATCCCTTCCGGGACTTCCTGCGCCGCCCGGCCGCGTTGCAGATCATCGCCTTCGTCATGCTGTTCAAGCTGGGGGAGGCGCTGGCACACACCATGGCGACGCCGTTCTACCGGGCCATGGGCTTTGATAGGAACCAAGTGGCCTATGCGACCGGCATACCGGGCCTGATGGCCAGCTTGCTGGGCGCGGCGGCCGGGGGCTGGCTCGTCATCCGCATCGGCACCGGGCGCGCCCTGGTCATCACCGGCTTCGTGCAGATGGCGTCGATGGGGCTTTACTTTGCACTCGCCGTGTCCGGCGGCGACTGGCGCATCCTGCTGGCCAAGGTGATCCTGGAGAACTTCGCGGAGGCGATGGCCGATGCCGCGTTCCTGACCTACCTGTCGGCCCTGTGCTCCACGGCGTTCACCGCCACGCAGTATGCGCTGCTGTCGTCGCTGGCGGCGGTCGGGCTGCGGACGGTGGGCGGGTTCTCCGGGGTGCTGGCGGGCGCACTGGGCTGGACCGGGTTCTATGCGCTGACGATCCTGGCTGCAGTGCCGGCCATGCTCATCATGCTGGGCCTGCTGCGCCGCTTCCCGCCACCGCTGCGCCCGGGGCCGTCCCGTCCGGCAGCCATACCGTGACGGTGGTGCCGGCGCCTTCGGCGCTTTCGATCAGCAGCTGCCCGCGATGGCGGTTGACGATGTGCTTGACGATGGCCAGGCCCAACCCGGTGCCGCCCACGGCCCGGGACCGGCCCTTGTCGGCCCGGTAGAACCGCTCCGTCAGGCGCGGGATGTGGGCGCGTGCGATGCCCTGCCCATCGTCGGTGACGGCCAGCACCACGCCGGGCCGGGCCGGCCACCGCCCGCCGGGGAGCGCCTGGCTGACCGTCACCGTCACCGTGCCGCCCTGCCGGCCGTATTTCGTGGCGTTGTCCAGCAGGTTCTGCAGCACCTGCTCCAACTGGTCGTCGTCGCCTGGCACGGCTGGCAGGCCGGGCTGAAGGTGCAGGTGCAGGCTGACCTGGCGGTCCCGGACCTGCGGTTCGAAGGCGGCAGCCAGGCGCTGCACCAGGCCGGTCAGGTCCACCCGGTCGGCAGGCGGCTGGTGTTCCGTCAACTCGATGCGCGACAGGCTCAACAGGTCGTCGATCAGGCGGTTCATGCGTTGCGCCTGGTCCGCCATGATGCCCAGGAACCGCGTCTGTGCCGGCGGGTCGTCGGCGGCGGGGCCGCGCAGGGTGTCGATGAAGCCGATCAGGCTGGCGAGCGGTGTGCGCAGCTCGTGGCTGGCATTGGCCACGAAGTCCGCGCGCATCCGTTCCACCGCACGCTCCCGTGTCCGGTCTGACAGGATGGCGACGATACGGCCGCCATCGGCCAGCGGCGGGTCGAGCGCCATCACGGTCGCATACACCTCCCGTGCCACAGGCACGGGCAGGGTCAGCTCGGCCAATTGGTCCTCGCCCTGGCTCTGTGCCCGATCGATGGCGGCGCGCAGGCCGGGGTGGCGCAGGACGGCGCCCATCTCCGCGCCGAAGGCGGCCTGTGCAGCGGCGTTGGCGCGCCGTACCTGCCGGTCGGCGCCCAACACGATGAGCGGGTCGGGCAGGCGATGCACGATGGCCTGTTCGGCCCGCAGCAGGCCGGAGACCTCGGCGACCCTTGCGTCCAGTTCGCGGGACAGGCGCTCGGCCGCCCGCGCCAAGTGGGCGGTGGCGGACAGCAGGGGCCGCGGCGGAACGGGGCCGCCGGTGCTGGGCCTGGCTTGGTGGAGCGCCATGATGATCAGCGCGAGGTCGCGCACCCAGGCCCAGGCAAGCACGCCAGCGCCCGCCACCACTGCGGCGCCTGCCGCCAGCGACGGTCCCCAACCCAGGTGACCCAACGCCGCCAGCACCGTCAGCACGAGCAGCGGCCACGCCGACAGGGCGACAGCCGTTCGCAATGGCAGCAGCGCCCGCATGGCGGGGGTCAGCTTGCGGGGGCCGTCAGGCTCCCCGGCGCAGGCTGCACGACGTGCGACCCTGCCTGGTCGATCTCGAAGATGGCCAGCCCGCGCCGGACCTGGCCGTCCGGCTGCAACGCGAACAGCCCATCTGCCCCGGCAAAGCCCTGCGGCCGGGTGAGCGTGGCAGCGGAGTAGCCGATCCGGTCCACGACGGCCCGGGCCACCCCGGCGGCATCATAGGCCAGGCTGGCCAGCTCACGCGGGGGCGTGCCGTACTTGGCGGCGTAGGCCTGCTCGAACGGCACGCGCCGGGCGGGGTCGGGCGCGGCATACCATGCGCCGGCCAGTGCGCCGAGCTGCGGCGCCTCCCGTGCCCACAGCGCCGGGCCAAGGACGCGGATGCGGGTTGGGCCTAGCCCGTATCCGGACAACAGCGGCGCGGCCTGGCCCAACTGCTGTCCCGCGGCGCCCAGCAACAGCGTATCGACGGGGGGCGGGGTGGAGGGATCGGGCGGGGCAGTGCCGCCGGACAGCTCCTTCAACGAGCCGGACAGGCCCGGCGGGCTGCTGGCATAGCGCAGGATGCGGGGCGGCGGCAGCCCTGCTTCACCAGCGGACGCCGCCACCCCGGTGGCCAGGGCGTCGCCGAACGCATTCTGTGGCACGACTGCGGCCAGGCGCACCTTGCCCTCCGCCTGCACGGCCAGCACCAGGCGCCGGACCTGTTGGCTGGGCGTGACGCCCATCGTCCAGACCCCGGGCTGCGCCTGTCCCACATCGGAGGTGAACGCGAGGACGGGGATTCCGGCCTCCCTGGCAATGGATGCCACTGCGCCGGTTTCGGGTGCGGTCAGCGGCCCAAGGATGATGCCTGCGCCGCCTGCGACCGCCGCCCGGGCTGCCTGCGCCGCGCCGGCCGGGGTGCCGCCCGTGTCACGTGCATCCAGTGGCGGCCCGCCGGGCTGGTCCAGGGAGAGCTGGGCGGCGCGCAGCAGCGCCTGCCCGACCTCGGCATTCGGCCCCGTCAGCGGAACCAGGATGGACACGCGGTGGCCCGGCGCTTCCGTCCCAGGCGCCGGGCCAGCGCGGGTAGCGCCTGGGGCCATGTTCAAGCCGACGGCCTGGTTGTAGCCGCCGGCGCCCGTGTCGGCTACGCAGGCCGCCAGGCCCGCCGCGGTCATCAGGAGCGTGAATGCCCGACCCAACGCTGCACGACCCATCACCTGACCCCCCATCGCTTGACCCCGCCGTGAACGAGCCGGCCGCGGACCCGTCGAACCCTATACCACCGGGATTGCTGGTGGTTGCCACCCCGATTGGCAACCTTGCAGATATGTCACATCGCGCCCTCGATGCGCTGCGCGGGGCCGACCTGGTGCTGTGCGAGGACACGCGCCAAACGGCGCGCCTGTTGCTGCATTATGGGATCGAGGCACGTACCTCCCCCTTGCACGACCACAACGAGGACGGACGCATCCCGGCGTTGCTGGAGCAATTGGCCCGGGGCGGGCGCGTGGTGCTGGTGTCGGACGCCGGGACGCCGCTGGTGTCCGACCCCGGGTTCCGCCTGGTGCGGGCGGCGCTGGCGGCCGGGCTGCCGGTGTCTGCCATCCCAGGGCCGAATGCGGCGGTGATGGCGCTGGTGCTGTCCGGGTTGCCGCCGCAACCGTTCCTGTTCCTGGGCTTCCCGCCGCCCCGGTCCGCGGCCCGGCTGGCCGCCTTCGGCACGCTGCGCGCGGCGGAGCGGGCCGGGCTGCAGGCGACGCTGCTGTGGCATGAGGCGCCGCACCGCCTGGCGGAGTGCCTGGCCGACCTGGCGACCAGCTTCGGCGACCGGCCGGCGGCGGTGGCGCGGGAGCTGACCAAGCGGTTCGAGGAGGTGCGGCGCGGGACGTTGCCAGACTTGGCCGCCCATTATGCCGCGACGGCGGCACGCGGCGAGATCACCGTCG
>Ga0123339_10002395_pt1 | contig 12686 bp, 9 predicted proteins | sample lystaG_FD_89956 | JGI IMG/M metagenome (GOLD analysis project Ga0123339, IMG submission 89956) | Glacier valley bacterial and archeal communities from Borup Fiord, Nunavut, Canada, to study Microbial Dark Matter (Phase II) -... | ecosystem: Environmental > Aquatic > Freshwater > Ice > Glacier ... | reverse complement strand
GGCCAGGTTCAGCAGCAGGTACATGCCGCAACCCTCCGGCACCAGGCGCGTTTCGTGGCGAATGGGCATGCCGTCGTAATAAAAAATCAGCTCATTGGGCAGCCACTCCAGGCCGTAGGTGTGATAGTCGGTGTGGAGGTCGCCGGTGGGGTCGGCGTTGTGAAAAAAGCAGGCGCAGCCCTGGGCCTGAGTGCGCGTGGGCCGCCACCAACCCCCAAAGCCAATGTGCAGCGTGCTGCTGAAGCCCCAGCGGTTGGCTTCGAAAATGTCAATCTCGTCGGGGGCCCCACCCCAGAGCCAGAACGCCGGGAACGAGGCCCGGTCGTAGGGCTGGCGGCAGCGCACCTCAAACAGGCCGTAGCTGAAGCCGTCCTGGGGCGTGGGGCACATGGCTGGGCGCAAGGAATCGACGAGGTGGCGGCTGGAAAGCATCCCCGACGAGTACGTAAGCGTCTTTTGGTAGTAGTGAATGGGTTTGGCCAAGTGGGTCGCCACCAGGTTGAGCACCCCGCTCGAATCGGGCCGGACGCCCACCCCGGAGTAATACTCCACATCGGACGGGTTGTTGACCAGGTTGCGCCCCCATGGGTAGGCAAACCGCCAGCGAGCCATCATCGCCACGGTATCAATAGGCTTATTGAATTCCTCGGCCCATTCCAGCTTCCAGTCGGCGTAGTTCACGCGGCGCTGGGCGGCGGCTGGCTGGGCCAGGCTCAGCGCCAGCAGTATGAAAATCAGGCAGAAGCGAAACAAAGTCAGGGGCATAACGAAGCGTTGCTTAGAATTTCAGTAAGTCGTCGTCTGAAAGTAACCGTTAGCCCCGATCCAACCGCCCCAGGCGGTCCGACCGGTCGTTGTGAGCACGTTCTGGCTAGCAACTACAACCGGTCGGACCGCCTAGGGCGGTCGGACCGGGGCATGCGCCAACCCAGACGTCTGCTTGCTTAAAGGGCTGTTACTACCGGCTCCACGGCCGGCGCGCGGCGGAAGCCCACCATCATCACCACAAACACCGAGATAAACAGCGTCAGGGACGTTAGGTACAGGTATGGAATTTGCAGAAAGGTGTAAAAGGTGGCTAGGTACAGCTTCAGGCCGATGAGGGCCGCCAAGCGGTAGTCGAGTTGGGCGCGCAGGCGGTAATACAGCCAGGCCACCAGCACCACCACGCCGGCCGAAGCCAGCAGGTGGGTCCGCTGCAACACCGTGATGCGGTCGTTGATGTCCGCTGGGCCGTAGGTGTAGAACCACGAAGCCACGCCCGTGCCGCCAAACAGGTGCACCGGCAGGCCGTTTTCGCCGGCGTGGCCGCCCCACTCGCCAAGGGTGGCAATGCGGTACTCGGCCAGCGCGTGCGTAAAAATTGTCCAGTCGTGGCTCAAAAACGGCACCACGTACACGCCTAGCACCCCCAGGCCCGTGAGGCCCGCCACCACCAGCGCGTGCTTGGGCCCCACTTCGCGCCACAGCACCCACAGGAAAAACGGCACCCAAAACACCACCGAGTAGCGCGACATCAGGCAGAGCACCAGCGCCGTGGCTTGCAGCAGCGCCGAGCGGCCCAGTACGCTGGCCGCCAGCAGGCAGTAGTAGCAGATGATGGTCGGCTCGCAGGTCAGGGCGTAAATGTCGGGGTTCGACTGAATGAGCCGGACCACCAGGTACGCCGGCAACAAGGCCTTCAGGCCAAACTCCAGCCACGAGATGGGCTGGCGCGCCAACTGCCATTGGTAAGCCCCAAACCCCAGCAGCAGCAGCAGGCCCATGGCCCACCAGCGGTAGTCGATGCCCAGGGCATCGGCCGGCACGTAGGGCAGCCATTGCAAGGGCAAGTGATTGGGAAACAGCGGATACGCCAGGTTGGTGAGGTAGCGGTACACCACCTCGCCGCTCCGAAACCGGCCCACGTAGGTTTGCAGAATGACGATAACGTCGGAGTAGTTGAGGCTGATGGGCCGCGTGGCAATGGCCGGGGCCTGCACCGAGAGCACCCAGCCGCCGCCCAGCAGCAGCAGCAGCCCCGCCACCGGCACCCGCCCCAGCGTGGCCGCCGGACCAGCCGAAGTAGCTGGCCGGTCGAGCCAATACGCTACGGCGCAGCCGCACATGGCCACGGCCGCGGCGTAGAGCAGCACCGGGCTCCAGAGCGGCCCGTAGTAGTTGCGCGAATCAGTGAGCAGCTCCAGCTCGGCCCACAGGGCCAGCCAGCAGCCCAGCAGCCACAGCCAGCCCCAGTTGCGGGGCCGGGCACGGAGCAGGAAGGAGGGAGGGCGCATAGGGGAACGAAAAAAACGGCTTACTCCAGGGCCTTCACCCGGATATCGTCGAGGTACACCGGCTTAGTGCTGCTGTTGCGCCACAGGAAAATGCGCAGGCTGGCATCAAACGGCAGGTTGGCGGGCAGGAAGAATCGCCCGTTCACCCGGGTCCACTTGCAGGAGTCGGGCAGCTGCGGCGTTAGGGCCAGCCCTTCGCGGTAGAGCGGCTGGGGGTCTTGGCCGGGACCGTGCGCCCACACCTCTACTTGCAGCGAGGCCGTGGCATCGCCCTGCACGTTTTGGGCATAAGCCCAGGCGTCGATTTCGAGGCCCCGGAGCGTGTGCACGCTGGCCTGGCCCAGGGGCGTCTGGAACGTGACGCCCCACTCGTGGGTCGCGTCCACGTGGTCGGCGTAGCGGCCGGAGTGGGCGTGGTCCCGCGTGAGCGAGGTGGCCCCGGGCACCCAGCCGGCCACGGCTTCGTAGTCGTTGGCCGTCACTATGTCGCCAATCCAGCTGCCGGCCTCGTCGTGCGCGGTGCAGGCGGCCAGCAGGGCCAGGCCCGCCACCCCGGCACAGCCCCGCCAGCGGCTAGTTATCAAGGCTGATGGCCAGGTCATCGAAGTACACCGGCGCTTTGCTGTTGCCCCCAAACATGTACACCTTCACGGCGTTGCCAGAGGCCACCGAATCGGGGAGGGTGAAGGTCTTTTTCACTTTCTTCCAGCTTTTGAAGCCGCCCACGGTGCTGGTCAGGTCCATGCCGTCGTAGTACACCATGCTGTTGTTGTAGGGCGAGTGCTTGATTTCCAAGATGATGGAGGCGGACGAGCCTTTCTCTGGCACCCAGGCCCAGCCTTCCACGGTGAGTTTTTTGGGCTTGCTGTTGGTCATCTGGCTCAGTACGCGGCTGTAGGTGTAGCTGTACTGCACCTGCGGATTGACCCAAATGCAGGACTTGCCGGAGTGCGCTTTCTCCGTCGTCACGCCTACTTCGTTGACGCCGCCCCAGCCCTGCACGTTTTCAAAATTGTTGCGAGTGACCATGCCCGCCGGCAAATCAACGGAGTCGGTTTTGGAGCAGGCCGCCAGTGTCGAAGCCGCGATAGCACCAGCAAAAAGAGAAGTAAATTTAGCCACGAAGGGATGGGGTAAAAAATGAAAAGGAGAACGCAAAGGGCCTGCAAATCTACTGGCTTTTGGCCAAATCCAAAGCAGCTACTCCGTGCTAACGTGCTGGCAGAAGCATTATTTCTGGGGTAAAATTGCCTCAGTTCAGAGGTGGTTACCGCAGCTTAAATACCGAGTGGACCCGCCGGCCATCGGCCCGCACCTGGTGCGCCTCGAAGCGGTAGGGGTAGTCGCCCGGATGCCAGCGGTAGTTGGTGATGAAGTAGTCGGCGCTGTCGGGGTTTTCCACGAAATGCAGCCGCTCGCGCTGGAAGATGGGCAGCATCAGGCGGTTGAACTCGGCCGGATTGGCCCCAAATACCTTCACCACCGGCCGGGCTTCGTGCCCGATGATGTATTCCAGGTCCTGGCGGTAGCCCACGCCCCAGTAGTCAAGCTCGTAGCGCTCGGCCACGGGCTGGCCGGCCAACAGGTTGAAGTACACATTTTGCAGCGGGTGGTCGCGCACCATTTGGACGGCCGTGAGCACCAGGCTCAACGCCGTGGCTCCGTAGAACGCACGGGGCCACCACACCCCGCGCGGCCGCCAGCGCGCCGCCGCCACCCAGCCGCGCAGGGCCAGCAGCAGAAACGCAGGATAGATGAAATAGAGCTGCCGCCAGCCATCGTACAGCACCGAGTGCAGCACGATAACGGCCAGCAGCGGCCCCGCAAACAGGCCCAGAAACAGCACGTCCTGCAAGCCCGCTGCATCGGACCACAAGCGCCAGCGCTGCCGGGCCAGGTGGTATAGTACCAAGCCTACGCCCAGCAGTCCGGCACCCAAATAGAGCAGCGGCGTGGTAATGCCCAGCCAGACAAACGCGTAGTGCCAGGGCAGGTCGGTGGCCAGCACCATGCTGCCGCGGTAGAGCACCGCGCCGCCCCAGCGGAAGGTCTTCATTTTCTCAAAAGCAGCCAAAAAGTTGTCGAGCGGGGCGGGCCAGAGGTAAGGCCAGAATGCCACCACCAGGCCCGCCAGCGCTACTGCATACAGCGCGCCGATGCCGGCCACGCGCGCCCAGCGCACTTCGCCGCGCACGCCGCGCCAGGCCAGCAGTGCCACCGTGGCCAGCGGCAGCAGCACGCCCATGATGCGCACATCGATGGTGATGGCGCAGAGGAGGGCGTGCCCCAGCGCCCGGCCCGCGGTGGGCCGCAGCAGCAGGCGCACGCCGGTGTTGGTGGCCATGGCAAACAGGGCCATAAACACGGCGTCCTTGTCGTTGTAAAAGAAGTCGGCGAACAGGCGGGGCGAGAGCAGCAGCCACAGCGCCGCCAGCAGCCCCAGCCGCCAGTCGCGGAAGCGCCGGGCCGCCAGCTGGTACATCGCCAGCACCCCACCGAAACAGACCAAAAAAGTGCACAAGTGGCGGAATAAGAACTTGTTGCCGTCGTCGGCGATGCCGAGCAGGCGCTCGGCCAGGCACACCGGGGTTTCGAAGGCCACGCCGTAGTCGCGGTCGTAGTACTCGGCCAGCGGGGTGTTGTACTTGTCGAAATCGTGGTCGGCCGCTACCCAGGCGGGGGCCACTTGCTGGGCCACGTGCTTGAGGGTAATCATGCCGTTGTCGCGGCTCTGGTTCTCGTCAATCGAGAGGCCGTAATCCCGGAAAATCACCAGGCCCAGCAGCAGGACCAGGGCAAAAAACGCGGGCACCGCCCACCGCTGGGCGCTGGAGTCCGCCGAAAGGCTACGCATAGTACTGCTGCACGAAGTAGAGGGGCCGGTTCTGATTTTCGCGGTAGATGCGGAACACGTACTCGCCCATTATTCCCAGAAAAAGCAGCTGAATGGAGCCCAGGAAATACAGGCTCAACCCCAATGACGACCACCCGATGAGGGCCACGCCCCGTAGCTTGCTGATGAGCACGTAGAGGCCGGCGGCCATGAACACCAGGATGCCGAAGAGCCCGGTGTAGAGGCAGATTTTGATGGGCAGGTTGGAAAAGGAAAACAGCGCGTCTAGGGCCAGGGCAAACAGGCGCTTGTAGGACATTTTGGGCAGGGTGCCGTCGGGCCGGGCCGCGCGCGAATAGGGCACGCCCACCTGCCGGTAGCCGATGAACGAGCGCAGGCCGGGCAGGTAACGGTTTTTTTCCTGCAACGACAAAAAGGCGGTGAGCGCCCGCCGGTTGAGCATGGAGAAGTTGCCCACGTTGTCGGCCTCCTGCAGCTGGGAAAAGTTGCGAAAAATGCCGTGGAAGCTCTTGATGAGCAGCTGGCGGCCCCAGCCCTCGGCGCGGTCGGTGCGCTCGCCGTAGGCCACGTCGTAGGCGTCGTGGCGCAGCAGCTCCCACATGCGGGGCAGGATTTCGGGCGGGTCTTGCAGGTCGCCGTCCATCATGGCCACGTATTCGCCCTGGGCGGCGTGCAGGCCAGCGGTGTAGGCGGCCTGGTGGCCAAAATTGCGGGACAGGCACAGCACCTTCAGGCGGGGCTCGGCGTGGCGGGCGGCCAGCAGCCGGGCCAGCGTGTGGTCGCGGCTGCCGTCGTCGACGCAGATTATTTCGAAGTTGGGGCTCACGGTGGCCAGGGCCGCCACGCACCGCGCCACCAGGGTATCAACCAAGGCCTCTTCGTTATAAACCGGAATAACGACGGATAGCAGGGGAACAGACATGGCCGTAAAGGTAGAGCGGATACGCTGGCAAGGAAACCCGGCCTTTCGCTGGGCCAAGAAGCAATATATTTGTTGGCCGTGCCGCAACGGGTTTTTAGGCGGGTGGCATTCCATTTCATTGCCTTTCCATGTCCCTCCCCCTCACCGACGCCACCCACTACATTGGCGACGAGCTGGCGCTGTTTGAGCACGCCACCCACTGGAAAGCCTACTACGGGGCCCGCCTGAAGCCTTTCCTGCGCGGCCGGGTGCTGGAGGTGGGCGCGGGCATTGGGGGCACCACCCGCACGCTGTGCGACGGCACCCAGCCCGATTGGCTGTGCCTGGAACCCGACGCTGCCCTGGCCGCCCGCATCTCGGAGCTACTGGCCCAGGGCGAACTGCCGGCCTGCTGCCGCCTGCATGTGGGCACACTGGAAGACCTGCCCGCTACGGATGGCCTTTTCGATGCCATTCTCTACATCGACGTGATTGAGCACATTGAGGACGATGCCGCCGAGCTGCGGCGGGCCTACGCCCGCCTGGCCCCAGGCGGGGCCATTCTCATTGTGGTGCCGGCCCACCAGTGGCTGTTTAGCCCGTTCGACCAGGCCATTGGACACTTCCGGCGCTACTCGCGGCCCCTGCTGCGGCGGGCGCTGCCGGCGGGCAGCCGCATTCAGCAGCTGGTGTACTTGGACAGCATGGGCCTGCTGGCCTCGGCGGCCAACAAACTGTTTCTCAAGCAGCGCTACCCCACCCTGGCCCAGATAAAGTTCTGGGACCGCACCATCGTGCCCGTGTCCCGGCTGGCCGACCGCCTCACGGGCTTTGCCTTGGGCAAGTCGGTGCTGGCCGTGGTGCAAAAACCCTAACGGCCGCTTCCGGACTGCCGGCAGGGGCCAGACTATTTCGCTTCCACACTCTTTCTGCATGAATCTAACTTTTCGCAAGGCGCACTGGCTGGGCATGGCGGGCGTGGGCCTGGTGGCCGCGCTGTTCATGGCCGTCCTGTTCGGGCCCATTCTGCTCGACCCCAACAACTATTACTTCAAGGCCGGGGGCGACGCCTTACAGAGCTACTACGCCACGGCGTTCTACGCCATGCACGACGCGGGCAACCGCTTCACGGGCATGAACTACCCGTATGGGGAGCATTTCAACTACCCCAACCTGCAGCCGCTCGTGGCCGCCGCCATTGGCTTTGTGGACCGGCTGGGCATTCCGGCGGCGCGCTACACGGTGGGCATCACCAACATGCTGCCGCTGCTGGCCATCACGTTCACGCCGGTGGTGATGTACGCCATTCTGCGCCGCACCCGGCTGCCGGTGCTTTATGCGGCGGTGCTGGCGGTGCTCATCGGCTTTATGTCGCCGCAGGTGCTGCGGCTCGATGGCCACATTTCGCTGAGCTACCCGTGCTTCGTGCCCATGCTGTGGTACTGCATCATCCGGATGCAGGAGACGCCGCGGCAGTGGCGCTGGTACGTACTGTTTGGCGTGGGCTGCGTGGCAATGGGGGCCATCATGCTGTATTTTTTGGCCTGTGGCTGCTTTTTTCTGCTGGGCCACGCGCTGGTGCTGGTGTGGCAGCAGCCCCGCCTGCGGCCCTGGCTGTGGCGCATGGTGCTGGCCGCGCTGCTGCCGCTGCTGCTGGTGCGGGTGTACCTGCTGCTCACCGACCTGACCACCGACCGGCCGCCCAACCCCTTCGGCCTGCTGGTGTTTATCTCCAGCTTTACCAACGTGTTTACGCCCGTTTTTGGGCCGCTGCACGACTGGTGGGTGCAGCAGTGGCCTAGCGAAGACTACAACAACGAGGGCTTTTCGTACGTGGGGCTGGTGGCTACGGCCACCCTGGCCACGTCGTTGGGGCTGGGCCTGGCCACTACGCTGGCACGCCGGCAGTGGCGGCGGCTGGTACGCCCGGCCCTGCCGCTGCACCTGAGCACGGGGCTGTGGGCGGCCACGTTCATGCTGCTGCTGGCGTTCGGCATTCCGTTCAAATGGTCGTTGTTCAACTGGGTAACCGAGCACTCCGGGCCGGTAAAGCAGTTCCGTTCCCTGGGGCGTTTCGCCTGGCCTTTTTACTACGTGGCCACCACCTACACGGCCTACGTGCTGTACCGCTACTGGCGCTACTTGCGGCGGCGCCGGCTGGGCTACCTGGCCTGGGCCGGCCTGCCCCTGCTACTGGTATGGGGCGGCGAAGCCTGGATGCAGGTATCCGCTAAGGCCGACCAAGTGGTAGTCGGCGTGGGGGCCAGCGATTTTCTGGACCCCGCCACCAGCTTGGTGGCGAAGCTCTCGTGGTCCAAGCGGCAGATGTCTGATTTTCAGGCCATTCTGCCGCTGCCGTACTACAATATGGGCACCGACAAGTTTGACCTGAGCGGCGATGAGGCGTCCATCTACCAGGCCGATAGAACCTCAGCGCTGAGCGGCCTGCCCCTGCTGGCCTGCTACGTATCCCGCGCCTCCGTGGGCGATGCCATGCAGCACATTCAGCTCATCAGCAGCGACATGGTGCCGCGGGAGTTGGTGCCGCACTTCCCCAACAACAAGCCCATTCTGCTGCTCGTGACGCCGCACGACCTGTCCGCCGCCGAGCAGGGCCTCGTGCAACGGTCGAAGCTGCTACTCCAAACGCCCGAAGTCAGCCTCTACGAGCTGCCAATTGCGGGCTTGGCGGCCACCGCCTTGCCCCGCGAGCTTGCCAAGGCCGACTCGTTGCTGCCCCATTTACCCATGCGGCCGGGGGGGGTGTATGCGACCACCCCCGCCGGGGTGCTGGTGCAGTCCTTCGATAACGCCCCCGACCGCCGGGGCCGCCTGGGGGCCGGCGCGTACTACAAAGCCGAAGACGACTTTTCTACCCTCTATAACGGCCCCCTGCCCGCCCCCGCCGACACGGGCCGCTACGAAGCCTCGGTGTGGGTAAATGGCAAGTCCGACTACGGCTACGGCAACATGCGCGTCAAGCTCTACAACGCGCAGGGTCAGTCGGGCGAAGCCGTGATTGACGGCCGCAAGGCCACCGAAGTCATGGGCAACTGGGTGCGCATGGTGGTGCCGTTTCGCGCCGCGCCGGGCACTACCCGCATCGAAGTGATTTACCAGAATCGCGACTTGCTGGCCGACGACCTGCTCATTCGCCCCCTGAACACCGACGTGTATTACTATGTGGGCACTGGCCGCCAGCGCCGGCTAGTGAAAAACACCTACCCGCTCATGCCCTGTGGCAGCCCGCCGCCGCCGACGCTTCTGGGCAATTTGAAGCACCAAGCGCCGCCCCATTGATGCCTGTTATCACCCCTGACCCCCGCCACGTGGACTTATCCGTCATCATTCCCATCTACAACGAAGAGGCCAACATTGCCGAGCTGTATGGCCGCCTGCGGGGCGTGCTCGACGGCATGGTGCTGCCCGGGGGCTACGAGCTGCTCTTCATCAACGACGGCTCGCACGACCAGTCGCTGGCGCTGCTCAAAGGCCTCGCTGCGCAGGACCCGCAGGTGCGCTATTTCGATTTCAGCCGCAATTTCGGCCACCAGATTGCCGTCACCGCTGGCCTCGACCAGGCCTCGGGCGCGGCCGTGGCCATCATCGATGCCGACTTGCAGGACCCCCCCGAGCTGCTGACGGACCTCTACGCCAAGCTGCGCCAGGGCTACGACGTGGTGTACGCCAAACGCCGCTCGCGGCAGGGCGAGAGCTACGCCAAAAAGCTGACGGCCAAAGTTTTTTACCGCATTCTGGCCCGCATCACCCGGGTTTCCATTCCGGTCGACACCGGGGACTTTCGCATCGTCTCGCGGCGCATCGTGCAGGCCCTGCGCCAGATGCCTGAGCAGCACAAGTTCTTGCGCGGCCAGATTGCCTGGGTGGGTTTTCGCCAAACCTTTGTGGAGTACGACCGCGCCGAGCGGGCCGGGGGCGAAACCGGCTACACCTACCGCAAGATGCTCAGCTTCGCCCTCGACGGCATCACCAGCTTCTCCGATACGCCCCTCAAGGCCGCCACCATCATGGGGTTCACGGTGTCGGGCATCGCTTTCCTGCTGATGCTCTACACCTTGTATGCCCGCCTGGTACGCCACGACTACGAGCCCGGCTGGGCTTCGCTGATGATGAGCATCCTGTTTTTGGGCGGCGTGCAGCTTCTTGCCGTGGGCGTCATCGGCGAGTACATCGCCCGCCTCAGCGCCAACGTGCGCCAGCGCCCCCTCTACATCATCGCCGAAACCAACCACCGCCCCGAAGCTCCGGCTCCCAACCCGGCCTGATTTTTCAGGCGGCGGGGCCCTGCGCCTGCCGCCCCGCCCCGCCCGCAGTATTTTTGGGCCCCTGTCATCATCCTTTCCGAATGGGTATCCTTTCTTTCCGCCGCCAGGCAGCCTACACGTTTCTGCTGTTCACGTTACTGTTGCTGTTGGTGCCCCACGCGGCGCACGAAAGCGACATGAGCTTCTGGGTGGCGTGGGCCAAGGATATTTTCTACCACGGGCTGGGCAACGTGTACCAATCGCCCAGCAACAGCTACAACCCGCTCTACCACTACATCTTGTGGCTGTACGGCTGGCTGATGGGCACCCCAACCAAAATCATCTATTACAGCCACTGGCTGAAGGCGTTCACCTTGGTGTTTGACTTTGCGGCGGCATTCTGGGCGGCCTCGCTGGTGCGCGAGCGCGACCGGCGTTTCGGGTTGGTGCTGCTGCTGTTGCTCAACATTGGCTACCTCTACAACACGCTGGTGTGGGTGCAAGTAGATGCCATTTATACCTTGTTCGTGTTTGGGGCCATCGTGTTGGCGGTGCGGCAGCGGGCCGTGCTCAGCATGTTGTGCTTCGTGCTGGGGGTGGCGGCCAAACCGCAGGCCATCATTTTCCTGCCGCCGCTACTGCTGCTTTGGGCACCGCTGTGGTGGCAGCAGCCCAAGCGGCTTGTTAGTGCCCTGATGGCCGGGGCCGTGCTCATGACACTGGTGCTGGCCCCCTTCATCTGGTTCGCCGACGAGAACTACCTGCCGCGCATCCTCGAAATCAACCTGGGCGCGGCTAATTTCTTCCCGTACCTTTCCATGAATTGCTACAACATCTGGTACCTGTTGGTGCCCGATGTCGACCCCGTGAAAGCCCCCGACAGCCAGGAGTTATTTGGCCTTACCTGCCGCGTGTGGGGGCTGGGACTATTTTTTACTTCGTCGGTGCTGGCCTTGCTGCCGCTGCTGTTGGTGGCCGTGCGCAACCTGCGCCGCCCGGCCGTGCCCGCTGCCGAACGAATTACGGCCACCCAGCCCGACCTGCCGCTCATCCTGCTTAGCTGCGGGCTGATTCCGTTGCTGTTTGCTTTTTTCAATACCCAGATGCACGAGCGCTACTGGCACGCGGCCGTGCTGCTGCTGGCGGCCTACGGCTTCCTGCGCCGCGACTACGTGCTCTACGTGCTGGTGTCGGTGGCCTATTTCTTGAACCTGGAAGGCGTCCTGCAATCGTTGGGGCTGCTGAAATACTCGGTGCTGGTGTTCGACCCCAGGTTTGTAGCGGGCTTGTTTGCGCTCACCATTGCCATAGGGCTATTCAAGCTTTACCGCCTCACGGCCTGGCGCACTGAGTGGCACCTCATCAAACGAGGCCGCCGCCGCGAAGCCGCCGTCAGCGCATAGACACTGGGCGCGGCGGCTGACTCCGTTCGTTGCTTTTCTCGTCTTTTTCCTTTGCCCCTGCCCGCCATGCTCCAGCTTCAGAATTACATCAATGGCCAGCTGGTGCCGCCCCTGGCTGGCCGCTACCTCGCCAACATCGAGCCCGCTACCGGCCAGGTCTACGGCCAGGTTCCTGATTCCGGCCCCGAAGACGTGGCCGCTGCCGTGGCCGCCGCCGAAGCCGCCCTGCCCGCCTGGCGCGCCCTCCCCGCCGAAGACCGCGGCCGCCTGCTGGTCAAAATCGCCGACCTCATCGACGCCAACCTTGACCGCCTGGCCCGCGCCGAAAGCCAGGACAACGGCAAGCCCCTCAGCCTGGCCCGCGTGATGGACATCCCCCGCGCGGCCAGCAATTTCCACTTTTTCGGCACCGCCGCTGGCCACTTCGCCACCGAAGCCCACGTGCAGGACGGCGTGGCCGTGAACTACACCGTGCGCCACCCCGTGGGCGTGGTGGGCTGCATCTCGCCCTGGAACTTGCCGCTCTACCTCTTCACCTGGAAGATTGCGCCGGCCCTGGCCGTGGGCTGCTGCGTGGTGGCCAAGCCGTCGGAAATCACGCCCGCCACCGCCTTTTTGCTGAGCGAGCTGTGCATCGAAGCTGGCCTGCCGGCGGGCGTGCTCAACATCGTGCACGGCACCGGGCCGGGCTGCGGGCAGGCCATCGTGGAGCATCCGGGCATCAAGGCCATCAGCTTCACCGGGGGCACGGCCACGGGCCGGCACCTGGCCGCCACCGCTGCCCCGCTCTTCAAAAAGCTGAGCCTGGAGCTGGGCGGCAAAAACCCCAACCTCGTTTTTGCCGACTGCGACCTGGCTGCCGCAGTGGCCACCAGCATCCGCAGCAGCTTCGCCAACCAGGGCCAGATTTGCCTCTGCGGCTCGCGTATTTTCATCGAGCGTCCAGTTTACGAAGCCTTCAAAACCGAGTTTCTGAAGCAGCTCAAG
>Ga0123339_10002394_pt1 | contig 12688 bp, 19 predicted proteins | sample lystaG_FD_89956 | JGI IMG/M metagenome (GOLD analysis project Ga0123339, IMG submission 89956) | Glacier valley bacterial and archeal communities from Borup Fiord, Nunavut, Canada, to study Microbial Dark Matter (Phase II) -... | ecosystem: Environmental > Aquatic > Freshwater > Ice > Glacier ... | reverse complement strand
TTGTTGTACTATTCAACACATTTAACTTTTGACCAACATTGATAATGTCGTCTGTTTTCACTAACGTTGTCGCAATAGTGTTGATGTCGTTCTTTGTTCCGTCAACAATTGCGTTTCCTATTAAACTGTCGGTTTTGTCAACGCCCTTAGTGTACGTTTCCACTAAGTTATAATTAATAGTTTTTTCGTAGTCGATTAACGAAGTACGAAACAACATATTATAATAAGGAAGGGTTTCGTCACACTTACATTTAAGATAGTGTTGAAAACGCCCGACGGTTTCCGTTCCAATCTCACGGAATCGAAAATGGTTAATAAACTTTTTTTCAAAATCGGGTTTTTTTGTTACATCATAAAAATCATATTCAAAATTAAAAATCTTCAAACCACTTTTTGCAACATCACCCAACTCAACACTATATTTCGCCATCTTCGTTAACCTCCTTTTCGCCCGTTTCCTGTCCTTCAAAGCTACGCATTTTAACGGAAACATTCAAGCCGTATTTTTCGTTAATCCATTTACATGCTTCAAGTCTTGTCAATAACATAGCTTGTGCATTAATAGAAATAACTTCATTATTTGCGTTTACTTCATCTGTGATTAATCTCTCACGCTTGTCTGAATTAGCATTATTAACACCAAAATACGTTAACGCTTCATTCCATATTTCGTGTTTATAAGTTTGAAGTTTATCAACCACAAAAGGCGCGTCGGTTTTTACCACTTTCAATGCATCAAGGTTCATTGTTTTACCACCCATAATAAAAGGTTCGTTTCCGTTGTATTTAGCGTATAGATTAACCATTGTCAAGCGGTCTTTATCGTCACAACGAATTAACACAGGTGTCTTTTGCGCTCTAATATTTACATCAATAGTTCGTTCGGCTTCACACAAACGCGAAGCAAACAAAACAACGGAATTATCCGTGGGGCGTTCTAAATAATTATTACGAATCAATACACAATCTTCTCTCTTAAAGGTTTCTTGATAAACTGTACTATACGCCGTATAAGAAATTGATTCATCATAATTATTAAGTTGCCCACTTGGAGTACACTTCATATTCAAATACCCCAATTTTTCGTCAAAGAAGAACAACGCACGCCCATACATATATAACGACAATTCAAGGAATCGGGCGTTACAACTATTCGGTAGATTTTCCCATTCAAACAATGATAATGCAATTAGCTTCAACCTGTCGTAATAATCAAAAGCGGTCAAGTCATTCATATTATCGACTTTACTATTTTTCAACCAACTAAAAGCACTGAACATATCAAACATTTTACACCTCCTTATATACTATTATCTAAGCTATAATTACAAAAATTTAAAGCTGATTTCCAAAACGTAATACCTTCATCATACATTTTTTTAAGTCTTTGCATATCCTCTGTCGGAATTGCGCCATCAATGTTAACATCAATTGTTTGTGTGTATGTCCAGTGAGGGCGAACATGTATATTAGGTACTTTAAGAACATTTACTTTATACCCAAACATTGTAAAATAGTTGTCTAGCATTTTTGCATAATCACTACGGACTGATTTACAATGAAAAGTAAAAATATTTGAACCAATAGCCACGTTCCCGTTTCCACTACTAACCCCGTGTGACTGTGCGGGTAAAAGCGACTTTTCGTAAAAACTACCTAACGTTTGCGCTACACCGATTGCACCACCTGCAATTGCTATTGGGTTTGCGGTTGCCATTCCAACTCCTAACGCAAGCGCACTACTAGCAACACTTAGAGAATTAGTTACAACGTTTTGTGCCAACCACGCGGTATAAATATCAGTTGTCCACGGGCAAACGGGGTAGCCATCAAGCGTAACGCCTTCATCATAATTTGAAGTAACACCATTATAATTAATAGGTGTCAAATAGGTTGTAGATGAAGGACTAATATTTGAACGAATTTCAAGTTCTACGGTTGCATTTTGGGCGTACTCATATTTTAGAATGTTTGAACCGCCCTTGTTGTTGGTGACTAACATATAGTTATAAGGAAAACAATACATTTTATTATTTTTTGGCGTATAGCCGTTTAGCGCGCCCCTGTACTTAGGTTGCGAAGCATCAAGAACAACGCCTGTTAGATGCCCCGCTATACGTTCCATATTAACATAGGAAGGGATTAACGCTTTTGGCATCATAAATATGGCGACTATTGCCTCGGGTTTACCCATATTAACTATAGGAGAAATAAAATAATTGACTTCTACAAAATCATTAAAGCCATAATAAGCTAAACCACTGTATGTTTTACCATATGTATCACCATAAATTTTATTCCCTGCACTATCACAGGTGGTAGCAACAATTATTGCAAGTTCTTTTATTTCCGTTGTAGATGCAACCGTGTTTGTTATATAGTCTCCACATTCTAAACCTTCGCTTATTATGTGGTTTCCGATTACATCATCCGCGGTATGTTCACGCACTACAAAAGAGGATAATAAAGAACATTCTGTTAACCATGTTTGGTATACGTCGGTTTCAATGTAAACGTTTGTTACATAGTCGTTGACGTATTCCATTTTTGTTATAAACGCATAAAACCATTTATACCCGTATTGGGCATTTTGATACATAACATAATTGCTGTCCCACATAAAATCAATATGTCCTTTAACAGGGATATAATTGTCTTTACGTTGATAGGTTACGTCATCAAAAGTATGTTTTATTTTGCTGTGAAAATATGTGTATTGCGCTTCACTTGTAGCAAAATATAATTGATTTTTATATTTATTATCCAACGGTGTATCTAAAAGATACACCGTTGATTTAGGAGTAAAAGCCATGAGAAGTTCCCCCTATTATATATTAACAGTAACGGTACAGCTTGACACCTTGTCACCGTTTACCGCGGATATAACGCACGTACCGTTGGCAATTGGAGTAACTACGCCATTAAGAACAGTCGCGACGGTAGCATCCGACGTTATCCATGAAATAAGTGCATCAACGGGGGTTTTTGTAGCCGTCAATGTTTGTGTTGCTATCGTTAGAAATGATAATGTCGAAACGTTCAAGCTAACCGCTTCATCATCACAAACAAAAGCAACCGCATTTGCAAACGTTGAATATGAATATGTCTGCCAATGATTTAACCAATAATTCCAGTACATTCCCTGCCCGTTGTAAAATTCTGATGTTTCAAACAAGTTGTCATAAACCTGTACCCATGAACGGTCACACAATACGGCAAGACAATTTGTAGCTGAACCAAAACTATCAACTTTTAACACACTTGCAAGAAATTCAACCTTGCCCATGTTAAATGCACTGGCAAGAACTTCAACATCAATTTCATTCATAACGTCGGCACGAACTATTAAAATTTGGTCCTCGATTGGTGACCACGTAACAACGGGGTCTCCTGTGTCCGAAACAGGTTTATTTGCAAAATAAGTATTGAACACGCTTGACGGGAATGTGAAACCACTTGACGCGTTTTTTACTGCTTTTATAAACGCTTTACCTGTCAATTCATTTAACACGTGTGGTACTGATGCTGTCACAATTTTTGATCCTGTAATAGCTTGGGCGAAAAGATTTTTCATCAAAACGAATTCGTCAAAATTATCACCGCTATACATTGCGGTTACTATTGAACCTAATAGTTTTTCAAGTTCGCCGTATGAAGTAAAGGCGGTTTGAAGTCCTTGTTTCGTAATAGTAATTGGATATTGCCCTTTACGGTTTAACCTGTGATACAACGCTTTAACGTCGGGCGTGGTTTTTGTAAGTAACTTCGACCCGCTACCGTCAAACCCTGTATCTTTTGCCATGTTGGTAAATATTTCTTGAATATCAGAACCTAGTGGAATCGTACCCTTTTTGAGTAACGCCAACGGGTTTGATGCTGTCCTATTTCTAATTACCGTTAACGCTATCCTATTTACAAGTGCGTTTAAAAACTCATTTTGAATAGTCTGATATGTGTTAATCGGACTACCAATTTCGGTGATTGTTGCTCTTTCAGTCGCGGGTACGCGTTCTTGATATTCTAGTGAAGCGTTTGCCCTAATTACGTCTAGTATTGCCTTCATGTTCGCCATGATTTAAACCTCCATTTTCTTTTATATAAGATTACCCTTTGCATTAAATAAACCTTCAAATGACGGGGTAGTATCTTTGTCTTTTATGATTTCTTTTGGTTTCACTTCGCCAACCTTTAAAAATAAATTCATATTGGCTTGACGTAATTTTTCGTTGTCCTCTGTCAATTTTGTTGCGGTAGCTTTTGCGTTGGTTGTTTCAACCGCCACATTATTATAATCCTCTGTTAATTCTGTGAGGATTGTTGATACTTTTGCTTGGTCTGTTAAACTTGTTAAAATTTCACTAAGTTTTGCGTTAAATTCTTCTGGTTTCAATATAAGTTCCTCCTTTTGAATATATATAAATACGCCTTGTAGCGTTTCTTATTTATCGGTGTTGGTTCGGGGGGTATTACCCCTACCAACGTTTCATACCAGTAGTTAGCTTGCGTTCCCCTATTAGGTTGGTTTGGTTCGGCGGGGCGTTCATAGCTTGATAAAAACTTCATAGCTAAATTATAAGGGGTATCGGTGGACTGTGTGAACTGTGCAAACGTCATTGTGGCATTACCCCACTGTAAGCTATTAGTTACTTCATATAGTATTCTAAGTAGGTTGCTATCCATTTCAGTATAAACCAAACTATTTGTAGTACACCAATTTGTATATTTTGTGCTTGGTGTCCATTGAACTAAACCAAAACCACCGTCGGTATTTCCACTATTAAGAGATTGCCATATAGCGGGGTTGATAGTGCTTTCAGTCTGCATATTCCCCAGCACACCGCATATAGATTGTTTAGTCCACCCCGCATTGGTGAGATAGGTATAAATATAATTAGCGTTTATTTTCATTTCGTCTAATGTTAGATACCTATTACCACTTATATACACGGTGTAAACCCCCTTATTTTACTTTTATAAAAAATGCCTTTATTCTTGCATCAACTAAAGTTGGGTTGATTGCAGACACATTTTCTACCACACTTCCAATTTCGGTTACTATCACATAGACACAAACCGCTTTTGTAATAGGTATAACGAACCCAATTCCTAAGTAACGTTGTCCATAATCACATAAAACGGCAAGGGCTATAATTATGACAAAACCCATTTTGTGAAATAATCCCTCTCGCATGGTGGTAGAACTCCATGTTTTCATTTTAAGAGATTTCAACAATCCGCTGAGTATATCAATAAGTATAAACAATGCCGTTAGAACGTACTCCATTATTTCAATTCCCCCTTTCATAATGTTTCACGTGAAACAATTTGTATATTTTGTATGTATAATTCTTATTTATTTAAGTATATCATAGTTAAAATTAAAGATGAAAAATCTTGCAGAAAAGTAAATAAAATACAGGCATTTTCTGCATTGCTGATTTATAATAATATTTCTTGTCGAAAATGTAAAATAGTTCTTGCATATTGTGTTAACATATGTTATTCTTAGAGGGTAGTAATTAGTAAATATTGTCATATTAAATCGCTGTCCTATCGAGCATTTCGGGGGGAAATGAGTACAAGCTATGAGAAACTTAATTACCCGTTCTATCACAGCAACGACTATTAAAAGTCGTAACGTGAGCTTTAAAGATGGTGAATTAAATGAAGTAGAAAACGCAGGTATTGTTATTAACGGTGTTGTTACTGGGGAAAAGGCATTAAAGGAAGTACGTAAGATTTATGGTTCAACCGCCCTTGTTACTGACATTGTAAACGTTGATTCTATGTATGAGATAAGCGTCGAAGATTTCATCAAGTACGCGAAAAAGGTAGAAGTTACAACCGCTGAACCTGTGAAGGAGGAAACAAAAACAGAATAGGAGGAAACACGATGCCCGTTGAAGTAATTCAAATAAATTATTGCTCGAATTGTAAAAAGTTAGATGTATGTAAGTATGCAACATTGGTTACACAGTTTGACAATTCAGTAAAAGTTTTTAATACTACGAATACACCACTACCAATCAGATTGAGTGTATCAAGTATTAATTACAATTGTAGACACAAAGACCCAATTTAAAATACTAAATGCTGTCCTATCGGCGTAACACGGGGGGAAAAGAGATACATACTATGAGTAAATCAACCGTTAATAATGAAATAATCGAAGTAGTAGCACAAAACACCGCTTCACTTGCAGTAGATGGAATGACGGGTTTTGTAGCTGACTTGACAAGTACTAGGACTACAATGTTTTGCAGTTTAAAGGGTACGGACTTGAAGTCAAAAGCTGTCGTATTTAAAGCTATGAACAATCCCGAAAAGCGTGTAGGTGATTGTATCAATGAAATTATCAACGCAAAAGATTTATTTTGTGAAACTGTTCTTTGTAAGAACAGGGAAACGGGCGAAGAAAACGAATGTCCACGTATTGTTATAATTGATGATAAGGGCGTAGGGTATCAAGCCGTTTCAATTGGCATATTTTCCGCAATCAAAAAGGTTATTTCTGTATTCGGTGAACCTACATGGAATACACCAATCAAGTTGAAAGTTTTGCAAATCACAAAAGGTGATAGAAAACTATTGACTTTTGACGTAGTGGTTTAATAGGAAGGAGAAAAAGGGCGGTTTATCCGCCCTTTATACTTACATGAAAACACGTAACGGAATATATTACGACCTTTCAAAATCTTCCTATAAATTTAAAGTTCCCGATAGTAAAATAGTGTTTGTATTTTCCTCTGATTTACATATGTTAAAATTTGAAGATGCATACATTGAAAATCGGAAAGAACATAACACAAAATTTATTTCACGCTATAGGTTAAAAATTAGCATGAACGTATTGCCCGATTTAGTGTTATATAAGAAAATTGAAACGCGGGGGTTTTTAGTTATCAATGAAGGAGGTCAAGCTATATGTCAAGAAAACCTACTATTAAATGGCGAAGTAGTGATGCTGAAAAGCTAGAAAATGAAATACGAAGATTTAACGCAAAAATTTACAGGACAAAACGGGCGCATCCCGAAATGGCAGACATTTTGCCAAATGCCATATTAAAAAAAGATAAAAAGTTATTGATTAAAAACTTGAAAGAAACGCCCCGTAATGAATTTAATAATTTGTTAAAGTCACTTGACAGGTTCAGTGTAAAAGGTGCGGAAATTGCTATTACATCAAAAACAGGAAACACGGTAACCACGTGGGAATTAAAAGAAACTAAAAAGAAATTCCAACGTAGCGAACGAATGAAAGCTAAAGAACTTGAAATAATAAAAGCTATTAACGTAACTTCGCGCGGGGAATCATTAGAATTAAAGCGGGGCGAAATGGGTAGCGAACGACTGAACGGTTTTCAACCGCGAACCTTTGATTTTGATAAAATACAAAAGGGTACGGAATGGGAAAAATTTAAAAAATATGTGGACAAACATTCTAGTCAACAAAATCAAGACAAATTAAACGCCCTTTATAAAGAAAATTATTTATTATCCCTTGATAATTTCGGGGGATATGCCGACGACATAAAAGATATTATTAATCAATTACCTAATGAATTGATGGTAGAAACATATTACGGTGAGCAAGAAGCGACTATAGAATTTGTATATACGGGGGTTGACGGTTTACAAGCAAAAGAATTTATAATAGAAACGGTACGGGGTATATGGCAGAAAACACTTGACGAATACAAGAACTCAAATGCTCAAATTAACGGCTGATTTTGAAACAACAACCGACGAATTAGACTGTCGCGTTTGGGCGTATGGAGTATGTGAGATAGGAAACCCCGATTATTTCATATACGGCAACAACATAGATGATTTTTTAACATATTGTGAGAGTTTAGGAAACGCAACATTATACTATCATAATTTAAAATTTGATGCCGAATTTATAATGCCCCGCTTGTTTGAATTAGGCTTTACCCATGTAACCGATAGAAAAGATTTAGATACCAAAACATTTACAACCTTGATTAGTAAAAAAGGTCAATTCTATAGTATGAGAATTGTATTTCGCAAAAAAGGTAAAAAAGTAAAAGCAGTAACAATTTATGATAGCTTAAAAATACTACCGTTTTCGGTTGAAGCAATTGCAGAGGGTTTCAATTTACCCGTTAAAAAAATAAAAGTAGAACAGGAATTTTATAGGCGCGAACGCCCGATAGGACACAAGTTAACAAGTGAAGAAATTAACTATTTATACCATGACGTAAAAGTAATGGCGTTAGCATTAGATGTATTATTTAAACAAGGACTTGAAAAAATGACACAAGGTAGTAACGCCCTGTTTGATTACAAGCGAACCGTTACACCTTTAAAATTTGATAAATGGTTTCCAATTCCTAATTATGATAAAGACGTGCGCAAAAGCTACCGCGGGGGGTTTACATATTTAAACCCGTTGTATAAGGGGGTTGATATAAAAGAGGGTGTAGTATTAGATGTAAATTCTCTCTATCCATCCGTTATGCATGATTCACCGTTACCATATGGAGAAGGTTTATATTTTGAAGGGAAGTATTTAAAAGATGATTTATACCCGCTTTACATACAAATGTTTTCCTGCCAATTTGAATTAAAACCCAATCATATACCCACGGTGCAATTAAAAAATAACCTTGCTTTTATACCCACTGAATACATATGCAGTAGTGAAAACGAAGTAATTACAATGACAATGACAAGTGTCGACCTTGATTTATTTTTCGCTCACTATAACGTTTACAACTTAGTTTATTATAGCGGGTGGAAATTTAAGAGTACAATAGGATTGTTTACAGAATATATTGACAAGTGGTCAAGCATAAAAATTCAAGCTAAAATTGACGAAAACTACGCCATGTATTTACTAGCAAAATTAATGCTAAATGCACTTTATGGAAAATTTGCCCTCAATCCGAACGTACAAAGTAAAATTCCATATTACAAAGAAGGTTTTGTTAAATACCGTGAGGGTGAAAAGGAAATGCGCGACCCGATTTATATACCCGTTGGAACGTTTGTTACATCATGGGCGCGTTATAAAACTATCACGTCGGCGCAATCTGTTTATGATAGGTTCATATATGCAGATACCGATAGTTTACATCTAACAGGCGTACAATTGCCGTTGAACCTTGAAATTGATGATACAAAGCTAGGGACATGGAAACATGAAAATACGTTCCACAAGGCGCGTTTTTTACGCCAAAAGTCATATTATGAAGGTATAATAGTATCCGATAAATCTTTTTCAAAGATGAAGATTGAAGAACAACCAAAATGTTATTTTGAAGATGGTTTGAGGTTGAAAGATAGTATTACCTGTGCGGGACTGCCCGAATCCTGTTATCAGTTTGTTACATGGGATAATTTTAAAGAGGGTGCAATTTATGACGGTAAACTACAAGCAAAGCACGTAAAAGGGGGTATTATACTTAAAGATACGACTTTTGAGATAAAAGCTAAAAAGATATTTGACAAACCAAAACCAGTATTATAAACTATCATTGGAGGTATATCCTATACCTACATGATACTATAACGGTGTTTAATCAACGGTGAAGAACCGCCCCGTATAGTTTGGCGTGATTGCTTGTCATGTTATAGGGTATTATCTCCTTTTTTAAATTGGAGGTGAAATATTTGCAAAAATTCTATGTGTATAAGTGTCCCGATTGTGGACTTGAAGAAACAATAAGATTTAAAATAGACTGGTGTTCTAAATGCAATTGTAAAATGAAATTAAAGACAACAATGATAAAATAAATTGTTTCACGTGAAACATTAAAGAAGGTGAAAAAATGGCATGGTATGATTTAAACAAAACACTTACATATAACGCCCTTTTTAATTTAATAGTGGGCAACCGTTCAAGTGGTAAATCATATGGTTTAAAATTACGAATGATAAAAAACTTCAAAGAGCATGGACACCAATTTGTATACCTTAGAAGGTTCGCCGACGAACTGGACAAAACAAAAGAGAGTTACTTTGATGATATAATTTTAGATAAGGCGTTTCCGAATGATACAATAACCTTTGCAAGTGATTGTTACTTTTTAAATGATATGTTGATGGGGTACGCAATGGCATTGACACACGCAAAGGATTATAAGTCCAGTTCGTACCCCTTAGTTTGGATTATCGACTTTGAAGAATTTATAATAGAGGAAAACGGATATGCCCGATACCTTAAAAATGAAGTCGAAGTATTCTTAGGTTTCTATATGACTATAGATAGATACCGCGGGTGCAAAGTATTTTTCTTAGGCAACAATTTTACCTTATTTAATCCTTATACAATGTACTGGAATCTTAGTGTACCATATAACTCTAATGTAACACGGGCAAAAGGCGGTTTAATATTACTTGAAATGGTTAATAATGCAGAATTTATTGCAGAACGTAAAATTACCCCGTTTGGTCAAATAGTAGAGGGTACGCCCTTTGCAGATTACGCAATTGACAATAAATCAAGGGTTGATACTGATACCTTTGTAATGAAAAAAACTGAAAAATGTTCATACTATTTTACATTCAAGTATAACGGTGACCTGTACGGCGTGTGGATTGATTACAGTATCGGAAAATTCTTTGTAAGTAAAGACGTTGACCCATTTTTCAAACTGATATACTGTATTACTTTAGACGACCACACGCCTAACACATTACTGTTAAAAGCTACAAGCAAAAGCGTACATTTTAAGACCTTCATTGACAATTATAAAAGTGCTAATGTTTACTTCGAAAATATGAAGGTAAAAAGTGTTGTGTATAATGTTATTAAATTATGTATCGGAGGAAAAAAATAAAATGAATATGTATACAAAAATTTTGAATGATGCACAGTTAACAAAAAATTTTAAAATATCGGAAATGGAGTGCCATTGCGGGTGTGAATCCGTTATACTTCATCCCGACGGAATATTATTACTTCAAAAAATACGTGATGAATTTAAAAAACCTATTGAAGTATGTTCAAACTATCGTTGTTATTCACATAACATAAATATTGGTGGTAGTCCTGTGAGTTTTCATTTACAGGGTATGGCATGGGATATAAAGGTACAGGGCGTTGACCCGTTAACCGTTGGGCGTTATGCAAAAGATATAGGGTTTCACGGTGTGGGTGTTTATACTCATAATGGACAACGTTTCACACATGTAGATATAAGAGAGAAACCGGTTTATTGGCTTGATGGTGTCGGATTAAACAATTTAATACGTGTGACTGGACTATAAGAAAACGCCCTATTGTTAAATAACAGTGGGGCGTTTTCTTATTTGTAATACAAACGTAATATAAAGCTATTGTAACACAAGCGTAATTATGAGATAATAAGAGGGTAGAAGTTATACACATTAATAAAGGGGTGTTCACTATGTTAAATAAATTTTTTACATTTACTTATGAGGTTGAAGGTGGTAAAAGAGATGATACTTTAATGGTTTGGAGTAACACCATAAGTAATGCTATTGAAGAATTTAAAAATACTGAAATTGACTACGGAAACGGCGTTAAAATTACGTATACAGAATACGCAATAAAAAACATACGTTGTTAATCAACTAAAATAACCTGTGCTATCGGGTAATCGGGCAAGGAGAATTAATATTATGAAAAATCAAGTGAGTATATATCCTTTTGGTAAAATGACGGTTTATATGACATTGCGTGAGATTGAAAGAGAATTTCCATTATGATTCTACCGAATATGAAGAGTGTGAAAATAGTCCTTCGTATTATATTTATAGTATTGGAAATGGTGTCGAAATTATAAAATATGTGTGTTGTCTTTAATTCTTGCCCGATGATGGGTGGTTGACTACCACCCGAAACGTGAAAACGTCGCAAGAAGTCAAAATTAAAAGGAGATTATTATATGTGTTATATGTGTCAAGAAAAATGTAAAATTCAGTGTTATTTTATGGTTGGTGGTGTTTGTAAGTATGTTGATTTTGAGGGCGAAGGCGAAGTTCCCGAATGTGACCCCTGCAATTGTAGTTGTGATGAATTGGAGGTAACTAGGTGAATTTATTACAAAGGAAACTAAAACCAATGAAACGTTTTGAAGTTACAATGCAATTAACAAATGATTTAGGTTGGACAAATACGACTGTAATGATTGTATTTGCATCAAGCAAAAGAAATGCAAAAATAAATTATCCTTATGGACTAAGTTCGGCTATCAAGAGTTATAAGTTATTAGGTATTAAGGTGGTAGCAAAATGAAGCTACTTAGAGTTATTACAGGCAATCAGTTTGATGATTTAAACGTAATTGAACAACTACGTTATAAATGGTGTCCATATTGTAAAATGTTTTATTTGGCAATTGAAGCATCAAAGCATTTATGCGGAACGGTAACTACTTTTATAACTGCAAGTGAATACAGGGAACATATACCCGAAATTAAAATATTGTATAATCACTGTGAGTTTTGTGGAACGTATTATCTTAAATCGTGGTCGCCAAAATGTTTGTGTGCGGAGGGGTAAAATTTATGGAAAATAATTTAATGAACTTAGTCGTTTTTGTATTCGTGGTTGTTGTTATAAAAGTAATAACAACCATACGCGCCACAATGTTTCACGTGAAACATTCTGAAAAGTAAGGCAAAGTAGTGTAATGTAAAGTAAAGTAAAGCAAACCCCAATATACCCCCAACCGCCCCACAAGTCGTACAGACTTTGT
>Ga0123339_10002392_pt1 | contig 12695 bp, 7 predicted proteins | sample lystaG_FD_89956 | JGI IMG/M metagenome (GOLD analysis project Ga0123339, IMG submission 89956) | Glacier valley bacterial and archeal communities from Borup Fiord, Nunavut, Canada, to study Microbial Dark Matter (Phase II) -... | ecosystem: Environmental > Aquatic > Freshwater > Ice > Glacier ... | reverse complement strand
CGCAATATCTCGGCGTTGACTGCGTCAACGGTCACATCCGCCTTGTCGAGCAACGGAATGATCCTCGTCGCTGTCTGGCTGATAAGGTCGAGCGCCTGACGTGCGGTTTTGATCAGCAGCACCACAGCAAAGATGCCTGCGCCCAGAAGCACGACGAACAGGATCTGGATCAGGGTGCTTGATAGTTGACTGAACTCCATGAGCCACTCTCCATTCCGAGTGCGCGTTGCGTCTGCTTCCCAGTGTAGCAAAGCCCGACGCTGTAAGGCTGACAGCTATTCAGAACCTTCGGAGTCCGAGCCAGCACGACCATCGCCAGCACCAGAACCGGGCACACCTGGCTCCGGAGACCAGAAACGGGCATTTCCGAGACCATCCGGCAGATACCGCTGCTCCACCTTCGCACCCGGATACGCATGCGGATACTTGTAGACAGGGTGTTTATCGGCATTAGGGTGACGCGGGTCGCGCAAATGTCCGGGGACCTGCTGAGCTGCGCCGGTGCGTACCTCGGCCAGAGCGGCGTCCACCGCACGGATCACGGCGTTGGACTTAGGCGCCAGCGCCATGTAGATCGCTGCGTGGGCGAGGTTGATTCGGCACTCGGGCCAACCTATGAACTCGGCGGCCTTGACCGCGGCGGCGGCCACCAGCACCGCCTCTGAGTCAGCCATACCGATGTCCTCTGAGGCGAATATCAGCATCCGGCGTGCGATGAAACGGGGATCTTCTCCCCCTTGCGCCATGCGAGCCAACCAGTAGACGGCCGCGTCGGGATCACTACCGCGCATCGACTTGATGAACGCCGAGACGACGTCGTAGTGGATGTCACCTACCTTGTCATACGGCAAAGCGCGCGTCTGCGTGACCCGCGCGACGATATCTCCGGTGATCTCGCCTGGCTGCTCCGTGCTTCCCCCGGCGAGAGATGCAGCTAGCTCCAACGTGTTGAGCGCGGTACGCGCATCGCCTCCTGAAAGACGGACGATGCTCTCCTCGGCGTCAGAAGAAAGCACCACGGTATCGCCCAGGCCTCGATGCGCGTCGCTGATCGCGCGATGGAGGATGGATCGCAGATCATCATCAGCCAGCGGATGCAGCTCGACTATTCGGGAACGGCTGATGAGAGGTGCATTAACCTCGAAGAAAGGATTTTCAGTCGTCGCGCCCACCAGGACGACAAGCCGCTCCTCCACCGCGTGCAGTAGAGCGTCCTGCTGTGCGCGGTTAAAGCGATGGATCTCATCGATGAACACGATCGTGCGCTGCCCGGAGTAGGCCCGGCGTTCGCGTGCCCCGTCGATGACGGCGCGCACGTCCTTGACGCCCGCTGTGACCGCTGACAGCTCCGCGAAATACGCCATGGTCACCCCGGCAACGATACGCGCAAGGCTCGTCTTACCGCAGCCCGCGGGTCCATAGAGGATGACCGAGGACAACGTATCGGTCTCGATGGCGTTGCGCAGCATGGAACCGGGGCCCACGGCCTCAGCTTGCCCGATGAAGTCATCGAGGGTACGTGGTCGCATGCGTACAGCAAGCGGTGCATCGCGCTCGAGCGCCTCGTCTGAGGCGATGGAAAACAGATCGTCCATCGTCACTTCGTGGCGCGCAGAATCTCTCGCTGGATGATCTCGCTGTCCACGTAGCCCCTGAATCGCCAGGTGATGAAACCGTTGGCGTCGATCATTATGATATAAGGCGTCTGTGTGATCGAAAGGTCAGCGGCCAGCGCCGCAGCGGTCTTGGCCGCTGCACCGGGACTCGCAGCGCTCTTGGTGCCAATATCAAACGTTACCAGGTCGATCAAGCCCTTGTTATCCTTGAGTGCAGCGTCGACTTGCACCCGTTCGACGGTGGACACCTCCTGCGCATCGTCGTAGAAGAACACAAGCATCGGCTGACCATCGTCGAGATTCTGCGTGATAGCGGTAGGAGTCTCAGTACCGGCCAGCGAGGGAAACGCCTCCGGGAACCCACTCTCTACCGCTGATGCATCAGCGGTGGGAACGGCTACCGCGGCTACGACCGGCGAAGCCGCTGTAGTCGAGGCGTCGGTGGTAGTGCTCGAAGTAGTGCTCGATCCGCTTGAACAGGCGGTGAGCGAAAGTGCGATGAGAACTGCGGCGAAAGCTACGATTAATTTACGCATTGACCCCTCCACTGGCGCTGTGTCCATGAACCCCGCCTCGCGTGGTCGGCGTGGTGAACCTGCAAGAGCAGGTGGGTGCCCGCATATCGGTTTCGCGCTTCCCTTTGCAGGGCTACCGCTCCGCCGAAGGATGTAGGGCTCCCGGGGTGGAAATGTTGGTTCGACCGTATAGCCGATTCCACGCAAGGCAGAGCCGATATTTATCCTAGCACCTCGAACAACTAGGTGCTACAGACGACGGTCACTCGGCATCCGAAGCCTAACCGTGCCAACGCGAACGCACCATGTGGATAATGATTGGAATCAAGGTAAGCGAGACGATACCGAGCGCCATCAGCGACAGGTGATCACGCACGATCGGAATGGTACCGAAGAAAAAGCCGACGAACACAAAAGCCGACACCCAGACAACTGCCCCGACGAAGTTGAAGGCCATGAACCGGCGCCAGTGCATCTCCCCGATTCCCGCCAGAAACGGCGCGATCGTACGGATGATCGGGAAGAACCGCGCAAGCGTGATGGTCTTACCACCATGGACTTCGAAGAAGGCATCAGTTCGCTGAATGTACTCAGGTTTGACCACGCGAGCGATACGCCCGCTGTCGATCAGTCCTCGTCCGAATCGTCGACCGATCGAGTAGTTGACGTTATCGCCGAGCGTGGCAGCCACTATCAAGATCACCAGAACGATCCAGACGTCGAGCCCGCCGCCCACCGCGGCGATCGCTCCCGCAGTGAAAAGCAGCGAATCCCCGGGCAGAAACGGCGTCACTACCAGACCTGTCTCACAGAAGATGATGAGAAAGAGCATGGCATATATCCACAGGCCATACATCGCCGTCCAGGAAGCGAGGACGGTATCCAGATGGAGAAAGAGATCTATCAGGAACTGCATGGCTACCCTCTCATGAAGTAAGCGTCAGTCGCGTCGCAGATGGACTTCATGCAACTGCCGCGCGGTGACTTCGCCCGGCGCACCGGTCAGAGGGCACGCGCCCGACGAGGTCTTGGGAAACGCGATGACATCTCTGATGGACGGCTTGTTCGCCAATATCATCACGAGGCGATCAAGGCCGAGTGCGATACCGCCGTGAGGTGGCGCGCCCAGTCCCAGGGCCTCCAGAAGGAACCCAAACTGGTCATCGGCAGCCGTGCCTTCGATTCCGAGCATGGCGAGAACGCGACGCTGCAGATCCTCGTTGTGGATACGCAAGGTTCCGCCGCCCACCTCCAGGCCGTTGATGACCAGGTCGTAAGAGTACGACAGCACCTCGAGAGGACGATCCTCAAGCATATCGACATGCTCATCAAAAGGACGCGTGAAGGGATGATGGTTGGCGGCATAACGCTGCTCTTCGGCATCCCACTTGAGCAGCGGGAAGTCGACGACCCACAGCATGTCGTAGCCCGTGCGCTCGATCCCGAGCGCGTCGGCCATGTGGAGGCGAAGCCCGCCGAGCACCTCGTTGGCCACGTCCTTGGCATCGGCCACCATCAGCAGGAGATCACCGGGCTCCACGGCGAACGCGGCCTTGAGCGCCTCGGTCTCCTCGGCCGAGAAGAACTTGGCGATAGGTGAACGAATGTCACCTCCAATTGGGAATGCGACCCAGGCAAGACCCTTGGCGCCGGCGTCCAGAGCCAGCTGATTGAGCGCGTCGATGCGCCCGCGGCTCCAGTCCCCGGCCCCTTTGGCATTAAAGCCCTTGATGACACCGCCGGAGGAAAGGGCGCCAGAAAAGACTTTGAACTGTGAGGCCGCGAAGACGACGCTCGCATCCACAAGCTCCATGCCAAAGCGCGTGTCCGGGCGGTCGGAGCCAAAACGATCCATAGCTTGTGCCCACGGCATGCGACGAAGCGGCGCGGATACGGTAGCGCCCACCTCGAGCATGATATCGGCGATGATCTCTTCCATCAGCGTCATGATGTCGTCCTGCTCGATGAACGACATCTCGATGTCCACCTGCGTGAACTCGGGCTGACGGTCGGCCCGGAGGTCCTCATCGCGAAAGCATCTCGCCAACTGGTAGTAGCGCTCGACGCCGCCGACCATCAGCAGCTGTTTGAATAGCTGGGGCGACTGCGGCAGCGCGTAGAACTCGCCGGGGTTCAGGCGGCTCGGCACGACGAAGTCCCGCGCGCCCTCAGGCGTGGACCGGCCGAGGATGGGCGTCTCGATCTCTAGGAATCCGTGACCCTCCAGCGACTTGCGAAAGCGCTGTACCACGCGGTCTCTAAGCTCGAAGACCTTGAGCGCCTCACTGCGCCGGAGGTCGATGTAGCGGTACTTCAAGCGCAGCGTCTCATCGACGTCATCGGCGGAATCGATCTCAAAAGGTGGCGTCTTAGAGCTATTGAGGACCTCGGCATCAGAGACGATGATCTCCACCGCACCGGTATCCAGGTCGTCGTTGGCGCTGCCATCAGGACGAGGCCGCACCGTGCCGGTCAGCTTGAGAACCCACTCGGGACGCACACGCTCGGCAAGAGCGAACGCCTCACCAGAAGTCTCGGGATCGAACACGACCTGCACAAGACCACTGCGGTCCCACAGGTCGATGAAGATCAGGCCACCGTGATCACGCCGACGACGAACCCACCCGGCGAGGGTGACGGTCTGTCCAACATCCTCAGCGCGCAGCGAACCGGCCACGCGCGAACGCATCGAGAAACGTGCATCGAACATTACGCGACTCCTTACCATCGACGACCGGTACCGGCATGTCCTACGCCAGCCCGAGTTTTTCTATCAGTCACTGCGACATCACGTGTCAGCAAAGGGCCTGCCGCACCTGGGCTACCATCTCTGCGAGCGGCACGCGCCGTTCCTCTTTGGTGCGCATATCCCGCACCGTGACCTCGTCTGCGGCCAGCTCGTCCGGTCCAACGACCACGACGAACCGCGCGCCGAGACGATCGGCCTGCTTGAACTGCGACTTAAGGCTGCGACCCTGATGGTCGACCTCAACCGCAACACCAGCATCTCGCAAGCTCTGGGCAAGTGCGAAGACCGTAGCCGAGACGCTATCGTCCACCTGAGCCACGTACACCTCGGCGACTGCGGGGCCGGCGGGCGTGACTCCTGCGGCCTGCAGCGCAAGCATGGTGCGCTCGAATCCCAGCGCAAAGCCCAGCCCGGGAGTGGAGGCGCCGCCATATTGCTCCATGAGCCGGTCGTAGCGGCCACCGCCACCGATGGCGTTCTGGGAGCCGAGACCGGCATCCACCTGGACCTCGAACACCGTGCGCGTGTAGTAATCCAATCCGCGAACAAGCGACGGGTCCTCAACGTACACGACACCCATGTCGTCGAGAAGCGCCTTGACCGCGGCGTAGTGGGCGGCGCATTCATCGCACAATTCATCACGCATGAGCGGCGCAGAAGCCATCACTATGCGGCAGCCGTCGTTTTTGCAGTCGAAGGCACGCAGCGGGTTGGTCTCGGCGCGACGGTTGCACTCATCGCACAGCTCATCAGCGTGCGCGTGGATGTATTCGGCCACCGAATCACGGTAAACAGGACGGCACTTCTCGTCGCCCATGGAGTTGATCAGCAGCCGCATGCTGTCGCGCGGAATACCGAGCGCTTCGAAATAGCGCATCAGCATGAGGATGACCTCAGCGTCGGCACTGGGCTGGGCCATACCGAGCGCCTCGACTCCGATCTGCCAGAACTGGCGCATACGGCCTTTTTGCGGCCGCTCGTAGCGAAACATCGGACCTGCGTAGTAGAGCTTAGCCGCCTGCCCGTTGGCCGCCAGATTGTGTTCGAGCGCAGCGCGCACCACTCCGGCCGTACCTTCAGGCCGCAGCGTGATCGAACGCGCGCCCTTGTCCTCGAAGGTGTACATCTCTTTGGAAACGATGTCGGTCGCCTCGCCGATGCCGCGGGTGAACACCTCTGTGTGTTCGAACATCGGCGTGTAGACAGGCTGATAGCCGTAACGGACGAACAGCGTCTGCGCCGTACGCTGCATGTGCTCCCAGACTACAGCGACATCAGGCAACATGTCGGCCGTGCCTTTTGGCGCGCGGGCGTTAAAATTCATGAGGACCTCTCACAGGGACTGCAATGCGGCTTTCCAGTGTAGGCCAACCGCCGACCGATGGCCACGCGTCATGCGCGCGGGAAGAACGGGTTGACGCGCAGCTCACGGCTGATAGTGGTCTGCGGACCGTGACCCGGGTGCACCTGTGTTTCAGGCGGCAACGCCGCAAGCCTGGCGATCGACGTCTTGATCGCCGCGCCGTCCCCGCCCGGTAGATCGGTCCGGCCAACGCTGCCCGAGAACAGCGTATCGCCGCTGAACAGATGCCCATCGGCGTATAGAGCGATGCCACCGGGTGTGTGCCCTGGAACATGGATGACCACGAAATCAAGCGACCCGGCGCGCACGTGATCACCCTCGTGCAGCAGGATATCGGGCGCCGGCGTGCTCACAGGCATAGCGAATTCCTCGCCGCCGTTGGTAAGCGAGCTCACGACATTTTTCGCATCGTCTACGTGGATGGCGAACGGTGCGCCCGTAGCCGAGATGACATCGCCGACAGCGCCGGCGTGGTCGAAGTGGCCGTGCGTGAGGACTATCGAACTAACCTCACGACCGCCGATCGCTTCCAGGACGAGCTTTGGCTCGCTACCCGGATCGATGACGAGAAGCGGGCCTCCCTGGCCATCATCGACCAGCCAGCAGTTGGTCTCGATACATCCGACAACGATGCCCTCGATCCTCATGACGCACTCTCCTTTGGGCCTCCGCGCTCGGGAAGCATCCGCTTGGCGTCGAAGACGCCCTTGACGCCACGAACAGTCTCGAGCACCTTGGCAAGCTGATCCATATCTCCTAGCTCTAAGAGAAAACGCATCGTTGCGATGCCCTGCCGATTGGTGGATACTGCCGCCGAAAGCACGTTGACGCCCGCATCGGCAAGTTCAACAGAGACATCCTGCAACAAACGCGTGCGATCCATGGCCTCGATGACGATCTCCACCTGGTAGGTGGACGCCTGGCCGATGTCCCACTCGACGTCGATGATGCGTTCAGGTTGGCCGAGCAGCTCCCCTGCGTTGGGGCAGTCGGCACGGTGAACCGACACGCCGCGTCCTCTTGTCACGAAACCCACGATCTTGTCACCCGGCACAGGATTGCAGCAATGTGCAAGCCGCACCAGGAGGTCATCGATACCTTTGACCCGGACACCCGTGGTACTCCGTGCACGCTTGGCACGAGGCGGAGTCATCGGCTGTGTCGGCAGAAGTGCCGGTGCATGGGGCTCGACTTCATGAGGCACGGCAGCGCCGGGCACCTTGGCGAGCTGTTTGATCAGCCGGGTCATGACGTTTTTCGCACTCGCGTTGCCGGCGCCGACAGCCGCCAGCAGATCATCGGTCTCCTGGTAGTTGAGCTCTCCCGCGACGGCCTCGATCGCCTTGGCCACGCCCTGACTTCCCAGTCCGATACCCTGCTTGCGCAGGATATGCGCTACCTCATCGCGACCGTTCTGAACGTCGTCGACCCGCGTGACCTTGCTGAAGTAGCTCCGTATCTTGCTACGCGCCGAGGACGTCTTGACGACATTGAGCCAGTCACGGCTCGGCCCGGAGTTCTTGTTGGTAAGCACGTCGACACGATCGCCCATCTGCAGCTCATAGCCGAGCGGTACGATCGAACCATTGACCTTGGCACCCACGCAGTGGTGGCCTACCTCGGTATGGATCGCGTAGGCGAAGTCGATCGGCGTGGAGCCACGGCGCAGCGAGACCACATCGCCCTTAGGAGTGAATACGAACACTTCTTCCTCGAACAGGTCGATCTTGAGCGCTTCCATGAACTCGCGCGGATCCTTGAGTTCCGTCTGCCACTCCAGCATCTGGCGCAGCCACGCGAGGCGCTCATCGAAGCTCTCGTCTCCCTTGCCGCCCTCCTTATAGCGCCAGTGCGCTGCGATGCCGTACTCGGCGGTCCGATGCATCTCCTCGGTGCGTATCTGGATCTCCAGCGGACGACCGGCCGGGCCGATGACGGTGGTGTGCAGCGACTGATACATGTTGAACTTGGGCATCGCGACGTAGTCTTTGAAGCGCCCGGGCATCGGCTTCCAAATGGAGTGCACCGTGCCAAGCGCGCCGTAGCAGTCTTTCACGGAGTCAACGATGATACGGAGGGCGATCAGGTCGTATATCTCCGAGAAGTCCTTACCGCGCTGGCTTAATTTCTGATAGATGCTGTAGAGATGCTTGGGACGGCCCGATATCTCGGACTCGACGCCCACCGCCTCAAGCTCGCCCGACAGTTGCTCGATCACCTGCGCCAGATATGCCTCACGGGCGCTGCGGCTCTCGGCCACCATCTTCTGGATCTGCTCGAAGCGTTGTGGTTCGAGATGATAGAAAGCGAGATCCTCAAGCTCCCATTTGATGCTGCTCATGCCCAGGCGATGTGCCAGCGGCGCGTAGATCTCCATCGTCTCAATGGCTTTGCGATGCCGCTTCTCGTCGGGCAGTGCACCGAGCGTACGCATGTTATGCAGACGATCGGCGAGTTTGATGAGGATGACCCTAATGTCTTTGGCCATAGCGATGAGCATCTTGCGGAGGTTTTCGCTCTGCGCCTCGGCCAGCGACTCGAACTTGATGCGACCGAGCTTGGTCACGCCGTCGACCAGCGAAGCGACTTCAGGGCCGAACATCGCCTTGATCTCGCCGAGTGTCACGTCGCTGTCTTCTACCACGTCGTGCAGAAGCGCCGCCTGAAGCGTGGACGTGTCCAGGTTCAGACGCGCGAGGATCATGCAGACCTCGAGCGGGTGGTGGATGTAGGGCTCGCCAGACTTGCGCATCTGACCGGAGTGTTTCTCCTCGGCCAGGCGGTAAGCCTCCTCAAGTCCCGAGACGTCCGCATCAGGATGATAGGTGCGCAGCTGAGCCTCGATAGTCTCCAGGCTAGCGGGCATCACGCACCTCCTTTGGCGTTGTGTCGTGTTGGCAGGATAGGCCGATTGAGCGTGGTGAGCAACAACGAGGGCACGGCTTCAAGCGCCCAGTGGCTGAACTCCTCAAAATCGGCGACCTCCCTACGGCCCTCGGCGTATCGCACCGACGCCGCCAGATCGAGCTTGACGTCCGGTTTTGGCAGCAGCATCAAACGGCGATAGACGCCTACGCCTTCACTGGTCACCAGTCCAAGCTCCCTGAACACGCCCACTCCCGCCGAGACGCCCCGCTCAGTCATATGCGTGGTGGTTCGCCGACGCTTGACCGCCTCGGCGATGTCGATGTTGGTGGCTTCCACTGCAGCGCCGTCAGTCGCCATGTCTTTGATGGCGACGTAGAGCGCCGCGAGGTCGTTTCGCTCAGGCGCCATGGAATCCAGGATCATCCGGTTGAGCTGACCGTCTTTGCGAGCGTAGACAAGATGCACCGTGGCGGGCTGGCCGTCCCTGCCCGCGCGGCCGCATGTCTGATTGAACTCCACCGCGTTGAACGGCAGGTGGTACAGCACGACGTTACGGACATCCGGGATGTTGACGCCCTCGCCAAAGGCGCTGGTTGCGACCACCACCGAAAGCTCGCCCTCACGCAGCGCACGCTCCACCGCATGACGAGCCGGACGGGTCAGCCCGCCGTTATAGAACGCCACACGATAGGTGAGCGCCGGCACCCGGGAACGCAGCTGTCTGGCGAGCGTCACCGTGGTCTGGCGACTATTGACGTAGATGATCGTCTTGCCGCCGCGGGCGACGAGACTGGCGATGTAGGCCACCTTGTCCGCACAACCACGCTGGTCCGTCAGCTCGAGGTTCTCGCGAACCGTCGGGTCGAGCACGATACGCTCGATCCCGAGGGTGGCGACGATCTCATCTGCAACGTCATCATCGGCGGTAGCGGTGGCTGCAAGCACCGTCGGCTGGCCCAGCTCGGCCAGCACCTCGGCCAGCCCCGCATACGCAGGGCGCTTGCCGGCGCCGCCGAGGCCCACGTGGTGCGCTTCATCCACCGCGAGAAATCGCACGCGACCGCTCTCAGCGAATCGCGATGCGTGACGCGTCAGAAACTCGGGAGTAGTCAGCAGCACGTCGACCGTGCCGTCCGCCAACGCCGAGAAGATCTCGCCACGCTTACCCTCGGCGGTCTCGCCTGTCAGCGTGCGCACCGTGACGCCGAGCGGTCGCATCGCGTCCGCGAGATAGAACTCCTGGTCGGCGACAAGGGCCCGCAACGGGTAGACGAACACCGACGCCTCGTGCCGAGCGATGGCGGCATGCGCCGCGTGCATGTGGAAGATCAGGGACTTGCCACGCCCGGTCGCCATGACCGCCAGCGTGCTGTGACCTGCGGCGAGGTGCGCGAGCGCCTCACGTTGCGCGTCATGCATAGCCCGTCCGCCGAGGAGGAAGTCCGCAAGCGCGGCATCCAGGGAGGCGGAGTCAAGCGCCGCGAGCTCAGCGCGGCGCGAGCGAGCCGCACGCAACGACGAGGCGTCACCCTCGGCAGGAACACGCCGGCTGACAAGGACGTTGACGCCGAGGCTACCCTTGCCCTCGCCGGTGACGTCGGTAACGGTGACGTCGTAGTCCACGCCGGCGTCTATGGCAGGCACGAGCGCGGCTGCAAGCCGTCGGTTGAAGTAGCCGATGTGCTGCCCGGTCGCGTCGAAGAGCGCACAGGCGTTGGGGTCATGCGGGTTATCCGCCTGGTGTTCCAGACGCAGACTCTCTCCGGTGACAAGACGCGCCACGACTTCCTGTCGGCCCTCGAAGGTGACACCGGCGAGTTTGGAGTGAAACGCGTCGGCATCGGTGATGCCCTCGTACTCCCCTCCCGCCAGCAGCTCCTCGGCGTGCTCGAACAGGTCGTCGACAAGCTCCGCCGCGGGCTCATCGGGCACAGCCGGGCGGAGGCGCACATCAACCGCCCGCATCTGAATACGGTCCTGGCCGCGCCAGGTGTCGTGGATCAGCTCAAACGCGATGTCCACCGCCTGCTCGGTGACGGCGAGCTGCTCGATATCCGGGCACCTAAAGAATATCCCCGCTGCCGAGGACACCCCGTCGTACGCCAGGAATCGCAGGTGGTCGCCATCCTTGCCTACCCTTGTGCGACCGTTCAGGAAGATGCCCTTACTGGCCAGCACCGGCGTCGGATTACCGTGGCCGAAGGGAGCCAGGCGCGCCAGCTCCGCCGCGAGTTCCAGGCTAAGATCGTCCAGCCTGACTTCATCATCGATCGCAAGCGCGGAAACGAACGCCTTGGCAGGAAGGTCTCGCAGCACGGCCATGAGCGCCTCGCGGAAGTCATCCAGGGACTGCGCGGGAAGCGTGGCTCCCACCGCGGCGGCGTGACCGCCAAAACGCGTCAGCATCCCTGAAACCGAGCTTACGGCGGCATGAAGATCGACCGAGGCAACGCTCCGACCCGAGCCCTGCGCCATGTCGCCGTCCACGGTGAACACGAGCGCCGGAACACCGAAGCGTCCCACCAGGCGCGACGCCACGATGCCGCGCACGCCTTCGTGCCAGCCCACGCCGGCTACGATGACCGCGCGATCACCGGGACGGAACCGCTCCTGCGCCTGGGCGAGGGCGACCGTCATCAGGTCCGCCTCGGCCACCCGACGCAGCGTGTTGTACTCATCCAGCGCCTGAGCGAGCTCCGCAGCGCGAGCAAGATCATCGGTAAGCAGCAGTTCGAGGGCGATCGCGGGGTCGGCCATGCGGCCGGCCGCGTTGAGACGAGGTGCGAGCGCAAATGCCACGCGCTCGGCACTCAGAAGGCTGATATCCGTGCCTGCGACATGAGCGAGAGCGGCCACGCCGGGGCGCGGCGCCCGGCGGCATGCCGCAATTCCTGCATACACCAGCGCGCGATTCTCCCCCACCAGCGGCACCACGTCGGCGACCGTGCCGAGCATGGCCAGATCCACGAGCTCGGACCACACCTCCGGCCTGCCGAGACGTTCACCCACCGCCTGCACGAGCTTGAGCGCAACGCCAGCGCCAGCCAGATTCGAACCCTCTCCCGTGCCAAGCTTTGGGTCGGCGACCAGTGTATCGGGGACATCGTCGCCGGGTTCGTGGTGGTCGGTGATCACCGTGGTGATGCCTCGAGCGGCAAGCCACGCTACCTCTCGGGCCGAGGAGATGCCACAGTCGACGGTGATCACCAACTCCGGATCCATGGACGCAAGCCGCTCCAGAGATGCCTGCGTAAGACCGTAGCCTTCGCGGAATCTGTGTGGCACGGTGGCGCGCACATCAGCGCCCATACGGCGCAGGCCGATGGATGCTACTGCCGCCGATGAAACGCCATCAAGATCAAAATCCCCGAACACCACGATGCGTTCGCCCGCGATGACCGCTTGAGAGACTCGTTGTGCCGCCTCGGGCATTCCGGCGATACGCTCAGGATCACACCAGTCACGCTCCAGCAACGGCTCAAGGAACTCACGCGCCGCAGGGGAGTCGACATAGCCGCGAGCTACGAGTATGCGTGCGGTCGTGCGCGACAACCCAAGATCGCGTGCAAGTGCCTCGACCGCCT
>Ga0123339_10002391_pt1 | contig 12695 bp, 13 predicted proteins | sample lystaG_FD_89956 | JGI IMG/M metagenome (GOLD analysis project Ga0123339, IMG submission 89956) | Glacier valley bacterial and archeal communities from Borup Fiord, Nunavut, Canada, to study Microbial Dark Matter (Phase II) -... | ecosystem: Environmental > Aquatic > Freshwater > Ice > Glacier ... | reverse complement strand
GGACCGCCCGACGCCGCTCGGGCGGAAGGCGACGCCGAGGCAGCGCTCGACGGCGGCGATCAGCGGCTCCAGCCCGGCGAGTGTTGCCAGCGCCGCGACCGCATCGGGGCGATCATCGTCGCCGAGCAGCATCGGCACCGTCCCGTCGACGAGCAGCGGAACCATTTCGACCTCGCCGCTCGGCGTGGCGAAGCGGATTGCGGGAGCGTTGTCGGGTGCCGCGGGTTTGGCGCGCAAAACCAAATTACCCGCCGTCGTACCGTCGATCGCGGCAAGCAATAGGGTCTGCAGCGCGGCGTACTGCGGGTCGAGACGTGGCAGGCAGGTCGCCAAGGCGGCGTAGCTCATCGTGGCGGATCCAGCGGCGGCGCGACGCCTCCCGGCCAGCGCGCCAGCAGGGTGATGCCACCCGGTGTCACGCCGATCAGCAGGCGCTCGCCTTCGGCTTCGATCAACATCACCCGTTCGCGCGTGCCGACCGGCAGGGCACGCAGGAAGCGCAGCGCCCGGTCGGTGCCGGCGGGGCCCGTGCTGGCGCCACTGATGCTGCGGTCCTGCCACAATTTCAACAACTTGATTGCACCCCAGGCCAGCCCCAGCACAAACGCCAAGGCGAGCACGGTGGCGAGGATGCTGCCGAGCGCTGCGCTGCCGGTTTCACTCACTTGCGGCGCTCGATCATCGCGTCGCGTTCCTTGCGCGCCCACAGGATGATTTCGGCAATCGCTTCGAACATGTCGCGCGGCACCAGGTCGTTGATGACACCGCGCTCGAACAATGCCCGCGCCACGTCGATGTTGCGGATGATCGGTACGCCCGCCGCTTCGGCCGCCTCGCGCATCGCCTGGGCCAACGGCCCTTCGCCCTTGGCGGCGATCGTCGGCACCGGGCAGGTTTCGGGGTCATAGTCGAGCGCGATGGCAAGATGGGTCGGGTTCACGACCAGCACGTTGGCGGTCCGTGCAGCGCCGACGGCGTTTTGGTTAGCGTACTCCTGATGCATCGCCTTGCGCTGCTGGCGGATGTATGGATCCCCCTCATTTTGCTTCACCTCGTCGCGAATATCACGCAAACTCATCCGCAACTTCTTGGTATAACTGTGTTTCTGCCAGCTAATGTCGACGATAGCGACAGCGACAAAGGCAGTCAGCGTCCACGTCAGCATGCGCGCTGTCAGCGTGCCCGTCTCGCGCAGCGCCTCCGACGCGGCGACGTGCCCGACGCCCCGCATCGTCGGCATCGCGCCGGTCGGCAGCCCCGAGACGATCTCCGGCAGGGAGGAGCGCAGCACCAGGAAGGTGATCAGCAGCATCAGCGCGGCCTTGGCGACCGTCTTCGCCAGCTCGACCAGATTGTCCATGCTGAACATCTTCTTCAGCCCCTCGAACGGGTTGAGCTTGTCGAGCGACGGTGTCAGCTTCTCAAAGGTGAAGATTGCGCCGGTCTGCATGAACTCGGCAAAAAGCCCGACCAGCGCGGCAGGGATCATCGTTACCGCGGTCAGCAGGATAAACAGCCACACCGACGCAATGCCAATGTCCGACCAGGCCTGAGCGAAAGGCAGGCCGCGCGCCACCGCGTCGAAACTGGTGTTGAACAGCGCCGCCAGACGGTCACCGGCAAAGCCCGCTCCAAAGGTCGTCAGCAACAACCAGGCGAATAATCCAGCAACCGACGTCAGGTCCTTGGACTTGGCCACGTCGCCCTTTTTGCGGGCGTCGGCGATGCGCTTTTGCGTCGGCGCTTCGGTCTTGTCGCCGCCGTCGTTCTTATCGGCCATCCCCGCCCCTCAGCCATGTTTGCTTCGCGTCGTGTACCAATGCGGTACATCAAGTGGTCGCCGCGCTCGTTCTTGTGCGGGATAGACTAGCGAAGAAATAACGCCCGTGGAAGTTTCGAATAGGCGCAGAGGCCTGTTTGACATGAATTATTCATAGAGCTTAGCTTGTATCGCGCGAACATGTCGTCAATCGTGCGGAACTGACGAAGTCGTTATGGGTTCGTTTCGATTATATCGATGTGGGGTGCATGTGAAGTTGCGGGGCAGGTCAACGGTCAAGCTATGCAGCCTTTTTGGTGTGCTCGGACTGATGCCGGTACCCACCGCGGCGTCCTGCGCCGGCCTTTCCACCGGTGCGATTTCGGCCAAATTCAGCGAAGCCGCGTCATCTTGCGAGTCGCCGCCAGTCGGGTCGTCGTCCGATGGGGTTGTTTCTGGGCTGGCCGATACACCCCGCAGCGTCGGGATCCGCTACACGGTGCCAGTGGTCCGGGCGCAGCGCGACGGCCGGCGGCGACGCGTGCAGGCGAGCGGCGACCCCATCGTTCGCGTCTCGCAACGCTACCGCATCGACCCGCTGCTGCTCCACGCCATCGTCGCCCGTGAGTCGGCGTACCGCCCCGGGGCGATCTCGTCGAAAGGCGCGCTGGGCCTGATGCAGGTGATGCCGAACACCGCGCGCAGTCTCGGCGTCCGCGATCCCCGTCTGATGCTGACTGACCCCGAACTCAGCCTGTCGACCGGGGCCTCCTATCTCAAGCAATTGCAGGGCCGCTTCGGTAACGACGTGCCCGCTGTGCTGGCCGCCTATAATGCCGGCCCGGGCGCGGTAAAACGCTTCGGCCGCGCCGTGCCCTATGCCGAAACGCGTCACTACGTCTCGACGATTATGTCGCGGTATCGCAGCGCGCGCGGGTCGCGATGAGCGCCGAGCGCTTCCTTAACATCGGCGTGCCGCGCGCACGGTCGTCCATCGCCAGCCGCTTCGCGGACGTCATTCTGGTGGCGGGCGTGGTGTCGATCATCGCGCTGATGATCCTACCGCTTCCCTACTGGCTGATCGACACGCTGGTGGCGTTCAACATCACCTTCGGTGTGCTGTTGCTGCTGACCACGCTGTACGTTCGCACGCCACTGGATTTCAGCGCCTTCCCGTCGATTCTGCTGGTGACGACGCTGTTTCGGCTGGCGCTGTCGGTGAGCACGACCCGGATGATCCTGCTCAACGCCCACGCCGGCAAGATCATCACCGCCTTCGGCACAATGGTCGCGGGCGGCAATCTGGTCGTCGGCATTGTCGTTTATATCATCATCGTCGTCGTCCAGTTCATCGTCATCGCCAAGGGCGCCGAGCGAGTGGCGGAGGTCGCGGCACGGTTCTCGCTCGATTCGATGCCGGGCAAGCAATTATCGATCGACAGCGACCTGCGTTCCGGTCTGATCGACAAGGACGAGGCACGGCGGCGGCGGCGGACGCTGGAGCTCGAGTCGAAGCTTCACGGCTCGCTCGACGGCGCGATGAAGTTCGTCAAGGGTGACGCCATTGCGTCGATCGTCATCGTCGTCATCAACCTGATCGGCGGAATCACCATCGGCGTCTTCCAACGCAGCCTCGATTTCGGTCATGCGGCACACACATATTCAATTCTGACCATCGGCGAAGGACTGGTCGCGCAGATTCCGGCGCTGCTCGCGGCGATGGCGGCGGGGTTGCTGGTGACGCGCTCGACCGACGAAGAAAAGTCGCAGCATCTGGGCGAGGCGATCCGTTTCCAGCTCGCCGCCAACCCGCGCGTGCTCGTCTTTGTCGGCGGCATCGCCATCCTGATGGCGTTCGTACCCGGCTTTCCGGCCCCGGTATTCATCGGGCTGGGCGGCGCGCTGATGGTCGCGGGAGCCGCGACGCATCCGCGTCTGAAGCCGCGCTTCGACCGCTTTGTCGCACCGCTCCAAGCGCAGATCCAGCGTGGTCCGGCCCCCGCCCCGGCGACGCTGCTCGCCGCGCCCGCCGAGCCCAAGCCGGTGGTGCCGTTGCTGCTCCAGCTGCAGATGCCGCAGACCGCCATCGAGGCGGCGTCGATCAACAGCGCGCTGACCGCGATGCTCGACGCGCTGCAATACCGCGTCGGCGTGCCGCTACCGGCGATGCAGCTGCACTTCGAAACGACGGGCGAGGAACGCCGCTGGACCCTGCTGGCGTTCGAGACCGCCATCGGCCGCGGCGAGTTCGAGCCCGGCGACGAAGGTGCGCGGGTAATGGTCACGACCATCCGCGACGCCCTGCGTCGCCATCTGTCGATGTTCATGGGAGTGCAGGAAGCGACCGCGATCCTCAACAAGGTCGGCAACGACTATCCCGAGGTCGTCAAGGAAGCCGTCCGCACCGTGCCGACGACGCGCATCGCCGAGGTGTTGCGCCGCATGCTCGAGGAGGAAGTGCCACTGCGTAACATGCGCGACGTACTCGAAGGCATCGCCGAGGCCGGCAGCCAGGAGCGCGAGCCGGCGCGAATTGCCGACATCACCCGCGTCACCCTGAAGCGTTATCTGATCAGCGCCTATGCCGTCGACGGCCAGCTCAAGGCGCTGGTCGTGTCATCGGAGCTTGAGGATATGATCCGCAGCTCGGTGCGCACCGTCGACGGCGTCGAGCGTCTGGCGTTCGAGCCCGACCAGGCGCGCGACCTCGTCGCTTCGATCCAGGGAGCGTTCGAGGCGACCGGGGCCTCCGTGCTTCTGACCGGCTTCGACATTCGCCGGGCGCTGCGCAAGTTGATCGAGCCTGATCTGTTCGACCTGCCGGTGCTCGCCTTCAACGAACTGACGTCGACGATCAAGCTCGAGGTCGTCGGCCAAATCCGGGTACCGGTCAGGCAACTCGGCAATTCGAGCGCGCTTGCCGCAGAATGATACAGCGCGACCTGGGGGAGATAGATATTGCCTAAACAGATGTTCGCGGCCGTCGGCTGCGCCCTGCTCGTTGCCGCGGCGTCCGCGACGGCTGCACCGGTACCGACCGGGCTGCCGGTCGTCGCGATCACCGCTCGCGACGAGCCAATCGCCGTGTTCCTGAAAGACTTGTTCAACCAGGCCGGACAGTCAGTGGTCACTTCGGCGGCGCTGACCGGCACCGTCAACGGGGTCTTCAACGGCCCCGGCGACAAGGTGCTGCGTGACGTCTCGCGGGCATTCAACCTGGTCAGCTATTTCGATGGCAGCGCAGTCTATATTTATGCCTCGTCGGAGCTAAGTTCGAAAACAATTGACACCGCTGCTGGCGGCGGGCCCCGGCTGGTTCGTGCCGTCGCCGGACTGGGCATCGTCGGCGACCGCAATTTCATCCGCGGCGGCGGTAGTTCCAGCGTCGTCGCCACCGGCACGCCGCGCTTCATCGAGCAGATCACCGAGCTGGCGCGCAGCATCGGGCCGGGCCCGGGATTGCCGAGCTATAACAGTGCCGCCGCCGCCGAGCCGCGTACGGTGCCGCTCGAGTTCCGCGTCTTCTACCTGCGCTATGCCCGCGCCGAAGACACGTCGGTATCGGCCGGCGGGCGTGAGGTCCGCATCCCCGGCGTCGCGACGATCCTGCGCGGCCTGGTGCTCGATCCCCGCGAACGCGCCGCTTATGGAGCCACCACCTACGGCTCGCGCCCGATTCGCCAATCGGCGCAACGCGTCGGCGGCACGGGGCTCGCCGGAGTGCCCGCCGACGATAGCCAGTCCTCCATCCTCGGTCTGCCGCCCGTCGGCAGCGGTCCGCCCCAACAGCAATATCAAGGTGACAACGACCCCGGCCCGGTTCCCGCTTCGACGCCTGAGGTGGTGCGGATCGAGTCCAATCCGGCGATGAACGCCATCATCATTCGCGACGCGCCGAGCCGGATGGCCGCTTACCAGGGACTGATCAAGGCGATCGACGTCGAGCCTCAGCTGGTCGAGATCGAGGCGACGATCATTGACATCAACACCTCCAAACTGCGCCAGCTCGGCATCGACTTTCGCTTCGGCTCCGGCGGCTTTGGCGCGCTGTTCGGCAACGGCACCACTTCGGACCTGGCACTAACGCCCAATTTCGGCGTTTCCCGCCGCCAGCAGACGCAGGATATCGCGCCGATCGCCGCCGGCCTCGCCCTGTCGACGGTGATCGGTCCGGGCCGCGAGTTCCTGTCGCGAATTAACGCGCTGGAGCAAAAAGGCGCGGCGCGCGTCGTGTCGCGGCCGCAGGTGATGACGATTTCGAACATGGAGGCGGTGTTCGACCGCACCCGCACCTTCTATGTCCGCGTTGCCGGCCGCCAGAACGTCGATCTGTTCAATGTCACCGCTGGCACCACGCTGCGCGTCAACCCGTCGGTGTTTCGCGACCAGGGCCAGACCCGTATCCGTGTCCTGATCGGCATCGAGGACGGCAGCCTGTCCGGCGATGTCGTCGACTCGATCCCGATCGTCGACCGTTCCAGCGTCAATACCCAGGCGCTGATCCTAGAGGGCGAAAGCCTGTTGCTTGGCGGCCTGACGGCGGATAGCGACACCAACAACGTCAACAAGATCCCGCTGCTCGGCGACATTCCGCTGATCGGTAATCTGTTCAAAAAACAGCAGAAAACCCGCGCCCGCACCGAGCGGCTGTTCCTGATCACGCCGCGGCTGGTGACCCTGGGCTCCCGCGCCACGACGCAGGCGATGGCCGTGCCCACGCTGCCACCGATGGCACCGCGATAGAGCCGGGAGCATGGCCGAGAGCGAACCCTTGGTGGTGCGGGTCCTCAACGGGACGCGCGCCGGGTCGGAAGCAGCGCTGCCCGCCAGCGGCCGCGCCTCCGTCGGCTATGAATATTGGCACGACGTCGTCGTCCGCGATGCTTCGGCCAAAGGCTGTGCGGTCGAGATCGAGACCGGCGACGACGGCGTCGCCCGGCTGACCGTCCTCGACGGCTCGGCCCTGCTGCTCGGCTCGACCCTGCGCAGCGGCGATCAGGCCGTATTGCCGGCCTATGTTCCGGTGGCGATCGGCGATGTCGCCTTCGCCTATGGCAACAGTGGCTCGGCACGTTGGAGCGATGCCACTTCGATCGTCGACAGCACCCGGTCCGACGTGCCCGCGGAGGGCGAACCCGTACTTGCCACAACCTCACTCGCCGACGGCTGGCGCGCCAGCCTTCGCGACAGCAGCGGCGGGCGGCTCGGCCGGGCGCTAAACCCGCGTGTCCTTATCGGCCTCGTGCTCGGCGTGCTGATCGTCGTCGGAGCAGGTCCGGCGGTCGATGCGCTCCACATTGGCGGTACCCCGGCGGAGCGTACCCAGCGCGCGCTGGTCGCATCGGGGTACGGCACAGTCACCGTCAAGGATGGCCCCGACGACACCATTCTGGTCGGCGGCTATGTGCCGACCGACAATGACCGTCAACGCGTCCGGGCGCTGATCGAAGCGAAGTCGTTGCGCGCCACCATGTCGGTCGAGACCGGCGACGAGCTTTCGCGCTCCACCGCCGACGTTGCTCGGATGAATGGTGTCGAGGCGCGCACCCGGGCGCTCCGCTCCGGCGTCGTCGAGCTGACCACCGCGCCGATGGACCGCGACGGCAGGCGGCGCATCGAGGGCTTTATCCGCCGCGACGTGCCCGGCTTGAAGCAGCTGGTATTTACCGAGGACGCCAGCATGTCGGCTCCCGACGAGGTCAAGACATTGACCGACGCGACCAAGCGAGTCGCTTCGGTGGTCGCCGGTGACCCTGCATATATTGTCACGGTCGATGGCGCGCGCTACTTTCCAGGAGCGATCCTGCCATCCGGGCATCGGCTCGTCGCGATAGCGGAACAAACCATCGTGCTTGAGCGTAATGGTCATCAAGTTAAGTTGAAATTCTAATACCGTTTGTCGATAGTTTACAATTGGTTAGGAGAAGCAAAATGGCTGATGCGATCACCGGCACGAACAACATGACGGCACAGCTGCAGGCCCTCGCCGGCTCGCCGATGACCACCGAGCGGCCCAAGGGGTCTGGTGGCGAGAGCTGGTATGAGGCGATGGCGACGGCGTGGGGTCAGACCCTCGATCACCAGGCGAACACCATCGGCACGATGTCCGATAATCTCGGCGCCGGTAACGAGTCGCCGTCCGAGATCACGAAGCTGACAGCGGAATCGATGCGGATGGGTTTCCTGTCTAATTCGTCGGCATCGTCGCTCGACTCGGTCGGCAAGGCGCTGGAGGTGATGGCGCGCAAAGGCTGATTCGGTTCGGCTCGTCGTCGCAATTCAGGGAGTAGCCGATGTCGATCGAAGCAGTTGCGGCGGCAGTCGCGCCAGTCGAAACCAACGTTCAGACGGTGCAGGCGGGCTTTGGAGCCGGCGTCTCAGATGTCACAAGTTTCTCCGGCTCGATGCACGCAGCTGGGGCCAACGCCGCGAATGCGCCGCAGATTGCCGGGGCGATCGAGGGCGTTGGCGCAACACCCGATGTCAGCCCGGCGATGAAGGCGATGTTCAACCAACTGGAAAAGGTCAACGGCGAGGCTAAATCGGTTTCTGATTATGCCAAGACGGCGCAAGCTTCAGGTGGCACCATGACACCGGGTGAGATCGTTCAGCTGACGGTGCGCTGCCAAGAGTTCATGTTCCACTGCCAGCTGACCTCCAACATCGCGAACCGAACCTCCGACGGCGTTCAGCAGCTCTTCCGTCAGCAGTCCTGAGGCCGGGAAATTGCAACTGTCCCGCTGGTCGCTGGTTTGTGTCGCCTTGCTCAGCCTCGCCGCCTGCGGACAGTCGGAGCTTTACGGCAAGCTGACCGAGACACAGGCCAACGAGATGGTCGCCATCCTGCAGAACGCCGGTATTTCGGCCGAGAAGGCGAGTGCCGGCGAAGCAGGCTTTTCGATTTCGACCTCGCAAGAGGATTTTGCTCGTGCCGTGCAAACGTTACGGGCGCAGGGCTATCCGCGCGACGAGTTCGCTTCGCTCGGCACGGTATTTAAGAAAGAGGGGTTCGTCTCCTCGCCGCTCGAGGAGCGTGCGCGGCTGGTGTTCGGTCTAAGCCAGGAACTGTCCAATACCGTCAGCCAGATCGACGGTGTGGTCCAGGCCCGCGTTCAGCTGGCGATGCCCGAGGCCGATCCTTTATCGGACAAGATCAAGCCGTCCTCGGCGTCGGTTTTCATTAAATATCGCCCCGGCTCGTCGCCGGAAAAGCAGGTCGGGCAGATCAAATCGCTGATGGTCAACGCCGTCGAAGGTCTGACCTATGAGAATGTCACCGTGGCGATGTTCCCGGCACAGCCTTTGCCGGTCGCCGTTGCGCCTTCGAGCGGCGAGCGCATGGCAGCCAACCTCAAGCTGCTGGCGGTGCCGGTTGCGGTATTGCTGGCGTTGTTCCTTGGCTGGCCGACCTTCAGGCGCTGGCAATTACGCCGCCGGGCGCTGGTGACGCGGACGCCGGAGTGAGCGGAACCGACCGGGCGCGGCTCGCCGCCATTGCCGGTGCCTTGGCGGACAGCGGCAACGCTCGGACCGCCATGCTGGGGCGAGCGCTTGCGGGACGGTCGCGGGCGGCGGTGGGTCTCGACGACGTCGCCAATGCCCCGGAATGGTTGACCCGACCGGTTGACGAGCGTCGCCGCCTCGGACACCGCGCGGCTCTGGCCGCTATTGCGCCGGCACTGGCGGCATCCGTTGACGGGGCGTGGCTCGGTGGTCTGGCAAAGGTTGCTGGCGAGGCCGAACTCGACCGCGCGATGACCGTCCGTACACCGATGGTGTTGCCGGTATTCGGCGGCGCGGAACTCGACATTGTGGCGGGGGCTTTGCTGCGCGCAGCGGCCCCTCCCGCCTTGCGCGATTTTGCCGCGACGGATGCCGGGCGGCGGATCGACCCTGCGACCGCCAATTCGGCGCTGGCGCTGGTCTTGTGACCTTTTACGTCATCCATGCCGGCGCGGCGGCGACACTGGTCAGCGACGATGCTGTGGTTCCTGCCGCCGATGTTGCGATTCTGCGCTCGGCGAACGAGGTGCTGCTCCGCGCGGACGTGATCGGCGATGCGGTCGCCGCCAGTGCCGAGGCAGTGCGGTTGAAAGCGGAGGCTGCCGGGACCGCTGCGGGCCTGACTGCCGGCCGCGACGCGGCTCTCGCCGAAGCCCAGGCGCATCTGCTCGACCTGACCGCGCGCGCCGCGGCCGACCGGGCGATCGCGCGTAGCGACGTGTCGCGATTGGCCCTCGAAGTGGTGCGGCGCATCGCCAGCGAGGTCGGCTCCGTCGAGATGGTCGCTGCCCTTGCCGAGCGCGCCGCCGCCGACCTGCTGCCCGAGACCGTGGCCACCGTCCGCGTTCCCATCGCCGCATTGGCCGCGACCAGCGCTCGCCTGATCGGCTATGCGGGTCTGACCGTCGTCGCCGATGCCGAACTGAGCGACAATGACTGTATCGTGGACACGTTATTGGGAGTCAGCCACGCCGGCCTCGATATCCAGCTCGCTGCCGTCGAAAAGGCGTGGAGCCTTGCCGATGCTGGCTGACATGCCGACCGAGCGGCTGCTGGCGGAGCTCCAGCGTTCGGTGACCATCGAGCACCGGGGGCGCGTCGTGTCGGCGCTCGGCACGACTGTTCGCGTCACCGGCATCGAGGCGCGAATCGGCCAGACCTGCGAGTTGATCGAGCCGTCCACCGGGCTGTCGGTGGGTGCCGAAGTCGTCGGGCTGGCGGGCGAGGCCGCGATCCTGACCCCTTTGGGCGAGCTGCGCGGGCTGTCGGCCGGAGCCGAGGTCATCGTCCGCGAGACTCAGGCCGTCATCGCGTTCGGCGCGGCGCTGCTCGGGCGCGTGCTCGACGGGCGCGGTCGCCCGATCGACGGCGGCCCGGCGCTGCCCCGCGACATGGTCGAGCAGCCACTCTATGCCGCCGCACCGCCGCCGATGCAGCGCGCCACCATCGACGCGGCGCTGCCGACCGGCATCCGCGTCATCGACGGACTGCTGACGCTTGGTCTCGGCCAGCGCATGGGTGTGTTCGCTGCGGCTGGTGGCGGCAAGTCGACCCTGATGGGCATGCTGGCGCGCCACTCGGCGGCGGACGTCATCGTTATCGCGCTGATCGGCGAGCGCGGCCGAGAGGTCCGCGAGTTTATTGAGGATGCGCTCGGCCCCGACGGTCTCGCACGCTCGGTCGTCGTCTGCGCCACCTCCGACCGTTCGGCAATGGAACGGGTCCGGGCGGCCCACCATGCCACGGCGATAGCGGAGGGCTTTCGCGCGCAAGGCAAGCGCGTTTTGTTACTGATGGATTCGGTTACGCGCTTTGCCCGGGCGCTGCGTGAAATCGGGCTGGCGGCCGGCGAGCCAGCCGTCCGCCGCGGCTTCCCGCCATCGGTGTTCGCCGAGCTGCCGCGCCTGTTCGAGCGCGCCGGTACCGACGCGACCGGCTCGATCACCGCGATCTACACCGTGTTGCTTGAGGACGAGGAAGGCGGCGACCCGATCGGCGAGGAGGTACGCTCGATCCTCGACGGCCATGTCGTGCTCTCGCGCAAGCTGGGCAGCGCCGGCCATTACCCCGCCGTCGACGTGCTCGCCAGCCTGAGTCGCTTGTTCACCCGCATCGCTGCCCCCGAACACCGCACCGCCGCCACCCGCGTTCGCGCCCTGCTGGCGAAATTCGCCGAGATCGAGTTTTTGGTTCAGGTCGGTGAGTATAAACCTGGCAGCGACGCACTCGCCGATGCCGCGCTCGCCGCTAAGCCCGAGATCGATGCGCTGCTGTGCCAGGATGCGAGCGATGCCGCTGATTTTGCCGCGACCACGGCGATGCTGCGCGCGGTTGCCGGGTGAGGCGCTCCCAATGAGCCGGGCTGACTTGTCCCGCGCCCGGCAGCTGGTGCGGCTGCGCGACATCGCCTTCGATCGCGCCTTGCGCGAACTTGCGGAAGCCACCGCGACGATGGACCTCGCCGACGCTGCCGTGGCGCGTGCGCTGGTCCGGCGCGATGCCGCCACCGCCGCCCACTTCGAGGCCCGCGCCGCACTGGTCGAGGCTCCCGCCGATGCCAGCACCGGCCTTGCCCGTATCGCCATAACTGCGGAGCGTGAAGCCACCGCCGTCACCGCCGCCGACGAGGCTGAGCTTGAGCGCCGCGCCGTCGAGGACCTCGTGATCGCCGCACGTACCGCCGTCCGCAAGGCTCGCGCCCGCCTCGATGCGATGACCGCGCGCTCCGATGCCCTGCTGCGCACCATCGTCCGCGCCGACGAGGAACGCGCCAGTATCGAAACCGAAGAAGGAGCCGCCGCAATGCGGAACGCAGCATGAGCATCGGTCCGGTCAGCGCGCCGCAGCGCTCGTCCACCCCGACCCCGACACGCGAGGTCTCGCGCACGCCCGGATCGACGCCACACCCCGATGCCAAGGCGCTGGCCGACGAGTTCAGCGCCGCCGCCCGGCGGGGCCAGCTGCCACTGGGTGGCAAGGGCTTGCCGACCACCCGGGACAGCAAGCCGCTGCGCCTCGGCCCTGACGGCAAGCCGTTACCCGCGCCGCCGACGACCACTGCCAAGTCGCTCGGTTATAAAAGCCATGGCGAAGACAAGCTCGGCGAGGTTCGCCGCGACGACAGCGCGCTGTCATCCCAGCTACTTGGCCAGTCCCCGCTGGGTGGCGCCACCGCAATGCAGGCCCCGCAGCCGGCCGCGGCACACGTCGACCCTAGCGTCTTTGCCGACATGCTGACCAACATCTGGACGCGCGAACAGAATAAGACCGCCCGCGAAGTCCGCGTCAGCTTCGGCGACGAGGCTTGGCCCGCGACCGGCGCGACCTTGCTCCGCCTCGACGACGGCAGCCTCCGGGTTACCGTCTCCGTCGGGCACCGCGGTGCCGATCTCGGCGACGCCGGCCTCGCCGACCTCCGTGACCGCATGAACGC
>Ga0123339_10002389_pt1 | contig 12696 bp, 13 predicted proteins | sample lystaG_FD_89956 | JGI IMG/M metagenome (GOLD analysis project Ga0123339, IMG submission 89956) | Glacier valley bacterial and archeal communities from Borup Fiord, Nunavut, Canada, to study Microbial Dark Matter (Phase II) -... | ecosystem: Environmental > Aquatic > Freshwater > Ice > Glacier ... | reverse complement strand
CGGTGCCGCCGCCTGGGCCAGCCGCCCGCCCTTAATGGCGGACAGGTGCTTGCGGACGCAGTTCATCTCGCCGATCCCGGCGCCGCTGCGCAGCAACGCCCGGTTGACCGCCTGCTTGTCGGCGAGGTCCACGCCCTGCGCCGGCAACGCCAGCAAGGACGACGCCCCGCCGGAGATCAGGCACAGCACCAGGTCGTCTGGTTGCAGGCCCGCCACCAGGTCCAGCATACGCCGCGCCGCACCTTGCCCGGCGGCGTCCGGCACGGGGTGCGCGGCCTCCACCACCTCGATGCGCGGCAACGGCCCGACGCCGTGGCCATATCGCGTAACCACCAGGCCGGACAGCGGGCGGTCGGCTGGCCAATGCGCCTCGACCGCCTGGGCCATCGCCGCCGCCGCCTTGCCGGCACCGACGACGACGGTGCGCCCGGACGGGGGTGCCGGCAGGTGCGGCGCCAGGCAGGTGCCCGGCGCCGCCGCATCCACGGCGGCCCCGAACATCTGCCGCAGCAGGTCGCGCGGCGCCACGCTACTCGGCCCCATGCTACTCCGCGGCAGCTTGCAGGCGCTGGTTCTCGCCGATCTCGTGGTGGGCCAGCATCTCCAGCACGCGCACCATGCCGGAGTGGTCCCAGGCCGAGCCGCCCGCTGCTGCGGCGGCGTTGAACAGCTCCTGGCAGGTGGCGGTGTTGGGCAGGCTGACGCCCAGGGCGCGGGCACCAGACAGGGCCAGGTTCAGGTCCTTCTGGTGCAGCTCGATCCGGAAGCCCGGCTCGAAGTTGCGCTTCACCATGCGCTCCCCGTGCACCTCCAGGATGCGGGAGTTGGCGAAACCGCCCATCAACGCCTGGCGGACGCGCGCCGGGTCGGCGCCGGCCTTGGAGGCGAACAGCAGCGCCTCGCCGACCGCCTCGATCGTTAATGCCACGATGATCTGGTTGGCGACCTTGGTGGTCTGGCCGTCGCCGTTGCCGCCGACCAGGGTGATGTTCTTGCCCATCAGCTTGAACACCGGCTCGACCCGGGCGAACGCCGCATCGGGGCCGCCGACCATGATAGTCAGGCTGGCGGCCTTGGCGCCGACGTCGCCGCCCGAAACAGGCGCATCCAGGTAGTCGCAGCCCAGCGCGTTGATGCGCTTTGCCATGTCCTTGGTGGCGATGGGGGAGATGCTGCTCATGTCCACCACGACCTTGCCGGGCGTCAGACCCTCGGCGACGCCGCCGGGGCCGAACAGGGCGGCCTCCACATGGGGGGTGTCGGGGACCATGGTGATGATGATGTCGGCGTGGCGCGCGACCTCGGCCCCGCTGGCGCAGGCGGTGGCGCCGGCATCCAGGACGGATTGCGCCACCGGGCCGATGTCATGGACGAACAGGGTGTGCCCGCCCGCCAGCAGGTGCCCGGCCATGGGGCGCCCCATGATGCCAAGCCCGATGAAACCGATGTTGCTCATAATGTGGCGTCCTTGATCCAAGGGGGGGTTCAGGCGGCGAGGTAGGGCTGCATCCAGCCCAGCCCGGCGGCGGACGGCTTGTACTCGCAGCCGATCCAGCCAGCATATCCCAACTCGTCGATGCGGCGGAACACATTGGGGAAGTTGATCTCGCCGGTGCCAGGCTCGTGCCGGCCGGGGTTGTCGGCAAGCTGCAGGTGGCCGATGCGGGCGAAGTTGCGCTCGATGGTCGGCAGCAGGTCGCCCTCCATCACCTGGGCGTGGTAGATGTCGTATTGCAGCCGGGCGTTGGCGTGGCCGACCTCGTCCAGGATCGCCAGGCCCTGTGCGGTGCGGCTGACGAAGAAGCCCGGCACGTCCCGGGTGTTCACCGGCTCCAGCAGCAGCCCGATCCCCGCACGCTCCAGTTCCGGGGCGGCGAAGCGCAGGTTGTCCACCAGGGTCCGGTGCGCCGCGGCATCGTCCGGGGCCGCAAGCCCGGCCAGGCAGTTGACCTGCGGGGCGCCCAGCGCCGTCGCATACTCGATGGCCCGGGCCACACCGGCCCGGAACTCCGCTACGCGGTCCGGCAGGCAGGCGATGCCGCGCTCGCCGCCGGCCCAGTTGCCGGACGGCAGGTTGTGCAGGATGACCTGCACGCCGGCCGCCTTCGCTGCCGCGGCCACCTCGGCGGCGGGATGGTCGTAGGGGAACAGGAACTCCACCGCGGTGAACCCGGCGCCCGACGCGGCGGCGAAGCGGTCCAGGAACGGCAACTCGGTGAACAGCATCGTCAGGTTGGCAGCGAACTTGGGCATGGGGCCTCCGGCGGCGCCGCGCCGGGTCGGACGGGGGCACCCTGGGTCGGTTGGGATCGAGACGCCGGCGGCGCACGCCGCCGGCGGACGGAATACTACTTCGCGGGTTCGAGCACCTTTGGGGCGGGTGCGCCCATGTCCTGGCTCTTCTTGATCGAGAGCGACGGGTCGAGGCACACGATATCCTCGAACTCGTTCACGCTATCCACCTCGGTGCCCATGCTGATGTTCGTCACCTTCTCCAGGATGAACTCAAGCACCACCGGCACCTGGAACTCCTCCATAAGCTTGTGCGCGCGGGCGAAGGCGTCCTTGAACTCGTTCGGGCTTTTGACGCGGATGGCCTTGCAGCCCAGGCCCTCGGCCACGGCCACATGGTCCACGCCGTAGCCCGGCACCGCATCGCCATCAGGGCCTACGTTGATGTTATCGAACGCCAGGCTGACCTCGAAGTCCATCTGGAACCCGCGCTGGGCCTGCCGGATCAGCCCCAAATAGGAGTTGTTCACGACCACATGCAAATAGGGCAGCTTGTGCTGCGCACCGACCGCCAGCTCCTCGATCATGAACTGAAAGTCGTAGTCACCCGACAGCGCCACTATCTTGCGCGTGGGGTCCGCCGCCCGCACGCCGAGCGCCGCCGGCAGGGTCCAGCCCAGCGGCCCGGCCTGGCCGCAGTTGATCCAGTTGCGCGGCTTGTAAACCTTCAGGAACTGCGCGCCCGCGATCTGCGACAGCCCGATGGTGGTGACGTAGCAGGTGTCGCGGTCCAGGATCTCGTTCATCTCCTGATACACGCGCTGCGGCTTCAGCGGCACGGCGTCGAAGTGCGACTTGCGCAACATGCTCGCCTTGCGGTGCTCGCACTCGCCTGCCCAGGTGCCGCGGTCGCGCAAGGTGCCGGCGGCCTTCATCTCGCGCGCCACCTCCAGGAAGCTCCGCAGGGCCGCCCCGGCATCCGACACGATACCGAAGTCCGGCCCGAACACCCGGCCGATCTGCGTCGGCTCGATATCGACGTGCACGAAGGTGCGCCCCTTCGTATAGACGTCCACCGAGCCGGTGTGCCGGTTGGCCCAGCGGTTGCCGATGCCCATGGCGAAGTCGCTTTCCAGGAACGTGGCATTCCCGTAGCGGTGGCTGGTCTGCAATCCCACCATGCCCGCCATCAGCCGGTGGTCGTCGGGGATTCAGCCCCAGCCCATCAGCGTTGGGATCACCGGCACCCCGGTCAGCTCGGCGAACTCCACCAGCAAGTCGCACGCATCGGCGTTGATGATGCCGCCGCCGGCGATCAGCAACGGGCGGTCGGATGCGTTCAGCATCGCCATCGCCCGCTCGGCCTGGCGCCGGGTCGCGGCCGGCTTATAAACCGGCAGCGGCTCGTAGGTGTCGTCGTCCCACTCGATCTCGGCCATCTGCACGTCGATCGGCAGGTCGATCAGCACCGGGCCGGGGCGTCCGCTGCGCATGACGTGGAACGCCTGCTGGAACACCATCGGCACCAGGGCGGGTTCGCGCACGCAGACCGACCACTTGGTGACGGCCTTGGCGATGGTCTCGATATCGACGGCCTGGAAGTCCTCCTTGTACATCTTCGCCCGCGGCGCCTGGCCGGTGATGCACAGGATGGGGATGCTGTCGGCCTGGGCGGTGTAGAGGCCGGTGATCATGTCCGTGCCGGCCGGGCCGGATGTGCCGATGCACACGCCGATGTTGCCCGCCTTGGTGCGGCTGTAGCCGTCGGCCATGTGCGACGCGCCCTCGACGTGCCGGGCCAGGATGTGCCGTATGCTGCCGCGCGCCCGCAGCGCCGCATACAGCGGGTTGATGGCCGCACCCGGCACGCCGAAGGCCACCGTGATGCCTTCCCGCTCCAGCACACGCACTGCCGCGTCAATCGCCTTCATCCGAGCCATTGTTCCGCCCCCCAACCGCTAATCTTGCGTTGGATCGGAGCATCGCGGAACCGGGCCGCTGGCGCCAGAGCTTTTGCAAACCTTCCCGCAATGCGGAAAAAGGGCTATTTTCGCATTGTACATCATCGGCTTACGCGATTGTGCAAGTTGCCCGCCGTCGGTATCGTGCCTTGCCAAAGTTGGTAGGAAACCCAGTGCCTGCTCCCCGGTCCCCAGCCAAGCCCGCCCGCCCCACGGCGGAGCGGTCCGACCAGGTGCAATCCCTGGTCCGTGCGCTGTCCATCCTGAACCGCCTTGCCGCCGCGCACGAGGGCACGACGCTGACGGAGGTTGCGCAGCAGGTCGGCTTGTCCCCCTCCACCGCCCACCGCCTGCTGACCACCTTGGAGCAGGAACGCTACGTGCATTTCGATGCCGAGCGGCGCCTGTGGTCCGTCGGTGTGCAGGCCTTCGTCGCCGGCAGCGGCTTCCTGCGCACCCGCAGCCTGGTCGGCGCCGCCCGCCCGCACATGCGCGCCCTGATGGAGGAAGGGGAGGAGACCGTGAACCTCGCCGTCGAGGACCAGGCGGAGGCCGTCTATCTGTCCCAGGTCGAGTGCCGGCAGATGATGCGCGCCTTTGCCCGGCCCGGCGGCCGCGTGCCGCTGCACTGCTCCAGCGTCGGCAAGGCCCTGCTGTCCGCCATGCCGGATGGGGAGGTCGCCCGGGTGTTGCATCGCCACGGCCTGGCCCGCGTGACGGTCAAGACCATCATTACCACGCCGGCGCTACGCACCGACCTCGCCGCCGCACGCGCCCGCGGCTACGCCATCGATGACGAGGAACACGCAATCGGCCTGCGCTGCATCGCCGCCGTGATCTTCAACGAAGCCGCGGACCCCGTCGCCGCCGTGTCCCTGTCCGGCCCGATGGCGCGCATCCCGGACCCGCGCATCCCCGTGCTGGGCGACCTGGTCCGCCGCAAGGCGGATGCCATCACGGCGCAATTGGGCGGGACGTTGCCGGGCTGGCGTGGCGAGGGCTAGCCCAAGCCGCCCGCCATCTCGCCCATCTTCAACTGCGTCAGCATCGCCAGTTCGTCATACAGGGTCCAGTCGTCCACGATCAGGCCGTCCCGGATGTGCAGGTGCGTGATCCCCAGCACGGACACGCGGTGCCCGGTCGGCGCGCCGAGCATGCCGTGGCCGAGGTGGTGCCCCTCCATCATCCAGCGCACCGCAATCTTTTCCCCTCCTTCCTCGCATGGGACGGAGCAGATGTGCTGGACCGTGTACGAGCAGTCGGGCAGCGCGCCCACCAGTGCGATGGTCTGGTGCAGCACGGCGGCGCGGCCATACAGCTCCTTCATCCGCGGGCCGTGCCACTGGACGGTCGGCGCATAGATCTCGGTGATGCGGCCGAACATGCGGCGGTTGTAGATCTCGTGCAGGTCGCGCAGGACCCGCGCCTCGGTGTCGGTGCGGGCGAGGGAGGTGTCCGCCTCGGCCTCGGGCGGCATCTGGCCGGTCATACGGCGGTTCTCGCCGATATCGACCGGGTCCTCGCCGCGGCCCAGCATCTCCCGCGCCCGGGCGGCGGCGATGGGGTGCGGGTCGAGGCCAAGCTGCCGCACCAGGCCCATGCTGTCGGTGACGATCCACTCGCGGTAGATGCGGTTCTCGAACACCATGCAGTCGGCGACGGTGCGTGTGTTGAACATCCGGCCCGTCGGCGGCCCGTACGGCCCGGCCTGCGTGTGCCGCCCGGCGCCGGTCACGTAATGGGAGGTGTAGAACCCGTCCCGGTCATTGCCGCCCCAGATCACCTGCGTCGCCAGGCCGCGCCGTTCCGGGAAGGCGGACAAGCGGGCGATGGTGTCGCGCACGATGCTCTCGCGGTCATATACGGTGCCGAGCGAATAATAGACGACCGGGTTGTGCGTGTAGTGGCTGTAGATCAGCCCCACGTCCCGCTCGTCCCAGATGCGGTGGGTGCAGCGGACGATGTAATCGACGATGTCGGTGTAGATCGGGTCGAACCCGCGCAGGCTCTGGCTGCGCGGCCGGGTCGTGGGCGCGAGGTCCACGTAGTCGTGGCGCTCGACTTGCAGCACCTGCTCCGGCCCGCCGGGGAAATGCGGGTCCTGGCCTGGCATGGCGGGCACGGCGGCATCATCAGGCATCCGTCTCTCCATCTTGGACCGTGCCATTATCGCGGGCCTGGCAGGGGTTCGTAGGGCGGAAAAGCGTCAGCGCCTTCCGCCATGGGCCAGCGTGGCACTTGTGGCTGGCGGAAGGCGCTGCGCTTTTCCGCCCTACAACTACTCATGCCCGGCTACTGGCAGTTCGTTCGGTAGATGTACTTCTGCACCTCCGGCGTGTCGATGTTCTGCGGGGTCGCCACCACGAACGGCGTGTTGACCTGCCGGTCGATCGGCTTGCCCTGCAAGGCCGCGACCATCATCTCGACGCCGAGCTGGCCCACGCGATAGGGGTACTGCACGATGTCGGCCGAGACGATGCCCTTGCGGATCGCCTCCACGATGGGATCGGAGGTGTCGAAGCCGACGATCTTGATCTTGCCCTCCCGCTGCGCCTCCCGCACGCCGGTCGCCGCACCCTCGGTGTTGTTGGTCGTGATGGTGAACACGCCCGCCAGGTCGGGGTGCGCTGCGACGGTGGAGGTGATGATCGACGCCGCCTTGGCCGTCTGGTTGTTGCTGTATTGCGGGCCGAGAAAGGTGATGCCCGGGTGCTTGGCGATCTCCTCCTGGAAGCCGAACAGCCGTTGCTGCGCGACGTTGGCGGCGGGCGAGTTCATCAGCGCCATCACCTCCCCCTTGCCGCCGATCAGCTCCGCCAGGATGCGCCCGGCCTCCGCGCCGCCCTTGAAGTTGTCGGACTGGATGTTGGCCAGCGCGACGCTCATGTCCTTGATGTCGCCATCGATGGAGATGATCTTGATCCCGCGCTCCTTGGCCTCGATCAGGGTGGCGGTCAGGGCCACCGGGTCATCGGCGGTCATCATGATGCCGTCCGGCTGCCCGGCGATCACGGCGTTCAGCACGCGCAACTGCAACGCCGGGGTGTACTGCGCCGGCCCCTGCGCATCGAACGTGACGCCCAGGCGCTTCGCCGCCTCCGTCCCGCCGCAACTGACGGACATGTAGAACGGGTTGCCGGTCACGCCCTGGATGTAGGTGATCTTGTAGGGCCGGGCCGGCGCCGCCGGCGCCTGGGCGTGGGCCGCAGGGACCAGGCCCGCCATCGAGAGGACGAGGGCGGTGGCATGTGCAAGGCGCTTCATAAAGTTCTCCGGTTGGGGATGGATGGGAGGGGCGCTACAGGCGCTCGCCCTTGCCGCGCTTGATCTGGTCGGCATAGACGGCGGCGATCACCACGAAGCCGATCACCACCATCTGCCAGAACGGCTGGATGCCCATGATGATGAAGCCGTTGGCCAGCACGGCGGGGATGAACACCCCCACCACCGTGCCAACCACGGACCCGCGCCCGCCTGTCAGGCTGGTGCCGCCCAGCACGACGGCCGTGATCGCCTCCAGCGGGTCGTTCGCATGGCCCTCCAGCGTCGTGGTCGAGAAGCGGCCCAGAGACAGCATCGCCGCGAACCCGGCCAGCAGGCCGCTGAGGGCATACAGCCGCAGCAGGTGCCCGGACACGTTGATGCCAGCCCGGCGCGACGCCTCCGGGTTCGATCCCACCAGGTAGGTGTGCCGCCCGAACCGCGTCATGTGCAGCACGATGCCACCGACCAGCGCCATGATGGCCGTGATGACAACCAGCCACGGCACGCCGCCGATGGAGCCATGACCCAGCGAGATCAGCGCGTTGGGCACCGTGCGTATGTCGCTGCCGTCCGACAGCAGGTAGGCGCCGCCCAGCGCCGCCCCCATGGAACCGAGGGTGGAGATCAGCGCCGACACCCGCAGCCGGGTGATGCACCAGCCGTTGAACAACCCCCACGCCGTGCCGCACAGCAAGGCCACGACGAAGCCCATCGCCACCGTCCACAGGCTCTCGGTGTTGCCGTAGCGCAGCATCACCTGCGCCGCAGCCACGCCCGAGAACACCAGCACCGACCCGATGGACAAGTCGAACCCGCCGGCGATCATGATGTAGGTCGTGCCCACCGCCAGGATCAGCAGCACGGAAGCGTCCAGGAAGATGTTGCGTACGTTGAAGCTGCTGGCGAACGTCGTGGGGTGCAGGAACGAGAAGAACGCCACCAGCGCCACAAGCACGAGGCCCATGTAGAACGGCGAGGACGAGGCCGCGGTCTTCAGCGTGCGCCCCAGCCCTGGCGGCGCTTGCAGCCCGTCCGGCGGCGCGGCCGCAACCCCGCTCATGCCACAGCCTCCGGCTCGGCAAGGCCCGCGGCGGCGTCCAGCGCACCCGTCATGGCGCCCACCAAGTCCTGCACCGAGAGGTTCTTGTTTGGCATCGTGGCGATGCGCCGGCCCAGCCGCAGCACCTCCACCGTGTCCGCCACCTGGATCACGTCGCGCATGTTGTGGCTGATGAGCACGACCGCGATGCCGGTGTCCCGGATGCGCTTCACGAGGTCCAGCGTGCGGGCGGTCTGCACGACGCCCAGCGCCGCCGTCGGCTCATCCATGAACACCACGCGCTTGGCCCACATCGCCGCCCGGCAGATCGCGACGCTCTGCCGCTGCCCGCCCGACAGGCTGGCGATGGGCGCGTCCATGTCCTTCAGCGCCACCTTCAGCTTCTGGAACGCCACGGCGCTGTCCCGCCGCATGCTGGCGTTGTCCAGGAACCCAAGCCGCCCCAGCCAACCCGGCCGCACGGCCTCCCGCCCCATGAACATGTTGGCCGACGGGCTGAGGTCCGGGCAGACCGACAGGTCCTGGTAGGCCGTCTCGATCCCCAGCGCATGCGCGTCCGCCGGCGACCCGAAGGACACCGGGGCGCCATCGACCTCGATGGTGCCCTCGGTCGGCGCATAGACGCCGGACAGTATTTTTACGAGCGTGCTTTTGCCGGCGCCATTGTCGCCGATCAGCGCCGTGATCTCCCCGGCGTGGGCATCGAACTCCACGCCGCGCAACGCCTCGACATGGCCGAACCGCTTGGTGATGCCACGGGCGCGCAGAATGGGGGCGCGCATGATGGGAGTATCGGCCCGGGGGGACGCGGTTACGGCGTGCGCTGCATCCATGCCCATTCTCCTTTGCATCACTGTTGCAAAGGGGGAACCGCTCCGCAAGGCCGTTGCGCCCGCGTCCCTGGCCCGGCGCGCCAACACGGGCAACACCGGACCGGACGCTGCCTGGAGCCGTTAGGACCCCTGGCGTATCTCGACGGTGACGTGCGACAGCGCCGGGAAGCGGGCGAGCAGCTGGCGGTAGTGGTCCGGCCCCCGCGCAGCCTGTGCCGTCACGACTGCGACGATGGCGCCCAGGTGCCCCGGCCCTAACCGCCACAGGTGCAGGTCGGCCAAGGTGTCGCCCTCGGCCTCGATAGCCCGGCGGACGCCATCCGCGACGCGCCGGTCCGGCACCATGTCCAGCAGGATGGCACCGGTGTCGCGCACCAAGCCATAGGACCAGCTTGCGATGACGCAGGCCCCCACGATCCCGGCCAGCGGGTCCATCCACAGCCAGCCGAAAGCGCGCGCCAGCACCAGGCCGATGATGACCAGCACGGACACAGCGGCGTCCGCGACGACATGGATCACGGCGGCCCGCATGTTGTTGTCCCGGTGCGCCGCGCCATGCGCGTCGTGGCCGTGGTCATGCTCCTCGAATGCGACAGGATACGCGCCGCCGCCGACGTGCACATGGGCGGTGAACTCGTGCGGCTCGGGGATCGGCTCGGCGCTCTCCAGCCAGCCGCCGCGGTCTTGCATGGCGAAGACCTGGCGCGTGCCGTCCGGCCGCAGCGTCTCGACCGTGGCGGCGGCAATGCTGCGGCCAGCTTGCGGGCGCAGGCGGAACACGGGCGGCACCCCGTCCTCGAACACGCTCAAGGCCAGCACGCCATCCGGCGTTGCGATGCCGTGTTCCTCATCATGGCCGCCACCGCCGTGGCCGTGCCCATGCCCATGCCCACCATGATCGTGGCTGCCGCCCAGCAGCCAGACGCTGGCCACGTTCACCGCCAGGCCCAGGACCGCAATCGGGATCGCCTCGGCGAACCGGATGGGCACGGGCGCGAACAGGCGGCTGACCGCCTCGTAGCCGATCAGCAGCGCGATCATCGCCAGCACGATGGCGCTGGTGAACCCAGCGAGGTCGCCGAGCTTGCCGGTGCCGAAGCTGAACCGGGGGTCGTGCGCATACTTGCGGGCATAGGTGTAGGCCAGGGCCGCCAGCAGCAGCGCGCCCGCATGGGTGCTCATGTGCAGCCCGTCCGCAACCAAGGCGATGGAGCCGAAGGCGAGGCCGCCGGCGATCTCCAGCACCATCATCGCCCCGCATAGCGCAATGACCCACCAGGTCCGGCGCTCGGCCCGCTCATGCCCATCGCCAAGGAAAGCATGGCTGTGGCCGTGTTGGATGTCGAGGGACGCAGCAGATGCCGCAGTGCCGTCCATGTGGGCCTCCTATTTCAAGTAGGTGCGGACGACATCGAGCAGTTGCTCGGCCGCCTCGGCGTTCAGCGCGCCAGGGTGCGTCTCAGGGTTCACCAGGTGCGTGCGGACATGGTCCTCGACCACCTCGGCCATCAGCCCGGCCAGGGCGCCGCGCGCACCGGCGATCAGGTGCAGGACCTGTTCGCAACCGGACTCTCCATCCAGGGCACGCTCGATGGCCTCAACCTGGCCTTTCAAGCGGCGCACGCGGGCCAGCAGCTTCTGTTTCTCGCGCACCGTGTGGGTCATGCTGCAGGCATAACATAGGGTAGGGGGCTATGTCTCCTGTCGAACACAGGCGATGCCCATGGCCGTCAGCGCAGGCCCAGCCGGGTCAGCTTCGTGCCCGGGCCGATGGAGGCTCTGTCAGCGCCAGGAAGGGGACCAGCATGGATGATCACGGCCGGGGCAGGTCCGCCTGATACCATTGTGGACAGGCAGGATGATGTGGCTGCTGGGTCGAGCGCCCCGGCGGCAACGCGGCGGACGGTAGGCCCGCTCCACCGGCCGCCTTCCAGCGGCCGGCGGAGCGGTTTGCGGATCAGTAACCCGTGCGCGGGGCCGGGCCGACCCGCGTGGTGCCGACGTTGCCGACCGGGCCGGTCAGCGGGGCGGCGACGGACGAGCCGCGCGGCAGGCTGTTTACCGGCTCAGGCTCCTGCGACGCGGCACCGGCCGAAGTGCGCGAGCTGGACACGGGCGCCATGCGGGATTCGGCGGCGCAACCGGCGACGGCAAGGATGGGCAGCAGCATGAGGGTGGCGACGCGCATGGTGTTTTTCCAATCAGATGTGAATGTAGCCAAATTGTTTGCCATCCCCGGCCCGGCAACGGGCCGGATGGGCAATCAGCCGATGGGCGGGTTGGTGCAAGCAGCCAGTTTTTTTGAGATTGTTCTACATCACCTATTGGGTAGAAGGGGCGGACAGAGACACCGCCGTCCTCGTCCGCAGCCACCTTTCACCTGTGTCAACGGCGGATTGTTCCGAAGGTTCCCGTCATTGTGAGATGCGCTTGCGCCGCGGCGTGAGATGCGCCGATGCTGAGACAGTCCCAGGCCGCAACAGCCCTGTTGACTGTGTGCGCCAGCTTGGGATCATGCACCGAAGGATCAGCCGACACGGCCCCGCTGCCACGGCGCGTGCGGCCCGTCCCGCCATGCCCGCCAGCCCAGGGGAAGGCCGGCAAGCTGGTTCAGGGTGCTGTCGCTGAGGACCATGCTCTGCAGCGACACCAGCAGCACATCCTCGTCGCGCGGCGCGGCGGGGCTGCTGTCGTGGAACTGCCAGCCGCCATCGTCCGCATCGTGCGAGACATGCGCGATCCAGGCGCCGCCATGGACGATGCTGCGCGTCGTGAGCACCGCGGTGTTGACGGGATCACGGAACAGCCATTCACATGGTTGGGTGCAAGCCGCCGCATCTAGCCCTGCACGCCCCACCGCCGCACCGTCCGCCGCTCCACGGTGCGGAACACCAGGTTCTCGACGGCCAGCCCGATCAGGATCACCGTAAGCAGCCCGGCGAACACCGCGGGGATGTCCAGCACGTTCCGGTTCTCGAAGATGAACCACCCCAGCCCGCCCTTGCCGGAGCTTACGCCAAACACCAGCTCCGCCGCGATCAGCGTGCGCCAGGCGAAGGCCCAGCCCACCTTCAGGCCCGTGAGGATGGACGGGAACGCCGCCGGGATCAGGATCAGCGCGACGTAGCGCAAGCCCCGCAGCTCGTAGTTGCGCCCCACCATCCGCAGCGTCTGCGACACGCCCAGGAACCCGGCATGGGTATTGAGCGCCACCGCCCACAGGACCGAGTGGATCAGCACGAACACGACGCTGCCCGTCCCCAGCCCGAACCAGATCAGCGCCAGCGGCAGCAGCGCGATGGCTGGCAGCGGGTTGAACATCGCCCTACTGGTTGCCCGGCTGCCG
>Ga0123339_10002388_pt1 | contig 12696 bp, 13 predicted proteins | sample lystaG_FD_89956 | JGI IMG/M metagenome (GOLD analysis project Ga0123339, IMG submission 89956) | Glacier valley bacterial and archeal communities from Borup Fiord, Nunavut, Canada, to study Microbial Dark Matter (Phase II) -... | ecosystem: Environmental > Aquatic > Freshwater > Ice > Glacier ... | reverse complement strand
TGGTCAGCGTGTGAATCCTGAGGGAGTGGGGAAATGATGCGCTATTGTGCCACACCATGCGCTAGAGCGCAACGAACGAAAACGGACTCGCGCTCGAGGCCCTGTCTGTGTATGTACATAGTTTCTACATAAGGTCGAGAAGCAAAAGACGCAGCCTCGCCCCAAAAGCACCTTTACCCTGTGCTAAATCCCCTAAAATGTTCGAGTGAAAGGGCGTTTTGAAAAAGCGAGCGGGATTGTGGTGCGGCGGCATGTGCTCCCCGATACCGACCTCATCCTGACCCTGTTTTGCCCCACCGGGAAAATTCGACTCATTGCGCGGGCGGGGGCCAACACCCGCAGCAAGACGGTGGCCAAGCTCAACTTGTTTCAGAACCTGAGCGTGCAGTACATCAGCAGGCCCGGTGACGATTTGGGCCTGCTGACCCAAACCGCGCTCGAGGGTGCCCTGCCGCGCCTGAGCGAACCGCAGCTCTACCCCTACGCTAACTTGCTGTGTGAGCTGGCCGACGCCATTTTTCTCGAGGGCCAAGAAACGCAAGCAGCCTTCGTGCTGCTGGCCGCCTCCCTACGGGGGCTGTGCAGCCAGCCCGACCCGGAGTGGGTGGCGCTGCTCATAAGCTTCAAACTGCTGGCCGCGTCCGGCCTCGCGCCCAAGCTGACCTTTGATGAGTCGCTGGGTCTGCCGCGCTTTTTCGACCCCAACACCGGTTCTCTCGAGCAGAGCCGGGGCGTGGCCCTGCCTGGAGACGTGGGTCTGTTTCTGACCGAGGTCCTCGAGCGCACCGTGCGCGAGCTGATGGAGTTCGAGCTATTTGGTGAAGAGCGTGCCCTGGTGTGGCGTTTGCTCGAGCGCTACTGCACGCTGCACGTCAAGGAACTGAAATCGTGGTTCAGCCTGGAGGGTGCGCTCGAGGAGAAAAGCTCCGATTTGCTCGCGCCAGTGAAGCGCTAAAAGAGGAAACCCTCGAGACCGTCTCTCATGATTTAACCTGACAAAGAATCAATCCTGCGCTCATCGAGAAGAGTTAGGTTGAGGGGTCCGAGGAGCAAACTCGGATTCTTTCGACGGTCCACCCGCTCTAGCGTTGTGCGCTCTGTTGAGCACTCGATACAGGTGTTTTAACCTCATCCCCGCTGTAAACCCACTCAAAAGAAAACCCTGGAGACTCCATGCGCTGGATGGTCTACCTTTATTCGCAACGCAACATCAACGGCACTTTACTGATGCTGGGTGCGGCCACCTTTGCGCTGACCACCCACAACCTGACTCATTACCTCTGGCTCCTGCCGCTGTTCTACCTCGCTGGCGTGCTGCTGACCCCCGAACCCTTCTCGAGCCTGTGGGTCCACCCCTCACGTTCCGTGCCTCGAACCCCCAACGCCCTTCCTCCGTCTCTCGAGCGCCTGCAAAGGCTGCCACGCCTGCCTCGCGCGGCAAGGGTGCGTCTGGAAAGCCTGCACACCCTGCTCTATCAGCTCGAGGGGAGCCGAACTGTGCTCGACCAGGCGGGGGTCAGTCAAAGCATCAAACGGGCCATGTACAGCTTTTTGCCGCAGACGCTTGAGAATTACACCCAACTGCCCGCGCTCTACGCCCGGCTTCACCCCTTGCAAAACGGCAGAACCGCCCGCTTCGAGCTGCTCTATCACCTCGATTTGCTCGAGGAAACCCTGCTGGGCATGTTTAAGCTGGCCCAAGACGGCGAGGTTGGGGCATTGCGGCTCGAGGGCAAAGTGCTCGAGGAAATCTGCGCCTATCCCCTGCGGTTTCTGAGGTAGAGGTTTGGGCAAGCGTGATGTGCAAGCCCCTGTAGTCGGGTCAAATGAATTAGGCTCGAGCCATGACCCATACCCATCAGCCCAGCTTGCTGGCCCTTTTCGCCCACCCCGACGACGAAGCTTTCTCGAGCGGCGGAACCCTGGCCCATTACGCACGGCTTGGGGTGAGGGTCCACCTGATTTGCAGCACGCGTGGCGAGGTGGGCAAAATTACTGACCCCGCGCTGGGCGAAGCGACGGACGTGGGCGCGTTCCGTGAACAGGAGCTGCGACGAGCCTGCAAAGCGCTGGGCATCGAAGCTCCCACCTTCCTCGACTACCACGACTCGGGCCGCCTCGAGCGGCTGAAAAAAGATGACCCGCTGGCCAGCATCAACGCCGAGCCGCTCGAGATGGAAGCCAAAATTCTCGAGGTCATAAAGGAAGTAAGGCCCCAGGTGATGCTGACCTTCGACCCACACGGCGGCTACGGCCACCCGGACCACCTGGTGATTCACCGCGCCGCGCTGGGAGCCTTTTTTCAGGCAGGCAGGCTCGAGCACGTTCCACAGCGACTTTTTTACACCGCCCGCACGGTGGACGACATGGAGAAAATGGCCGCTCGAGCGGGAGAAAACCCAGCCAACGGCAACCGGGGACCGTTCAACGGCCTGGACCCCCAGGTGTACGGCGTCTCGAGCGACACCCTGGCGGTCAAATTGGACGTGAGTCACACGCTCGAGCAGAAAAAAGCCGCCGTGTTCGCGCACCGCTCCCAGATTGGGCCGACCTCGGCCTTTGCCAACATGCAGCCCGAGCGCATGAACGATTTTTTCGGCTCGGAGACCTTTGCGCTGGGCGGCTCGAGGGGACCGATTCTGCGCTATCCTTTGCAGGGGTTCTTCGACGGCTTGGGGTTTGACGGCCTGACTTGAGCTGGCTCGAGTGAGGTTTGAGGCCGAGCAGGTCTCGAGCGTGCTGGAAAGCCCTCACCCTCTCAACCTCGCCTCCGGCCTGCTACAATTCGGCCCATGACCCAAACGGCCCTACCCGAAGGCTGGCAGCGTGCGCCCAGCGGCACCAAACATGTGGTGAGCGTCAGCATCGGCTCGAGCGGACGCGACGCCCGCGAGGAACTTTCTGTTTTGGGTCAGCATTTCGTGCTCGAGCGCATCGGGACCGACGGCGACATCGCCAAAGCCGCACAGCTCATTGCCGAACTCGATGGCCGGGTAGACGCCTTCGGGGTGGGTGGTGCGGACATCGCGGTGGTGGCGGCAGGCCGCAAGTATCCGTTCCGGGAAATCCAGCAGATGGTGCGTGGGGCCAAAAAAACGCCCATCGTGGATGGCGGTGGTTTGAAGCATACGCTCGAGCGCGACGCCATCTTTCAGCTCGAGGGCGAAATCAAGTGGAAAGGCACCAAAGCGCTGCTGGTGGCCGGGGTGGACCGCTTCGGCATGGCCGAGGCGCTGTGGGGCGTGGGCGCGGAGGTGGTTTACGGCGACCTGATGTTCGGGGTGGGCCTGCCGCTGCCGATTCACAGCCTGAGCAGCCTGCGAAACCTCGCTCGAGCGCTGCTGCCGGTCATCACCCGCCTGCCCTTCAAGTGGTTTTACCCCACCGGAAAAAAGCAGGAGGAGTCGGTGCTCAAAAATGCGGGCACCAAATACTTCGAGTGGGCCGATGTGATTGCCGGAGACACCCATTACGTCAAGCGTTACGCACCTGCAAGGCTCGAGGGCAAGACCATCCTCACCCAAACCATCACCCCGCAGGATTTGGACTGGATGCGCTCGAGGGGTGTGAAAAAACTCATCACCACCACGCCGCAAATCGGCAACCGCATCTTCGCCACCAACGTGCTCGAGGCGTTTTTCGTGGCCCTGGCCGGAAAGGAGAGGGCGCTCACGCCGGAGGAGTACCGCGAGTTCATCGCCCAAATGGGGTACAAGCCCAACGTGGTCAAGCTGTAGGGCAGAGGTTTCAGGCATTCCCCTGATGTGGGGCTGGTGTTTGAGATGGAAAGTGCCTAATCTCGAGCGGTGAAAACCTTATTCTTCCTGATGTGCGCCGCACTGCTGTGCTCCGTGGCCCTCGCCAAGCGGGTGGAAGTGGTCTCGGACGACTTCAGCGGGGGTCAGAAGTACCGCATCGCGCTCGAGGCCCCGCAGGACACCCGGCCCAGCCTGGGCATTCCGTATCAGGTGGAGTACGGCAACGTCAATCTCGCCTTTGACACCTCCAGCAAAGCAATGCCGCTGGCCTGGATGGATAAAAAGCTGATTCGCACCGTCAAACAGCCCGGATTTCAGGCCCTGATTTATCAAGACAAGGCTGGACTGTTGTATTTCAACGCCACCGTCGCCTCGAGCACCCTCAAAGGGGTTTACATTCGCTGCGGTCACGCTTCGGGCGTATTTCAAAAGCTGACCAACATGGCCGAACTCGAGGGAGCGCTCGAGGTGTGCCGCAGCGCTAAAATCCTGGGCAAAGCCTGAACCTTCATACCGGGATTTCAGAACTCAGCGAACAGAATTCAGCTCGAGCCACCAGGTACACCACATCGGCTCGAGCGCAAACCCCAGCTTTTGTACGATTCGCAGCATGGCCAAATCGAGCACGTTGCCGCCAGTTCCGGCTTCACTCCAGTTCTGAATTTTGGCCCACTCGAGCGCTTTGGCCGCTAAAAGTAGGCCCAGCCCCTGACCGCGCTGAGCCGGGTGTACCGCCATGTACTCGAGCTGAACCTCGTTTGAAACGCCCAGAAGTGCGTAGCCGACGACCTTTCCTCGAGAAGTCGCGTAAAGCGCCCGGTCCGTCGTGTTGCTAGGCCGGAACGCCTCGAAATCTGCAAACTGCGGCGTGGTGGTAGGGTTGTATGGACCACCACGCGTCTCGAGATAAAGCGTGTAAAGGTCCTTCCAGGCGCTCTCTGAACCTCCGGCTTCGAGTGAATGCACTTCAAAACCCTCGAGAAAGAGTTTCTCCTCGAGCGGCTGGAATTTGGCAAAGTCAAAACCCGCTAACTCGAGGTGAGCGCCCCAGCTTTGATAGCGGTTGGTCAGTCCGGCGTGAGCCAGAAAAGCCATGTCCGGCATGTCCTCGCGCACTACACTTTCAATCGCTCGAGGGGAGAAAGGAGCCACTCGAGCCAGGAAATCGAGGTACAGGGCGCTGTAGTGCGCCGGGTCTCCGTAAAGTTGGAAGCGGAAAACGCGCTCGAGTTCGGCGGGTGGATAGAATAGCACTCCTGCCCGAATCTCACCCTCGCGTTCAAGCACCCTCTGACCAAACTGGGGGGCGTATTTTTCACGCGCTCGAGCGTTAGCTTGTTCATTCTGCTCGGGGGTCTCGTCAAAGTGGTGCAGGTAGTGGGCGTTTTGCAGCGCGGTTACTTGAGAATAATCCTGGTGCTCGAGGTCTCGAATCATGGCTTCAGCGTAGGGGCGCTCGAGCGTAAGGGCAAAAGTGGTGGCTAAGCCGTTTAGCTTAGCGCGGTTCAGAGCAATTGGCGGTAGCCCCCAATACCGCGTCACAACTCGAAATTACCCCGCTAAATAAGCCATTCCTCTCGAGGTCAAACGGTACAGGTGCAGCTTGAGTTCATGCGGGTTCTGGTCGGCCACCCGGCACATGCTTTTGAGGTTGCAGTGGCCGCAGCCTACGCTCGAGGGCGGAATCGCCTGCACGATGTACCCGCCGCGCTCGAGGGTTTCGAGCATTCCCGATAGAGCTGCCTCGCTCGAGCCTAGCTCACTCGAGAGTTCGGTGGGCGTTTTAGGTTGGATGGAAAGTGCTTTGAGGACGGTCTGGATTCGGTTCATGGGTTTGGGAACGCCGGAGGGTGCGGTGCTCGAACCAGTGATTTTAGCGTGTGGAGCCAGCATGGGGAGTCCTCGAGTTGGCTACAAGATGTGCCGAAAAATCTGGTAAGTCAGCACCGCCAGCAGCCAGGCGGTCAGCAACTGGTAGGCCACGGTGAGCCAGGCGATTTTGCGGCCCTGCTCGTGAGCGATTGCGCCCACCGTGGCGATGCAGGGGGTGTACAGCAGCACAAACACCAAGTAGGCCAGTCCAGAGGCCGGGGTGAAGGCTCCCACCAGCGCAACGGTGAGTGGATTTCCCGACGCGCTCGAGGTATTGGCGGTGAGGCTGGGGGGTGCCAACACGCCCAGAACCGAGCCTGCGGCGGTTTTCAGGGTCTCGAGCACGCCGGTTCCCAGGTTACTTAGGCCCTCGAGCAGGCTGATAGGCGCGGGGCGGACGGCTTGCGTGCCCAGGTAAATCTGGCCCAGGGTGCTGATGGCGACCTCTTTGGCCACGAAGGCCGGAATGAGTGCGCCGGTGGCTTGCCAGGTGTCAAAGCCTGCGGGCGCAAATATCGGCGCAAGCGTGCTGCTGATGGCCCCGAACACCGAGTCCTTGGGAGGCACGGTGGCAAAGCCCTCGCCCAGGTGGGTCGGAATGGATAAGGTGAGCCACACCACCGCCACGGTGCCCGCGATGGTCGTTCCGGCGCGCCGAATGAACGAGCGGGTGCGGTTCGCGCCGTGCTTCCACATCACTCGAGCACTGGGCAGGCGGTACGGCGGCAGCTCGAGCACGCCGGGAACGTCTTGCACGCTTTTGAGGCGTTTGCTGAGCAGCGCCGCGAAGCCCAGCGCCACGCTCGTGCCGAGCACATACATGGCCCACACCACCGTGCTGCCCGCGCTGCCGAACAGGGCCGCGCTGAAAACCACGTACACCGGAAGCCGCGCCGAGCACGACATGAACGGCAAAATCATGGTGGTAATTAAGCGCGCTTTTGGGTTCTCGAGCGTGCGGGTGGCGTACACCGCCGGAACGTTGCAGCCAAAACCCAGAATCATCGGAATGAAGGCTTTGCCATCTAAACCCACCGAACGCATGGTGCGGTCCATGAGGAACGCGGCGCGGGCCATGTAGCCGCTGTCCTCGAGAAAGCTCATGGCCAGATACAAAATCAGCAGGGTGGGTACAAAGGAAAGTACCGTGCCCACGCCGGGAATGAGTGCGCCGTTGACCAGCGCGCCAAACACGCTGGGCAAGCCCTCAAGCAGGGACGCGGCCCAGCCGGAGAGCGTGTGTTGTAGCGGTCCTCCGATGAATTTTACAAACGGCGCGCCCAGCGAAAAGGTCAAACGGAACACCAGCAGCATCGAGAGCAGAAACAGCGGGATGCCCAGGATAGGGTGCAGCGCCCATTTATCCACCCGCTCGGTGAGGGTGCGGCGGTGCTCAAAGCTGGGAATGGTACTTTTAGCGACGCGGTTGGCCTGGGTGTAGCGCACCTCGGCCAGCTCGAGCAGCGGCTCTATCCCCCCATCTGAGAGCGCGTCGGTGAGCGCGTCGGATTGAGTGACCAGGGTTCCGTGTCCGGTGATGCTGAGTTTCGAGCGCAAACTGGGGTCGCCCTCGAGCAAGTTGAGCGCCAGGTAGCGGTGGGTGTGCGGCAGCAGCTTCTCGAAAGGTTGCGCGGCGGCCTCGAGCTGACGGGCAGCGGCCTCGAGCGCGGCGGGGTAGCTGGGTCGCAGGGTGGAAGGCGCGGGCGGTTCGGCCATGAAGCGCAGCAAATCCTTGACCCCTTTGCCCTGCGAGGCCACCATCGCTACCACCGGCACGCCCAGTGCGCGCTCGAGCGCCGCCCGGTCCACGGTCATGCCCTTGTCCTGGGCCTCGTCCATCAGGTTCAGCGCCACCACCATCGGCAGCCCGAACTCGAGAGCTTGCAGGGTCAGGTACAAATTGCGCTCGAGGTTTCCCGCGTCGAGCACGTTCACAATCATGTCGGGTTTCTCCTCGAGCAGCGCGGTGCGGGTGATGAGTTCCTCGGGCGTGTTGGGAGACAGGCTGTACGCGCCGGGTAAATCGGTGAGGTGAATGGGCTTCCCTTGATAAAACAGGTGCGCCTCGCGCTTTTCCACCGTGACGCCGCTCCAGTTGCCCACGGTCATCTGAGTGCCCGCCAGCGCGTTGATGAGCGTAGTTTTGCCCACGTTGGGATTGCCGAGGACCAGCACCACCCGCTCACGGGTCGGGCTGCTCGAGGAAGTCTTGGAGTGGGTATGTAGCATGGGTGTTGGGAAGTGGGGAATAGGTCGTGGGTCGTGGATTACAGAGGTTTGAGTTTTGAACGGCTCGAGGATGTAAGTCAGAGGGTTACACGGGGGCTTGAGTTCCAGACACTCAAATAACTATTCCCCACTCCCTACTTCCCACTCCCCATCTCAACATAAATCAGCTCGAGGTCTTTGCGGCGCAGCGCGAAATGCGTGCCGCCTGCAATCACCTCGAGCGGGTCGCCCATCGGCGCGGCGCGGACCAGCGTCACCTTCGCGCCGGGGACAAAGCCTAGCTCCAGCAGACGTTTACGCAGCGGGTGCTTGCGGTCAATGCCCTCTAGCGTGGCGCTGTGACCCAGTGGCAGGGTGGAAAGCGAGGAGCCGGTGAAGAGCATAGATTAATCCTGAGCTAATTAGTCGGAATTGTCAAGAACGAGGGTCCCATTGCCTCTCTTACCAGGAATGACTCTCAAAAGTTGTCTAGGTGTGAGAAGCACTGCTCGAGCGCCCAGAAAACTCAAGGCTTGAGGAGCGTTTCACTCCAGGGCTGCGCCTCCCACTCCTGGCGCAGCAACCCGAAGCGCAGCGCGTCGTAACGCACGCCCCCGACCTCTCTGGCCCGCCGAAAGCGCGCCTCCTCGAGAAAGCCCAGGCTCAGACCCAGCCGCGCCATGCGCTCGTTGCCGCTCCAGGTCGAGTAAGCCACCCGCAGCCCGTCCCCGCTCGAAAATAAATAATTGGTCCAGCACTCGAGCGCCGCTCGTCCGTAGCCGCGTGACCAGTATTCACTCTCGGCAATCACCAACCCGATGCTGAGCCAGTCCTGCGCCAAATCGCTCCAGTCCTCGGTCCAGTACGCGCTCACGAAGCCGATGTGGACGCCCTCTAAGGTCTCGATTTCCAGGTGCGTGCGTAGGTTGGCTTCGGCGCGAATTCGAGCGCTGCGAACCCACTTTTTGCGCTCGTCCTCGAGCAAGGGACTCATATGCTCCCACGGGGCGTCCCACTCCTTCCAGGCCGTCCCCGGCGCACGCCAGTGCACATAAGTGTCGAAATCCTGCGCTCGAGTGTCGCGCAAAACGATGTTGGGGTGCTCGAGCCGCATGTCCGAACTCACCTGTAAAGCCCCAAGCGGTTGGAGTTGCACTTTTTTATAAATGGAATCTCGAGCATGTTCACTACTCAAGTTTAGCGTGCTGGGGCGAGGATCGAGTGTACAATTAGGGTATGACGGCCCTCGAGCAGCGACGCTACACCGAAGATGAATATTTGGAACTCGAGCGGATGAGCGACACCAAGCACGAGTTTTACGGTGGTGAGATTTTTGCGATGACAGGGGGGACGCGCACACACGCTTTGATTTGCCACAACGTTGACGTGCGTTTGGGAATGCAAATCCTCGAGCGTCCCTGCCAGATTTACGGCAGCGATATGCGCCTGAAGGTCGAGGCCACCGGCCTACAAACCTATCCCGACCTCACTGGGCTTTGTGATGAACCCCGGTTCTCGAGCCAAACCGAAGATACCTTGCTCAATCCTTCGTTCATCGTTGAGGTACTATCTAAAAGTACCCAAGAGTATGACAGGCAGGAGAAATTCCGGCACTACAGCAAAATCGAATCCTTGCTCGAGTACGTCCTCATTTCGCAATACGGGGTTTACGCACAGCACTTCACCAAGCAACCGGACGGATATTGGCGGCTTAAGTCCTATGAAGCGCTCGAGGACACCTTCACCCTCGAGTCCATCGGCTGCACGCTCGAGCTGGGGCAGATTTATTGGAAAGTGACGCTCGAGGGTTGAAGTTACAAAGATTTGATGGAACCCACTTTAATTCTATTATTAATATAGCTCAATGCTCTTTTGTATTGTTCATAACAGTCTCTACATGCGAGTTGAGAAAAATAGTGATCGAATTGACCAACACTCTAATAAATCTATTATAAATTAGCACATCTTGTCTCGACTTGTTTGAAAAACTGGTGGTATGGGCAATCGAATGTCTCAAAACAACTATCTCATCTAGTTTATCAGCTATAAACGATTCAATCTCCGATTTTTGCCACACTATAAAAAACTCCTCTTTAATTGCATTAAATATATTTAATATGTTCAAGCCACCATAAACACTTCTCAAAGTTTGTGAATTCGGATTGCCATAAGTATTGGTGAAGGCTTGTGGATTCAAGTTATTGTTTATGATATTTTTACATGCCTGCATGATATCCGCTAGTCTATCTTTTTTCTCAGTAAGCTCAAATCTGGGGCCTTTTGTAGCCAACTCTAGTGTGCTGAAATAATGGTGCAATATTATTTTTTCGGGGAGTTTGTTAAAATCACAACTAGGGTCAGTATTGAAATTTTTTGAAAGCTCATTTATGAACTCTTCTACAGAGCGCCTCGCAAAGTCCTCAAATGTTGCAACCATCAGTAGAAGTATGGCGCACCTCAAACCAGTAACAGTTGACTGGCTTGACTGGTCTGGCGGGTCATTGTAACTTCCTTCTAAGCCAATGAGAGCGTCTACAATTTCCATTGAAGTATCAAAATGACTAATTGCCTGTTTCATATTTTTTGCTCTCTATAATATCTCTAATCATATGAGTAACACGCTCAATTCTAGAGATAAAATATGAAGGTATTGCAGCATCAATAGACTTTTGGAAATCTTCATCGTTAAACAGCTTTTGAAAGCCCAACAGAATATCATCTTTATTCACTCTCAAATCTTCTAAAGCAAACTCTTGACAAGCTATCATTTGAGTATCAAATAATGCCGATAATATAGGTTGTCTCCACTTTTTTGTTTTTGGATTCCATCTTTTAAAAGCCAACTCACCGAAAGCAGAATAAACTTTCGATATAGCATCAATAAAATCTACTTTGAATTTTTCAACAGTTTTTTCGTTCATGTGTCTATTGTGGTCCATAAAATTATCTAAATGTCGTCTAATACCTCCTTTAAAACCTCTCCAACTATCTTTAAAAGTAAAATATCGAAGTACAAGCTCGGCATCTTTCATTTCATTATATAAAGGTGATGAAGATTTCCTAACTACACCTAAAAGTTTGTGAAACAATTGGTTCTCTGAAAGTTCGAGGATCAAATCGTTTAAGCTTCCTGTAAAAGCGCTATTACGTATTTCTTGAGCGTTTAATTTAACACCCCCAGAATTGAGCCTCTGAAACACTTCGTATTTTATGTCTGCATCAGACTGTCTCAATATAATTACAGCCCTTAAAGTTGGCCTCATACTGATTACACTTTGTAATTCAATATCAATATCATTATAAGCTTTACCATTAATCTCTGAAAAAACCTCCAAATCACTTAATACAAGCCTATTTCTAAGAAATTCATATATTGCAGTTAGTCTTTGTTTGCCGTCTATAACACTATATTTACCATATGAGTCTTCATTTAAAAATATAGGCGGGACTGGCACATTCATGAAAAATGATTCGACGAGTCGAGATTTTCTACCATTATCCCACCTATGCCTTCTCTGATATTTGGGCTTTAAATCAATATTGCCCTTTTCAATAAGAGAGGCCAAAGTATCTAAATTGTAGTCTACAACACTTGTAATGATTTCTCTTTGCTTCTTCTCCCAAAATTTAATTGGTTGAACAAACTCTTCAATCTCCTGTTCAATTTCGTCGGTGAGAACTTTTTCAAAAATAGCAAATTTACTCATACTTAACTCCGATTTAAAGGTTTCCTCTGAAATTTCATTGATGTGAATTACGTGCGCTCGAGTCTAAACGTTCTCGAGCGCAGGTGCAAACGAAAATTTCTCTATTCTGTAGCTACCGTCTGGTCCACCGTCTGAGCCGCCGGAACCACCATGCGAAAGTGGCTCGAGGGGTCTACCAACAGCTCGGCGATGCGGCGGGCCGCGTCGGGTTGTTCGCTCGAGACCAGGGCGCGGTGGTAGTCACCCAACAGTTCGCGGATATCGGCCCCGCCCTGCGCGGTAAGCGGCAAAATGACCACGCTCGAGCCTTTGGCGAGTCTACGCTTGAGCGCTGCGTCGTCCAGGCCCAGCTTGGGGGCGTAGCGCAGGTACACCACGCCGCCGGACATGCCCGAGCATATCCAGGGGCCGGGGTCGCCCACCACCACGGCGCGGCCTCCGGTCATGTACTCAAAGGCGTACCCCTTGGCGTTCGCTCGAGTGGCTAGCATTCCCAGGCTGTCGTCCACTGGAACCCGCAGCTCTCCGCCCAGAATCACGTCCGCGCCGGACAAGCGCACGCAGAACCTCGAGTCGGCGCTGCCCTGAATCAGAAAGCGGCCCCCAATTGCGCCGTAAGCAAAGCTTTTGCCCACGCTGCCGTCCACCCGCACCCCCTGGTGGTTGCGTCCCTTGAGGATGGTAATGCGCCCACCAAAGCTGGACTTGCCCACGCCGTCCTGTGCGCCGCCGTCCACCAGAATCTCCACCGGGTCGGCGTTGAACGCGCCTAGCCCGTTGCCGGGAATACTGCCGTCGCCGAAGTGCAACTTGACCCGTCTGGCCCCGGTGTGCTTGCCACTGCGGCGGGTGAGGGTGCCCACCAGATGCGTGCCTAGCGCCCGTTCACTCGAGGCCACCGGACCATCGCGGTACACGATTTCGTCTTCCTCGAGCACCTCGCCCACCCACTCGCTGACCATTTTGGTCATGTAGTTTAGCGGCTTGTGAATGGTGCGCCGCCCGATGCGTCCCCAGCCAGCGGGTTCCTCGATGGGGGCCAGCATACTGGACAGGTCCAGGCCCTCTCCGGTGTACTCGAGCAGGTCCAGCCGTCCGCGCAGCTCACTGAGGCTCGAGAGTCCGCGCTCGGCCAGAATGCCGCGCAGCTC
>Ga0123339_10002387_pt1 | contig 12698 bp, 12 predicted proteins | sample lystaG_FD_89956 | JGI IMG/M metagenome (GOLD analysis project Ga0123339, IMG submission 89956) | Glacier valley bacterial and archeal communities from Borup Fiord, Nunavut, Canada, to study Microbial Dark Matter (Phase II) -... | ecosystem: Environmental > Aquatic > Freshwater > Ice > Glacier ... | reverse complement strand
GTAACTCAGCTCTGCCCGCTGCCCGATCGCGTGTTCGTAGAAGCTGTGGTAGTCGTGGGTCGAAGCAAAGATAATGCTGTCATGCTCCGGCGTGAAAGTCTGCACGATCACGGATCCGGGAACGACGCCGCGCCCGGCTCGGCCTGAAACTTGGGTCAGAAGCTGAAACGCCCGCTCGGGTGCCCGAAAGTCCGGGATATTCAGGGCCGTGTCTGCGCTCACGACACCTACCAGGGTAACATTTGGGAAGTCCAGGCCTTTGGTGACCATCTGGGTCCCAATCAAGATATCCGCTTCGCCGCGTTTAAACGCGCGCAGCGTCTCGGCATGCGCCCCTTTGCGCGACATGGTATCACGGTCCATCCGCAGCGTTCGAGCGGCGGGGAACTGCTGCCGTACGGCGTCCTCGACCTTCTCCGTACCTAACCCAAAGGGCCGTAGGCGAAGCCCCTGACACTTCGGGCAGACATCGGGAACGCGCTGCCGGTAATCACAGTGATGGCACTGCAAGTACCGCCCGGCGTGGTGATAGGTGAGAGAGACATCGCAGTTCGGGCAGTGGAACGTAAACCCGCAGTCACGGCAGAGCAGGAACGAGGCAAAGCCTCGGCGATTTAAGAAGAGAATGGCCTGCTCGCGCCGGTCCAGGCATGCCGTCAGAGCGGCACTCAGGTCGGCCCCAAACACGCTGCGCGGGGGCGGCTCCGGCTTGACGCCCTCCACCCATTCTTCCTTCGGAACTTTGGGCGTTTTCATCTCGTCGCGCAAATCCACCACCTGCACGGGCGGCAATGGACGGCTACTGATTCGCTCGGGCAGCTCGATGAGATCATACTCTCCGGTGGAGGCTTTGTAGTAGCTCTCCAGGGAAGGGGTTGCGCTGCCGAGAATCACCGTCGCCCCGGTCTGGCCGGCCCGGAACTGGGCGGCATCACGGGCATGGTAACGCGGCGAAGAGTCTTGCTTGTACGAGCCGTCGTGCTCTTCATCCAGAATGATCAAGCCGAGATGGGGCACCGGGGCAAACACGGCGGAGCGGGCACCGACTACGACCCGCGCGTCGCCGGTCTGGATCCGCCGCCACTCATCGTGCCGCTCACCCAGCGAAAGGGCGGAGTGCAGCACGGCCACTTCATCGGCCCCGAAACGGGCCTTAAATAAATCTAAAACTTGGGCAGTCAGCCCGATCTCCGGCAGGAGAATGAGCGCATGCCGATTTTGGGCCAGCACGCGGCAGACGGCATCCAGATAAACCTCCGTTTTGCCGGACCCAGTGACGCCGTGGAGCAGCAGCGTTCGCCCGTCGCGTGCCGCCAGGTGCCGCCCGATCTCGGCGGTCGCCCGTGCCTGATCGTGGGTCAGCGGGGGGGCATCTCCGGTGACAAAGCCAAAGAATTGGAATGGGTCGCGCCGCAAGGGCACTTCGGCGTACTGTGCCAGCCCTTTCTCCGCTAAAGCTTTGGCGGCGGCTCCGGCACTGGCTCCGACGGCAAGCCCGGAAGCGGGCCGCTTGGCTGCTTTGCCTTCCGCCTCCGCTTCGAGTAAGGCCCGAAGCAGCTGCGCCTGCCGCGCCGCGCCGGACCGCTCGAGCCGTGCGGCCTCTTCAGCGGCTACATCGGCATCCACTGCCAAACGCAGGAGGCGGACCATCTTTCGCCGTGCGGGGGGCAGCTTGACGGCCCGCTCTTCCGTGATAATCCCCTTCTTTTTCAGCTCCAGCAGTGCTGGGCCGGGTTTCGCCAGCCCCAATGCTTTCGCCAGCTTCCCCGGCTCGGCGACGCCTCCGAGAGCAGCCAGAGCGGCGGCCATGTCTTTTTGCGAAGCGGCCCGTGACCCGGCAAGCTGCGCCTCCCAGTCGGCGGCGAGCGTGAGCGTCGTCTTGATCTGCGACGACATGACCTCTGGCACGATCAAATGAATGGCGTCTTTCAAGTCGCACAGTGTTTGTGCCGCGATCCAGTGGGCAAGATCGCAAAGCGGCTGGTCAAACGACGGCGCGTTCTCGATCTTTGCCGCCACAGCCTTGAGCTTCCCCATTATCTCCGACGGGCAGTCGTCTTTCAACGCCACCACATAGCCTACCGCCGACTGCGACCCGAATGGGACCACAACCGCCGAACCCACGGCGAGAGTCAGGGCGTGGGGCACAGAGTAGGTGAGCGGCTGCGGCAGCCCGGGAACGTCAATTTGAACGATGATGTCGGCGTACATAGGGAGTCTATTATACACCGACAACGGCGACTCTCCGCATCGGCGTATCTTTGACTATTCAGGTATAATCAAATTCGGAGAGTGATTATGACAACCACAAGTGCAACCGAAGAGGGACCCGTGACTGTACTGAGTGCAGGCCAAGCTTTGGCGGTCGTGCTGTCTCTGTCTGAATTCGAAAAACTTACTTCGAGGAGTCATGGAGCGAAAGCAGGATTCGCAAAGCATCTCTTTCGCGGCGTGGATATGAACGAGATGCTGAATACGCCGATCGACTGCTGGGAAATTGGGGAAGCTTTAGTATGACTGCATTGTTGGAACGCGCGATTCAAGAGACCTATACACTTTCGGAAAGTGAGCAGAATTTTGTGGCCGCCCTATTGCTCGAAAATATCCGAGACACCCAGCAATGGGACGCTCAATTTGCTGCCTCCAAAGATATATTGGAGGATTTGTTCGACGAAGCAACGGAAGACTTCCAGGCGGGACGTACAGTTCCGATTAAAGTCTGACTATGCGCTCGCTTCTAACCCCCGCGTTTCGGAAATGTCTTCGCGCCCCACAGCCAGACGTACGTCGCGATGCCATAAAGGAATATCGATTTTGGAAAGACAAGCCATTCCACTCCAGCTTTCAATTCAAGGAAATTGAGATCACAAAAAACAAGAGTCTTTGGTCAGTTCGGACGGAATTAGGCTATCGCGCTCTTGGGACACGGCCCGAGCAGGATTTGATCGTATGGCATTGGATCGGATCGCACGCTGAATATGATAAGCTAATCGACACCCGACGTGCCCGGAAGCGGTGAACATGGGCTTGACAGCCTTCGCGCCGGAGGCTATAATAGAGCAGACAATTTTGTGAGGCCGCTGGGGGTGCCGTTACCATCGAGGGACGGCTGAGAGGCTTAATTGCCAACCCCGACAACCTGATCCGGGTCATACCGGCGGAGGGAAGCGGACGACTGGCTTTGACGCCGTTTTTCGGCAGACTGCCGCCGTTCCGTTTTTCGCGGGACGGCGGCTTTTTGTCTGTGAGGTTGTTCGACAATTTGGTTCGATAGTTTTGGAAAGAGGCATATCTGAATGGCTACTTTAGCGTCAAATGGCACGGAAACGCAGGAGCGGAGCGGGAAGCTGGATCAGGGACGGACGCCCGAACAGGCGACTTCGAGTGACTACCGGTTTCCGGCATCGCAGAAAGTCTATACGTCGGGAAATCTCTACCCGGACGTTCAGGTCCCCCACCGCGAGATCACACTGTCGCCGACACGGGACCAGATGACGGGTGTTCTGGAAGACAATGCCCCGCTGCGGGTTTACGATACCAGTGGGCCGTACACCGATCCGGCCGCTGCGATTGACATCCGGCAGGGGCTGGCCTCCCTGCGGGCACCTTGGATCGCGGGGCGTGCCCAGACCAGCTATGTTGAAGTCGAGCCGAGCTACCGGCCCGTGGCGGGCCATTCGGATCCGACGCTGCCCCTGCCTCCCAAGCGCAAAGCGCATCGCGGCACGGGCCTAGTCACCCAGATGCAGCAGGCGAAGGCCGGAATTATCACGCCGGAGATGGAGTACATCTCCATCCGCGAGAACCAGGGCCGCGACCGTTCGCAGTCGGTCGGCCAGCACCCCGGCCAGAGCTTCGGGGCATCCATCCCGGAAGTGATCACCCCCGAGTTTGTCCGGTCGGAGATTGCGCGGGGCCGGGCGATCATTCCTGTGAATATCAACCACCCGGAGTGCGAGCCGATGGTGATTGGGCGCAACTTTCTGGTCAAGATCAACGCAAACATCGGCAATTCCGCCGTGTCATCGTCTATCGAAGAGGAAGTCCATAAGATGACCTGGGCGACCCTGTGGGGCGCGGACACGGTCATGGACCTGTCGACGGGCAAGAACATCCATGAGACGCGCGAATGGATCCTGCGCAACTCCCCGGTGTCGATCGGCACGGTTCCGATCTACCAGGCACTGGAGAAAGTCGACGGCAAAGCGGAAGAGCTGACCTGGGAGATTTACCGCGACACGCTGATCGAGCAGGCGGAGCAGGGCGTCGACTACTTCACGGTACACGCGGGTGTCCTGCTGCGGTACGTTCCGATGACGGCCAAGCGCATGACGGGAATTGTTTCGCGCGGCGGCTCGATCATGGCGAAGTGGTGCCTGTCTCATCACGAAGAATCGTTTTTGTACACCCATTTCCATGAGATCTGCGAGATCATGCAGGCGTACGACGTTTCGTTCTCGCTCGGAGACGGTCTGCGTCCCGGCTCGATTTATGATGCCAATGATGAAGCGCAGTTCGCGGAGCTGAAGACCCAGGGCGAGCTGACCGAAATCGCCTGGGAGCACGGCGTTCAGGTGATGAACGAAGGCCCCGGTCATGTCCCCATGCACATGATTAAAGAAAATATGGAAAAGCAGCTCGAATGGTGTCACGAGGCTCCGTTCTATACGCTGGGGCCGCTGACCACGGATATCGCGCCGGGCTACGACCATATCACGTCGGCGATTGGGGCGGCGATGATCGGCTGGTACGGCTGCGCGATGCTCTGCTACGTCACTCCTAAAGAGCATCTGGGACTGCCTAACCAGAAAGATGTCAAAGATGGCGTGATTGCCTACAAGATCGCCGCTCATGCCGCAGATCTGGCGAAAGGCCATCCGGGAGCGCAGGCCTGGGACGACGCCCTGAGCAAAGCCCGCTTCGAGTTTCGCTGGGGTGATCAGTTCAACCTCTCACTCGACCCGCAAACGGCTCTGGCCTTCCATGATGAAACGCTGCCCCAAGAAGGCGCGAAAGTGGCCCATTTCTGCTCCATGTGCGGCCCTCATTTCTGCTCGATGAAGATCAGCCAGGATGTCAGGAACTATGCGGCCTCGCTGAACGTGGTCAAGAACGATGACGTGGCGGCAGGACTTGCAGAGAAGGCGAAAGAGTTCCGTGAACAGGGCGGAGAGATTTATAAGTAGCGAACAAGGAGTGAGCCATGGCCGTTTTAGAAGCTGAGCGGACCGTCCCGACAAATGCTGTCAGTAGACCAGATGTGCTGACGTACGAGCGTTATCTTCAGGAGTTCCTGACGGAACCCGTGTCGATGCAGCCCAGCGAAATCATCGATGGAGTGCGTAACTACATGACTAGCCCAAACTGGTGGCATCAGAAAATAGCCTTCGCCCTAGCAAAACTGCTGGATCAATACCAGTCGGTCGGAATACAAGGCCAAGTTCTTTTTTCGCCGCTCGACGTGATGATTGTTGCCTCACCGCTTCGCGTACGTCAGCCGGATGTGCTTTTCATCACAAATCAAAAGTTGGTGCGCTCAGGGGGCGCACCAACTTTGGGGCCGCTGATGGCGGAACCGGAGCTTGTCATCGAGATATTGTCTCCAAGCGAAACGCGGCGTATATTAAATTCTAAGATTGCTGATTTCTGTGCGATCGGGGTGAGTGAGTGCTGGGTGATCAGTCCCGAAGCGGAGACCGTCGAAGTGCTCCGTCTTACTACCGATGGGCCGTCCCGCGAAGCACTCTACGGTTCAGGACAGACACTCCAATGCTTGACGTTCCCGGATTTGACGCTGGCTCTGGACGATATCTTTCGGATGGAGGAATAGGGTGTCATGGATTATTTCGAGCGACATATTGCGCGTGTCGAAGCCGCCATGGAGGAGATGCAGCTGCACCCAGACCGAGTTATCCATGGGGCGTACTATGCGTATGCTCTGCATGACTGTGCTGGGCTGGCGGACCTGACCGACGCTGAGCGGGACGTCTTGAAGCATAACGTTGAACTGGCTTGTGTCGGCGTTGTTTGTCCGCCGCTGGCGGTCGGCTCTGCCGGTAATCAGGTGTATCTGTTGCTGCAAGGTCATCCGGAGATGAGTGTGGATGGTATTGCGCAAGCCGCGGGAGCCACCCTGCCCGGATGGAGCGGCGACTACTCCGTAGTAAGCCTCGGCAAAGATGAAGCCGAAGATATGGCGCCAGCTTTTCTCAATGCCGACCAGGCTGTTCGTGACCTATTCGTGGAATCAGAAGATGAGGAGCAAGACTAATGGCTTTGAGTGAAGCCGAAGACAGTTTGGTGATTGGCGGGAAGACGTTCCGGTCGCGGCTGATGCTCGGCACGGGTAAGTACCGAAATGCCGAAGAGATGAACACAGCTCTGGAAGCTTCGGGGTGCGAGATCGTCACCGTCGCCCTGCGCCGTATTGATCTCGATAAACCGATGCGAAGCATTCTCGATGAGATCGATTGGAAGCGCTACCATATCCTGCCGAACACGGCGGGGGCACGAACTGCCGACGAAGCAGTTCGCACGGCGCGGCTGGCGCGGGCGATGGGGCTTTCGGACTGGATCAAGGTGGAAGTAATTCCCGACCCGAAATATCTTTTGCCGGACCCGATCGGGACATTTGAAGCCTGTCAGATATTGGTGAGAGAGGGCTTTATCGTGCTTCCCTATATCAATGCCGACCCGGCGTTGGCACTGCGCTTGCAGGAGATCGGAACGCACACGGTCATGCCGCTGGCCTCACCCATCGGGAGTGGGCAGGGGATGAAAACGCGGGAGCAGATCCAGATCATTTTGGAGCAGGCGACCGTGCCGGTGGTTGTCGATGCCGGGATCGGAGTCCCGTCGGAAGCATCGGCGGCGATGGAGATGGGGGCGGCGGCGTGCCTGGTCAACACGGCAATCGCCCGCGCGTCCGACCCGGCGTTGATGGGCGAAGCGATGCGGATGGGTGTCGAAGCGGGCCGCAAAGCCTATCTGGCGGGCCGAATGCCGGTCCTGCCCTTTGCGAGTGCGAGCAGTCCAGCGGAAGGTATCGTGCGCTGATGGGTCTCTCACTTCCCTGCCTGATGCTGGTAACGGAGCCGTCGCCGCGCCTGCCGGAGATCATCGCCGCCGCCGTCGCCGGGGGTGTTAATACGGTGCAGTGGCGCGAAAAGGTGCGGAACGGGGCGCACTACCGTCAGCGGTGCGTTTCCATCCGAAAGGCGGCTGGGGACAACGTGCCGGTGCTTGTGAATGGAAACTGGGAAGCGGCTCTCGCCTGCGGGGCACGCCATGTTCATCTGCCCGAGAAGTCCCTGCCGATAGGGATAGTACGCTGGCGTTTGGGCGGGAATGGCCTCGTCGGAAAATCGGTGCATTCCGTCGACGGGGCTTTGAAAGCGCAGGCGGACGGAGCGGACTATCTCGTCGCCGGGTCGGTATTTGAAACGCTCAGTCATCCAAATATTGCTCCGGCAGGTCTGGACTTTCTGCGCGAAGTTTGTGCGGCGGTTTCCATCCCGGTGGTCGCGATTGGTGGAGTAAAGCCGGAGAACGTCGGCGAGTGTATTGCCGCCGGGGCCGCCGGTGTCGCGGCGCTGTCGCCGCTGATGACGGCGGAGAATCCGCGTGAACTGGCTCAGGAATATTTCGCGGCTCTAACAGCCGCTTTGGAGCAGCCTGTATGCAGTTGATCGTCAATGGCGAAGTCCGCGAGGCCGCCGAGAATCTAACGCTAGGCGCGTTTCTTGCCTCTTGCTCTCTGCCATCGCAAATGGTGGTCGTGGAGCGCAACGGCGAAATCGTCGCACGTGCGAAATATGACAGGACGCCGCTTAAACACGGCGACATTTTGGAGATCGTACAAATGATGGCTGGAGGATGATTCGATACTTACTTTACCCAAGAAGCGTGGTTTTACGCTGATCGAGCTGCTGGTCGTGATCGCGATCATTTCCATCCTCGCCGCGATTTTATTCCCGGTGTTCCAAAAGGTCCGGGAGAATGCGCGGCGGGCGACCTGCCAGAGCAACTTGAAGCAGATCGGGCTGGCCTTTACGCAGTACCTTCAGGATAGCGACGAGGCCTACCCGAATGCTTGCAGTGCGCCGGGAAACCCTAACTGCTCAGCGAGCGGAGATCCTTATCTCTGGCAGGGGCAGCATTTTCGGTGGCCGCTTATGCCGTATTTGGCAATCGGCCAGAAGCAGGATTTGACGAACGGAAATCCCTGGCAGGCCCAAGGTGGCTCGACTTCCGCCTTGCTGTACTGCCCCTCGGACACAATTTCGGGCACCGGGTTCAATGCGACTTCGTACGGCTATTCGGCCTGTTTTTACCACACGGATGCTACGACTGATGCACTGCATTTGGGCAACCTTCGGCTGCTGCCCGTTCCGGGGCCGGGACTAGGGGCCGTGTGCGTCACACGTCTGGCAAATGAAGTGGCTTTTCCCGCTCAGAAAGCGTTGGCGGGGGAGTTCTACAATAATCATGAGCGCGGTCCCGCGGGGTTAGTTGGTTATTGGGGCAAGACGCTGGGCGCGGACATTCCCGGTCCGGATATGCTGGTCGGCGGCCGGGATTATGTTTTTGCCGATGGGCATGTCAAATATGTCCGGGCGGATAGGCAGAGCCGTTCGGTGCAGCAGTCCTGCCCGGATATTCATCGGACTCCCGGTGGGCTTTCGGGATTTGACGTTCAATAGTATCTTATGAGGACATGACAGAAAGACATTCAGAAATTCTGGTGATCGGTGGCGGCGTCATTGGGCTTTCGATTGCGTACCACCTCGGGAAGGGTGGGGCGAACGTAGCGGTGCTGGACGCATCTACCAACAACGGGGTTGCCTCTACCGCCGCCGCCGGCATGCTTGCGCCTCTGGCCGAAGCGCGTCAACCCGGCCCATTTTTGGACATGGGCTTGAGCAGTTTGCGTTATTATCCGTCTTTTCTCGCGGAAATGGTAGAGGAAACTGGCAAGCCGCTTGAGGTTGCCGGGCACGGGATGCTGCGGGTGACACACACCGAGGCCGAAGAGGCGGCGCAGGAGACTGCTTTCGCCTGGCAGCGAGCGTCAGGGCTGCCGTTGACGCGCCTCAATCAATGCGAGCTGCGCGGCCTAGAACCGGCACTCGGGCTGGAGGCTCGCACCGCCGTGTTTTCGCCGGAAGAGCGATATGTCAACCCGAGGACACTTCGCTCTGCCTTGATTGCAGCCTGCCGCCGCGTCGGTGCCGAGGTACACCTGATGTCGCGCGTAGAAGGCTTCGTCACCGATAAATCGCGTGTGACTGCCGTGCAAACGAAGACTGAAGAAATCTCGGGTCGCCAAATCGTGCTTTGCGGAGGCGCGTGGAGCGGCGTGATAAGCCGTTGGCTGGGCCTCTCGCTCCCGGTGACGCCGTTGCGCGGTCAGGCACTTACCCTGGGGTCGCAGTCACCTCTCCCTCTGCGACACACTATTTACGCGCACAGCGGCTATCTGGTGCCACGTGCCAGACGTATCAAGGAGCTGCTGTTCGAAGAAATATATGTCGGAGCGACAGAGGAAAGCGTAGGCTTTGACGCAGAAAATACCGCCGGTGGCTGTGCGTCGCTCTTGAACATGGCTATCGCGCTCGCGCCTTCCCTCGCAGCAATGCCAATTAGTACACATTCTGTGGGCCTGCGTCCGGTCAGCGCCGACGGCCTTCCGCTGCTGGGCCGGGTGCCCGGCTGGGACAACGTCCATGTCGCCACCGGGCACGGGCGAAATGGTATTCTTCTTGCTCCTATCACGGGGAGTTTGATGGCAAGCTCAATCCTCACTGATGCTCCACTGCCCGAAGCTTTTGACCCGGCCCGATTTGGGGGCAAACTTTGACTCCAGTCGTCTTGACAATCGCTGGTTCCGATCCGAGCGGCGGGGCAGGTATTCAATCCGACCTGCGGACTTTCGCCGCGCTGGGCGTCATCGGCGTGTCCGTGATCACAGCCCTGACCGTACAAAACAGCCTGGGAGTCCAGAGTGTTTTTCCGGTGCCGGCGGATGTGCTGGCGGCTCAACTGGAAGCGATCTTCAGCGACACGAACGTTGCTGCCGTCAAGATCGGGATGCTAGGCGGGGCTGATCAGGTGGGCGTTGTGGCCGCCGCTCTGAGGAAATACAAACCGCCGCATATCGTGCTGGATCCGGTGCTGGCCTCTTCCGGCGGCGTGGCCCTGCTGGATGTGGACGGGCAAAAACTTCTGCTCACGGAACTGCTGCCGCTTTGCGAGCTGGTGACACCGAATGTGCCGGAGCTTGGGCACTTAGCGGGGAAGACTTTCAGTTCAGAAAGTGAAAGAAAGAAAGCCGTCCAGCATCTGCAATCGCTATAAGCTACGGCTGTCCTTGTGAAAGGCGGACATCTGCCCAAAGCTCCTATAGATCGATTATTTCCTGCGAATGGGAAATCAGTTTCCTTCTACCAATCTCGTATAGAAACGACGCATACGCATGGAACCGGCTGCCTGCTTTCTGCCGCTATCGCTTCGTCTCTCGCGAAAGGGGTTCATTTGGAAAAAGCCATATACGACGCCAAGCAAGTGGTCACATCGGCAATTCAGTATCCAGTGGTTATCGGGCGCGGTTCTGGCTACCCTGATGTCGCGCGGGGGATCGAAGATTTGGCTCCGCGTCCACTTTTTTTCCGTACTCATGCTGAGCGAATCACATTACTTAGTGGCCTTTACGTAGTAACGGCTCCTGATTTGCGTCTTAGTCGCACTGCGGAAGAAACGGCTTGGGCGGCAATGGATGGCGGGGCAAAGACTGTGCAGCTAAGGGACAAGGATATGCCACTTCAGCGGTTGGTCATTCTTGCTCAAAAAATGCGGTCATCTACTTTCTCAAAAATGCTTTTCATCGTCAATGACCGTGTGGACATTGCCCTAGCTTCGAATGCCGATGGAGTCCATCTCGGGCCTGATGATATGGCGCCGGAAGATGCCCGGCTTCTGCTGGGGCCGGACAAGCTCGTCGGGGTTTCCGTGGCGACACTCGAGGAAGCGAAAGCTGCCGCACCGTATGCGTCCTACTTTGGTGTCGGAGCGATTTTCGGGACGAAGACAAAAAAAGATGCGGGAGCGGCGATTGGGGCGGGGCGGCTGCGGGAGATCAAAGCTGCATTTCCGAACATTCCGATTGTGGCCATTGGCGGGATCAATTTAGAGAATATCGCCAAAGTCGCGGCGGCGGGAGCTGATGCGGCGGCAGTGGTGTCGGCGGTGGTCAGTGCGCCGGATATGGTGGAGGCAACGCGTGAGCTGTCGGTGCGTTTCGCTGAGGGGAAAGAAAAGGCGATGGGATAGGGGGCACGGAATAAGAGCCACGGATTGGAAATCCGAGGCTGGGAAAAGCCCGCCGTCGAAGCGACGTTCAGACAACACCCAAAGGCTGAAAAGTTATCTCTTCTGTCCCTTGGACAGTGGGCTTCTCGGAGCCTCGGATTTCCAATCCGTGGCTCTTTCAATTTCGCAGATATTTTTGTCCCATTGACCAATCGCCCGGCGCAAAGCACCGCGCGGCCCGCATAATATCAACTCCGCGCCGGGGGCAAGGGGCATGGCTAGTTCAGAGGGCGGCTGCACTGCACCTGCTTTGGCCCGGAAGGCCAGCACGCGAATTCCCTCGAAACGCCATGCCGACAGCTTTTCCCCTGTTAGAGCCGTCTCCAACTGGTACCGACCCGCCAGCAGGTCCAGATTGCCGAGAGGGAGCGAGCGCAGGGCTTGCTCATCGGTCGCGGCACCGACAAAGGCACTGACGGCGGCATGCGACGCGGAAAGAGCATGGTCGATCGCAAAGGCATGGGGAAGAGCAGCGATAAGCGTTTCGTCAAAGACGCGGGCGACTGTGGTGATTGCCGGGTTCAGCCTACGGGCATGCAGGCAGGTCTGAATGTTCGCCAGGTCATCATTGGTGCAGGCAAGAAGTGCTTTTGCCGACTCAATCGAAACGCGCTGAAGATTGTCTGCCAGCGAGGCATCCCCGGCGAGAACCGGGGCCAAGCTGCGAAGAGTTTCCGCGAAGCGTGGACGAGGGGCGAGGTCTAAGACGGCGGCTTCCAAGCCCAGATCGAGGAGCTGGCGCGTAACACGGTACCCGAGATTGCCCAGGCCGACTACGACCGCGTGGCCGGACATCCGCCCGGCCCGACGGCTCATGGTCTCGTCCAGCCGCTCGGCGGTCGCGGCGGCCGCCAGCAGCGAGAACAAGATTCCCAGCAAGGCACCCCCGGCCAGCATGACGAAGCAGCCGAACAGCTTCACCCAGTCCGGGGCATCTTTGAGCGTGATGTCGCCGTAGCCGGTTGTCGTGGCCGTGGTGACGACGAAATAAATGGCATCGACAGCTCTCAGGTGCAGTGCATGGGCGAAGACAAACACGGAACCGACCAAAATCGCTGTCAGTCCGATCGCAAACTGGGGCAGACGGGTCGAGCGACGTGGAGTCAGCTTCGCGGACATGCGCCGTGTCCGCCCGCGCGATTTGCGCCACCCAGCGTTCCGAACCACCGTCCGCAGGACATCATCGCGCGGCCCGCCGACCAGGACCTGCTCGCCTGCGTCAAGCACAGTGTTCGCACTCTCCCCATTCTCCGATTGCCAATTTGCTCCGTCCGAAGAGCGGGCCAGAACCGCACAGCCGAACTTCGATTTGATATCACGCGTGCTCAGGC
>Ga0123339_10002385_pt1 | contig 12704 bp, 8 predicted proteins | sample lystaG_FD_89956 | JGI IMG/M metagenome (GOLD analysis project Ga0123339, IMG submission 89956) | Glacier valley bacterial and archeal communities from Borup Fiord, Nunavut, Canada, to study Microbial Dark Matter (Phase II) -... | ecosystem: Environmental > Aquatic > Freshwater > Ice > Glacier ... | reverse complement strand
GTAATGCCCCTTGAGCGGGAGGGGGGACAGGCGCAGTTTATTGTTTACGAGCCACCCACCTCCGAGACGACCCTTGAACCTTTGCTGCGCTGGCTTGAGCAAAATCTTCACACTCCTCTGACCCTTGAAGCGATAGCGGTGGAAGCGGGGATGAGTACCCGTACCCTCAACCGGCGCTTTCGTGAGCAGAGCGGCACAACTCCGCTACAGTGGCTACTAGCCGCCCGTATCCGCCGCGCTCAGCAATTGCTGGAAACCACTGCGCTATCTATCGAGGAGGTAGCAACAACAGTGGGCTTTGCTTCTACCACTACTTTTCGGGAACATTTCAACCGCCTGATAGACACCAATCCCCAGGCTTATCGCCGCAACTTTGGAAATCAAAACCAGAGTTGATTAGTTGGCACAATTAACTTTAAGGGCTATTACAGTAACCATTCCATTAATCCTACCCTCAGCTTTTCCTCATATTTGTATAAAGTATCTGCAAACTTTGTATAGGTTTTGTTTAATAATATAAGAGTGCAAAATTACTTAAACCTGTTGAAAACAACTCTCAATTAACCTTACCTGGGTTTAGCAGGTTACTATGTGAGTTTATCCCTTTGCAAAGGGACAAATCTTGCGCTCAAACCTCACGTTATCCCTGTTAATTCAACTTATAAATCAAAAAAACCCTCTATTCTGGGCTGGTTTGGTTAAAACTGAAGTTCACCAAATGTTTATTGTGGCTGGTCGCACAGGGATTGACTAAGTTCGTGCATATATAATATTCTTTCAACAACAAACCTTTCTGCGCTCCGCATGCGCTCGTGTTGACTGGCCCGAAAATTGGAGTAATCTGTTATGCCACAAAAGTTTCGCCTGGGTTTTACGACCCTGGAAATTAAAGACCGAGTTGGTGATCTCACCATTTCCGGCACAATCCCGGGGTGGTTGGGCGGGACACTGGTGCGGAACGGGCCGGGTAAATTCGAGATTGGATCGCAGCAAATTCACCACTGGTTCGATGGTTACTCCCTATTAAGTCGCTTTAGTTTTTCGGCGGGCACAGTCTCCTATGCCTGTGATTTTTTGAATAGCCCAGATTATCTGGCAAGTCTCGAAATGGGAGCGGTTAATTACGCGGCCTTTTCGGTTGACCCTCCCGCCACAGGCCGTAACACCCCGGCGGCAAGTACAAAACATTCCTCAACTAACGCCAACGTTAATGTGATTAAAATCGGCGGCAAGTATGTCGCCCTGACCGAAACCCCTTCCCCGGTAGAATTCGACCCCCTTACCCTGAAAGCCAAAGGGGTTGTGCAGTTTTCCGACAAAATTGGTGGGCAACTCACCACCGCCCATCCCCACTACGATTTCAAACGAAAGGTTCAAATCAACTTTACAACTCTGCTTGGAATGCGGAGTATGTACAATTTTTACTATCTGGAAGCGGGTAGCACCGAGCGTAAATTAATCGGAAGCCTGCCAGTGCGTGAGCCCGGTTATCTCCATAGTTTTGCCGTAACTGAAAATTATATTATTCTGGCGGAATTCCCCCTGCTAATTACCCCAATCGAAGTTGTGACCAGTGGCAAACCCCTAATGGATAACTTTAGATGGAAGCCCGAACAAGGTACGCGCATCTGGGTGATAAATAAAACTGATGGGACGGTTACCCGCAGCTATCAAGCTAAAGCCTTTTTTGCTTTTCACCATATCAACGCCTTTGAGCTAGGCAACGATTTGTTTATGGATGTGGCGGCCTATGATGACGCGGCAATTTTAAGAGAGCTATATATTTCCAAATTAAATCATATGACAGGCCAGCTAACCTGTGGCGAAGTCCGGCGTTATCGGCTTGGGCCAGAATCTACCTCGGCTGATTATGAGGTGCTTTCTGAGCAATTTGTGGAGTTACCCCGCATCAATTATGCGGGATTTAGTACCCAACCTTACCGCTACCTGTATGGGTTGGGCTCACCCAACAACATATCGGAAGGTTTTTATAATCAATTAGTCAAAATAGATAGCCTCCGCCAGAATTCCCGCCTCTGGAAAGTCGAGGATTGCTACCCTGGCGAGCCAGTTTTTGTGGCTGCTCCCGGCGCAAAGCAGGAAGATGATGGGGTAATTCTATCGGTGGTGTTGGACGGCTCTAGCGGTTGCTCCTTTTTACTAATTTTAGAAGCCGGGACTTTTGAGGAGTTGGCGCGAGTTAACTTAAATCATCATTTGCCCTTTGGTTTTCACGGCGAATTTTTTGAAAACCTGACAAACTGAACGGTTGTCAGAAGAAATCTAAAATCTAAAATCGAATATCTAAAATTGGGGAAATTCGTAGGGGCGAGGTTTACAACCCGCCCGGATTGTCACCCTGAGCTTGCGAAGGGTCTTGTTGATAAGATTAAGTTGATTCGAGTTCAACAGGAATGACCAAAAGGCCGATCTTCCAGGTTCTGACGGTGGCTAAGAAGATTCTTCACTTCGTTCAGAATGACAAGCTGGATTATTTAACTACAGAAGGACGTTATGAAAATTGTACGCATGCACAGTTATGGCGGCCCGGAAGTGCTTCAGTTAGAGGAAGCCGCAAATCCCACACTGCGGTCCGGTCAGGTTTTGGTTAAGGTGGAGGCCAGTGGGGTAAATTTTGCTGATGTAATGCGTCGCTATGACTCCTACCTTGAGCCAACCCCCCTGCCCTTTGTGCCGGGAATGGAAGCCGCCGGGACAGTGGTGCAGGTGGGCGAAGGGGCTAACAAGGTAAAGGTTGGTGCGCGGGTGGTAGGGCTGACGGTCAGTGGGGCTTATGCCGAGTACGTAGCCCTGCCAGAAGCTTTGTTATCAATATTACCTGACGAGATAAGCCTGGAACAGGCCGTCGCCCTACCAGTACAGGGATTAACCGCCTATCACCTTATCAAAACCTTTGGCCGACTCCAACCGGGCGAAAGCATTCTGGTACATGCTGCCGCCGGGGGGGTTGGCACGCTGGCGGTGCAGTTGGCACGGCTGTTGGGGGCGGGCAAAATAATTGCTACCGCCAGTTCCCCCCAGAAATTGGCGATGGCGGAGGCTCTGGGGGCGGATGTCCTGATTAACTATACCGAGCCGGGCTGGACCCAACAGGTCAGGATGGCAACGGGCGGCAAAGGGGTAGATGTAATTCTGGAGATGGCGGGCGGCGAAATATTTAACGATAATTTCAAGTGTCTGGCGGCTTTTGGGCGAATCGTAGCCTATGGCTCAAGCAGTAGTTCCCCTGGTCAGTTCCCGAACCTGCGGTTGGAAGTTCCGGCCTTGCAACTAATGAAACGCGGTCAGAGCTTGAGCGGATTTTATCTGAGCAGTATCACCAATAAAGCCGAGTTGATACTGCCGATTATGCAAGAACTGTTTCAATATGTCCTTAGCGGCAAACTCAAATTAAACGTCAAACACATCTACAGCCTGAGTGAAGTGGTGAAAGCCCACCAACTCCTCGAAAGTCGGCAAACCGTCGGCAAAGTCGTATTACATCCCTAAAAAATTGAAAGGATGACCGCGTTTGGATTATTCACCAACTCCGCCATTACTACCGCGCTTATTAACCAAACTTGCGCCGCCCCGTTTTAAGAAAAACATGCTTTCGAGGGAGCGGCTAATCCAGTTTTTTGTAGAAAACCTTGATGCAAAACTGGTAATTATTACTGCGCCCGCTGGCTATGGCAAAACCACCTTGCTGGCGGACTATGCCAATCGCCATCTGCGGCCCTGTGTCTGGCTTACTTTTGACGAGAGTGACCGCGACCCCGCCATCTTTGTGGAAAATCTGGTGCTGTCCATCAGTCGGGCCTTCCCCGAATTTAATGCCCAATCCCAATTTGTGTCAGGCTTAATTGAAGCTCTGCGTAACCCGGCCTCTGGGTTAGAAGTATGCAGCCGTTTATTGGTCAACCAAATCTATAGTATTATCCCTTGCTCTTTTGACCTAGTGCTGGACGATTATCATATTGTGGAAGAACAACCGCAGTTAAACGCCCTGGTTAGCTTCTTCCTGAACTATCTCCCCGATAATTGCCGGGTATTGCTAAGTTGTCGGGCAGTAGCGGCTCTGGAATTAACCCAACTGGTATTGCAGGGCGACGTGGTGGGGATTGGCCTGAACGAGCTTAAAATGACCTCTGATGAGGTTTATAAACTAATAACCAAGCACCATAACCAACCGATTACCGAAAAATCAGCCGAAGAACTGACCACCCATTGCGAGGGCTGGATTACGGGCATCCTGCTGGATGGCAGTAGCATTTTCCAGCAACTTAAATTCAACAAGGAATTTATCCGGCAAAACGGACAGCGCGAACAACTATTTAGTTACATTGCCAGCCAGACTCTCCAACGGCTGCCCGGTGAACTTCAAACCTTTTTGCTCGAATCAAGCGTGCTGGAATATATGCAAGCCAACCTCTGCAACCAGCTATTAGGGATTAAAGACTCTGCCGAAAAACTGCGGGAATGCGAACGGCGGCGACTGTTTATCAGTAGCCTTGAGGGTGATTATACGGGCAAAACCGCCGAGCAAAGCCAAACCTATTACCGTTACCATAATCTTTTCCGGGATTTCCTGATTACTCGCCTGAGTGTCTATCAGCCAAAACGCTACCATGAGTTGGAGCGAACGTGTGCTGAGTTATTCAAAAAAGAGGGCGATATTGTTCAGGCCGTCAGCCATTATGCCAAAGCGGGCGACTATGAGGCGATGGTGGCTACTTTGCTGGAAGTAAGTGCCAACGAAATAAAAGCCGGACATGGCGAAACTCTGAAAAGCTGGCTAGATTTGTTGCCAACCCCCTTGCTGGAAACGCAGCCCGAACTCCAAATCATCAAGGTACAGGTTTTGGGTTTAAGCGGCTCCTTTGCCGAAGCCCACAGCCTGATAGACCGTATGCAGCTTTATCTCGAAAGCCAACTCCCGGCTACTCGACTCAAACTGGCTCAGGCAATTTTGATGCGCGGACGGCTATTACGGATGGAAACCCGTTACGAACAGTCTATTACCGCTCTCGAACAAGTCGTTGAATTATTAAATGAGCTGGAAATATCTGACAAAGAGGCGATAACCCTGAGCAGCTTTATCCCTACCAAAGCGGCAACTTTGCTTGAATTGGGGATGTGCGCGGGCATGAATGGGCAATTTAGCGAAGCCCTGAAAGTCCTTTTTCAAGCGCAGGTGGCCTTTGAAGGTTTGGGGCTAAAAGAAGAATTGGCTCAGGTGCATCATTGTTTGTCACTGGCCTATACTGGCCTCGGCGATAACCTGAAGCGACGGCAACATCTGGAAATAAGCCTGAAATACTGGAAAGAGGCTAATAATCTGTTTGGTCAGGTTAAAGCTTTGATAAATCTGGCGGCTTTATATCTGGGCAGCGAGGATTATTATCAGGCCGACCAGACCTTAAACCAGGCTTTGGAGCGGGCCGAAAAGGGCAGCTATTTATCGGGGCAAGCCCATGTGCGGCTTTATCAGGCTAATTTGCTACGCTATACCAACCGTTTCAGAGCGGCTTATGAGCTATATCTGGAAGCCCAAAAATTGGCGGAGCGCGCCAATGAGAAGCGGTTGGTAATTTTAATCCAGAGCGATATTGTTTCGGTCTTGCGAGCGTTGGGGGACTATCCCCAGGCTCAAACCGCCCTTGAACAAGGCTTACAGGCGTTGGCTTTGCAGCCGGGAAGTGGCAGTCTGTTGACCAACTTGCTCTATCTGGCCCAGGTGGGACTTGACCTGGATTTGGGTAGATACGAGGAAGCTCAAAAACTTCTGGAGTTATGCTCACAATATTTTACCCTGAAAGAACATAAGCGGGAGGTCGCCATAAAACGCTTCCTGGAAGCTCGTCTGTTTTTCGGGCAGGGGCGGCACAAACCCGCGCTGGAAGCCATCACCGAGAGCCTGAACTTTTGTAATGAGTTAAATAATCGGCAGGTGCTGTATTACGAGGCTCTGCACGCCGAACCTTTGCTTAAATTTGCCCAGACCCGCCTCAGCCGTCAGCCCCTTTTGCCAGAAATGTTGACCCACTTGTTAAAGCGGCTACCCAAAATCGAACCGAACACCCCACCCGTGAAAGAAAACCAGTTTAACTCAAATAATAAGTTTCAAAATAGCCAGAACAAGCTTGAGGGATCGCCCAACGACCACCCCTTGATGCTCTATGGTTTAGGGGTCGGGCAGGTTTTGGTGCATGGGGTGAAAATTAACGAGTGGCGCACCGCTAAGGCGGCGGAGCTACTATTTTTACTGGCTGACCGCGCCCGACCCCTCCACAAAGAGGTTATTGTCGAGGCACTCTGGCCTGATTTGCCCGAAGCCCAAAGCGACAGTTTAATTAAATCTACGGTCTATCGGCTGCGTAACGCCCTTTCTCCCGATTGGGTTAAGTGGGAAAGAGGGGCTTATTCGTTGGCCCTGGATTATTGGTATGACGTAAACGAATTTGAGAAGGCCGTGCGGCGAGCTTACAAAGCGGTGGCAACTAACCAGCTTGCCGACCAGCATAAAGCCCTGGAAGCTTTCAACTACGCTATACAACTATATCGCGGTAATTTTCTGGAAGGAATTTATTCAGAATGGTCGCAGGAGCGCAATGAAAATCTGGTTTCGCTCTTTATGGAAACCTTGCTCAAAAAAGCCGAGCTTGAGTTCAATCTAAGTCTAAATGAAGCCAGCCTTATTACGGTCAGTCGTTGTTTGGAATTGGATAAATCCAACGAGTCGGCCCACCTGTTACGGTTGCGAACGCACCATCGCTTGAGCGACTCGACCCTCCTGCGCCAGAATTACCAGCTTTATTGTCATATTGTGGCGCAGGAACTTAACTTGAAACCCTCCCCCGAAATCACCTCATTTTATCTTAACTCCCAAAAAGAATTAGCCGAGTAAAAGTGGCAACCGGGCGGAGCTCCTGGTCACTGCCCGGTCACTTTTTTAATCCGCCGCTTCTCACTTCTGGCGACCGACTGGTCAACCCCACCCGCTATATTAAGGCTACGAACGAACTTAATCCTACCCAAAAACCTGTAAGGTAACGCTTCCTCTACATAGTTCGCCATGCTTCTGCCAAAATACAGTGGAGAGAAAAGCCATGAAAAAGGAAACAAACTTTATTTTTATTGCCCTCCGCACCTTGCAAAGCTCTAGCCTGCGAATAGGGCTCTGGTTAGTGGTTACTGGCCTGGTTTATGTTGTTCCCATCATACCTAACGACCCTACCCTGCCCTGGTAAAAAAACATGTCTTCAAAAAGCCTGAAGTTAATCCTGAACCGTTGCATCACCGATAAAGAATTCTGCCAGTTATTGCTAGAGCAACGGCGGGAGGCCATTAAGGGCTATGACCTGCTACCAGCCGAACGCGATGCTCTACTAAGAATCCATTGCCAGAGTTTCAAAGAGTTGGTAGCAGGGTTATACAAACGAGGGCTGATTGGAGACCCGGAAGAATTAGTCAAGAGTAGTTTCTAATAATTTTTAACATTTCTTAACAAGTCTTTATCCGCCGAAAGGTTAAGCGTGCTGCCCCTGAGTTAAACCAGGTAAACAGTAATTTTGGCCTTTTAGCTTCTTATATTTATTAACAGTTTACCCAAGCTAAAAATGTGAAAGGAGAATCCAAACTATGTCGACTTCAGCCGCAACCGAGTTTGTGACCAAGCTCAATGAGGATCGTTCCCTATGGCATAACCTCCAGTCCGAAATCGGTGGTTTCGAGCAGATTGACTTCGAGAACACCGCGACTGGTGATGCAGTAGTTAAGATGGGCGCTGAGATGGGTTACGACTTTACCAAAGAAGAAGCCCGCGAAGCCGCTATTTCTTTACGGGTACAGTTGCTCAACGAGTCTCGCCAGGAGTTGAGCGAAACCCAGCTAGATGCTGTAGCTGGTGGCAGTGTTACCATCAACATTTGCTAGAGCCGATTTTTTGTTTTTGCCTGGCGAAGCAGTCAGGCAAGAACCCTCCAATCCTGGAACAGTTTGCTGGTAGCAGCGTGTAGCTTCAGTTCGTAATCTTCTTACCTCGACGGTGCTACCAGTAATCTCGCGTAATAGTTAAGACCCATAAAAGCCCATTTAGTAAGAAATGTAAAAGCCCGTGAAGACTGAACTATTTCGCCGAGCCGCCTTAATGAAATTAGCAACCCCCGAAGAGCTGGATAAGTTGCTTACAGTAACAAACCCCAAAGGCTGGATTGCTTTAATCGGCCTAACCGCCATTATCATTACCATTACCCTGTGGGCTATTTTTGGCAGTCTTGTAACAACTTTGCCGACCAGTGGAGTTTTGGTCAGGCCAGCGGGCATTCAGGAAATTCTAAGCGATAGTGCCGGACGCATAACTGAAATTAACGTAAGGGCGGGCGATAGCGTAAAGGTCGGGCAACCCCTGGCTAAAATTTTAACCGCGCAAGGTGTGGAAAGCCCGGTTTATAGCCGGAACGATGGCGTGATTTCCGATATTTTGGTAGAAGCTGACACCCTGGTAGCCGCCCAAACCCAGCTAATCCGTCTGGAAGTTGTCAGTCTTCCCCTACAAGCCCTTTTGCTAGTGCCACTAAGTGATGGCAAACGGCTTAGTCCCGGTCTGCAAGTCCAACTAACGCCCTCGTCAGTGGGCGTTTCGGGAAACGGCTACCTGCTCGGCAAGATTAGTTCTATTTCCCAACTGCCAACTACTCAGGAGAAAGTCCGCAGTTTATTTAAAAGTCGGGAGCTTACAGGGGCTCTGCTAAATAGTGGCCCCGCCCTGGAAGTCTGGGTGGAGCTGGAAAATCCCTCAACTCCTGGTATTTTTCGCTGGTCTTCTGGTAATAACCCCGCCAATCTGCTTAGTAGCGGAACTTTGTGCAAGGCCGATATTGTGTTAAGTGAACAAAGCCCCCTCACCCTGGTGCTACCCATCCTCAAAGAACAGAAAGGTAGTTAGCACATGTCAGGGGTAACATTAACACCACCAAAAAAAGACACGCTCAAGGCTAAAACCGCCGTCGCCCAACCCTGGCGTAAAAAGAGGGTGAAGACTCCCACCGTGCTACAAATGGAAGCGGTAGAGTGTGGGGCGGCGGCTCTAGGGACTATTCTGGCCTACTACGGGCGGTTTGTGCCGCTGGAAGAATTACGGATAGCCTGTGGCGTATCGCGTGATGGCAGCAAAGCCAGCAATATAGTACGGGCCGCCCGCAAATATGGGCTAAAGGCCACTGGTTTCAAGGCCGAGCTTTGGCAGCTAGTTAAATTCCAGCTACCCGTTATCATTCACTGGCGATTCAGTCATTTTTTGGTACTCGAAGGCTTTAACAAGGACAAGGTTTACCTGAATGACCCTGCCGGAGGGCCCCACACTGTTACTCGGCAAGAATTTGATGATAATTTTACCGGGGTGGTTATGGAATTTGCCCCTACCGCCGAATTTGTTAAGGGTGGCAAACAGTTCAACACATTGGCGGCACTGGTGCAACGCCTGAGTAGTTCTAAAACCGCGTTACTTTTTGTGACGCTGGTGGGCTTGAGTCTGGTCTTGCCGGGGTTGGTTTTGCCAAGTTTTATTCGGGCTTTTGTGGACTATTATCTGGTGCGTGACCTGGACTCCTGGATTTTCCCGATTCTATTAGGAATGGCGGTAGCGGCGGCCTTACGCGGGGTACTAACCTGGTTACGTGAGCATTATCTCCTGCGCCTGGAAACCAAGCTTGCAATCTCGATGTCGGGCAAATTTTTCTGGCACGTACTCAGATTGCCCGTCGAGTTCTACACCCAACGCTATGCTGGGGAGATTGGCAATCGGGTCGCCATTAACGAACAGGTGGCCTACCTTATCTCTGGGCGGTTGGCTTCAACCGTACTGGATTTAACCACCATAGTTTTCTTCTCGATTTTGATGTTTTTGTATGATCCACTCCTGACCGTCATCGGGATTACTTTTGCTTTTGGCAATCTGGCGGCCCTGCGCTATGTGGCCCGCAAACGGGTGGATACGAACCAAAGATTAGCCATTGCTAAAGGCAAACTGGCGGGAATGATGGCGGGGGGCTTGCAACATATCGAGAGCATTAAAGCCGCCGGGCGTGAGTCAGATTTTTTCGCCCGTCTCGCCGGACAAAATGCCGAGGTGGTGCGCGACGAAGAACACATGGACAACTACAGCTCTGGTCTGGGGGTTGTACCACCACTTTTGATGGCCCTAACCACCGCCTCAATCCTGACCATCGGCGGTTTGCGGGTAATGGATGGGCAAATCACTATCGGGATGCTAGTAGCCTTCCAAAGCCTGATGATTTCCTTTTTGGAGCCAGTCAATAAGCTGGTGGACCTGGGCGCAGTCATTCAAGAGGTCGAGGGTGGTCTCAAACGGCTGGACGATGTGCTAAAAGCCCCGGTGGAGGAAAGTTTGCTGGCAGAAGAAGTCCTGCAAGATGTTTCCAAACGGATGCCCAAACTGAGCGGTCGGCTGGAGTTACGCAACGTCACTTTTGGCTATAGCCGATTAGAGCCGCCATTAATCCAGAATTTTAATCTTAGTCTGGAGCCTGGAAAACGGGTCGCGCTGGTGGGTGGTAGTGGTAGCGGCAAATCCACCGTTGCCAAGCTGGTTTCAGGTTTGTACGAACCCTGGTCAGGCGAGATTCTCTTTGATGGTAAAACCCGCACCCAACTCCCCCGCACTACCCTTACTAATTCGATGGGGGTAGTAGACCAGGACATTTTCCTGTTTGAAGGGACAGTTCGGGATAATCTAACCCTCTGGGAACCAACTGTACCCGAAACGCGGGTGGTTAAAGCGGCGCACGATGCCTGTATACATGATGAAATTGCCAGCCGGGTAGGTGGTTACGGCAGTCTGATAGCTGAGAATGGCAGTAACTATAGCGGGGGGCAACGCCAACGCCTGGAAATCGCCCGCGCCCTGACCAGTGACCCGGTGTTGCTGGTGCTGGATGAGGCGACCAGTGCCCTTGACCCCCTGACCGAAAAGCTGATTGATACCCGACTAAGGCGCAGGGGGTGTACCTGCCTGATTATTGCCCACCGCCTGAGTACCATCCGCGATTGTGACGAAATCATTGTGCTGGAAAAAGGCCAGATTGTGCAGCGCGGTACTCATCAGGAAATGTTGGAGCAGCCTGATAGCCCTTACGCCCGCCTGATAGCCAGTTAATAGGGAGATTTAGACCAATGGCAATAGCCCGACCTGTCAAAAGTAAAAGGAAGAAGGCTCAAGCTAATAATAATATTCCGGCCTCCGTCGTACTGGGGCTGGATGAAGTTCTGGCGGGGTGTGGTCAGGCGTTACAGGTGAGCGGCAACCAACCCTTTCTGGTAGACGACCCTCAAAATATCTGGTTGGTGCAAACAGGCACACTGGAAATATTTTTGGTGCGGGAAAAAGGCGGGGCGATGCTCGATACCCGTTATCACGTTTGCAGCGTAATGCCGGGGCAAATAGTTTTCGGGTTAGAGGCGCAGGATACCCCCCTGAAACTGCTGGCGGTAGGGTCGCCCGAAACTCAGGTTTTGAAACTAACCCGGATTGAAATTGAGCAAAAGCTGGAAGATAGAGCCGTATTAGAACTGGTTAGCCCGCAGCTTGACCAGTGGCTCTTGAAGCTTACCGAGAACCTGACCGCCGATAGTTTGACCGTCCCAACTCAGGTGGTGCTGAAGCCCGGCGAAGTGGTAGAAGTAGCCCGTCAGCAACGGGTGGGATTAGCTGGTTCGGGGAGTGGCTGGGTTACGCTGCCGCCACAAGCCGTTTTATTTATGGGCGAGGAAGAATTAAGCCAGGAGAGCGAAATAAGCTTCCCACTTTATGGGAATAGCTGGCTGCAAGCTCTGTCGGCCTGTAGTCTAGTAGGTCTAACCACCAGCGAGGTTTTGCTAAGTGGCAAGGTCTGGCAAGGTCTGGCGGAATTTAGCCGGGTCTACTTTCTGAATAAACAAATCAGCCTGGGTCTGGCGGCTTACGATGAAATCAATCGCTTGCGGAAACGAGTCGAGAACGAAAACAACCTGCGACAGGCGGCGGTAAGCCAATTGGCTCAGGTGTTGGACGGAGCGGAAGCCGAGGTTAAACCCGGTCTTGAGCGAAAGCCCGACCCGCTATTTGAAACCTGTGTATTAGTGGGACAGGCACAGGGGCTTTTTATTCAGAATTTAACCGCTACCCAGGAAGAACGGCTGACTAATACTGACCAAAGATTAGCCGAAATTTTAAGAGTTTCGAGAGTGCGGACGCGGCGGGTGCGGCTGGATAGCGCGGTGCGCTGGTGGGACAAAGAACATGGCCCCTTGCTGGGGTTCCTATTGCCACAGGGCCAGAACGGAAAAAAGCCTGTTGCTCTTTTGCCAATAGCTGGAAAAGTTGGCTATGAGCTAGTTGAAGCTATAAGTGGAACCCGGATTAAGGTTAATCAGGAAGTGGCAGCCCGTCTGGAAAATGAAACTTTCCAGCTCTATCGCTCCTTCCCCGAAGAAATCCTGAATGTAGGGCAATTGCTGAAATTTGGCCTACGTGGAAACCGCCCTGACTTAACCAAACTGATAATTCTGAGCCTGTTAATCGGCCTGATGAGTCTGGCAGTGCCACTACTGTCGCGCTACTTGTACGAAAGTGTTATTCCGGGGGTGCGCCGTTTTGAACTTTGGCAAATCCTGGTGGGCTTGGTGGTAGTGGCTCTGGCAGTAGT
>Ga0123339_10002383_pt1 | contig 12717 bp, 10 predicted proteins | sample lystaG_FD_89956 | JGI IMG/M metagenome (GOLD analysis project Ga0123339, IMG submission 89956) | Glacier valley bacterial and archeal communities from Borup Fiord, Nunavut, Canada, to study Microbial Dark Matter (Phase II) -... | ecosystem: Environmental > Aquatic > Freshwater > Ice > Glacier ... | reverse complement strand
CCTGGTGGAGGAGGTTGGGGGTGGAGGGGTGTTAACGACGGTTGGTTTGTTCATCAGGGCGGTTCGTCCCAGGCGGGCGCGGCCCAGCCTCATTGTCGAGAATATTGAGCAGAGCCGCGTCTATCTCCTCGTGGCTGGGCAGGCCAGAGGGGGGCGGGCTGGCAGCGGCGGGGCGGCTGTTCGCTTCGTCCAGCGCAGCGTTGAGGTCGCGCCAGTCGCGCAAGGTTGGATTGAGCGGGCCAGTGCTGCGGTTGTTGCGCTTGGGCGGCGAGCCAGCACCACTGGCGAGTAGCTCCAACTGACCCTGGAGGTTGTGCAGCCCCTTGTCCAGGCTGCTCACGCGGGCGACAGCGCGGGCGAGGTCGGCGTGTACCTGCTCGTCAATCTCACCCAACCGCGCCCCCAGCACCGCACTCTGCATCGTCCCCACTGCCTGCAACTCCTGTACCTGGCGGCTCAATTCGTTCAACTGGCGGTAGACGGCGGCGTTGAACTCTACCTGCTGGGCCAGTATCTGCTTGACGTACCAGCGCGAACCGAGACTGACTACGAAGCTGCGGAACCAGGCCACGCCGGGGATGTTCGAGGCAAACGGCTTCTCCTCTACCTGCCAGTTAGCCTGCACATCGCGCAGGGTGTTCTTCAACTGCTGGCGGCGTTCGTCTTCCTGCTGCAAGCCGCTCTGCGCGTCGAAGCTGTTGAAACCGCCCGGCACCGCCGCGTTGTCGCTGCGCTGGCCGGGACGGGCTGCCGCCTGCTCCTCCATCGTCAAAGCCGAGCTATACAGTTCGAGCAGAGCCTGACGGTCGTTGGGGTCGAGTTCCTCGCGCAGGCGGGCGGCCTCGGCGGGTACGAAGTCGCCGAACAACTGGCGGTGGGTATAGTGCTTGAGGACGAAGCGCAGGCGGTTGAGATGATAGTTGCGGTAGTAGCCCTGACTGTTGCGCTGGTAGGTAGAGGACTCGTGGTGGATGACGACGGCGCGTGGCTCATAGATCACCGCCCAACCCGCGTTCCAGGCCCGGAAGCAGATATCCACATCCTCAAAGAACAGGGGGTAGAAGCGGCTGTCGAAGTAGTTTAGCTCCTTGAGCATCCTTCTATCCATCACCATCGCCGCGCCGGTCACGAAGTCGGCCTGTCGGGGAGTGTCGAACTGGCCGTGATCCTCCTCGCCGTAGCCATAGTGCCAGGTCTCTGCCAGTGGGTAGCCGAAGATGCCGCCCGCGTGCTGGATCGTAGCCCGATTGGGGTAGAGGATTTTGCTGCCGACGATGCCAACCCGCTCACTACCGCGGTTGCCTTTGAAGGGGCGCATCGCCTCCTTCAGCCAGGTAAAGCGCACCATAGCGTCAGGGTTGACGATGGCGGCGTGGGGAGCTTTGCCATCGCGCAGGCCCAGATTGCAGGCGGCAGCGAAGCCAAGATTGCGCGGGCTGCGGATCAGTTGCACCTTCGGAAAGTCCTGTTCGACGATCTTTATCGTGTCATCGGTGCTGGCGTTGTCCACCAGGGTGACGGTGAAGACCGGGTAATCGAGGCCGAGCAGAGCGCGTAGGCAGTCGCCGATATAGCGGGCCGAGTTGTAGCTGACCACCACAATGTCTACCAGCGGCCAGCTTTCACGCTCCGAGAGTGGTTGGGGGACAACCCCCTGCTGAGTGGGCAGGCCAGGGCCATCCTTGTTGCTGTTGCTGCGGACATTATCGCTCATTTGGCTACTAGCTCCCGGTACAAAGCGTCCAATTCGTTGAATACGCGCTGCCAATTCATTCTATCATACACCTTCTGCTTGCCAGCGGCAGCGAGGCTGGCGGCTAGCGGCTTGTCGCGGATTAGCAGCGCGATTTTGGCGGCAATGTCATCCACGTCGCCGAAGCGGACGAGCAGGCCGTCCTTGCCATCGGTTACTACCTCCGGCACGCCACCCGCCCGCGCGCCGATCACTGGGGTGCCGTTAACCCAGGCTTCGAGGTAGAACAGGCCGAAGCTGTCGGTGCGGCTGGTCATCACCCCCACATCGGCGGCGGCGAACAGATCGAGCTTGGCCTGCTGCTCTATGGGGCCGAGCAGCAACACCCGCTGGCGGTCAGCGGCGGGCAGGCGGTCGAGGTAAGCAACAAAGTGGCTCATGGTATTGCCCGCGACCACCAATGCCGCGTCGCTGCCGCCCGCCCACAACTTACGCATCGCTTCTACCAGATGCACTGTCCCCTTATCGAAGGCAGTCACGCCCAGGTAGTAGACGAGCGGACGGTCGCCCAGGTTGTGCTGCTGACGAAAGCGAGGGCCGTCGCCACCCAGCGCGTCCTGGGGATCGATACCCACCCCGATTTTGTGCATCTTCGCGCGCGGCACGCCCAGGCTGGCGAGGTAGTCACGCTCCAGGTCGGTCTGCACGACAACGGCAGCAGCGGCGCGCTCAAAGGCAACCTGGTGGCGCATGGTGTAATACTTGCGGATGCGCCTGTCCTGTGGCTCACCCAGGTGGGTGAAGGGGGTGATCACCAGCGGCACACCCCGCCGTCGGGCCAGCCCCTCCGCGTGATAGATCAGCGCGTCGAAGGGTATATTGGTCACATGGATCAGGTCGAGCGGCTGGCTATCTCGCTTGAAGGCCCGCGCCATTGCCGGAACGAGCGGGGTGCTGCGGCAGAGTTGGCGCAGTAGAGGCGCACTGCCCGGCAGCCGCGAGACTTCAGCCATCAACCGCCGCATGGCAGGGTAGTAGAGGGGGCTGACAAGGGGTAGCCGCTGCACGGGATAGCGGTTGATCGCCACCCCACCATGCTGCTCTGCCACCTGCGCCACCCGCCGCTTGCCCGCCGCCCAGAAATGCTCGATATCCCACGCGTCGGTGGTTGCTAGCCGCACGCGGTTGCCAGCGGCGGCGAAGCGTTCGCTGATCACCTGGAAGTAGAGTTCGCTACCGCCGACGTAGGGCCAGTAACGCTGGATCACGTGCAGAAGTTCCACCTGCCCATTATAACACAAACTGGCGGGCGCGTGCTTGTGGAGGCTCTAACCGCTGGGGGCATAGAAGGAGATGTCTGGTTCGCTGCTGAAGGTCAGGGCAGTACCATTGCTCAGGCGCACGCTATAGACATGGGCCAGCTTCTCCGCTCCACTAGCTGTGGGGCGTACCCCTGGGGATACTTAAACCAGCGGCGAACAGCCAGCTTCTTGCTTGGTACGTAAGTGACTAGCTGGCGGTAGCTGAAGTCCTCACGTAGGCAAGGATGGTAACGCCGCTCCAACTCCTCACGGGCTGCCATGCGGCCATTAACCTGCGATTGGAGAGCAGTCTGCTGCAAAGCAACCATCGTTAGCCACCAATCCCCTCAACCATCGCCAGCGTCAACTGCGCCAGGCTGGGCAGCACCAGGGTTGCCTGGGCCAGTGCAACAGCAGTGGGCGGGAAGTGCAGGTTGGGGACGGCGACCACCCGTGCGCCACTGGCGGCAGCAGAGAGGATGCCATTGCTACTGTCCTCAAAGGCGACGCAGGCTGTGGCTGCCACCCCCAGGCGCGAGGCAGCTAGCAAATACACGTCGGGAGCAGGCTTACCGTGCGTCACCTCATCGGCACTGGTCACGCTCTGGAAGAACAGACCGAGGCCACTGACGTTCAGCACCAGGTCGATCAGGGTGCGGTGAGAGGCCGAGGCAACCGCGAGTGGATAGCGGCCAGCCAGCAGCCGCACTGCATCCTGCGCCCCCGGCAGCCAGGGTAGCTCTTGAGCGTAGAGTTGCTCCATGCGGGCGACGACAGCCTGGATGATCTCCGCTGCTGGTTGCTGGATGCCAAACTGCTCCTGGATGTAGCGCGCCCATTGCGCCGAATTGTGGCCGATCACGTTGACGCTATCCTGGTTGCTCCACGCCCCGCCCTGTTGCTGAACGTAGCCGTGCCGCGCCTCATCCCAGTAGAGTTCGGAGTCCAGCAGCAGGCCGTCCATGTCGAAGATTACTGCCTTGATCATTGGTTGGCACTCTGGAGCATATTGAAGATCATCAGGGCTACGTCCTTGCGGGTGGCAGGAGCATTCTTGCGTAGCTCCCCTCCGCCGCCGATCACATTACGGCTGTAGGCGCGCTCTACCTGCTTGTAGAGCAGGTCGTTGGATTGCACGTCGCTGTAGTGGGGCGCGCCCGGCCCTGGTTCGTCCTGCCACTGGTTGGTGCGGACGATAGCAGCGATAGCCTGGATGCGGGTCAAGGTCTGGTTGGGGTTGAAGCGACCGCCCGCCCCGCTCATCCCGCCGTTGGAGACCACAGCCACAATATCAGTATAAAAGGGCGTGGTTTCGCTCACGTCGCCAACGCTGCCAGACAGCACTGCTGGATTGCCGGGCGGCAGGTCGAGGGCAGTAACCAGGGCATGGGCCATCTCAGCGCGGGTGACAGGACGTTCCTTCTCAAACGCGCCACCATTGGGGGCAAAAACTACCCCGCGACAGGCAACATCCATGATCGGCGTATAGTCGTCGTCGCTCTGCGGCACGTCGCTGAAGCGCAGGGCGCAGGGGGTAGCGGTCGGGGCAGATGGCACTGCTGCCCCCACTGTGTCAGTCGGTAGCAGCAGGGGCGTGGCTGTCGGTGCGACGAAGGCCAGGCTGGTGAGGCTGATCGCGCTGGTCGGGCTGATTACCATCGCCAGGGCAGTGCTACTGCTGGCCGCACTGGCGGTGGCGGTTATTTGCCCAGCGGTAACGGCAGGTTGAGCGGCGGTGCCAGGGTTGCGGGTGACGATCACCAGCAGCAGCAGCAGCAGCACTGCGATGCCACCACCCACCAACCAGGGCAGGCGGTTAGCCTCAAAGGTGTTGCGTAGCCCAGCAGTACGGGTGTGGGGGCGAGTCTTGGCTACGATGATCTCGCCAGTGCGCGGGCGGCTGTCCGCGTCGGTCGGGCGGCCAGCCAGGCGCGGCGACCCACCCAGGCTGCCACTGCGGCGGGCCGGTTCGCCAGAAGCGTAGTTGTCGCGGTATACATCGCGGGCCGGGCTGGCGGCTGGCTGCCCCGTCTCATTCAATTCAGCGGGTGGCCCAAAGCGTTCGTCGCCAAAGCTGGTGGCGCGGGTGCCAGTCGCTATCGGCTGGCTCTTGTCGAAGTCGGCAGCAGTGACAACGGTCACCCGCTTGGCTGGGCTAGGCAGGGGGGTGTTTTGGTCGGGTGGGGTAAAATTGGCGGCTGCTACCAGGTTGCTAGTATTGCGGTTGTTGTCACCGGGTAGTATCTGCGGGCCAGTACCCTCACGGGCCTCCGTTGGCGTTGCGTCCTCGAAGGGGGCAGGGCCGAACGCATCATCGGGGCTGAACGGCTCAAGGTCTGGCACGTCCAGCGGTGGCAGGGTCACTGGCGGTGGAGCAGCAAACAGGGAAGGGGGCGGTGGGGCGACAAGGGTGGGTGCAGACGATGTGGGTGGCTCGTCGCTGAAGTTCTGGAACTCTACGGCTTCCTCCGCTGGCGGGCGGCGTAGGCTGTCACTGACTGGGCGGTTGACCGCAACCGGGGCCGGGGTAGTCTTGCCCGCCAACGCCTGCTGCAAAGCATCCAAGAACTGGTCGATGGTAGGATAGCGGTTGCCCAGCGGCGCAGTCGAACGCCCAATGACCTGGGCAAGGGCTAGAGCCTGGGCCGCGCTCAATTTGCGGGTGGCCTCACTAGCCCCGCCTGCCAGCAGGCTACGTAGCAGATTGCCGAGGATAGCAATGTCGCCCTGCTCGCTGTCAGCTTCGCCGCCGATACCAGGAGGCGAGAAGCTGCTGACCCGCACGCTACCGTCCTCGTCGGTAACAAGGCTGGTCGGGTCGAGGTCGTAGCGCGGCGCGCCACTACCAAAGCGACCACGCGCCCACTTCAGCCCCTCGGCCAGGGTGGTGACGATCATCACCGCCCGCTCTGGCTCAAGCGGCAATTGCCCCTCAAGGTTCTGCCCTTCTACCCAATCGGCGATCAGGTAGTAGAGGGTCTCGCCCGCGTTCTCCGGGGTGGAACTGCTGCCGCTGTCGAGCAAGGCGGGAAGGACAGGTGGCGGCATCGTCCCCACCTGCCCAGCCAGGCGGGCGAATTGGAGCAGGCGGGTCTGCTCCTCGCCGCTGCCCGATCCGCTGACGCGCAACAGGAGAGCCTGAACTGGCTTACCCTGCTGCTCATCCCAGCCCTCAAAGACGACGATCCCCTCCCGCTGATCCAGTCGTCGTCGCAACTCGTAACGTTCGCCTACCTTTGGACCGGCCATCTATGCCTCTTCCTTCCCCGTTTTCAGCGAGCTTGCTCAATCCCGCCGTCGCTCCTGCTGATTGCGGAGCAGTTGGCTGCTCAGGCTCTCCCCACTGGCATCGGGGGGCGTAGCGTTGCCGGACTGGTTCGCTAGCCTTATTGTACTATCCTTGTCAAGCGGCACATTGGCTCTTTCCACCAGATTGGTGGGGAGGGATTGCGCGGTGCTGCTGGCACTGCTAGCACGGGTGCGCTGCCCCGCTCTTTGCTTGGCCGCAAAGAGGGCGGTGCCGTCGCTGACCCCAACTGTGACTGGCTGGCGGCGGCGGCGACGCCGGTTGAACCAGTTCTCCAGTTCGCTGAGGCCGACCGCCACCCGGCGTACCCCCACATCAAGCGGCAGCAACAGGATAGCGGCGGCAAGGGTGTAAGGCCAAAGGTCGCTGCTGCTAGCCTGCGCCTTCAGGTTGTGGGCAGCGAGCGGGGCAGGGTCGTCACCAGGGTTGAGCAGCAGTTGACTGGGCGCACCTGCTTGCAGGTTGGGCAGGCCGAGGCTGATCAGGCGGCGCAAGAAGCTCTCGTTGCCGCCGCTCTGGCGGTATTCAGGTGAGTAGGGAACAGCGAGGCCGAGGGTCTGAGTCTCGCTGAAGGCAGTACTGCGCTGCACCTGCGTGCCACTAACTGTCACGCTGCTAGCAACTATGCCGCCCGCCCGCACCCCTACCAGGTAGACCCCTTCGCCGCGCAGTGGGAAGTCGGCTTCGTAACGGCCCGGCGCACTCTGGCGCAGGGTCACGGTGTCGGTCAGGCGGTCGGGGCCAACTACGCTAGCGTTCACCTCAAGGTTGTTGAGGTAGCCTGTGCCGCCCAACGCATCAACCTGCACATGGCCGCTGTTGTCGTTGATAGCAACCAGCGGTTGGAGGGAAGTGGCCGCCTGACCCGGCATAGTCCAGCGCACCGCCTGCGACCAGAAGGTGCTGAACTGCGGCCACGTCACCCAGTCTGCCGCCCACTGCCCATGCCCATCGCTCGTCCAGGCCACAGCGCGACCCAGGCCATACTGCCAGGCGGCCAGGATCGGGTCGCCATTGTCCGAGGCGAGGATCAGGCTGGCGAGCGGCTTGACACTGCTGCCCACATAGCCGTAGAGCCGGGGCAGCGGCTGGCCGGTCAACCCCCGCATGATAGGGCTGACCCCAACCAGGGCGGGGGTGAAGGGTCGCTCGTTCAGGTAGCTGCGGGCGGCCATGCGCGTCTCTTTGGTGAAGATTTTGGGCAGATCGTTGCCGCTAGTAGACTGGTAGAAGCGACCGCCCGTGCGCCGCGAGAGTTCTTCCAGGGTTGGCTTGTCGATGAAGTCGCCCAGGCCGATAGTGGTGATCGTGATACCCGCGTCAAAGGCTGCCTTGCCAGTCACCGCCACGTCGCCGGGGTCGGAGATGCCGTCGGTTAGCAGGATGATCGTCTTGGACTTGGCGGCGGCCTCGCCGAGAGCGTCAATCGCCGGGTTGAGTGCGCCCCACATATTGGTGCCACCAGCGACGTTGATCGTGCTGATCGCCTGCTGGATCGCCACTGCATCGTCCACTGGGCGCAGGCGCACAACATTGTAGTGGTCGTTGTCGAAGGCAATCACCCCCAGCACGTCATCCACGCCGAGGTTGGCAACCGCTTGCTTGGCTGCTTCGATAGCAAGGTCCATCTTGCGTGCGCCGGTCGTCGTCCGCTCATCCATGCTACCAGAGTGGTCGATCACCAACATCACGGCAGTGTTGGCCTCGGACATTCTATTGGGTAGGTTCATGTTGATCGGCAGCGTGTCTTCCAGCGGGCTGCGGAAGTAGCCGCCGAGGGCGAAACTCTCGTCGCCACCGAGGGCGATCAGGCCACGCCCTAGATCGCGCACATAGCTCTGGATTGCCTCTGCTGCGCCAGCGGGCAGGGTGTCGGCGGCCACATTGTCCAGCACTATCGCGTCGAAACTGGCGAGTTCGGTCACGGTCGGGGGGCAGAAGGCCGCTGTGACTGCCCTCGCCTCGATGCCAGCCGCACGGAGAGCTATCAGTAGTGGGCGCGACTGGCTGGCCTGGTTGCTGACCAGCAGCACGCTGGGGTTGCCTTGCACAAAGCTGAAGGCAGAGTAGCTGTTGTTCTGGGCCACAGTGTCGCCGCCCACGTCGGTGGCGATCTGCACGCGGAAGGTCGCCAGCCCCTTCTGTGCGACCGTCACTTCCTGGCGAAAGGTGTTGCGGCCCACATTCAGTTCAACTGGGCTGACCCGAATCAGTTGCTCGCCACGCAGGATGGAGAGGCGGGCGGGCTGCTTGCGCGTACTGTTGACCACAATATTAAGGCTAAACTGCTCGCCCTGACGCACGCTTGGTGGGGCAGTCAGGTCTTCAACCGACACTTCGCTGCTGTCTGCGCTACGCTGTGGGGCGAAGTTGACTGCGCTGAAGGCGATGCCATTGCTGGCTGCAAGCTGGGCGGCCTCCAACGCGCTATCCAGGTTCTCGTTGCCGTCGCTGAGGACTACGATCCGCTTTTGGCTGGCGGCGGGGAACAGGGCGGTGCCAAGGCGCACGGCGGCAGCAAGGTCGGTGTAGTAGGGATGAGGCTGGCTCTTGACCTCCGCTAGCGGGGCGGGGGCGGTCAGCGGGCGTTCAACCATCGCCTCCTGGGCGAAGACGACGACGGCGGCGCGGTCTGCTGGGCTGAGTTGGGCCATTGCCCGATTGAGGAAGACCAGTTGTTGGGCCTGGGCTGCCGCTGGCAGGCTGTCCGAGCGGTCGAGCAGGAAGACGACCGCGAGGTTGTTGACTGCCTGCACCGCCTGGATACCCGCGAAGGAGACTACCAGCAGGGCGACGAGCAGCAGCCGCAGGCTGAGGGTGAGCCAGCGACGGAGCGGACGCATATAGCGTAGACCATCGCGGGCGATCCACCAGAACAGTGGCAGGGCGGCGAGCAGGAGCAGCCCCCAGGGATTGCTGAAGGATATATTCATCTTTGCCCTGTATTCCTCTCCTCGTGCGGGGTGCGCACCAGCTTACAGCCCATTGTAGGCCAAGTGGCCTGCTTTTGTCAAACCGCGCAAGCGTGTGCTATAATCGCGGCGAAGTGTACGATTTTACGGTTGCAGCGGACGAGTGCAGCGTCAACCAGTTGAAGAACACTGTTTCGTAGCTGGCAAGGTTCTCTGACTTCGAGCTAAACTAATATCCTGCCAAGAGGTGCAAGCGTGAGTGTAGAGCAGAAGAAGCCCCGCCCGCCCATCGTGCGGATCATCGTCACCAGCCTGGTCGTCGCTGCGCTCTGGACGCTGCTGTTCGACCGCGACAACCTGGGCCTGAACAACCTCTACCGTTTCGGCTGGCGTGCGCTGGCAGCGGTGGCCGGGGCGGCAGTGGGCTGGCTGCTGAACGGCATCCTCGCTCCCTACTTCAATGTTGGCCTCGGCACCGTGCGCTCTACTGGCTACCAGTTTAGCGACGGCCTGGAAAGCAAGGTGCTAAACTCCTTCATCTTTATGTTCGCCATCGCAGGGATCATCGTTGGCGGTTTCTTGATCAAGTAAGGGACGGGGAGCAAGCTGCTCCCAGAGGAAAGGTTGCTATAGATACTCCTACTACCCTCTATCTGGTTCGCCATGCCGACGTGCATAACCCAGAGAAGGTTATCTACGAGCGGCTGCCACGCTACCGCCTGAGCGGGGTTGGCCTGCAAGAGGCGCAGAACAGCGCGCTCTACCTGGCGCAGGTGGCCCGCCTGCACACGATCTATGTCAGCCCACTGCTGCGCGCCCGCATGACGGCAGACATCATTGGCTGGGCGCAGCACCCGCCCACCCCGGTAGTGCAGGACGAGCGGCTGCACGAGGTGAAGACCAGCTGGCGCGGCGGTTCGCTGCCCGATCTCGAAGCGGGTAAGATCAACTTCTACGAGCCGAAGGCGGCGGATGAGGACGAGAGCATCACCGACATCTATGCTCGAATGCTGGCTGCTACCCGCGACCTGGTGGCTCGCCACGCCGGGCAGGAGATCGCCTTCGTCAGCCACGGCGACCCGACCATGATCCTACGGCGCGGCCTCGAAGGGGTAGAGTTGACGCGGGCGAGCATCCGCGAACCCAACTATCCAATGAAGGGCAGCGTCAGCCGCCTGGTCTTCCACAGCCCCACGGCTGCACCAGAGATAAGCTACTACGACCCCAACCTTGAATACCGCCAGCAGCTTGAGGCGGCAGGCAAGGCTGAACCAGCCAATACCGAGGGTGAGCAGGAGGCTCAGGAGGCCGAGCAGCAGGCAGCCCAGGCCTGATAGTGGGCTGCCTGGGAGGGTCTAACTTTGTGTGGGGCGCAATTCTTCTGCTTCACCTGGCCCAAGTAACGGCTACTGCCAGCTTAAGCCCACTCTGCCGCATCTTCCCACGCTTGCTTGACCTTTGCCGCCCGCAATTGTAGAATAGCAGGCGGGGGTTGCTCTGTCTGCTGTTCATGCACGCGAGTGCTGGGAAGGCGAGATTGTGGTTAAGCTGATCATCCAGATTCCCTGTTATAACGAAGAAGAAACGTTGCCGATGGTGATGCGCGACATCCCAAAGACGCTCCCTGGCGTGGATGTGATCGAGACGCTGGTGATCGACGACGGCAGCCGTGACCGCACGGTGGCCGTGGCCCACGAACTGGGCGTGACCTATGTAATACGGCACGTGGGCAATAAAGGGTTGGCGGCGGCCTTCCAGACGGGGCTGAACGCCTGCCTGCGACGTGGGGCGGATGTGATCGTCAACACCGACGGCGACAACCAGTACCCCCAGCAGGAGATCGGCAACCTGATCGCCCCTATCCTGCGCCACGAGGCAGACATGGTAATCGGCAACCGACAGGTGCAGCAGATCGAGCATTTCAGCCCACTGAAGAAGCAGTTGCAGAAGTTTGGTAGCTGGGTCGTGCGCCGCGTCTCCAATACCAACGTGCCAGACGCAGTGAGCGGCTTCCGCGCCTTCAGCCGCGAGGCCGCCCTGCAACTAAACGTGATCACCAACTACACCTATACCACCGAGACGATCATCCAGGCAGGCAAGAAGAACCTGGCGATTGCCGACATCCCAATCAACACCAACGAGGTGACGCGCCCTAGCCGCCTGATGCGTAGCACCAGTGACTTCCTCAAGAAGCAGATCAGCACGATAGTGCGTATCTACACCCTCTACGAGCCGTTCAAGATATTCTCCTACTTCTCCTTCGCCTTCCTGCTGATTGGCGGCTTCTACATCGGGCGTTTCGCCTACTGGTACTTCTTCAATCACCCAGAAAGCGACCGCCACCTGCAATCCACCATCTTCGGCACCACGGCGTTCATGCTAGGCATCATCATCTTCCTATTTGGGCTGCTGGCCGACGTGACCGCTGCCAATCGGCGGATCACCGAGGAGGTACTCTATCGCAGCAAGCGCGCCGAGCTTGAGGTGCAGAAGCTGCGCGAGGATTTGGCCGCCAGCCGAGGCGAGTTGTTGGCCGCCATCCAGCAGCAGCACACCCCCCCGGCCACGCCGCCAGCCGCTAACGGCAGCACGGCAGAGAGCAGCCGTCAGCCCTTCGAGCGCATCACCACCGGCGAGTGGGAGAGGCCACGGGAGTTAGCCCGGCGGTGGGGACGGCCTGGGCCAACAGCAGCTATCTACCCATACACAACTCATCTACTAACCGTCGGGCCAAGCCGCTAGCTGCCTTGCTACCAACCTGCTGCACCCCCTCGCCGACCCTACACCTGCTACAACATAGAGCGCAGCAGCAGCTAGGTTGGCAAGTTGCCCGCAAGCGTAGGCACATACAATGCTAGGTATAGGCTGAGGTTATGGCTATCGTAGCCGCATCCCCTATAGACAGCCTGCCCGGTTTGTGGTATAATCACGAGGAAAGATTGTGCTTCCTGTCACAAACAAATGAGCCGATAACCGAGAGGAGCTAGCCATGCAGAACCCGTCAGATTACGTAAGCATCGGCATCTTTGCCCTGATCGTGGGCGGGTTGGGCATCGTGATCGTCACCCTCGGCGCACTGTTCCGCCCCAAGAACCCCTACGCGGAGAAGCTGACCCCCTACGAGAGCGGTATGCCCCAGATCGGCTCGGCCCAGCAACGATACACCGTGCGCTACTACCTGGTGGCAATGCTATTCGTAGTCTTCGACATTGAGGCGGTCTTCCTCTACCCCTGGGCAGTGGCCTTCAATGCCCTGGGCTGGTTCGGGCTGGTAGAGATGTTCCTCTTTATTGCGCTACTGCTGGTCGGCTATGCCTACGCCTGGCGCAAGGGCGCGCTCGACTGGATTTCGTAACCAATATTGTACTTGCCCACCCAGGGGTAGGGTCCAACTTGACAGGGCTGGGGCAGCATCGCCCCACTATGGTAGGGATTGAAGGAGCAAGCAGATGGCTTTGATCAATGATCGCTTCAAGCCGGGTTTGATCACCACAACGGTGGACT
>Ga0123339_10002382_pt1 | contig 12717 bp, 9 predicted proteins | sample lystaG_FD_89956 | JGI IMG/M metagenome (GOLD analysis project Ga0123339, IMG submission 89956) | Glacier valley bacterial and archeal communities from Borup Fiord, Nunavut, Canada, to study Microbial Dark Matter (Phase II) -... | ecosystem: Environmental > Aquatic > Freshwater > Ice > Glacier ... | reverse complement strand
TGACCATCATGCAACTGGCTACCGTTTCTATTGACGGCCCTATAGCTTTGCGTCCTTACCTTTCGATAAGTTTGCCTGTATTGAATATATGAATTATCCAAGATAATATAAAATTTCATTATTTATAGTTAATTGTTACCATTTTAACAAAATATCCGTTAAATATCAATGTTCAATATCAATTATTATAAAATTAATTTATGCGAGGTGAATTAAAATAGATTGTATCGAACGGATTTTAGAGTTTTAAGGTCAAAAAAATAGACCTCAGACGGGGCGGTTGGGCCCTGTCTTGGTCTGTGATTTTACAGTTTTTTTCTACTATGCTCTCCGAGGATATTTCGAGTTGCCTCAAGGATATTGAGGTGTGCCTCTTAACAAAATGTATCATGAGGTAATGCTCCGTATCCTCTAGGGGCAAAAGTGATTATCCTCCAATGAGGTTATTTTCATCCATGATTTTCCCTCAATTATTTTCCGAGGAAGCTCATTTCTTCCTTCCGCTTTTCCTTCATCCCTTCTTCTCTTTCCATCTTCTTTTCCTTCATTCTTTCAACTTCATTTCCTTATCTCTTAAAATCTGGAAAAGACTGGAGATGCTTGATATAGGGGCGGTTCGAGGATTGTTTTCGGGGAATTCTTCTTGGATTTTTCTTGGATTTTCTAGTGTTAATTTGTAGAAGCGTTGCGTGGTCAGGTCTAAAATGGGTATAAAAATAGACCTGAGACGGGGCGGGGAAACGCCCTATCTAGGTCTGAATTTTTGTTATTTTCACTATGTTTTTCGAGGATAATTCTCTTTGCCTTTTGGATATTAAGAGTTACCTGTTGACATAGTATGATATCAAACCCTAATACTATTATATTAAGTCTGATGTATATTTTCAACACGTTTATTTATTATTACAACATAAAGCAATTATAGAAAGCCAGTTTCTATAACATCTCTTTTTTCGGACTCAAGATTGTAGTCATATTCTTATTCTTTAGCATGTGACTATAAATCTTTTTATATTCTAATTATCAATGACATCCATCATTCGGAGTAGTATTCTTTATAATAGGCTCCTAAATCCAGATTATACTTTTTTATAAGTTCTATATCTTCCTTTTTAGGTACCAGATGATAGCCTTGAGCTCTCCATCCTATGCCCATAGTATGACGATGCTCAACATTATCTACCGTACATTTTTGTACATATCTTATAGGCGGTTTAATAGAGCATACCTCCATAGTTTCATTTCTATCTGCATCAATCCAAATAATTTGTGGAGTAATTAATTTTCTATTATTTTCATCAATAACAAACGGAGAATTTCTATCCTTTATTCCAATTAGTTTTCCTTCGTTGTCGAGAAATGACGTATCACTTGCAAATTCTTCAATCAATGGAAGCGAAAAGAAGTGGTTATCATCAATAAAAACACTTTTAATAAATTTATTTTTAACAAAAACTGTTATTACACCTTCCGTACACCCTAATAATTTCGCAACCTGCCTTTTTGATAAATCTCCTTTTCTTACCTTAAATGTTTGCCCCATCTCATTATAAAATTTTCTTGTATTTTGAACAGCTTCATTAATTCTTTGAATTTCCTGGACACTTAAAGATTTTCCCATAATCCCCCTCCTTAATATTTTTAATTATTTGAATTCTTTTTGCTATTTTTTTGCGGTCTATATGTATTTCCTCCCCAATGCAATTCCGTGGTATTACTATTTTCAAAAAGCATCGGATTTTTTTTAACCATCTCTTCAATCAATGCGAAATCACCATTATCAGAGAATACACACCTATTACTTCTCATAACTGCTAACGAATTGTAATATTCAATATTTTCATGCACCATATTGTCCCAATACATTCTATCCTTGTTTATAAGCTCTTTATGATATTCCCCATCATACATTATTAAAATTATTTCAGGAGATATCGGGAAAAACGCTTCTACTCCTGATGAGTTTAATCCTCCCATAGATAGAAAAGGATGGCTAATATGCGCCTTAGTTCCAATCGGATTATCCGTGGTATAAAAGTGCTTTGAGGTTTTGTTTATACCAAGAATCCAAACCAAGCTATTAAAAGACTTCACCATTTCAAATAAATTGTCTGTGTCAAATATCATTTTACCATGAATTAATTTAAGGTCCTTCTTAGTAATTATCATTGAATCCTTTAGCTTTTGAGTCGCATTCATATTTTCCAACGCCTGTTGCATGCAATCCGAAGATTCCAACATTCCTTCACGAACTGACTTGGTTCTAATATATTGAACTGCTAAACAGACTGATAAATTCAACTTTTGTTCTTCGGATATAAAAAAGCAATTTTGAATATACCATGGTGTTATTGATTTAACTTTGTTGATAATACTACTTAGCAACTTTGATAAATCACCTTCAATTGTTTCCGCCAAATAGTGTTCAATATATTGCTCGTTATCAAGATTATCAATTGATACCCCAATACCGTTTAGCTCTTTAATCAAGTCTTCAGTAAATATATCGGAAAATTTAACATCATAAAAGTAATTTTCCGATGCCACATCATTTATACTATTTATTCTGCTACTCCCAGATTGCTTATCATAAACATTTATTTGGTATGTACCCGGCACACCGAAATTTTCAAGATAACATCGTGGTACATAATGTTGTTTCTTCGTTTTTTTCATATGCAAATATCCCTTCATTTTTCAAAACCGGATGATACACTTTACTTCACCAAATTCATGATTGGAAATTCCATAAAAACTATCCCGTTCCACTTCATCCATCTTTTCAAGGATTTTCCTTACATCACAGTAATTCCAATGTATTAATTTTATTCTTATCCAATCCCTAATTCACATTCGCACGACAGCTTCTGGCCACCACAAACCGGACATACTTCTATGTCACATGAGTCCAAATGATAATCCCCTATAGCTACACAACAGTCAGGACAAAACTCGATGAGTGTTTCAGAATTAAATTTTCCCTCATTTCCAAATGGAATTCGTGTATACTTTCTCCCGTTTATATCAACATAGAATTTAGTTCTTTCATTGCATGCAGTTTGTTTTAATAATTCCTCTTGATATTCTTTGGTCATTTCTTGATTTCGAAATACAACGAAATTATCAGCAAAGGAAAGAATATTCAAGTGATGTCGTCCATATTTTTTCTTTATTTCTTCAAATATCACTTCATTTTTCAACTCGTGAATATGTATAGCGTAATAAATTTCATATAATTTGCAGTATTTTGGTTTCAGCTCAGCTGAATCTACCGTTGCATTATAATGAATAAATCCATTGCGTGTATTCATGCATTCTTTTATAAAACTCTTTTGTTCATTTGTCAGCAAACCCGGATTACAATTTAATAATCTCTCGATTCCTTTTGGACCTGTCACTGTTTTACTTTGGTCGTTTAACGGAGCATCCAAATTTTCAAAAATCATTATGGATGAGTATCTTCGCAGACACTCTTTGATAAGCAATTCAAATGACAGAACAAGTGTTATATATGCCATTTTCCATTTTCTTTTATTATTGTAATTACTAAATCTGGTTTCATGTGTTCCATCTTCATCAGCAATTGCATACAACTCCACAGACTCTTGCAAATAATCATAAGAATTATTCAATAAATCAAATTCAATTTTCATATCAGTCCTCTTTTATGTTATAACTTCTCAATACTTCCTTATATATCATCTATATAACTATTTATCCTCAAGTCACTTTATAAAACCATCATACAACTCTATGTATTTGCATAAGTTATACCCCAACCTAGTTAACCGAAAATACTCTCCAATAGAAACACCGCTACCGTCTCCGAGCGCACGCTTTGTAATTAGATATAAATCAATTAATTTCTTTTCATGCAATTCTACCAGCTCTGTATATTTTAAAGTTGACTTTTCTGCAACTACATTCAGCCACTCTGCAGCACTCCATTGACTCTTGCTATCTTTTACATCAATGTTTCTATATGTTGTAAACAAAACCACTAGTTCACCCTGATTTAACTTTCTTACTATTTTCATATATTCAATGGATAATAGCTTGTCTTCTTTATAACAGTCATTAAAAGCTGGTATAAAAAATAACTTTTTCAACGTATCGGCTATCTCATCATTTGGTATATCAGTATCAAGATAATCCAATAATTCAGATAAGCTATTTAAATAAGGTTTTGAACTTTTATAATCCAAAACAATCTTACCTTTAGTGCAGTAATTATCCCATTCCATCTGTAATTGATATAGAAAATCATGAGCAACTAGACTTTTTAGCAACCTATTTGTTGTATGCGCATAATCATCTTTGCTTCCAGTAATAAAACCTGTTAATCCGTCAATTATTCTTTTTACAGTTATTGGTTCAATCTGCTCAATATTAATTAACTCTTTATTTTCTTCCATACAAGTCCTCCCTAAATGGCATCAATCTATTTTCTTCGAATTCTACCATCAATATCAGCCAACGCATATATTGTCTTTGGTGCATTCTTCGGAACTGTTAATAAAGGCCACCAAAACTCTCTTCCATTCCAGCACTCCGCTTCACCATTTTGGTGTAACAGTACAAGACAAGGAATATCTATAGAAATCTCTCTAGCTAATTTTCTCTCATCCTGCCCATTGTCCGGCGAGTCAATATAACGAATCCCATCCTGAGTATACTTAGACATATTTCTATTTCTTCTAACTATTAAATTGCATTTACCGGTTTGCTTAGAAAGATATCGTAAAATAGAAACCATTTTATCTGCTGAAATAAATCTATTCGTGTCCTCATCCATGTTAAGGCAACTATAGACTTCTTCAATTAGTTTTTCGGCTATATGTATGTCAATAAGCTCGGCACTCTTATATCCTCGTGGCATAATATCATCGATAATCTGATTTACTTTTCTTACTACACCATCTGTTATAGCTTTTGCTTTTGGTAAAAATCCCACAGGAAGTATTCTAGACGATGGTTTCAAATATACTACATTAGAGACACTTATCTTACTTGGAGAGCACGGCACTATCTTCGCTGTTTTAGGCGTATCTCCTTTACGTTCAATAAAGTAAACTCCGTCTTCGAATCTTTCATTTTCAAAATCATCCCTAAGTGCAACATCAATCTCAGTAATTTTCACCATGCTTTCGTAAATTTTCCGGGTGGTGTAAAAGCGTGTTATCGCCAGCAGTTCTTTGTCCCTATATCCAAACATTCTTGAGTGTTGCATTACAGTATCTTGCTGCATAGTATTCGGATTTCTTACGTAATAAAAACCAACCATATTAGGAATAGTAATCCCTCTATCAAGAACTTGTCCTCCAACAAAAATTGAAAATGGCGTTCTCAATCTTAGCTCACCTGTATCTTCGTTCAGATATTTATTAATATCATCTTTGGCATTAATCACACTTATTTTAACACCCTGCTGTAATGCCGAATGAAAATCTTTTTCAACCTGTTGATACTCAGGCATTGTAAATCCAAATGCGGTTATTGATTTTTCAATATCCTGGTAACTTTCTAAAAGTAAAGTTTTTATAAGTTTTTCATGTTCAGGCATATTATCTTTAATCTGCTCCATAAAGATTTTGGTTATATCGGCTATTCTATCATGTGTTTGTTGTGAAACAGCCGCATGTATAACATACGCATATTTCTTTTTAGCTCCATTTCGGGCAAGAATACACCCTCCCATAATAAAGTTAACAATACCACGCTTAAATCGTGGCAATCTATCTTCCCTTATCAGTATTTCTTCTTCTTTAAACCTCCTGCGGTCAGTTGTTTTAGCAGATGCAATTTCTTGTTCTTCATCGGAAACTTCTTCAAAAATAAAACGCCCTGAACTATCTTCTTTATTGGACTCAAGGAAATAATACTCACCACCAATGTAATCTTTGCCCGATGGAACCAAAACCGTCTTTCTTGGTTTTATAGGTTTAATTTCTGTACCATCAAATTCGGGTTGTAAATACAATGCGTATGGTGTAGCCGTTACCTGCACAAATACGCATCCGTCTAAACTTCCTCTGATTCTATTCACTTCGGCAGCTACAGTTCTGAGGTCAAAATCATTTGTTGTATCTTTAACCTTTTCAAATCCAATACTTGTTGTATCCGCTTCATCATCAATAATCAGGCAATTTTTTGTCCCATAAATCATCGAATCTTTAATAAAATCTACAATTCTTTCAAGATTATCTTTTTGCTTCTTCGCAATAATAATAAGCTTCTTTTCTAATTCATAAGGGGTTAACTCATCCTGCAATTTCATAATATCACTGACATCAACTTCATCTTTTTCAATAAACACCTTAAATTCTTTGCGCATACGCTTATATGTCTGTTCAACTAAGGCTTTACTGTTTTTTGTCATAATAAACACATAATCAAAACCATTATCAAAAGCTAATGCCATTAATCCTGTAAATGCGCGTGTCTTTCCACTTTGAATCTTTCCTAACAGCATCAACGGATGTTCTCCCTTATAATATGGATTCTCCAGATTTACTGACCGGATATTTGTAATGCAGAACTCACAAGCCTCTTCTATACATTTCTTAAGTTCATCACTATAATCTGTTTCTTTACATTTTGTTTTATAATACTCTCCCAAAATCATACATTTCCCCCCATAAAGGCAAATTAATTTTTTTTATCTGATTTAAGAATAACTATTCAAAGAAATCTAAAGTTCTATTATTTAAGCTCTTTGGCATTTCTCTCAGAAGATATTTGATATCCTCGTAAATACTCTTTTTAAGCATATTCTATAAATTTTACCCAATATCAGTTATTATATATTTTACACTTTTAATCACTATCTCATCACCAATAGCTTTACCTATAAAACTATTCTGAGTTGTTGGTATGTCTCCATGAGTAGGTTTTTGAATAGTGAATTTTTTCACATCACCGTCAATCCCTTTTGCTGTAAAATCATCCCCAATTACAACTTTTCTAACTGAAGCAAAAATATCATCAACTCCCATTTGCTTATCCCTACTTTGAAAGAACACTTTAACGCCTGTATCTGTATTATTAGGTTCTTTCATAATTTTAGCTATCTTTTTAATAACAATATCTTTCATTTCATTTTCATCTAAATAATCAACAAGTGTCATCCCACCAAATGCATTCATATACTGTACAGCTTGCCGATACGTATATCCTCCTATCCGGCACCCTTCATCCTCATAGGTTTTAATAGCATCCAAAAATGCATGAGCAACTTTAGGATTTCTACTAAAACTACTGGTAAACATATCACTAACTCGTGTAGCCATATCGCTATTTCCTAGTACATCCGTTAATTCAAATGGATTATTTCGCTCTTCATCATATGTCATCTTTCCAATCCACCATAATTTTGATAAGGTATTTCTAACGATTCCACGCGCCGGGCCTCCACTATAAAAGTATCTACTTAAAATATAATTTGGCTTTTCCATATTACTACTGTCAAATATCCAACGCTTAGGTACATAATCATAAAAGACACTATGTGTAAGCCCTGACCATAATCTTTCATCCGCTGCTTGTGTCTCCGACAAGTCTTTCAAATTCTCATATAATATTTTGCTATTAACAAGTTCCATTTCTGATGCTGTTTCATAATCTGTTTTTAATTTAAAATCCTTGAATTCTAATTTAAATTCCAAAAACGGATTCTCGTCATCAAAGAAATCATATACCCACTGATTATCTGACTTTTGGTAATTAATAATGTTTGCTTCTATATTACCTTTTAAGGTATCTAGTGCATCTTGTTTGAGAAATAGTAATTTCATAAGTCTTCATCCTCTTCTGAATCATCATTCATATTCTGTAACGCTCTATTTACTGGTAAATTCAACATTTTTTGAGCTAATTCAAAAGTACCATAATCATCTATTGTGTTATCTGTAAGAACAATATTTGACTGCTCCAAGACTTTTGATATAGCCTTATACCATCTATATTGTTGATATTCAACTATTCCATCTTTTGAAATCATATCAAATGTATATATCAGCGCTGGCAGGATTAGTATTGCATGGAGCATCGGCTGAAATACAGCGTTTTTAGAATTATCCCTGTATTTATAAAACTCTTCATTTCCTAACCAAATTTTTATTTTATCTCCATCCAAATCTACCGACATGCCTTTCTTCTCAGCATCTTCCCTACGTAATACTGCAAATATTGATGACACACTAGTCAGTTCATCCGAATTTTTCGTAAACTCAATCTTGGGTAAATTATAAAATGCGAGGATATTTCCCCTTTTAATATTAAAGGAATTATTATCATAATCATTATTAAAATTACTATTTGTATATCCAGCAATTTTTCTTTTAGCAACTAAAAAGCAGCATACTTCTACTTTGCCATTCAAGTACTTTTCATCTATTGAAATTATATTTTCTAGATATTGTGTACTATGTAATTTCCTATAAAGTGTTTTTGCACATTCAATATGATATACAACCTCTATTAATCTTTCTTTAATCATTTTCAGCAATGAATCGTCATTAATAATTAAATTCATTGAAAACTGAATATCATTTATATCTTTTACAATTTTAAAATCAACAGAAAAAAGATTATCAATATAATCATCTGTCTCTGCGCAAAGAACCGGATATGGAAAAAGCTTATATCGCACCCGCATATAACTTCACCTCCAAAGTATATAATTCATCTTCTTCTAGTTTAAAAACTATTCTATTTCTAATACCTTTTTTTATTGAAGATACTTTTATATGATTTCCTTGAGTGTTTAATTCTTCTATACCACTATCAACTTTTTTTGCTATCATTATCTTTGGAACAATACTACTCTGTTCCCCGGAAATAAACACTTCAATATACCCTGCATTCACATCACAATCAGTAATGAATGTAAGCGTATACGCAGTTTCTGTAGTATCAGATACAAACATACGCATTCTATAAGTGCTAATTTCTTTATATTTTTCTATTGGCCGATTTCCTTCACCACTATTTCCAAGAGCCGGTGCACCTTCCCCACCATCAGTAGAATTAAATTCACCATGCGGTACATCTTTAGTAGGAAATTCACCTTCTTCATCTAACATTCCAACATCTTCGTAGCGTTCTTTAGTTTCCATTTCAATCTGTTTAGAAATACTAACTAATGATTCCGGCTTCTCAGAAACCTTCACCTCCCAAGGTTCCTTAATAACATTACTTATTGCTTCTTCTTCCTTTTTTGTTCCTGCATTATCAAAGTCAAAGAAATCAGGAATTAAGTCGCCTATCCCTTCTGCATCTAATTCATCTCCACTCTGATATTCTCCCAACTCATATACTTTTCTTTTAACCCAAGCAAATAATTCATCTCTCATTTGTCTTGCCAATTTTGGGTCTTCCTTATAACGGTCAGTTTCCCATGCATTATGCTGTGGAGATTCCATCTTTCTAAAAAAGGCATTTAATTCTTTACCTTTCATTAATAAAACACTCGAAAATTGAATTGTCCTGGATATTCTATTCTTTGAAAATAATTTCATTCCACTCGCGCGTGTTATCATAACATTTCTATTCAAATCATCGTCTAAAAGTACTTTAAGATAAATTGTACCCATACCATGAAAATCTTCTTCAATAGTTTTTGTTTTTTCAGATGTCATAACTAAATAATAGTTATATGCATTTTTTACTTTGTCTTTGTAATAATCCATAATTCTTGAAAGACTTTCCGCATTTATGAATGTATCACCAATTACAACTTCTAGCGTTCCTTGTAAAATAGGTAATAAAAACCCTTCTAGCAATTCACAAATTATTTGTTCTTCCCACTCTTCAAGATTATCATAACCAATTACAAATATATCAGTGCCGGAGCTTGTTCTCATTTTAATTTTATCTAATGTATCAATGCACTCTATGGCTAGATTTTTATTAACATTTCCATAATATCCTGTTCCAGCAGCGATTTTGTCTTTCTCCACTCTATGTGAAACCAATCTAGAAATCCCCTGTGTCGCTCTTATTGTATTAATGTCTAAAGTTCTATAAAATACTGTACGCAGCTTCGAACATGCAAAAGGAGCTGATTTTCCAATACCAAAGCTTCCACCTGAAGTTTCATTCTTATCTGATATACCATTCCCTTTGACCAAGTTTTGCCATGGAGTATTTAATTCCTTTTCAGAACCCAAGAGACCTGTTGTGTTATAATCACTTATCATCAATACATTAACAAAATCATTTTTCAGACATTTAATTGCATTTGCAAAAAAATGATATGTCTTTTCATTATCTAAGTCTTTCCAAAACAAATAGCAACTTTCCATTGTACTTAGCAATTGTTCATATCCTGGTATGTTTTCCTTAGCAATTTGGGTAGCGCTAAACTCTATTCTTACAGGCAAACCTGAACTATCTACACTTGCATCTATTGAATTTTGACATATTTCCCTTGTTAATGACGCATTTAGAGAGCCATTAAATGTTTCTATTCCGGCATCTGAAATACCTACCACTTGTCCATAATTATTATCCGGGAAATTCCATCCCATTATTTCTTGTGTGTCCATACTTTCTTCCTCCGCAATAAATCTCATGTTACAAAATAACTATTTTCTTTAGATACGCCACTTCACGAGGTCGATTATCATTGTAAAACTCCATTGAGTCATATAATGACCAGCTATAGAAATTTTCTTCAGCAAACTTATAAGTTTGTATCGTAATATGAAAATATTTTTAAATTTTATCGCTAATCATGTGATACTACTTTCATATTATTAATAACATATTACAAATCCACTACTTTTTCCATTATAAGCCATATCACCGCTAATTACAAAACTATTCTTACAAAAATCAACAAAATATCCCCAGTCTTTTAAACTCTATCTATAATGAATAAATATTCCATATTTGGAAATGCTCATAAAATAAGCCAAAATAATAGGTTTCCCTATCATCTTGGCTTATAATCATTATTTAATTCTTTATATACTATATTTATAATGTACTCTTTATATCAATTTTATAAAATCATCCATATTTATGCCCGTATAATTCCTTACATCTTGACCCTTTTCAATAGCCCTTACCATTCGTGCTTCCTGCGTAGCTATACTATTTTTCTCATAATACTGTTCCGGTTTCAGAGCCTCACTTAATTTACTATTGTTAATGAATAAGCTCCCATTACAGATGAATAGCTACTACTTTTTTTAACGGCAATATAGTAAGTATGATTCTTTTTCAATTTGATTTTAAATGAGTTTTTTGTGGCTTTATAAGATGTTACTGTCGCTATATTTTGCGTAACATCAGCATCACTATAGATTGTTGCATTAATACCATCATTCCCACTTTTATTTGCGAGAGTAATAGAATATGTACCACTTTTTGAAGTCTTGAATTTGAAATAATCAACGTCCCCATCAACACTCAAATTATAGGTATTTTTTTTATTTAATGATATTTTAGAACTGTTATCAAATGTGTCTGATGCATCATCTTTAATTTCAGTGACACATAATTTATACGCTCCAATTGGATAATAATAAGTTGTAGACTTTTCGACTACAATATAATAAGTATGATTAGGTTCTAATTTAGTACATTCAAAGCCTATACTGGCTTTGTAAGCCGTTATTTTCGTTTCATCAGTTGTTACATCATCTTCATAATATAAGGTTGCACCAATTGTGTCTGTAGCTTCAGTGTTTGCCAGCTCAATTTTATAATATGAATTATTTGATGTAGTTGTAAACTTGAAATAATCTGCATCTCCAACAGCTTCAAGATTGTATGCTTTCTTTTTATTTAATGTTATTGAAGCGCTGCTGGAATAGCTATCAGTAACATCATCTTTAATTTCTGTAACGTTTACTTTATAGTTACCCGTGCATCTAAAATAATCTTTTTTTACGGAAATATAATAAGTATGATTAGGTTCTAATTTTCTAGTATCAGAATTGGCATCTGCAACAGATGCTCTTAAATCATAAATATCAGTTGTTGCATCATCTCCAGCATAAAGTGTTAAGCTAATTGCGTCTGTAACTTCTGTATTTCTAAGTTCTACTTTATAGAATGAATCATTATTTGATGTAGTAAATTTATAATAATTTACATCATCTTCGGTCTCAAGTGTACTCGAATGCGATTCATTTAGTATCAATGTGTCTGCTGTACTAAATCTATCCGCTGCTAATGCAGTTGTGGGTAGAAATGAAAATAGGATGGCCATAGTTAAAATAATACTTGTTACTGTTTTTCCAAATTTTTTATCCATAGTATACACTCCTCAAAATTATATTCTTACAACATAATATGATATATATAAATAAATTGCAATTAAATTCCATTATATGTAGTACCATGTAAAATTATGCATTAGAATGTCAAAAAATTAGACCTCAGACGGGGCGGTTAGGCCCTGTCTAGGTCTGGATTATTACCTCTTCACAAATGTAAAATAGAAATCACAATACCACTCTACCCTCAAATGCACGCAGTAGTGTCACTTCATCAATATATTCCAAATCACCACCAACCGGAACACCACTGGCTATTCTAGTCACCCTAATCCCTGCTGGTTTGATTAGCTTACTTAAGTACATTGCTGTAGCTTCGCCTTCGAGGCTGGAATTTGTGGCAATAATTACTTCGTCAACATCCCCTTGAAGTCGGAGCATCAGCTCCTTTAATTTGATATCTGCCGGTCCTATTCCAAGCATTGGTGAG
>Ga0123339_10002380_pt1 | contig 12724 bp, 11 predicted proteins | sample lystaG_FD_89956 | JGI IMG/M metagenome (GOLD analysis project Ga0123339, IMG submission 89956) | Glacier valley bacterial and archeal communities from Borup Fiord, Nunavut, Canada, to study Microbial Dark Matter (Phase II) -... | ecosystem: Environmental > Aquatic > Freshwater > Ice > Glacier ... | reverse complement strand
CCCGGCATCGACGGCGTCAGCCTGGAGATACGCCACACCGCCGTGTTCGACCGCGCCGCGACCGCGGACTACCTGGGGTCCCTGATGTTGCTGGACACCAAGGGGGACATCGCCGCCGACAGCACGTCCGTCGTCCCGCATGCGATGAACTTCGCCGACCGCGACTACTTCCAAGTGCATCGGGACCGGGCGGACGCCGGGCTGTTCGTCAGCCTGCCGTTCCGCAGCCGCTTGCGCGGCGGCGACGCCAGCATGGCGATCAGCCGCCGCCTGGCCGGACCAGACGGGACGTTCGCCGGCGTGGTGGTCGGCACCATGCGCCTGGCCTATTTCGATGAGCTGTTCGCCCGGCTGACGGTCGGCGCGGGCGGCTCGATCACCCTGCTGCGGGCCGACGGCCGCATCATCGCCCGCAACCCGCCGCTGCCGGCCAGCCTCCCCACCGATTACAGCAAGTCCGAGACGGTGATGCACTTCGCGCGGGAGCGGGCGGGCCAGTTCACCGCTGTGTCCAGCGTGGACGGGATGACGCGCCTGTTCTCCTACCGGGGCATCGAGGCGCTTCCCTTGATCGTCAACGTCGCCGTCTCGACGGACGAGATCTACCTGGCCTGGTGGCGCAAGACGCTGGTGATCGGCTCCGCCCTGGGCACGCTCAGCGGGGCGGTGATGGTGCTGTGCCTGCTGTTCCGGCGCGAGGTGCTACGGCGCGTGGCGGCCGAGCGCGCGCTGTTCGCCTCGGCGGAGCAGCTGCGGGTCATGGCGTCCACGGATGGCCTGACGGGCCTGGCGAACCGCCGGCAGTTCGAGGCCGGGCTGACCGAGGCCTGGTGGCGGGCGGCGCGGGACCAGGCCTCGCTGGCGCTGCTGATGATCGATGCCGACTGCTTCAAGGCCTACAACGACGGCTATGGCCATCCCGCGGGGGACCTGGCGCTGCAAGGCGTCGCCGGGTGCATACGCCGTTGCATACGCGGGCCGGGCGACCTGGGCGGGCGCTATGGCGGGGAGGAGTTCGTGGTGGTGCTGCCCGGCGCAGACGCGGCCGGGGCGCTGGCCACCGCCGAGCGCATCCACGCCGCCGTGCGGGCGCTGGACCTGCCGCATGCCGGCGGCCCGTCCGGGCGGGTGTCGGTCAGCATCGGCGTCGCCGTCGCCCGCCCCCGCTTCGGCGAGGTCGATGGCCTGCTGGTGCGGGAGGCCGACAGCGCGCTGTATGAGGCGAAGAACGCCGGGCGGGACCGTGTGGCCGTCGCGGGGCTGGGCAGCCGGCAGGCGCTGGCGTAGCCCAGGCCAGGCGTGGGCAAGCCCGCCCTGTTCAGCTAGTATGGACGCCTACCATACCAGGACGCACACTTATGGACGACATCAAGGCCGCCGCGGCCAAGCACCACGACGACGCAGCGCACGGGTTCGAGGTGGCGGCGGGCATGCACCGCGAGGCTGCCAAGCACTGCGCGTCCGGCAACTTCGAGAAAGCAGAAGGCCTGGCGACATCGGCCGCCGAGGCGGAGGGCGTGGCGAACCGGCACGCGATGCAGGCCGTGGACCAGTACCGGCACCATGCGGACGAGGTTGCGGCCCGCAAGGCCGAAGCCGCCGGGGAAGATGCGGCCCGGGCGGCCAAGCACGAGGCGAAGGCTGCAGCGGAGAAGTAGGGGGCGGAGAAGTAGGGCCTACCCGGCCGGGGTGCAGCCCGGCCGGGACCCGAACGCCTCGTTGGCCAGGATCGTGCGCAGGGGGCGATAGACGTCCCAGGGGCCTTGGCTCTCGCCTGGCGCCTTGACCTGGAACAGGTGCATCGGGTGCGACACGCCGCCATCCGGGCGGGGGCTGCTGCGTCCGAACAGGGGGTCGTCGGCTGGCATGCGCGTCATGGCGGCGATGGTGGCGGCGCCGTCCGCCGGGTCGGCCCCGGCGGCCACGGCGCGCAGCAAATGCAGTGTGGCCGAATAGACGCCGGCATGAACCATGGTGGGCGGGATGCCGCGGTTCTGCGGGGCGAAGGCGGCGGCGAACGCCCGGGTGCCCCCGTCCAGGTCCCAATAGAACGGCTCCGTCACCAGCAGGCCCTGGGCGTCCTGCAGGCCGATGGCGCGCACGTTGGTGACCAGGCACAGCAGGGCGGCCAGGCGCTGGCCCGTGCCGGGCCGGGCGATGCCGAACTCGGCGGCCTGTTTCACCAGGTTTTCGAACGGGGCGCCGGTGCAGGCCAGGCCGATGACCCCGGCGCCGCTCGCCTTTGCTTGCAGCAGCAGGGCGGAGAAGTCCGCCATATCGCCGGGGAACGCCGCCGCGCCCAGCACGCGCCCGCCGGCGGCCTGCACCACGGCGGTCACGTCGCGTTGCAGGGCATGGCCGAAGGCGTAGTCGGCTGTCAGGAAGAACCAGCTCCGCCCGCCTTCGGCCAGCACGGCGCGTGCGGTGCCGGCGGCGAGTGCCGCGGTGTCGTAGGTCCATTGCAGGTGGTTGGGCGTGCAGGCAGTGGTGGTCAGCGCGGTGGTGCCGGGTCCGCTGAACAGGGCGATGCGGTTGCGGTCCCGCGCGGCGGCGGCGACGGCCAGCGCGGTGGCGGAGTTCGGCACGTCCAGCACGGCATGCACCCCGTCCCGGTCGAACCAGGCGCGCGCCAGGGCGGCACCCACGTCCGGGCGGTCCCCCATGTCGGCCGCCAGCACCTCGGCCGGCACGCCTGCAGCCTCGACCGCCATGCGCGCGGCCAGCACCGACCCGGCGCCGGCCCCGTCCGCCGCCGGGCCGGACAGGGTGGTAAGGACGCCCAGGCGCAGGGGCCGGGCCTGGGCGCGGGCAGCGTTGGGCAGGGCAAGGGCGCCGGCAAGGGCGGCGCGCCGGGTCAGCAGCATGGGCCGGGTCAACCGGCGGCGCGGCGCAGGCCGGTGGTGCGATACAGGTCCGCCAGGGGGGTGCGGAAGCCGATGCTGCCAAGGACCAGGTCGCCGTCCGTCACGCGCTCGGGGGCGTCGGGCCAGGCCCCGTCCGGGCCGCGGCGCAGCAGGTCGGCGCAGATGGATTTGGTGTGCAGGACCAGGACCTCCTGCACGCTCGGCATCAGGGTGTAGGTCCAGACGTTGATCCAGGTCTCGGCCTGGTTCCCGGGGGACAGCACCTCGACGAGCAGGACGGGGTCTGCCAGGGCGCCGGCGTCATCCGCCGGGTCGGCGCATGACACGGCCAGGTCGGGGATGCGCATGTTGCGGTCGGCGTGCACCGGCGTCACCACGCCCGGGGTCACGAACAGTGCGCAGGGGCTACCCTGGGCAACAAGGTGGTTGCGGATCAAAGCGCCCAGCTCCGCCTGCACCGCACCGTGCCACACGCTGGGCGGCGCCATGGCCATCGGCACGCCATCGACGAGTTGCCACATCCGCCCGTCGCCAGGGTCCCAGGCCAGGAACTCCGCCAGGGTCATCAGGTCGCCGGAGGGCTGCACAAGCGGGATCATGCACCCAGACTACAGAACCGGCCGGCGCGACGCCACAGCGGCGGCGCGGACGTTCCGGCCTAAGCCAGGTCCGCCCGCACCCGCCCGGCCATCCGCACCGCCAGCGCGGCGATGGTCAGGGTGGGCGGGGAGATGCCCATGGTCGGGAACGCCGCCGACCCCAGCACGAACAGGTTGGGGTGGCCGTGCGCGCGCAGGTCGGCATCCACGACGGAGGTGGCCGGGTCCGTGCCCATGCGGGCGGTGCCGCCGATGATGCTGGTGTTCACGCGCGGCGGGCCGTCCAGCACCGTCGTGCAGCCCAGCGCGTCCATCACGGCACGGTGGCGGACCTGGCCCAGCGCCATGCTGCGTTGGGTGTAGCCGTCCAGCGCGAAGCGCAGGTTGGGGCGCGGCAGGCCCAGCGGGTCACGCTGCGCGTCCAGCGTCACGCGGTTGTCCGGGTTCGGCAGTATCTCGGCGGAGCCGCCGATGGCGACCTCGCGTATGGTTTGGTCTGCCATCGCCTTGCGCAACGCCGGGCCGATCAGGCCGGCCTTGATCAGCTCGCCGGCGCGGAACTGCGGGCCGATGGCGCGGACCCAGCCCTGGTTGCTGCTGCCGGACCCCATCGCGGCGTGCTCGCTGCGGAACGGGCCATCGCGCCATTCGGCGAAGCCGCTGGTCTCGACCGGGCCGCGGTAGGGATAGACGGGGTCGGCGGCCAGGCCGACATAGCCGACTTGGATGTGCGCCATCAGGTTGCGCCCGACTTGGCCGGAGGCGTTAGCGACGCCGTCGGGCGCAGCCTCGCTGGCCGACATCAGCAGCAGCTTCGGCGTCTCGACCGCATGGGCGGCGATGACGAAGATGCGGGCGGTGGCCACGCCCTCGGTCCCATCGGGGCGCAGGAAGCGGATGGCGGACACCCGGCGGTCCGGCCCCAGATCGACCCGGTGGGCGACGGCGTTCTCCAGCACCTGGGCGCCGGCGGCCTCGGCCTTCGCCACGTGGACGCTGCCGTCGTACTTGGCGCCCACGGGGCACATCGGCACGCACATGGCGCTGCCGCAGCACGGGGGGCGGTCGTCATAGGCCTCGGAGTTGCGGGCTTGCGGGGTGGGCAGCAGGGTGAGGCCGAGCGGCTTGGCGGCGCGTGCCACCACGCGGTCGCTGTAGGTCTGCGGGATCGGCCCCATCGGGAAGGGGCCGCGCGGGGCGGGCACCAGGCAGGTCGCCGGGTCCCCGGACACGCCAAGCTCGCGCTCGGCGGCCTCATAGTGCGGCAGCAGCGACGCATACTCGATGGGCCAGTCCAGCGCGACGCCATACTGGCTGCGCATCCGCAGGTCGTTCGGGTGCAGGCGGCTGGCGTTGCCGCCCCAGTGCCAGGTGCTGCCGCCGACGGCGCGGAGGTACAGGCCCTCGAACACCGTGGGGCCGCTTTGCACGTAGTAGTCGCCCAGGCGGTCGGTATCGGGGGACGGGGCGTGGGCGACGATGGGATAGGGGGACAGGGTGGTCTTGAGCTTGGAGCGCTGGAAGCGTTCCAGCCCCTCCCCGCGGTCGATGCGCGGCCCGGCCTCCAGGATCAGCACCTTCACGCCGTCCGCGGCCAGGCGGGACGCCAGCAGCGCCCCGGCGACGCCGGAGCCGACGATCACGACATCCGCGTGCATGGGGCCGGCCATCAGGGGGCCGCCGGGGGTTCGGACCAGAAGCCGAACTCGCCGGCGCAGGTGCCGGGCACGGCCTCATAGCCGGCGGCGCGCCAGGCCAGGGCGTCCTCGTAGGACAGCAGCCTTGCGTCCGCGCCGGCGCCGACCGTGCCGGTGTACCAGGCGGCAGCCAGGGCGCGGGCGGCCGCCTCCATCGGCGTGCCGCGCAGGGCGGCGGCCAGGTCCGCGGGCGGAGCGGCGGCCAGGGCGGCAAGCTGCTGCAGGGCCGGGCCGTGGGCGGCGAAAGCGGCCTGCAAGGCGTCGGCCATGCCGGTCAGCTTCGCCGGGTCCATGCCGGTGGCGACGCCGGAGGCAGCCAGGAACCCGGCGCGGTCCAGCGGGGCTGCAGGGGACGCGGCCAGCGCCGGGCGCAGGGCGGCCAGGCCGGCCAGCAGGGCCAGGGCGTCGCGCCGCCCGAAGGCGGCCTTGTCTTGTCCTAGGTCCGCCACAGCCGTCCCCCGATGCGCCATGCCCTCACTTAAACGTGTGGCGGAAGCTAGCAAGGGGGTGGCCGGTCAAGTAATGTTCCAGCGCCTGCCAAGGATGACACGACGTGCGAATCGCGGTCTGCACCAAGAACGACCTGTTCGGCGCCATCGTCCTGAACGCCGTGCTGCCGCGGCTGCGCGCGCATGAGGTCGGCGTGTTCATGAGCGTGCGGGAGCGCACAGCGCTGGACGACAGCGTGCCGGAGCTGGACCTGATGCGCATGGCCGAGCGCCAGGTGCCGCTGGACGTGCTGTTCCCCATCCTGGACAGCGCCCCTGCCCTGCCCGGGTGCGCGCTGACGCCGCGGCAGATCACGTCCGGCATGGGCATCCCGTTGCAGCTTGTGCACGACATGCGGCCCGATGGCGGGGCGGCGGCCATCGAGGCGTTCGGGGCCGAGATGATCCTGTCCATACGGTTCTCCTACCTGTTCCGGCGCAGCACCATCGCGCAGGCGCATGCGGGGATCATCAACGTGCATCCCGGGCCGCTGCCGGGCTACCGCGGGCTGTATGCGCCGTTCTGGCAGATGCTGCGGGGGCAGCAGGTCCTGCGCTGCACGGTCCACCTGGTCGATCCCGGCATCGACACGGGGCCGGTGCTTTCCATCGAGGAGGTGCCGCTGGCGCCGGGCCGGTCCCTGTTCTGGCACGCGGTGCAGCTCTACCTGGCCGGGGCGGCGCGGGCGGTTGGGTATGCCAACGGCGGCCTGCCCGTGCCGCAGCCGCAGGACCCGGCGATGGCGGGGCAGAACGGGTTCCCAGCGTCAGCGGACTTCGCCGCCTTCGCCGCCGCCGGGTTCGGGCTGGTGCGCGGGGGGGACTACCGGGACCTGCTGCTGCCCTTCGTGGCCGGGGCCGCGCCTTCCGGCGGGGGCTGAAGTTTGGTAGGGCATACGCGCAACGGGATAGGGTTCAGGCATGGATGTCGAGCGCGCGGATGTGGGCGAGGTGCAGGTGTTCCGCATCACCGGACGGCTGGACAGCACCACCAGCCCGGCGTTCGAGGCCTCGGTGCTGCCCGCCATACGGCCGGGCGCGAACCGGGTGGTGCTGGACTTCTCGGCAGTGGACTACGTGTCCTCGGCCGGGCTGCGGGTGGTGCTGCTGGCGGCCAAGCAGACGCGGGCGACCCAGGGGGGATTTGCGATCTTCGGCATGGCCAAGCCGATCCACCACGTGTTCGAGATGTCGGGCTTCGCGCGGATCATCGCCCTGTTCGGCACGGAGGCCGAGGCGGTGGCAGCCGCGGCAAGGTAGCGGGCCGCCCCCGCATCCGACGGGGGGCGGCCCGCGCATGACGCCGCTGCTGCACCTGGACATCCCGAACGACCCCGATGGCCTGACGGCGGCGCTGGATGCGGCAGAGGGGTTCCTGCAAGGCTGGGCGGTGGAGGCCGGGGATGCAGCGCAGGTGATGATCATACTGGACGAGGTCGGGTCCAACATCATCCGCTCGGCCTGGCCCGGCGGCGGCGCGCACCTGTTCCAGATGGAGCTGCGGATGGAGGCGGCGGCGGCGGGGCTGGAGCTGCACCTGGTCGCGCTGGACGACGGCGTCGCGTTCGACCCGACCGGAAGCGGCCCGCCGGACCTGGACTTGGACCTCGACAGCCGGGAGCCGGGCGGGCTGGGGCTGTTCATGGTGGGCGAGATGAGCGACACCATGGCCTACAGCCGGGTGGGTGGGCAGAACCGGCTGCACGTCACCAAACGGCTGCATCTAGCGGCATGATACGCTGGGCGGCGATGCTTGCGGCCCTGGCCGGGCCGGCGCTGGCGCAGGCGCCGCCGGAGCTTGGCACCGTCATCGTCCGCCTGCGCGCCGCGGGCGTGGTGCCGCAGGACAGCGCCAGCACCGTCACCCGCCTGGGCGGGCAATGGCACAGCAGCACGGCGGCCGGGCCGGACGTGGACGCGTCGGTGTTCCTGACGCCCAGCATCGCCGTGGGCCTGGGCGCCTCCACCTTCGGCCTGTCGTTCAAGCTGGAGCGGAGCGAGTTCGGCACGGTCCCGGTCGGCAGCGCCCGGCTGGTCGCGCCCAACGTCACCTTGCAGTACCACCCCTTCGCCGCCGGGCGGGTCAGCCCCTATGCCGGCGCCGGCCCGGCCGCGGCGGTGCTCGTCAGCCCGGCGCCGGGCGGGACGCTGGTCGACACCCTGTATTTCGAGAGCAAGGTGGGCGCCGCGTTGCAGGCCGGGGTGGACGTGCGGCTGGGCGGCGGGTTCGTGCTGAATGCCGACGTGAAGCAGTTGCTGGTGCGGACGACGGCGTTCTCACCCCATGCCGGGCGGCGCCCAGTGGAGGCGCAGGTCAAACTAAACCCAACACTTTTCGGCCTGGGCGTGGGTTATCGTTTCTGATTATGCCTGTTTGGGCCTGACTGGCTGGGGGAGGACGGCCGATGCCGCATGGACGCTGGATAGGGCTGGGCGTGCTGCTGCTCCTGGCCGGGTGCAAGGAGGAGAACGCCTACCGCGCGCCGCCGCCGCCGCAGGTGGGCGTCGCCGCGCCGGTCCGGCAGGAGGTCGTGCGCTACCTGGAGGCGACGGGCAACGCCAGTGCGGTGAACAGCATCGACATGGTGGCGCGCGTGCCGGGCTATGTGTTCGACGTGCGCTATGCCGACGGGCAGGCGGTGCGCAAGGGCGACACGCTGTTCGTGATCGAGCCGGCGCCCTACCGCGCCAAGCTGATCCAGGCGCAGGCGGCGGTGGCGGGCGCCAGCGCCACGTTCACGGCGGCGGATGCGGAGCTGGGGCGGCAGGCGCAGCTGGGGGCGGGGCAGTTCGCCTCGCGCGCCGCGGTCGATCAGGCGCGGGCGAAGCGGGACGGCTCGGCCGCGGACCTGGACCGGGCCAAGGGCGACATGCAGCTGGCGGCGATCAACCTGTCCTACACCCACGTGAACGCGCCGTTCGACGGGGTGGCATCGGCACGGCTGGCGTCGGTGGGGGACCTGGTCGGGCAGGCCGGGGCGACGAAGCTGGCGACGGTGGTGCAGCTCGACCCGATCCACGTGACGTTCAACGCCGGGGAGCGGGACGTGCTGCAGGTGCGCGCCGCCCTGGCGCGGGCGGGGCGGACGGACGTGGACCTGTCCCAGGTGCCCATCGAGGTCGGGCTGGCGAACGAGGAGGGGTATCCGCACCGCGGCACGCTGGACTACGTGTCACCCGGCGTCGATCCCGCGACGGGGACGGTGCAGGTGCGCGGCGTCCTGCGGAACGAGGACCGGGTGCTGCTGCCCGGCATGTTCGTGCGGATGCGCGTGCCGCTGCGCCGGCAGGCCGATGCGCTGCTGGTGCCGGATGCGGCGCTGGGGAGCGACCTGGGCGGGCGCTACGCCCTGGTGGTGAACGGGGATGACGTGGTGGAGCAGCGGCGGGTGCGCCCCGGCCCGCTGGTGGGCGGCCTGCGGGTGATCGAGGCCGGGCTGACGCCGGAGGACCGGGTGGTGGTGTCCGGCAACCAGCGCGCGGTGCCCAACTTGAAGGTGTCGCCGCAGCCGGCGGCCGCCGGGCCGTGATCGCCAGGTTCTTCATCGACCGCCCGGTGCTGGCCAACGTGCTCAGCATCGTCATGGTGCTGCTGGGCGGGGTCGCACTGTTCAGGCTGCCGGTGGCGCAGTACCCGGACGTGGTGCCGCCCACGGTGCAGGTCAGCGCCCGCTACCCCGGCGCCAACGCGCAATCGGTGATCGACACCATCGCCCTGCCCATCGAGCAGCAGGTGAACGGCGTCGAGCGCATGATCTACATGCAGTCCGTCAGCAGCAGCGACGGCGCCTATGCCCTGACGGTCACGTTCGAGATCGGCACCAACCTGGACCAGGCGCAGGTGCTGGTGCAGAACCGGGTGTCGGCGGCATTGAGCAGCTTGCCCCAGGCCGTGCAGGTGCAGGGCGTGCTGGTGCAGAAAAAAAGCACCTCGATCCTGCAGATCGTCACCCTGGCGTCGCCGGGCGGGGAGAATGACGGGCTTTACCTCAGCAACTACGCGACGATCAGCCTGCGGGATGAGCTGTCGCGGCTGCCCGGCGTGGGCAACGTGTCGGTGTTCGGCGCCGGGTCGTATGCGATGCGGGTGTGGATGGACCCCGGGCAGCTGCAAGCGCGCGGGCTGGTGCCGGCGGACGTGGTGGCGGCGATCCAGTCGCAAAGCCGGCAGGTCACGTCCGGGCAGATCGGCATGCCGCCAACGCCGGGCGGGCAGGATTTCCAGTACACGGTCAACGTCGCCGGGCGGTTCGACGACGCCGAGGAGTTCGGGGACATCGTCGTGCGGGCCGCGTCCGGCACGGCGGGCAATGCCGGCGGGCGCCTGACGCGGGTGCGGGACGTGGCGCGGGTGGAGCTTGGGGCGAAAAGCTACGGCCAGAGCTTCGGCGTGAACGGGGCGCCGGCGGCGGGGCTTGCGGTCTATCAGGCGCCGGGCGCGAACGCGCTGGACGTGGCGGCGGCGGTGCGGGCCAAGATGGCGGTGCTGGCGGCGGCGTTCCCGCCCGGGGTCGCCTACAGCATCCCGTTCGACACCACGGGCTTCGTGTCGGCGTCCATCATGGAGGTGTATCACACGCTGGCCGAGGCTGCGGTGCTGGTGCTGCTGGTGATCCTGGTGTTCCTGCAGGACTGGCGCGCGACGCTGGTGCCGGCGACGACGGTGCCGGTGACGATCATCGGCACCTTCGCGGCGATGGCGGCGCTGGGGTTCAGCATCAACCTGTCCACCCTGTTCGCCATCGTGCTGGCCATCGGCATCGTGGTCGATGACGCCATCGTCGTGGTGGAGGGCGTGATCCACCATATCGAGCGCGGGCTGACGGCGCGGGACGCGGCGGTGAAGGCGATGGAGGAGCTGCTCGGGCCGATCATGGGCATCACGCTGGTGCTGATGGCGGTGTTCGTGCCGGCGGCGTTCCTGCCGGGCCTGACGGGGCGGATGTATGCGCAGTTCGCCCTGGTGATCGCGGCGACGGCGGTGATCAGCGCGGTCAACGCCGTGACGCTGAAGCCCACGCAATGCGCGCTGTGGCTGAAGCCGCTAAAACCGCCGGCGCAGCGCAACCTGTTCTACCGCGGGTTCAACCGGCTGTACGACCCTATCGAGCGCGCCTATGCCGGGCTGATCGGGCGCATGGCGCGCAGCAGCCCGCTGGTGGCGCTGGTGGCGCTGGGGCTGATCGGCCTGGGTGCTGCGGGGATCGCCCGGCTGCCGACGGCCTTCCTGCCGGTCGAGGACCAGGGCTACCTGCTGGTCGCGGTGCAGTTGCCGGACGGCGCGGCGCTGGAGCGGACGCAGCGGGTGATGGACCAAGTGACGCGGGTGGCGCGGGGCATCGCGGGCGTCGAGACCGTGGTGGCTATCGGCGGCGTGTCGGCGCTGGACAACAACGTGCCGCTGGCCAATGCCGGGGTCGCCTACGTCGTGCTGCAGGATTGGGGCAAGCGGGCCAAGGGGCGGGAGGCCCGGGTCATCAACGCGGAGCTGACGCGGGAACTGGCAGCGTTGCAGGACGCCGAGGCGTTCGTGCTGGTGCCGCCGCCGATCCAGGGCATCGGCAATGCGGGCGGCTTCACGATGCAGGTGGAGCTGCGGGACGGCACCTTCGACTATGGCCGGTTGCAGGCGATGGCGCGCAACCTGGTCGAGACCGGGGCGACGCAGTCCGGCCTGCAACGCCTGCGGACCTCGTTCCGGGCGGAGGCGCCGCAACTGGACGTGCAGGTGGACCGGGTGAAGGCCGAGAGCCAGCGCGTGCCGGTGGGCGACGTGTTCGGGGTGCTGGGCAGCTACCTGGGGGCCGGCTACGTGGACCAGTTCACCCGGTTCGGGCGCACCTTCGGCATCTATGTGCAGGCCGACGCGGCGTTCCGGCTGCGGCCGGAGGACATCGCCAAGCTGAGCGTCCGCAGCCGGGACGGCGCCATGGTGCCACTGAGCGCGCTGGTGGAGGTGAAGCCCGCCATCGGCCCGGCGCTGATCACGCTGTATAACCTGTATCCCAGCGCCAGCATCGTCGGCAGCCCGGCCGGCGCCGCCAGCTCCGGCCAGGCGTTGGACGTGATGGAGGGGATGGCGGCGCAGGCGCTGCCGCCGGGCGCGGGATATGACTGGACGGCGATGTCGTATCAGGAGCGCGCGGCCGGGTCCCAGGTCGTGTGGGTGTTCGGGCTGGGGATGCTGCTGGTGTACTTGGTGCTGGCCGCGCAGTACGAGAGCTGGATCGCGCCGCTGTCGGTGATCGTGTCGGTGCCGCTGTCCCTGCTGGGGCCGGTGGTGGGGCTGGGGGCTGCAGGGATCGCCAACAACCTGTATGTGCAGATCGGCCTGGTGCTGCTGATCGCGCTGTCGGCCAAGAACGCGATCCTGATCGTGGAGACGGCGCGGGAGCGGCGGGCGCACGGCCTGGGCATCGTGGCGGCGGCGGTGGAGGCGGCGCGGACGCGGTTCCGGCCCATCGTGATGACCTCGTTCGCGTTCATCCTGGGCGTAGTGCCGCTGGTGGTGGCGACGGGTGCCGGGGCGAATGCACGGCGCAGCCTGGGCATGACGGTGTTCAGCGGCATGCTGGCGAGCACGCTGCTCGCGGTGCTGTTTGTGCCGAGCTTCTTCGTGCTGTTGCAGCGGTTCGAGGAATGGGTGCGGCGTCCGCGCGGGGTGGTGGTGCAGGCGGCGGAGTAGGATAGGCAGGCGGAGGTGCCGCCCAGCCTACAGCGGTACTCCCGCCAGGCTGCGGCTGGTGCGTATGGTTTGCAATGTCTGCACCCGGCTGACGGCGGCGGCACCGGTCAGGCGCTGGGTCAGCTGGTTCTCGTGCGCGGTGTCGCGGGCGACCAGGCGGAGCAGGAAGTCGCCGCCGCCGCGGATCATGTGGCACTCGCGCACCTCGGGCCAGCCGGCGACCATGGCTTCGAAGGCGGACAGCACGGCCTCCTTTTGGCTGTCCAGGCCGATCAGGGCGAAGAACACGATTTCCCAGCCCAGGCGGGCCGGGTCAGTATCGGCGTGGTAGCCGCGTATGATCCCGGCCTCCTCCAGCCGGCGGACCCGGCGCAGGCAGGGCGGCGCGGTG
>Ga0123339_10002379_pt1 | contig 12726 bp, 12 predicted proteins | sample lystaG_FD_89956 | JGI IMG/M metagenome (GOLD analysis project Ga0123339, IMG submission 89956) | Glacier valley bacterial and archeal communities from Borup Fiord, Nunavut, Canada, to study Microbial Dark Matter (Phase II) -... | ecosystem: Environmental > Aquatic > Freshwater > Ice > Glacier ... | reverse complement strand
CCCGGCAAAGGTGAAGATAGCAATTTCGGTACCTTCTCGAACCACCATAATAAATGCTACACTGAACAAGCCTACTCTTGATAAACTTTGTTTAACTTGGTTCTGCACTTCATTAACCATGTTGCTTCCGTGCTTGATCATCCAGTAGATAAATGAAGTTACAAAAATCAAAGCAACAATACTCGCTCCACTTTCCCAGATTTTCGCAATCTCTTCTGTCTTTTGGATTGCAGAAGAAATAGCAAATAGAGTTCCTCCAATTAATAAAGACGCTAAAATCCCAAATAAAGTTCCATTATAAACAAACTTCTTATATTCATCTTTATTGGTTTGAGTTAGGTATTGCAGAATGATCGTTACGATCAAGAATGCCTCAAGTCCCTCTCTAAAACCCATAATCAATCCAGGTACAAATGTATCCATAGCATTTTCCTTTTCTTTCATTGTAGGATGATCCTTTAATATTCATAACTTGTTCCCAATGAATGGAATCATGATTTCGTCAAAGCCAGTTTATTATAAATCATCTATTAAAATTGTGTTTTTTCTAACTGTCGATATCTATAATCGGACATAACATGTTCAGACTTCACTCATCAACATACACTACCAGAAACGATTTCATCAGACTTTCTTTACGCGCAGAACAATCATTTTATTCCCCTTTTCAATGCTCCTCCTTATCCTTGAATTTGTCATAAATGGCTCTAGGTCGCTTATGCTAAAACCAGATAAATCATAATATCACTTTCTCCTTTTGATTTTTTAATCTACATATTTTTGCATATCAAATTAATATATTGATGATGTCGAAAGACAAGGAGATTGTCAATGCTTGGTTTAGCACTAGCAAATTGCATTCATACCTGTGGGCTTCTCGGGCAAAAATTAACTGTTTGTATTCAAATAATGATTAAAGGTTCCTGACAAAAATGTTGTGTTGAATCTTGGTGTAATTTTTTCGACCCATCTCTCCCCTAGATGGTCCTTGAACTTTGACATTCAAGAATATTGAACTCCTTAGAAAAAGAGTTTTTGCAGAATAAACTTTTACTATTTTATACAAAATAGAAAAGCTAGGATCATGCTCCTAGCTTATGCACAATCCTATTTCAAAACTTCCAACATTCTCAAATATTCTTCTCGAGCAATCTCACCGCGCGCATATCTTTCTTTTAGGATATTAACTGCGTGAGTGTCTGTCGAGATTGCTTTCTGTTTCGAATTCCGGGTGGCCAAGAAAACAACTACGGCGACAAATGCAATTAATCCAAGCAAACCGACGATCATCCAGACCCAACCGAAACCTCCCATCATACTACCATACCCTGGTAAAGTACCGACCTGATTATAGTAACCATATCCACCCATCATGCCGCCATAGGCCATCATGCCACCGGCACCCATGAATGTCATCATTGTAATGGGAATACCAGCCAAATAGTCATACCCGACTCTGGTATGAACTGCTGTTAATGAGGATGAACCATCTCCGCCTAAAGCAATGTCCATTCTGTCATGGACCGCAGTGTTTCCAATAACCTTTTCCATTACCGAATCACCAAGTTCTTCAAGTCGAGCTGAAGTTACTTTTGTAATATCGATTTGGTCCGTGCTGGAAATATTCTGCTCTTGTCTGATTTCTGTAACGATCGCGTCAACGCTTTTTAGTTCCATGTTATCAGCTTTCACACCGATACTTGTAACCATCATTAATCCTAAAACAAGCGCAACCGAGATTAGTTTTTTCATGTTATGCTCCTTTCGAGCCTATCTCTTCATAGATAACATACACCTATTAGTTCACTGATACCACTTTATAGCCTGCCTTTTCCACCGCTGAAGCCAAGACGTTGTTGGCGACATCATTTTTCAGGATAACAATCGCTGTTTGATCACGGATATCGACCTTCACATCCATCACCTCTTTAATTCCGTAAAGTTGAATATTAACAAGACCAGCACAATGACTGCAATGCATTCCTTCAATATAAATTGTTTTTTTCATGTTGAATCTCCTCTTGATTTAGATCAGTTAAACTAAGATAGCTTTAATGGCGTTGTAATACAAGTATCACTCTTTGCATAAGTAGTAATTGTTTTTGTAACAGACAGCCCATTATAACTTATTGTTAAAGTAGCTTCGATATCCCTCGGCAACCAAATGCCTATGAAACCAGAGTTCATGCTCTTTACTTTCTGACTTGCGATCACCGTTCCGTCTTTTTTTACAATAGAAACATTGAGTTCCTTGTTGAACAATTCTCCTCGGCAGGAAACCAAGTTGTGTGTCTGACATGGATGAACTTCATTGATGTAGGGAGCAAACGACAAATAGAATTCGTTACTGGGAAGTTTGAAATCGTATTCTTTATCGTTATCATAGAGAATAAGTGTTGTCCCCGTAATTGAGGCATTCAATCCATCTTTTTCATTGGTTATGCTGTCGAGCTTATTAACCATATCTTTGACGCTTAAACCAGCAAGATCGTATTTTTTGAGCATCTCTGTTTTTTCTTCGTTCGGGGTAAACAATTGAGGTAAAAAGACGAATGAAGTTAGTACTATTGCTCCTACTACTGCAACAAATGTAATGGTTTTTTTGAGTGATTTTTTATTCATAGTTCTCCTTATGAAGAAATCCAGTCAATCAAAGAGTGATCTTTATATCGATTTCTTTCTATATCTCGATTATAGGATCAAGATATGTAGAAGTTATGTAGATAAAAAAAAATCTCAATTTGAGATTCTTTACCTAAATTTAGGGAGAATTACCGTGAAAGTACTGCCAATTCCCACTTCACTGTGAACTTCGATACTTCCACCATGAGCCATTACGATGGATTTGACAATCGTTAGGCCTATCCCTGTACCGCCAGTCGATCTGTTTCTTGATTTATCCGCACGATAGAACCTTTCAAAGATATATGGTAATTCATCTTTTGGAATTCCACTACCGTTATCAACAACATCCATGACTACTTCATGGTCAGTTTCTGAGAATTCGATATTGATGATTCCTTTGGGTTGCGTGTATTTGATCGCATTGGTCAACAAGTTGATAATGACCTGAGTCATTCTCTCTGAGTCGACAAGCACCTTTGAACATGATCCGCTGATCGACACATTCATTTCTTTTTCTTTAATATGATGTTCGAGCTTTTTTACCCCTTGCTTTGTTAGTTCCGCAAGATCAACATCGGTCTTTTCAAGTTTAAGATTTCCATCTTCAACGATGGCCAAACTCTCTAAATCCTTAACGATATTGGTGATGCGAAGAACCTCCTCATAACTGCTTTTAAGTCGTTCAGGTGAAGGTTCTAGAAGACCGTCCATCATTGCTTCAATCGTTATTCTCAGTGTTGTAAGCGGTGTACGCAGCTCATGGGCCACATCAGAGGTCAGTTGCTTCTTTAGACTCTCTTGTTTATCTAAAGATGTTGCCAACTGATTCACCGATTCGATAAGATTGTCAACTTCAGTCAATTTTGACTTCTCCTGAATCCTTATTTTGTAATCACCTTGTGAAATTTGTTCAGTGGCCAAGATTGCAGTTAGAATCGGTTTGCTGATTCTTCTGGAAATAAAATAACCCAAAACGAGCGAAACCAAGAGTGATATCGCACCAACGAGAAGCAAGATAGAACTTAATTGATTCAAAAAATCAAAATCATTGTCTGAATAAAAATAAGGCCCAAAATAGGTAACATTAACCCTACCGATTTGTTGAGACAGCAACTCGATGGAGTAATCTGTCGCACTGAATTTACCATTACTTCCCGGAAATTTGGAAAGCATGTTGTGTGTAATGTCTTCTTTGATTTGTACGCAAGTTGACATATCCCAAACTTCAGCATCCCAAACCGTTTTGTTGCTGACATCATACACTTTGATGATGTACCCGTCATAAAGTGCATACATGCCAATGGTGTGAACATATTCAACATTCCAAGTCTTTGTCTCCGGATTATATTGCTGACCTAGACTATATACGATTTCATTGATTGAGGCTTGTTGCTGCTTGGTGATATATTGCTTAAATTGCTGATTGATAAAATAACTGGATAGAGAACTGATAATGGCAATCAAGACAAGCGCAACTGCTGCGATTGATAATGTAAGCCTGGATCTTAAACTTCCCTTCATATTACTGACCTCCAAACTTATAGCCGACACCATGAACCGTGAGGATATAGACAGGATTTTTTGGGTCTGTTTCGATTTTTTGGCGAATATTTTTGATGTGACTATCTACAGCCCGATCGTAACCTTCAAAATCTTCACCCAAAGCAATCTCTATGAGTTCTTCTCGTGTAAAGGTCTTGTTGGGGAACTTAATGAGCGAGGCGAATATCCTAAATTCGTTGGGTGTAAAGTTTACGGGTTTTGATTTTTTGGTTACAAGACGGTACTCGAAATCAACAACCAGATCCGAATCCCCAAATATGCTCTTCTGATAAAGCGGAGTTAGATCATCATTAGAACGTCGTAACACTGCTTCTATGCGAGCATTAAGCTCTTTTAAGCCAAAAGGTTTGGTGATGTAGTCATCTGCTCCATATTCAAGACCATTAACCAGATCCGCTTCAGTTACTTTCGCCGTCAGCATAATGATCGGTATTCTTGAAAACTGGCGAATTTTCACGCAAACTTCCTCGCCTGAAATACCTGGTAACATCAAATCGAGCAATACCAAAGATACAGGATTTTTTTTAAACAAATCAAAACCAACTTCACCGTTATTAGCAGTGATGACTTTATATCCCTTCGATTCAAGGAATGTTTTCACAATTTCAATGATTTTAACTTCGTCATCAATAATCAGAATGGTTGGCTTTTCGTTCATAAACTAACTACCTCCTAAAGGGAAAACCCAAGTCCTTTACGGAATCGGGTTGTAATCGCTATGCTATGTCGTAACCGGCATCTACTATCGCCAGTTTAATAGTAGCTAACGACAGTTTTTCTGTGTCATACTCAATTCTAACTGTTTTAGCGGATAAATCAACTTCAACGTCTTTTGATCCCTTTAAAGCCAAGATTGCCATTTTGATTGCATGGACACAATGAGAACAAGACATCCCATTAACACTTACTATTTCGGTTTTCATTTTATACCTTTCGAGGTCTTATTTAGACCTGTAAATTGCATTATTCAATGACATTAACTGAACTGCGAACCATTCCCATCCAACAGTTAAACGAGAGTTTTCCTGTTTTTGTTGGTGTAAATTCCAGAACATTATCACCTTTTTCGAGTTGATATTGAATTCCCAATGATTTGATCTCAAATCGATAATTACACCCTGTTAACTGACCGGCACCTACATGAATTGTCCATTTAACCGGTACACCCACTTTGATAGTGATCGGTTCATAACTCCCGCTATAAACTTCGCTGGTAATGATTTGAACCCCATTAACAACTTCAGCAACAACCCCATTGCTACTTCCTCCACCAATATTGAATAGATTGCTTACCGTGAATGAAGGTAACTGAATTCCGGATACAGCCATTCCAGTTTGAAACATCGCAAAACCTAACACAATGACCAACACTGCACTGACTTGCATCATTTTGGCAGTAAACTGTTTGCTTAGAAATGAGCTTAATGCGCCCAATCCAAACATCAACGGAACAGTTCCTAAACTGAACACCAACATAGACAAGGCACCTTTAATTGGATCACCGGTAGATAAGGCATACAGTTGCATTGCCTGTAAAGGGCCGCAAGGCATTAAGCCATTCAGAAGTCCAACGTAAAACGGACGATTCTTACTGGCCCCTTTCTCTTTACCGATCAATCGGGCAAAGACTTTGGGCATTCTAGGGTTTAATCTTCTTAAACCAGGAAAGATATTGAGCATATTGATCCCCATGATGACCATGAAGATACTTGCACCGATCGCAACGATTCCTTTTGCCGGTCCAGAGAAACTGACTACAGATCCAAGTGCACCGACAATTGCGCCAATGATGGTATAGGAAACAACTCTCCCAGCGTTATACAGAATGCTGGGCACTAGATTATTAATTCCACCTTTAGGTTCATTTTCAACTTTTTGCGGTAAACATTGAGATAGATTAATTCCACCGCACATTGCAACACAATGGACAGATGTTAGAATTCCAATGACAAACAAAACGCCATAACTCATACCGGCTTTCGCTTCAGGAAACACATTGAAGACATTCAATAAACCAAACTTATTGGCAATCATGTACAGAATATACAGGATGACAAAGATGGTCAAGATATCAATCAATTTCTCTTTTGTGCTAACGGCTGGTTCGCCTTTTACTGAAGGAGTATTCGAATTTCCTTTGACTTTATAGTCCAAGGACTCAATCACTCTCTTTATTTCGCGCAAACCAATGACATCATCGTGATAAGTTACTCGAACAGTATTGGACGAATAACTGGCTTTCACGTTGATGATACCACCGGTTTTCCGAAGTTTGCTCTCTATGCGATTTTCACAACCGACACAGGTCATTCCTTCGATTTGAAGTGTTTTTCTTTCGAACTTTTCCATCTCTTGCCTCCTTACGACACTCGCAAGTTAGCACTTTGAGTGTGATCATTTCTGTTTGATACTAGTCCATATACAACTGCTAATGACAACTTGGTTTATCTTTGGCACTGGTTTCAGCTACTTGTTCATTGCTGTGGTGATGGTCATTAGATCTATGCATCAATGGCATCAACAGAAAGTGAGATAGTGGACAGAGTAGAAACAGTGCGTAAGGGAGTAATTTAGCCAATGAAGTACTGGTGCTTGGAATCAGTAGCCAGCTTGCTAGACCCACTACCGGAGCCGCGATACATAAAATCAACAACCATTTAGGCATCTTATGCCCATTATGTTCTTGCATAATTTTTCTTTCCTTAGTTTTCTCAACTAATTACCAATTTGGTGCAATCGTTTTATTGATACAAACAACTCATCGATGGTTTGATCGTCGATTTCACCGGGTTTTTCTTTAAGGCAACCCTGAATATGATTCTCAAGAATCATTCTTCCCACTGAATATAAAGCGGATTGTACTGCGTTGACCTGAATCAAAATATCATCGCAGTACACTCCTTGATCTACCATCTTGTTTATTCCTCTGATTTGACCTTCGATCTTTCGAAGTCGAAGTTGCAAGTCTTCAATTTTACATCGAGAACGATTTACAGTAGTTTTTTGAATTCTACGGATAGGCTCGTCAGTTTCGTGTGCTTTCATTTTCTAATTTAAGTTAAAGGGTTTTAACAACTTTTCAACTTCAATTTTTTTACCTGACTCATCCATAACTTCGACTTTTGCAAAGACCCATCCGTTAACATTGGCTACATCAACACCCGCATCAGAGAAAACCTTAGGATCAAGAACAAATACGATATCTTTGTCATTGGCTGCCAAGTCTTTCGCCCATTCAAACTTGTTCCCATCTCCCAAATCAATCCCATAATGAGCCAAAGCTTCATGATAGCCTAGAGTATCCCGGCTCAGCTTAACAAGTTCATTAAAAGAATCCTGAGGCGTTGCTTGAGCTTTCGTTGAAAACTCTTGTTCACCCAATGTTTGACCAACCATGATCATTCCATCGACAAACATACCGGCAGGAAGTTTGGTAACATCCAAACCTGCGTCAATGAACGGTTGAGCGTCGGTTTCAAGCATGACATCATGGGGTGCGGTTGCTTTGAAATTGGAGCTAAACAGGAAACGAGACGAGCCATCGGGAGCACTTAAAGACCAAGCATTCAGTTCAGTATCAGCAATGACATCCGACAACGCAACAACTTCTTTGAAGGATGAAATCCCGTATTTCGCTATCACATCGGTTTGTGTACAGGCCGACAACGCGGCTAAGATTAAGGCAGATACGCCGGATACGAGTACTATTTTTTTCATATTTTTCCTTTTCACCCTAATTATAGGGTTTGAATGATTTAAGTCTCAATGCGTTGGTTAGTACAGAGACTGAAGATAAAGACATGGCCGCGGCGGCGAATACCGGGTTTAATACCGGCCCTCCAAATAAATAGAGAGCACCAGCCGCTAATGGGATTCCTAAGACATTGTAAGCAAAGGCCCAAAACAGATTCTGCTTGATGTTGCGAATCGTACTCTTACTAAGCTGGATCGCAGTTGGAACTTCCATCAGATCACTTCTCATGAGCACGATGTCTGCAGATTCCATTGCCACATCCGTTCCAGATCCAATGGCGATACCAACGTTGGCTTGAACAAGTGCCGGAGCATCATTGATGCCATCGCCAACCATCGCAACGATACGACCTTCACTCTGGATTTTTTTAACTTCCGAGGCTTTGTCTTGAGGTAATACTTCCGACAATACGCGATCGATGCCAACCTGTTTAGCGATTGCTGCTGCCGTTTTCTTGTTGTCCCCCGTGATCATGACGGTTTGAATACCCATTTTATTGAGTTTCTGAATGGCTCTAGCACTGTTTGGTTTTACAACATCCGCAACCGCAATGATTCCGGCAAATCTGCCTTCAACTGCTATAAACATTGGAGTTTTTCCCTGATCCGCTAAATCATCAGAGATTTTTTCAAATTCGTTGAGTTCGATGTTGTTTTCACGGATCAACTTCTGATTTCCGAGTAATACCGAGAGTTGGTTGATTTTAACTTTGATCCCGTGGCCTGGAATGGCTTCAAAGGATTCTATGTTCTGAAATTCCAGTTTGTCTTGCTCAGCTCTTCTAACGATAGCTTGGCCTAATGGGTGTTCAGAGCCCTTTTCTGCCGATGCTGCGATCTGAAGGATAAGTTCTTCAGCCAGAAATCCAGGTACGGCCACGATGTCAGTGACTGCAGGTTTACCTTCTGTAAGTGTGCCCGTTTTATCGAAGACAATTGTATTAATTTTGTGTGCTGTTTCAAGGGCTTCACCGCCTTTGATTAAGATACCATTCTCGGCGCCTTTTCCGGTTCCGACCATGATTGCGGTCGGTGTTGCCAACCCAAGAGCACAAGGGCAAGCAATAACCAAAATGGCAATAAATATTGATAATGAGAAAGTAACTGTTTGGCCACTGATGAACCACGCAAGGGCAACAACGGTAGCAATGATGAAGACGATCGGAACAAAGTATCCAGAGACGATATCAGCCAATTGAGCAATCGGCGCTTTTGAACCTTGTGCATCTTCTACCAGTTTTATAATCTGCGCCAGTGCTGTGTCTGCGCCAACTTTGGTAGCTTTGAAATGGATCATTCCGTTTGTATTGAGACTGGCAGCATAGACAGCATCTCCGATTTTCTTTTCAACCGGCATGCTTTCACCCGTCAACATCGATTCATCAATCGCGGTATATCCAACCGTTATTTGGCCATCAACCGGGATTTTCTCGCCTGGCTTGACAATGAGAACATCGCCTACTTCTACTTCTTCCACCGGGATAATAACTTCTTCTCCGTTATGGATCACAAGGGCTGTTTTGGGAGCCAAACCCATTAATTTCTTAATTGCTTCCGACGTTTTCCCTTTGGAAACAGATTCAAGATATTTACCCAACAGGATCAAAGAGATGATGACCCCTGCTGTTTCGAAGTACATGTTGTTGACTGCGGTGAAATCACCGTTTGAGATGAGATAAGTTGCGTATAAGCTATATAGCACAGCAGCTGTTGTTCCCATTGCTATCAAAGAATCCATATTTGGGGATCTATGCCAAATCGCTTTGAATCCGACTACATAGAATCGGTTACCGGCAATCAACACCGGGATGACTAACGCAATCTGTGTAAAAGCAAATACCAAAGGATATTTCATAGGATCTAGGAATCCAGGAACCGGCAGTGATAACCATTTGATCATCGGAGCCATAGCCAGATAAAATAGCGGAATACTGAATACCGACGAAACAAGGAACTTAATCCATAATACTTTGATTGCTTTTTGCTTTCTTGCCTTATCTTCATCAACCTTATCCACACCAATACTTTCTAGCGGTTTATAGCCGATCTTTATAATTTCGGTTTTAATCTGCGAAAGCCGGATAATGGATGGGTCATAATGGATTGTTGCTTTTTCAGTTGCGAGGTTGACGTTTGCTGAACTAACACCATTCAATTTTGAAACTGTCTTTTCTATTCTTTGAGCACACGAAGCACAAGTCATCCCCTCAATTGGCATCGTGATTTGTTTTTCACTTTGATCAACATGAAGTTCATATCCTGCTTTACTTACTGAACTTTGGATGTCGACCAACTTGATTAATTTCTCATCATAGTTCAATGTCAATTTTTCGGTCGCGAAGTTAACGCTCGATTCCGTAACCCCGTTTAATTTACTGGTAACCTTTTCTATCCTCTGTGCGCAAGCTGCACAAGTCATTCCTGTAATTCTAAGAGTTTGTTGCATTTCAATCCCTCCTTAGTTGAATTTGATACCAAACAGTCGTATGGTATCGGCACTTTGTGTTTCTCACCTTGGATGCAAGGGCTTTGAGCCTTGTTATTCTCTGGTGATGACATTGTTATTTTATAAATTAGTTATGTAGAACTTATGTAGAAATTAGATTTTATCATTATATAAAGCAGCACTTTAGCTTGATTCGGACAAGTAAAAAAGAACTCCGTGAATGCGGAGTTCCTTATGAAGTTTCGGATGAGCTTGTTTTAGTCGATCTTCAATAATCTGGCATTGATCGAGACGATGATTGTGCTGAGTGACATGAAGACGGCACCCATTGCTGGGCTAATAACAATTCCCTGGTTGATCAGTATGCCTGCCGCCAACGGTAGCGCAATGATATTGTATCCTGTGGCCCACATCAAATTCTGAATCATCTTGCGATAAGTGGCTTGGGATAGTTTAAGAATATTGACAACATCAAGCGGGTTACTCTTGACCAGAATTACATCAGCTGTTTCGATGGCAACATCGGTACCTGCCCCGATCGCAATACCCAAATCTGCCAAAGCCAAGGATGGAGCATCATTGATACCATCACCGGTCATGGCAACCTTCTTGCCGGACTTGATCAGATCTTTGATCTTGTTCGCTTTATCTTGAGGGAGAACCTCTGCGATGATCTGATCAATACCAATCTTCTTGCCTACATAATTGGCGACCTTTGTGTTGTCTCCGGTCAACATGATGGATTCAATATGCATCAACTTTAACGTGGCTACTGCTTCAATCGCAGAGTCCCTTATGATATCCGACAACGCAATATATCCTTTTAACGTTCTTTCATCAAGTACGAAGATAACCGTTTTTCCTTCAGCAGCCAAATTTTCATAATTCGCCTTATCAAAAGCGATATTCTCAGAAATCATATATCCAGGGCTCACAATTCTGATTTCGCATCCGGCAACATTCGCAATGAGCCCTTTGCCTGGTAAAGCTTGGTAATCTTTAACATCCATCAACTCAAGATTTCTTTTCTTACCCGCTTTTACTAACCCTTTGGCGATCGGGTGTTCAGAGTTCGACTCTACAGAATAGACAAGCGTTATCAACTCATTCTCTGATAAACCTAGAGAAACGATGTCGGTGATTCCAAATTCACCTTCAGTTAATGTACCGGTCTTGTCAAAGACTACGGCATTCAGTTTACGCGCTTCTTCAAAGGCAGCTCTGTTTCTGATCAGCAATCCCTTCTTAGCACCGATGCTGGTTGAGACAGCCGTTACTAGCGGTATAGCCAATCCTAAGGCATGCGGACAAGAAATAATAATAACAGTAACAGCACGTTCAATCGCAAAACTCAGATCTTTGCCTAATAGGATCCATACCGTGAATGTTGTGATACCACTGACAACAGCAATATAGAACAACCACTTCGCTGCCACATCGGCTAAGCGCTGCGTATTGGATTTTGATGCCTGTGCTTCTCTAACGAGCCTAATGACTTGAGATAGGAAAGTGGCTTCTCCGACACGTGAGACTGTGAACTTTAAGACGCCTTCTCCATTGATTGAACCGCCAATGATTTCATCACCGACCGTCTTTTCAACAGGAACAGATTCCCCGGTCATCATGGATTCGTTCACTGAAGAGATTCCTTCGTAAATGATGCCATCGAGTGGAATCTTTTCACCGGGTTTTACCAGCACATTGATTCCCACTTTAAAATGTCCGACAGGATGATCCATGACATCACCGTTATCGTGAATCATGTGAGCCACATCGGGCATGAGTTTGACAAGTTCTTCTAAGGCTTTTGAAGCACCCATGACAGATTTCATCTCAATCCAGTGTCCAAGCAACATGATTGTGATCAAGGTTGCCAATTCCCAGAAGAAATCTCCGCCAGTCAGGACAAAGACTGTCATAGCACTATAGACGTATGCGACCGAAATCGCCAGCGCAATCAGCATCATCATAGCAGGCGACTTCTTTTTTAATTCATCTACGGCACCTGTCAAGAAAGGTTTTCCTCCATAGATGAATAGGACTGTAGATAACGCAAACAGAATATAGGTATCACCAGCAAACCGCCAATCGACTCTCATAAACATCTGAATCATGGGTGATAGCAGTAAAATAGGAACAGTAATAAAAAGCGACACAAAGAAACGTCGTTTGAAATCATTGACCATCATCAAATGATGATCATGGTGATCTTCATGCACAGCATGTTCATCAGTTCCGTGATCCATTTTACTGTGGTCCATTTTACTGTGGTCAATATTTTTTGAATCCTCTGGCTTGGCCATGTGTGTCATAGCGCTGTGATCATGATGATCCATATT
>Ga0123339_10002378_pt1 | contig 12727 bp, 9 predicted proteins | sample lystaG_FD_89956 | JGI IMG/M metagenome (GOLD analysis project Ga0123339, IMG submission 89956) | Glacier valley bacterial and archeal communities from Borup Fiord, Nunavut, Canada, to study Microbial Dark Matter (Phase II) -... | ecosystem: Environmental > Aquatic > Freshwater > Ice > Glacier ... | reverse complement strand
TTTGCCGAGCAATAATTCGCTGCATCTGCGCGTTCTCGGCCTCGAGCTCTCTGAGCCGCGACAAGTGTGTACCGATTTCCACCGTCCGAGTAGCGCTATAACCTTGCGCCCACGACGAACGTATTTGTCAAGAAAAGCGACGACATCTCAGACGATAGCGGCCGCGCCCGAACGTCAGACCTCAAAAAGGGCCATCGCCAGCGACCGGGCGGTGCCGACAGCAGTAATCGGCCGCGCTGCGCTAGCTCCCCATCAGGGACTTCAGGCGCGCCATACCAGCGTCGGCTTCGGCCTTCAATTCGTCGAACGCCGCATACTCCGCTGCAGTCGGCTTCTCGTAGGCCATGTCGATACCGCTTGCGAGAAACGCGAGGTGCGTGCGTAGTTTCGTTGCGTGCAGTGTATCGGCTTCCGTCGATTCCGTATCGAGCTCGACCAACTCGCGCACGGCCGCATCGAGTTGCGAACGCTTTGCCGGCGAGACGTGATTCTCCATCGCGATTGCCGCGTTCAGCATCGTGTCGAGCGCGTTGAGGGTATCGTGAATTTGCATCCCGAGTGCAAAGCGCGCGTCGAGTTCATCGACCGGGGCGTGCAAACGTGGATCGAGTTGTACGACGACCGGCTTGCTCGTCGTCGTCGACCCGTAGGTTAAAACCGCGGTGTAGGTGCCGGGTGCGACGGTTGGACCGTCGACCGAAGCGGTGAAGTCGTCCGTGACCGGCTCGCGATACCCGACGACTTCCGTTGCGGGCGCGGAGCGGAAATCCCATTGGAAGCGGTTCATGCCCGGTTCGATCGCCGTCGCCGTCGCCAGTGCGAGGGCACGCCGGGCGATCGATTTGAATTCAGCACGTACTTCCGGCGCGATCTTCGCTTTTTTCTTTGGTTTGAGGTGCAGATCGAAGCGACGAACCGTTTCCCCTTGCGCATTTTTGAACGTGAGCGTCACGGGCGTCTTCCCCGCATAGTCCGCGGGAATTTGAAAGAACACGGAGGCGCCGAACGGCGGATTCTGCCCGCCAGCGGGCGGCAAATCGGTCGCTACTCCGTAGGCGTGTGAGAGCCAGGCGGTTTCGGGCGCGAAGAGACGCGGAGCAGTGCTCGGTGATGCCGACTCGCGCGAGACTTGCTCGAGCAGCGCGAGATTGTCCAAAATCCAGAATGCGCGGCCGTGCGTCGCGACGACGACTTCGCCCTGACGTGCGTCGATCGCGATATCGCGCATTTGCACGCCGGGCAGATTCAGCGAAATCGATTCCCAATGCGCGCCCTCATCGAAACTTGCGTAGACGCTGCCACGCAAACCGGCGAAAAGGAGGCGCGGTTCGCGAGGGTCTTGCCGCACCACGAACGCATATTCGTCGGTCGGCAAGCCACGGGTGATGGGCGACCAGTTTTTCCCGAAGTCGCGCGTCACGTACACGTAAGGATGGAAATCATCCCACATGTAGCGTGAGGCGGTGAGGTAGGCGGTTCCCGCCGTCGTGTGCGATGGCTCGATCGATGAAATCTGCGACCACTGCGGGAGTTGCGGCGGGGTGACGTTCGCCCAATGTGCACCGTGATCGGTCGTCACATGGACGAGCCCATCGGCGGAACCCGCCCAGATTTCATCGCCGTTGCGCGGAGAGATTGCAAGCGAGGCGATATCCGGAAACGTCTCCGCACCGGTTTGATCGCTTGCGATCGGTCCGCCGGACGGGCCTTGCGTGCTTTTATCGTTGCGCGTGAGATCGGGGCTAAGAACCTTCCAGGTCTTGCCGCGATCGGTGCTCGAGAAGACGACTTGCGCGGTGACGAACAACTCGTCGGGATTCGCCGGTGAGAACAGAACCGGATGCGTCCAGCCGAAGCGATATTTTTGCGCAGACGCCGGCACCCCGGTCAGATACCGCGCCCAGGGAGCGACGTTGTGCGCTTGACCGATGCTGTTATCTTGGCGAAAGAGCGCGCTGTAGTACGCCCCGCCGAAGGTGACGTCTTTGCTAGCGGGATCGGGTGCGACGAACGTGCTCTCACCTGAGGCGACCGCGTGCCAATCGCCCCAAACGATCGCACCGTTCGCCGTCGCGCTCGGCCCTTCGTACGCACCTTCGTCCTGCGATGCGCCGTACACATGAAACGGAAACTGCGAATCGAGTGCGACGTGATAGAACTGCCCCGTCAGCTGATTGAGCTCGCTACTCCATGATTTTCCGCCATCGGTCGTGACGGTGGCGCCGCCGTCATTGCCTTCGAGCATGATCTTCGTGTTGTTCGGGTTGATCCACAGGATATGGTGATCGCCGTGCACCGTCGGCGGAAAGAACGGCTTCCACGTCTTGCCGCCGTCCGTCGTTTTGAAAACGTCGTCGACTTCGGGCGCATACGCGGCGTTCGCGTTTTTCGGATCGACGAAGATCGCGGAATAGTAGAACGCGCGTTGGCGCATCTTCCACTGCGTGTTGACGTGCTGCCACGTCGCACCGCCATCGTTCGAACGAAAAATGCCGCCGTTCTGGGCTTGAACGGTCGCGTACACCACGCGCGGATCGCTCGGCGCAACCGCGACGCCGATGCGGCCGAGCGGCCCTTGCGCGAAGCCCGCATTGCGCGCGATGTTGACCCAGTGCGCGCCGCCGTCGGTCGTCTTATAGAGGCCGCTGCCCGGGCCGCCGCTCGTTAGTTTCCACGGCACACGCTGCGCTTGCCACATCGCTGCGTAGAGGACGTTCGGATTGTGCGCGTCCATGACGAGATCGATCGCACCGGTCGCATCGTCAACGAAGAGGATCTTCTTCCAGGTCTTGCCGCCGTCGATCGTTTTATAGACACCACGTTCCGGATTGGAACGAAAGACGTGCCCCATGGATGCAGCGTACACCGTCTTCGGATCGGTCGGATGGATCGCAAGCCCGGTCGTCGTATGCGTGTCGCGGAGGCCCGCGTAGTTCCACGTCGTTCCCGCATCCGTCGAGGCGTAGATTCCATCGCCCGTATCGACGTCGCCGCGCAGATCGCGCTCGCCACTCCCCGCGTAGATGACCTTTGAATTTGATAGAGCAACGGCAATCGCACCGATCGTTTGCGCAGTTCGCGGCAGCTTCCCATCGCTAATATTTTCCCATTGGTTGCCGTAGTCGGTCGAGCGCCAAATGCCGCCTTGTACGCCACCGAAGTAAAACCGATTCGGATCGCTCGGGACGCCGGCGATTGCGACGACGCGTCCACCGAGGGACGGACCGATGCTTCGCCATTCCATCTTCCTGATAGCACGCGCCTCTGGGGTGGCCGTGGGCAGGGCGCCGGCCGCAGGAAGCGATGTGGCTACAAGAGCGAGAGCCATGGAGGCGAAGAACGTACGCAAAAATACAACCCTTTGAGAGAGCGGCGCGAAACCAGATGCAGTGCTCCATCGACCGTCGCGTACCGGGGCTCCTGCTCTCCGGTGCGAGCGCTTGGGCATTTTCGCTTAGCGCAATGCGGTGCCAGCCGAACGCGGTGATACCGACCCGGTTTCGCCACCGACTCCTCCTGGAGCGGTCATCCATTTGCTAGCATTTTGGATGTCCGGGGTTCCACAACGGCGAAGCAGGGGCACGGCGATCAATTCGCTCCCATGCTGGCCGGGTAGAGCAAGCCCGAAATCCGGAGGTCGTTATGTCCGATCCAAAACTCACCGAAGACGAACAGATCAACGAAGAAACCACCAAGGAACTCAGCACGGAATCCCTCGACGACGTCGCGGGCGGGGTCAGACCACCGTCGTAAATCACACGGCCCTCGGTAGAGAGCACGAAACTGGTCCCCTTCGCGGACCGGTTTCTTTTTTTTGGCTGGGGGTTAGATCATTTGGCGTTTTGCTAACTCCGCGAACGGGCCGGGCTGCACGAGCAGCTCGGCATAGCCGCCAGATTGGACGATCCGCCCCGCTTCCACGACGACGATACGGTCCGCATCGACGATCGTACTCAAACGATGAGCGATCACGATGCGCGTCACGCGGAGTTCCCGCAGCGTCGCGCTGACGACCGCTTGCGTTGCGTTATCGAGCGCACTCGTCGCCTCATCGAAAAACAGGAGCCGCGGAACGGTGGCGATGGCACGCGCAATCGCGATGCGCTGCCGCTGGCCGCCGGAGAACGCGCCACCCGAACTATCGACGAACGTTTGCATGTGCATCGGCATCGCGGCGATGTCGCCCGCGAGACCGACCGCGCGCGCCGCGTCCCACGCTTCATCGAGCGTGATGATCCGGCCGGCGGCAATATTCTCGAAGATCGAACCGGGCATGAGCCGCGTGCTTTGCAGCACGGTGCCGATTTGGCGGCGCACCGCGCCGACGTCGAGCACGCGCAGATCGCGGCCATCGTAGGAGACGCTGCCCTCGGCTGGATCCTCGAAGCCGAGCAGCAGCCGCAACAGCGTTGATTTTCCCGAGCCCGACGGCCCCACGACCGCGACGAATTCGCCCGGCGCGATATCGAGCGAGATGCCGTCCAGTGCGGGCCGGCCGGTAGGCGTATAGCGGAACGAGACATCACTCAGCGAGACCGCCCCGCTGAGCTGGCCAGGATCGCGGCGCACATCCTGGCGTTCCGGCACAACATCAAGAAACGGTCGCGCGCGGCGATAGATCGGCACGGCTTTCGCCGCCGTCGCCGCTGCCGAACCCAGGCCCAGGATGCCGGCGACGAACTGTCCCATCGCCGCACTCGCCGCAAGAAACGCGCCAACATCAATCTTGCTCGTTTGCCCGAAAACGACCCATGCGATCAGCGCGAAACCCGCAAACATCGGCCACACTTGCGCGAACGTGACAAACGCGTTGGCGGTGTTCGCAGCAGCGACGATCACGCGCCGCTGGCCGGTGAATTTTTCAAGCCACCGCGCGAAGCCACGAATCTCGGCATTCGCGACGCGGAGCTTGGCAACGCCGTCGATCATCTGCAACACGTCGGAGGCGAGCGGCCCGCTGAGCTGTGCGATCTTACCGGCAAAATAGACGGCGTAGCGCGCTTCGAGCACCTGAACGGCGACGGCGACAATCGCAAGACCGACGGAGACGAGCGCGAGCGGCCGGTCGTAGGCGAAGATCAGCACGAGGCTCACGAGCGAAAACATTCCGCCGAGTGCGCTCGAAATTGTAATATCGGAGATGTACTGCTCGATCTGATCGACGCCAACCACCCGCTGTGCCAAATCGCCCACGCCAAACTTGCGAAAGAACGACGCCGGGAGTGAGATAAGGCGTTCCATCAGTGCCGTTTGCAAACTCGTGGTGAAGCGCGACTGCGCGCGCACGATGAACATGCCACGTACGAACTCCGTCCCTGCAGCGACGACTGCGAAGAACGCAAGTGCGAGCGTGATGAGCCCGAGTTGGCCGCGTTGCGCGGACGGCACGACCGAATCGAAAAGGAGCGCGATGGTGAGCGGGATCGTGGTGGCGAGCAGCGCCCCAAGGAAACCGAGCCCGAGCGTACCGAGGACATCGACGCGCGAACCGCGCAGTGCGAAAGCGGCAAGGTCGCGCACGCCGAGCGCGCGATCGGGGAACGGCCGCAAGAGTGTATGGACCTCAGCCGGAAGCGACTTCGCCGCCCCCGCATCGACGCGTTCGCGCGAGCCGGTTCGCGGGTCGACGATCGCGTAGCCGCCGCCCGGCGTCGCAAGCACCGCGACCGGTTCATCGTCGTCGCCCCGAAACGCGACGAACGGTGCGATTTCGCGTTTCCACCAGTCGGGCGTGAGTGCCACCATCCGCACGGCCACGTGCGAGGCGTCGCCGATCGCCTGCAAGCGCGCGAGCCCGGTGCGGCGCGTGATTGTTTCATGCAGCATGACACCGGTTGCCGCCGCGACGAGCGCCGCCGCCGCGAACACGGGGTCGCTCGATGCTTCAATACTAAGCGAATCGCGGTCGAGTACGCCGCCGAGTTCGCGCAGGCCGCGGCCGAGCAGCCCGCGTTCGTGCGCCGCGCCCTCACGCAGCCGCTCGAAGCGTGCCGCTTCTTTCGTGCGCTCGCGTTCGATCCAGAGCGCGCCGAGCAGCGCGTTCACAAGATCGATCGCGCCCATGCGATCGCCAACGCTCACATCGTCGCTACGCCCTACCGGGCCGAGCGTACACGGGTCAAGCGCGCGCACCCACGTACCGGCGGTGAGCGGTACGACCGTCCCCCGCGTCACCGTCACGAGTCCGTTGTAGAGCGCGCTCCCGGCGCTTACGCGCGCAAAGGCGACGCGGCGGCGCGCGCCGGCCGTCTCGCCGGTCGCAAGCGTGATTTCCTCACGTTCCAACACCCGGTCGGGGTGCACTTCGGCGACACCCATCGCGCTGAGCACGAAGCGAACGTAGTGCTGCAGAACGTCGTCGCGGCTCGTCGGTGAGAGCGTACCGACATCGAGCGGCTCGAGTAGCGTTAGCGTCTCGCTCGATGCAAGCAACGTGTAGCGCGTGCCGTCATCGCCACTGAAGCCACCGCCGAACACGATATCGCCGGCCGCGATCGTGCCGACGGCGACCGGCTCGTCGATGTTCTCGCGCGTCGCCGCCCAGAGCATCACGGGCGAGCGCGCTTGCCACGCGCCGCCCGGTTCGAGCGCACGCGGTTCGGGGCCCAGTTCGAGCATCGCGCTATCGACGATCATATCGCCGTCACCAGCTCTTTATAACGCCCGCCGAGCGAAACGAGCGAATCGTGCGTCCCGCGCTCCACGATCGCGCCGCGCTCGAGCACGATGATCTCGTCGCTATCGCGAATCGTGCTAAGCCGGTGCGCAACGATGACGCACGAACAGCCGCGGCGACGCAGGTTTTCCGCGACTTGCGCTTCGGTGATCGCATCCAGCGCGCTCGTCGCCTCATCGAGGATGATGAGCGCCGGGTCACGCACGAGGGCGCGCGCGATCTCAAGCCGCTGCCGCTGACCGCCCGAGAAATTGCGACCTTCTTCTTCCACGATTGCATCGTAGCCGCCGGACCTCGCCATGATCTCGTCGTGGATACAGGCATCGCGCGCCGCGCGTTCGATCGCGGCATCGTCGATCGTGGGATCGAAGAGCGTGATGTTCGCGCGAACCGTCCCGGCAAAGAGCGCGATCTCCTGATCGACCATCGCGACGGCGGCGGCGAACGCGCGGCGATCGTACGCAGCGCGCAGCTTACCGTCGTAAAGCACGGCGCCGGCCCACGGTTCGTAAAGGCCGGACACGAGTTTCGTGACGGTCGACTTACCGCTGCCGGTGGAGCCCACAACGGCTATTTGCTTGCCCGGCGCGACGTGTAAGGAGAGACCGTCGACGAGCGGCGGCGCGACCGGCGAGTACCCAAAGCGAATGTTCCGCAGTTCGAGCCCGCCATGCAAGATCTCCCGGCGCGGCTCCGCGACCTCGAGCGGTGGCACGGTGGCGGGATAGCGATACACGTCTTCGATGCGCTTGAGACTGCCATCCATCTCTTGGAACTCCGAACCAAAGCGCACGATTTCTGCGAACGGTGCGCTGAACTGTTCGGAGAGCAGATAGAAGGCAAAGAGCGCGCCGAGCGAGAGCGTGCCGTCGATCACGCGCAGACTACCGAACCCGAGGATCGCCGCCGCGTTGAGCATCGCGAGCAGGCGTGGCGCCGCGACGAGCAGTTGCGTCGGAAACCCCAGTTGTTGGCGCGCATTCACCACGCGCGCGAGCCGCGAACCCCAACGTTGCAGGAACGCACGCTCGGCGCCCGCAGCCTTGAGCGTTTCGATGTATCGGATGCCCATAACGGCGGTGCCGAGCAATTCGCCTTCGGCTTGCAAGAGCGTGGCATTCGCATCAGAGCGGCTCCGGTTGGCGGCCGCAAGTGCGAGCAGGTTGAGCGCCGCGATCGCAACCGAGAGAAGCGCGAGCGCGACATCGTAGCGCAGCATCAGCACGAGGAAGAACAGCGCCGAGATCGCGCGGATAGCGGCCGTCGTGACGCGGCCGGAGAGCAGTTCGGCGATGCGGTCGTTGAGATGGACGCGATACGCTAGTTCGGCGGCCGACCGTTGCGCGTAGAAATTCATCGGCATGTTGAGGACGTGCCAGAAGAACCGGCTCGCGCTCGTGACCGCCAGCTTCGTCTGCAAACGCAGCGATATGGCTTGCTGTAGCGCAACGAGCAGGGAGCTGAGCGCAATGGCAAGCCCCATCACGAGCACGATCCATGGTCCCCACACAACGTGCTTACCGATCAGCACGTCGTCGACGAAGACTTTCGTGAGCGCGGGGATGACGATGCCCGGCACCACAAGCGCGATGCCCGCCATCACGATGAACGTGACCGCATCGAGTGATTCGCGCACGCGTTGTGCGAGAATGACGAGACCGGACGGCACGACGGCATTCGTTTCGAACGCGTCAGTTTTCGCAAACGTGATCGTGACGCCGGTGAAATTGCGGTCGAACTCGTCCCAAAGCACGCTGCGCCGACCGGTGGCCGGATCGTTGAGGAACACGCGGCGGTTGTCGTAGCCTTCGACCACGAGAAAGTGCCGGAATTCCCAGAAGACGACGAACGGCGGCGCGACCTTCCGCAGCGCTTCAAGACCGTATTTGTGCCCCTTCGCTTCGAGTCCGTAGAGTGCGGCGGCACGCACCATGTTGCCGGCCGTGCTGCCGTCGCGCGAGACGCCGCAGCGCATCCGCAACTCCTCGAGAGGCACCGTGCGGCCGAAAAAACCGAGCATCATCGCAAGCGATGCCGCACCGCACTCCACCGCTTCGAGTTGCAGCACCGTTGGCGTGCGGGCGTAGCGGTGTTCGGCGCGGCTCATCGCAGCGGAGGGAAGACGAAGGCGATCGGGTGGCGATCCTCGACAACGACGCCGGCGCTGACCGGCGTGCCGGAAACGACACGCGGCCGCGAGCGCGCGAAGCCCGACCACTGCGGCTCGCCAAGCGCATCGCGTCCGAGCGCAACGTGCACTTCGCGCACCGGCTGTGAGAGCAAACCAGCGGCTAGCGTCGCGTTGCCGAGAGTCGAGGCGATGCGGTCCGGCGTGGCGGGATACGGCGCAACCGAGACGACGGTGCCGCGCAACACGCCGTACACGTGCGGATTCGCGTCGGCCGGTGAAATGCGGACCGGCATGCCGGGCACCAGCGATCGATCGGTCGCGACCGGCACGAACACGATCGCTTGTAACGACGATAGCGGCGGCTCGATCGTGGCGACCACGTCGCCGCGATGCACGAACGTTGTTCGCCCGTGCGGCACTTCGATAACGTTACCTTCGATCGGCGTGCGGACGACGGCGTACGACAGGCTCGATGTGCGAATACGCGCGATTGCTTCATTGCGCGTAACGGCATCACCGGAGGAACGCTCGTCGGTGATGGCGCCATCGGCAGGCGCGGTGAGGGTTTGCAGCCCGCCGCCCGCGATGAGTTCGCCCGTGCCGTCGACCGTGACCGGGATCGTGGCGACGAGGCTCCAGACGAACGCAGCCACGAGCAACACGCCGATCGCGACAAGCATCGTCCACGCCCGCGAGGGCACGACAACGAAAAGGTCTTCATACCGCTCGCCGGCAGTCGCGTGATCGAGCGCTTCGCGCCGGAAGATCGGGTCAGCCATCTAAGGGCTTGGTATTTGCCCGGCACCGACCGCTTCCCCGCATCCCGCGCACGATCGCACGTCCGGTTCACCCGCCTCAAGAAACAAGCGGGCCGCCGCGACCACAAAAGCCGGTAACACGCCCGCGCGTTTCTAGGAGCGCGGTCCGCGATCGTTCCGGAAAAACGTACGAATTTGATTGGCGATCGCGGTCAACGCGGTAGCTGCCGGCACGGCGATCGCGTTCGAATCGCGGTGCGAATTGCGGCTGGCGAGGGTGTGCGCGAGCATCTCGACCATTTCGGGCCGTGCAATGAGAAACGGTTCGAAGTCCGCTTTGTCGATTTCATAGACCGTCGCGGCCGTCACCGCTTCGACGGCGGCGTTGCGCGCAACGCCGGTCAAGAGCGACGCTTCCCCTAAATAATCGCCCGGATAGAGTCGATTGACGATCCGCTCCACGCCAAACTCGTCGCGTACGTGCACATCGAAGATACCTTCGCGCACGATGAAGAGCGACTGACCGCCATCGCCTTGTTCGATCAGTCGCGTACCCGCCTCCACCGAACGCACGCGCAAGCAATCCGAGAGTTGCGCACGATCGTCATCGGCAAGGGTGGCGAAAACCGGGATGCGTTTGAGGAGTGTCGGCAAGGCGACGCCGTCGTCTGCGTCCGGCGGAGCAGTCGTCATGACGGTTCGCGGAGCCGGCTGCGAGATACCCGCCCACGATAAGTGCGACCAGACCGTGCCGAAGACGCGGCTTGCAATTTCGGTCTCATCGCCCCAGTCGGCGAAGTGGAAGAGCACCTTATATTCTATTGCCCAGTCATTGTAGGATGCAATGTCGACGCGCGGTGCGGGCGACGCGAGAACGCCGGTCGCGCTCAGCGGCGTAGAAACGCATTCATCATCGCTTTTTCTCCGTTCCCGCGTAGCTTGGCCTCTCGACGAAGGTGCGTTCGCTTTACGTTTTCGCTGCCGGACGACGGTTTTCTTCATCGGCGAAAATCAGCGCTTCTCGGAATCCGATCTGCGACGTCGCGCGCGCACGGCGGCGGCATCGATACGATCTTGATCGCGGCCCACCGCGTCTTTGTTTCGCAAGTATTCTTCGATGCCGATATGCGGAACCGAAATACCCGCTCGCGTTACCAACACCCGGTGCGGCCACGCTTCATCGAACGTTACGCCGGTAATCGAGGTGAGGATATCGATGCGGATCGGCGCGACGCCGATCTGAAAGACCGTGTTGTCGCTTGTGAAGTCGCCGCGGGTCACGCGATCCAGCGGCGCGCCGAACATCGTGAGCCCGTGCCAAACGCGTTCGGCGTTTTCAGCGGTCGGGCGAATCCAGACGTCGAGGTCTTTCGTCGCGCGCGGTCGATCGTAGATCGCAAGTGCGTGCGCGCCAACGACGAGAAAATCAACGTTCGCGTCGATAAAGCAGCGTAGCAGATCGTCGAAGTCGCGGTAGCTGTCCATCGGGTGCTCCGTCGCGTAGCGCCATCATCGTCAACACATCGACGAGTGCCACGCGTTCGTCTGGCGTCGCGGCGCTCTCGTCCGGATCGTCGCTGCTTTCATCGGAGAGCCTGCCGAGGTGCGTCCACGCCGTTAGGCGCCGACGAGCGGCGCGCTCCGCTAACCCGTCGTCGACGTCGTTTTCGATAGAGCCGCCCATTACGATGCGATTCGCCATTTGCCATGAGCTCCCGCTCCCAAATAGGCCAACGGCTACGGCAACGGCACCGGTACCCCCGTCGGCATAGCGGCACGATCGGTGGGCAATCCGCATGAGAACACCCGACGTGTGGGGAGCTCGGCTCCCGGGATCGAATAGTTGCCACTAGGGTATGACCGGGCCGCACGATATCTTCATCAGTTATTCAACTCGCGACCGCGAATCTGCTGAAGCCGTTTGCACAACGCTTGAAGCGGCCGGAATGCGCTGCTGGATCGCGCCGCGTGACGGAGTGCCCGGCACATCGTACGCCGCGCTTCTCGTCGATGCGATCTCGCAGAGTCGGCTCGTGCTGCTCCTCTTTTCGCAGGCCGCAAACGACTCAGATGCCGTTCTCAACGAACTCGAGCTGGCAGCGAATCGCAGCATCCCGGTGTTGCCCGTGCGGATCGAACGGATCGAACCGCAAGGAGCGGCCGAGTTCTATCTCCGGCGGCGGCACTGGCTCGATGCATTCGATGATTTCAACGCCGCGCTCGAGTGCATACCGCCGGCCGTCCGCTCGTCGATCGCCGAGCGCGTTACCGTACGTTCACCTAAGGCCAAGGTGCGCCAGCGGAATCTGCCGCGCCAAGGTACGAGCTTCATCGGCCGCGAGGCAAAGCTGCGCGCGATAACCGCGATGCTCGCAGAACACCCGTTGGTCACCATCGTCGGTCCCGGCGAGCAACCGTTCGCGCCCGCGTACGTCGCCGTAATAATTCCGTTACTAGTCGTGCCGGTGATGCCGAAATTACAGGCCGCTCCGTTGATATCGCGCACGCCGCTGCCCGAAAGATTCGAACCCCCCACCGCGAGCGCTACGGACGCTACCCCCGCGACTTTGCTCGACGTGATCGTCATAACCCCACCGAGTTTCGACCCGTGCTGCGAGAGAATCATATCGCCAGTGACCGTCCCATCCACATTGTCGACGACCGGGCCGACATATTCATCGGCAACGACGGGCGGCGCAGTGGGGAAGCTGGACGTGCTGCTGTTGCAGCCGGCAAACGCCACGAGCACGACTAGCGAAAACACAGAAAAGCTCGTCATCGTACACGCGCCGTTTGTCTCTGATCGGCGCCATTCCACGCGCTTGGGAAGTCGCACGACCAAGCGTTTACAAACGGCTTAAGCCGAAGACCGTTTCCACGAGCGCGCAGCGACTCGGGAAGTATCGACCAACTGACACCGTCACTATCGCGATTGGTGTCCTCTGAACCATGAGTACTCTTGAAAAAACCGCGCTTACGACTAAAGGCTACGCGGCAACCGCGGCGGGAGCACCGCTCGCTCCCTTCACCTTCGAGCGACGCGAGGTTCGTCCGCACGATGTGGGCATCGACATCAAATTTTGTGGAATTTGTCATTCCGACATCCACCAGGTCCGCGACGAATGGGGCGGCTCGCAATTCCCGATGGTTCCCGGGCATGAA
>Ga0123339_10002376_pt1 | contig 12737 bp, 13 predicted proteins | sample lystaG_FD_89956 | JGI IMG/M metagenome (GOLD analysis project Ga0123339, IMG submission 89956) | Glacier valley bacterial and archeal communities from Borup Fiord, Nunavut, Canada, to study Microbial Dark Matter (Phase II) -... | ecosystem: Environmental > Aquatic > Freshwater > Ice > Glacier ... | reverse complement strand
GCATCGGCGGCGAGGGGGTCGCGCTGCATCACCTCATGCACCGCCGCAAGATCGCTCTTGAGCGTAAAGTAGTCTTCTAGCAGGGCGAAATTGTCCGTGGTAGGATAACTACCGTAGGTGAAGGTATCACCATCTTGACGCAGCTTGATCACTTCACCCTCTACTACGCCCAGCCACCAGCCGTCGGCCTGGTGCTGCCAGCGGAAGACCTGGCCGTTCGCCAGCGTGTCATCCAGGTTAAAGTAGCGTTGGTCGTAGGTAAAGGTTTGCATAGGCCCATTATACCACGCGGCAGCGATGTTGAGCAGGGGGGCGGCCAGGGGTAGAAAGTCGGCGGCCCCAAGCCCGCTACTAGGGCCATCTGCACCAAGCTGAAGTAGTTTTCGATCTCGTACTGCTGCCAGGTGTGTTCAATTAGTGCGCCGCTAGAAGGCATGGCCCTACCTTTGTTGTCATCATCAACTAGCCTCAGCCGCCCACCTGCGAAAAGGCGCGCATCCCCGAACTTAGCTGGCCCACGCCCAGGTAGTGGCGTTCGGGCTTGACCGTAAGCGACTGCTTGAAGATGTTGCCCAGGTCTTCCAACGACGCGCCGCTGCGTAGGGGGGTGCGCAGGTCGATCTCGTTGTCGCCGAACAGACAGAGGCGCAGGTGGCCTTGTGCAGTCAGGCGCACGCGGTTGCAGGTGTCGCAGTAGTTGTGGCTCATCGGGCTGATCACCCCAACCGTCCCCTTCGCTCCCGGCAGCTTATAGTAGCGGGCGGGGCCATTACCGCCTGGCCCAGCCACCGCCTCAAACTGGCCGAAGGCAAGCATCCGCTCAAGTATCTCGTCGGTGGAGACGTAGGCGTTGACCGACATCTCCAGGTTCTCCTCGACCGGCATTACCTCGATGAAGCGCAGGTGTACCTCGCGCTGGATCGTCAACTCGGCCAGTTGCAACATCTCGTCGTCGTTAAAGCCGCGCATGATCACGCAGTTCAGCTTAACCGGCTGCAAGCCGTACGCGATAGCCGCGTCGATCCCCTCAAGCACCCGCTGCATCTCGTCACGTCGCGATATGCGGATGAACTTCTCTCGATCCAGGGTGTCCAGGCTGATGTTGACGCGGTTGAGACCCGCTGCCTTCAGCTTCTCAATCTGATCGCCAAGCAGGATGCCGTTGGTACTTAGCGATATGTCAGTGATACCCGGCACTGCACGCAGGCGAGCGATCAATTCGTCCACATGGGGGCGCACCAGTGGTTCACCACCAGTAATGCGTATTTTTTGCAGACCCCAGGGCGCAAAGGCGCGTACCAGCCGCTCGATCTCGTCGTAGGTGAGCAGGTCGCTATTCTTAATCCACGGTAGTCCTTCTTCTGGCATACAGTAGACGCAGCGCAGGTTGCACTTGTCGGTTAGCGAAACCCGCATATAGTTGATCGCCCGGCGGAACTGGTCGTAGCTGACCTGCTGGCTGAGGCTAACTACCTCACCATCCTGCACCGCCCGCTTGACTGGCTTGAGCATGAGGCTGACTGGTTGGCTACTGCGCTGCTGTACATCCATCTATCTACCAGACTTTCTATACAAATCATACAGTTTTTCTATTATAAACCTTCTGTGTTAAACAAGTCACTGGCAGGCTGGCCGCGATGATCAGCCTGCACTCCCAACCATTCGGCACCGTCGGCGTACTGCTCCTTCTTCCAGATTGGCACCCGCTCCTTCACTGCGTCAATCGCGTGGGCGCAGGCAGCAAAGGCTTCGCGGCGGTGTGGGCTGGCGACGGCAATAGCCACTGCTACTTCGCCTATAGCTAGCCTGCCAACCCGATGGACAATAGCGATCTGGTGCAGGCCAAAACGGGTGAGGGTCTCCGCGCCAATGCGGGCCATCTCGCGCTCGGCCATCTCGGCATAGGCTTCGTACTCCAGGTGCGCCACGCCCTTGCCGTCGTTGTGGTCGCGCACCACGCCTTCGAAGGTGACAAGCGCGCCATCTGCGTCTGTCCGCACCAGCGGCAGCAGGTCAGCGGCAGCGACAGGGGCTTCGGTTATCTTGACGTAGACCACGTACCCTCCAAAAGGTGTTGAGCTAGCCGCCACTGACTGGGGGGATGAAAGCAAGTTCATCACCATCAAACAACTCCTCGGTCATGCTGGCGTAGCGGCTATTGACGGCCACCATCTGGCTGCGTGTTGCCTGGGCCAGGCGAGGAGCGCGGGCGACCAACTGCGCCCAGGCATCAGCGGCGGTGCTACCTGCTGGCAGGCTGACCTGCTCCTCGTCGCAGCCCAGGGCTTCACGGTTGATCGCAAAGTGCAGCAAGCGCACATTGACCAGCCCCGTGCTGTTCTCTATCTTCGTTGGCATAAGTCACCTCATTCGTTAGCCATTGGTCGGCGGCCAACCATAACATCCCGCCAGAGACATCGAAGGATGCACCGGTGATGTAGCTGCTGCGGCTGCCTGCAAGAAAGACGATTAGAGCAGCGGCCTCCTCTGGCTTACCCAGCCTGCCCAACGGCACCGCGGCGGTCAGCCCCTCGCTAAACTGCTCGATAGTAATCTGCTTGCCAGAGCGCATCCAGGCTTTCTGCCAGTGTTGCGCTTCCATAAAGCCTACGTTCACACTGTTGACAAGGATGTTATCGGCGGCGAATTGGAGGGCCAGGGTGCGGCTGAGGCCAATGCAGGCGGCTCGGATCGCGCTGCTGCTGGTAAACTCTGGCTGTGGACGCAGGCCCAGCACCGAGTTGACGTTGATCACGCGAGCTGCCCGGCTACGGCGCAGGTGGGGAAGGGCAGCACGGGTGCAACGTACCATGCCGAGCAGCTTCACGTCGAAGTCGGCAGCCCAGCCGTCGTCGCTGAGGTTGGCGAAGGTATCGGGGTTGGTGCGCCCCGCGCAGTTGATCAGCACATCAATGCCGCCGAAGTCGGTCGCCACCTTGTTCATGAAGGCAACGACCTGGGCCTCGTCGGTGATGTCGGCCAGCGAAGCGAACAGCTTGCCACCGTTCTGCCCCACCTCCTGCGCCGTCTGGTCAAGATAGGCGGAATCGCGGGAGAAGATGGCAACCTGTGCGCCCTCCCGCGCCAACTCGACTGCAATCGCTCGCGCCAGTTCTTTGCTGCCGCCCGCCACGACCACCACCTTACCGTTTAGTCCTAGCTCCATCCTCGTATACCCTCCGATCCACATTCTTGGATGCACTACGTTGGCAGCAATTATACCACACCGTTAGCAGCCGCTTTCCGGTCGGGCGGTGCGGCGGGGTAGCAGAGAGCAGCTAGCGGTGTGGCAAAAGCGGATGGGAGTGGTGGCTAAGAGGGGCCAGCCCAACTGAGTAGTTAGCTGGTTTCTAATGTCCCACACTCCTAAAGGGCGGGGAAACCGAAACCAGTGACTAAACTTCAGCAGCTTCCGCACTAGCGCAAGGCCAACTGCTTGGCAGCCACCTCGCTGCCTGGGGCTGGCAGGCCGTGGCTGCCCACGAAAAGGGCCACGCTGTCTCACCAGAGCGGCCCTCAGCTATCGAACTATCCTGAAGCAGCAGGCTAGATGTTGTCGAGCTTACGCTTGGCTTTGTCGCCCGCGTCCTCAGCCGCGTTGCCAGCATCCTTGAGTGCATCGCCAGCGTTGTCAGCTGCGTGGTGGGCTGCGTCGCCCGCTTGCTCGGCTGCGTCGCCAGCCTTGCCAGCCGCCCGCTCCGCCTTGCTGCCAGCATCTTCTGCTGCGCCCTGCACTGCGTCGCCAGCATCGTTAGCTGCCCGCTTAGCCTTGATAGCAGCCTCATCCGCCGCGTCCTGCATAGCATCTCGCACATCCCCAGTAGCGTCATGGCCGCGGTCTGTCAGGTCTTGCACTTTGTCTTTCGCAGTCTCAACCGCACTACCAGCGGCTTCGCGCACGTTGCCCGCGGTCTCACCGATGGTCTCGCCTGCCCGCCCAGCCAGGTCTTGCACCCGGTCAGCCGCGCCACCAGCTACCTCTTGCACGCGGTTGGCGGCATCGCCTGCCACGCTACCAACACGGGTCGCCACATCACCAGCGGTCGAGCCGACCTTATCGGCCACATCGCCAGCAGTAGTCTTGATCCGGGTGCCAATATCGCCCGCACCGTGGATCAGGTCGCGGCGGGTCTCCTCGCCTCGTTGTGGGGCAAGCACCAGGGCGATACCCGCCCCAATAGCCGCACCGAGAGCCAGACCGAGGATAAAGCTAGAGTCGTTGTCGTTCTCGTTTGCCATGTTACAGATACACTCCTCTCAACTTGATTGCATGAGCGGCTGGCTGTCTGCCAACTCGCCTATTTACCCTGGTTGTTGGTACTAGAAGGCTTTTGGCCGCGGCGGAACAAAGTCTGCACCATAGCGCGCACGCCCGCTGCTGCCCCTGCCACCTTGATGATCGGGGTAGCCACCCCTTCACTAACGAAGACTGCCGTCCCCTTGACCGTGCGGGCTGCGTCGGTCGCATTCTCAATCAGCGGCACCACGTTGTCCTTCAAAGTCAGGGCGATGAACAGGAGCGTAGCCAGCACGCCAATGCCCAGCAGAGTGCTGATGCAAGAGAAGGCAGCGAGGATGATCACTGAGAACTGCATCCACTCGGTCAAACCCCACTTGAAGATCAGCGTAACACCCGCAAAAATGGCGATGAGGACGACCAGAACTGCGATCCCGATCCCGATTGCTTTACCCATGTTGGTGGCTACTCCTTGAACGTTTATGTAGTAGCTCTGCTGCTCTAACAGCTACAAAGCCGGGCTATTGTATCACGCCAGCAACCGTCTGGCAAGCAGGAGGGCAACAAGTGCGCCTAGCAATCCCTGGATCAACTGCACCCCGCCGAGCGACACCCACTGCATCTGCAAGATGCTTGCCAACGCGGTAGCAAGATAGAAACCGAGAATGGCAGCCAGCAGGTAAAGCACAAGCTGGCCGTAGCCCCGCCCCACGAAGAAGTGAAAGAGGAGAGCGCAGACCGCTGGGGGGATCAGGTAGATCACTAGTGATGGTTCTAGCTGCATCTTAGCGGATCGTACCGCCGCCGAGGACACGCTCGCCCTCATAGAAGACGACCGCCTGACCGCTGGTGATCGCCCGCTGTGGCACATCGAACTGCACGTGGGCCGTGTCGCCAGGCGCAGGACTGATGGTGGCTGCAACTTCGGGGGCGCGATAGCGGATACGCACGCTGGCGCGGAAGGGGCTGCTGGGGGTGGCGGTGGTGGTGAAGCTAACTGCATCGGCATCCAGGCTCTCCTGGTACAAGGCCTCCTCCGGGCCGACAGTCAGCGTATTACTCAGCGTGTCAATATCTACCACGAACAAAGCCGCCGCCCTACCGCTCAGGCCCAGGCCGCGCCGCTGGCCGACGGTGTAGTAGGGGAGGCCGCTGTGCTGGCCGAGCAGGGTGCCAGCGGTGTCGTAGATCGGGCCAGGCACGACAGCCGAGCGGTCGCCATGCTTGTCGAGGAAGGCACGGTAGTTGCCGCTGGGGATAAAGCAGATGTCCATGCTCTCTGGCTTGTTGGCAGTGAGCAGGCCGTACTTCGCGGCCAACTCGCGCACCAGCGGCTTCGGGTAGTCGCCAATCGGCAGCATGGTCTGGCGCAGGGTCGGCTGGTCGAGCATATAGAGAGCGTAAGACTGATCCTTGTTCGGGTCGTTGGCCTTCAGCAACTCCGCCTCACCAGCAGCGTTACGCGTCACACGGGCGTAGTGACCGGTAGCCAGATAGTCGCCACCAATAGCCATTGCCTTCCGCATCAAGAAGTTGAACTTCATGTAGCGGTTGCAGGCCACGCAGGGGTTGGGCGTGCGCCCGACCGCGTACTCGGCGGCGAAGTAGTCGATCACCGACTCCTGAAACTCCTTCTCAAAGTTCAGCACGTAGAACGGCACATCCAGGCGGGCGCAAACGGCACGGGCATCGTTGGCTGCGTCAATCGAGCAGCACTGCTTGTTCAGCATCCCAATCCCACCCGCGCTGACGTTCAGCCCTGTGCTATCGTCGTCATAGCTAGAGAGGCGCATATGTACGCCCACCACATCGTAGCCCTGCTCCTTGAGCAAAGCCACTGCCAGGCTGCTATCCACCCCGCCGCTCATCGCCACTACCACCGTCTCTGCCACGGCTCTCACCCCCATCTGCTAAAACCACAAACGCCTCATAGACAAGTTAATATACCAAATTGTGGGGGGTAGTTGCCAATTTGTGTTCGGTTGCTGGGGGGTGCTGGGGGCGGGGGCTGCACGCTGGGCGGTTGGCGAGGCGGAGGCAGGTAGGGAGCGGCCCACCTACCTGCCCAAAAGGAGGAGGCAAAGATCAGCATTGCGGTGGGTGTGGCAGAGGCATGGATGGCATAACATTTGCAGGGTTAGAGCGGGAACCTGTCACCCGATCCGCCGTGCTGGGCAAAGAAGTTGAGGTGTTGAAGATGGCTACTTCCCTGACCATATCCACCGAGCAGCAGCCTGTGCTGTCTCGCACGCTGGCGGTTACGCCTGCCGCCTTGCAGAAGCAGCCACGCGTGCTGCTGACCGCCAGCATCGCCCTGGGTGGTTTGTTCACCCTCTGCGGCACTGCATTCACCGCCCTCTCTGCACTCGCTGCCTACCGCCTCACCCACCCTACCACCTGTATGTTCCATCATCTACACACCACCAGCCGCCGCAACGCCCGCAAGAACTGGACGAAGCCACCCCGCATCGTGCGCTTTCGCAGCGGGGATGGCCTGCGCCTCTTTGGTCGCTACTTCGCGGGGACGAAGGGTGATGCGATCATCATCTGCCACGGCTTCACCGCCTGCCAGGAGGAGTTGATGGAGGTCGCCGCCCGCCTACAAGCTCTCGGCCACAGCGTGCTGCTGTTCGACTTCCGCAATCATGGCCGCAGTGCCGCCAGCAAGCGCGGTAGCTCCATCGGCTACCACGAGCGGCAGGATGTGTGCGCGGCAGTGCAGTACCTCAAGCGGCGCAAGGGGGTTGACCCGCATCGCATCGGCGTGATCGGCCTGAGCATGGGCGCAGCCACCGCCCTGTTCGCCGCCGCCGAGTGTGATGATATCCGCGCTGTTGTTGCCGACAGCCCCTATGCCAGTCTGCACGACACCTTCTACTACGGCTTCCGCAGCTTCTACAGCGGCATGGGAGCTAACCTGGTCGCTACCCCGCTGCTGCGCTTCTCCGAGATGTTCTCTGGCATCAACGCCAAGAAGATTCGCCCGATAGACATAGTAAGCAAGATCGCCCCCCGCCCGATCATGTTCATCCACGGCCTGGCCGACGAGGTGATCCGTTCCGCCGACTCGATCCAGATGTACGACTCCTACGCTGGGCCGAAGGAGCAATGGCTGGTAGACGGCGCGCACCACGTTGAGGCGGGGATGCTCTATCCAGAGGAATATCTCCAGCGGGTGGACAAGTTCTTCAATAACTATCTGACAGTTGTCTCTGCCCCTACCATTACCCCTTGCGCTAAGAACGTCATGTAGCAGAGTCGTCATGTTCGGCAAGCAGGTGGAAACTATGTAGCTAGCTGCGGCCCTGGTGTGATCTCTGCGCTACTGCTGTAGACAACCAGTGTGCCAACCGTGCGGAAGCCGAGCCGCTCATAAACATGGACACCCATATCCGACGATTGCAGGATTGCGTAGCGGTAGCCACGAGCAATAGCGGTCTGCAAGGCTGTTGCTACCACTGCACTAGCCGCACCAGCGCACACAACCACCCGCCCTGCGGCTAGCCAGCCAACTGGTAGGGCCAGACCTCAGCGACCAAGGGGACGAGTCGGTACCTTTTTCCCATTGCCCAAGAGGGTGGATGGACGGTATAATGAGTTGAGGGCTGCAATTGGCCCGTGTTTGGTGCGCAAAAGGAGTCTAAGATGAAGCAGACGAACAAGCAGCGAGCGATGAAGCAACTACGCCACAAGGGGCAAGGGTTGGTGGAGTACGCCCTGATCCTCACCCTGGTCGCGCTGGTGGCGATGGCCGCAGTTGCGCTGGTGGGCAGCAAGGTGCAGAATGCCTTCAGCAACGCCGCCAATGGCCTAAATAGCTGAAGCCAGTTCGGGCAAGCTGATCAAAGTCCACAGCGATCTTGCCGCTGCCAGCCGAATCCGCTATAATGTCACTAGACATAATCAGCATGGACGAGGCAGCAATGCAGCGACGGTCAGCTACTAATTACGCCAACCCCCTTAGCCCCCTCAAGCCACAATTGGGCGTGCCGCCAATGCTGGCTGCCTTTGATGCCCGCCCCTACCTGCTAGTAATCCTTGTGCTGGCCGCCGTTGTGCGCCTGATTGCCCTCAATGCGCCGCTGCTCGACTCTGGTTCGGCAGCGCAGGCCACCGCTGCCAGCATAGCCCGCAACAGCTACCGGGCAGGCTTCAATCTCTTTCAGCCAGTAGTAGATTGGAGCGATCAGCCCATCATTAGCGGCCTACCACTCTACCACTGGTTGGTTGCCCTGCTCTACGGCCCCTTGCAGGTGAACGAGTGGCTAGGCCGCACCGTCAGCGTGGTTGCCAGCATTTGCGCCGTCCTGCTCCTCTACCGCATCGTCAACCGCTTGAGTGGGTCGCTAACTGGTCTCTACGCCGCGCTGTTTCTCTCTATCTCACCACTGGCCGTCTATCTTGGGCGCAGCTTCCTGCCTTCGGCCACGAACATGGCCCTCGCGCTGGCTGCTATTCACTTCTTCCTGCGCTGGGCCGATGCTGCCGACGGCTCCGCCAGCCTGCGCGCCCGCTCCTTCTTCGCTGGCCTCGCCACTCTCTGCGCCGCACTCGCAGTGCTGGCCGACGCTGGCTATCTGCTGCTGATCTTTCCCCTCGGCTATCTGGCTGCCATGCGGCTACGCGAACTGGGCGACCGCCAGCGGCGCAGCTACGGCCTGACCCTTGCCGCCTACCTTGCCATCGTTGGCCTGCTCGGCTGGCGGTGGTACAGTGGCGGTGGGGGGACAGCGATCAACCTCGACCCTGCTGCATTGCCTGGCGTGCTTGGCGCAACCTTGAGCGGGGTGCTAACCCTACCAGGGCTGTTCCTGCTGGTGGTAGGGCTGGTACGGCACGCCCGCCGCCCCTACCGCTGGTTCTTCCACGTCTGGCTGGCCGCAGACCTGCTCTACCTGCTGCTCGGTGATCTAGCCCTGAACGGTGAACGGCTACTGCTGTTCGCGCCCCCAGCAGCGGCGGTGGTCGGCATGGGAGCCGCGCAACTGGCCGCCTGGCTGCAACTGCTGCTTGACTACCTGGCTAGCGACCGCGACGAAGCACAGTTCGCGCCGGGGCAGGTATCGCCCGCCCTGGCCGTGGCGGTGCTGGCGATCTACCTACTGATCGCCCCTGTCAGCTATGCCCAGATCAAGCCGCTCTATGACTACGCGGCCAATGCCCCACTGCTAGAGGTTGCAGCCCAAGTGCGGGCAACCGCAACGGCTAGCGAGCGCATCGTAGTGACCAGTGCGAACTACCGCCAGATTTTCTACTATGCCGACCGCCGCGGCTGGGTAATACCCAGTGCTAGCCTGGCGAACTTTGCCCCACAGACGATCCAGCAGGTGAGCGGCGGGCGGGCTAGCTTCCTAGTGACCAACGTAGGCGACCCGCGCCTGCCAGCAGACTTCTTCAAGAACCTGATCACCAGCTTCAAGCTAGTGCGGGCCGACCGCCTCTTTGCCCTATTCGATTTGCGGCAGGCTGGCGACCCCAGCGCGATCTTCTTCGCCCAGACGGGGGTGAGCCTGAGCGGTCCATTCCGCAAGTACTGGGAGACGCATTGGGCCGAGGGCTTGTTTGGCTTCCCGATCACCGAAGCGCAAGACGCGAGCAGCGAGGGGCAGGCGGTGCGGGTACAGTGGTTCGAGCGGGCGCGGCTAGAATACCACCCCGCCCTGGCTGGGCAGCCGGGCGAAATTACCCTCGGTAGGATCGGTAGGGAGGCGACCCAGGGTAAGGTGTTTATTGCCCCTGCCAGCGACCAACGCAACAGCACCGCCGCCAGCCGCTACTTCGACGTGACCGACCACACCCTGAGCGGCACCTTCTTCAGCTACTGGAAGGCGGGCGGCGGCCTTACTAGCTTCGGCTATCCGATCAGCGAGCAGATAATGGCGGTGATCACCCCTGGTACCGTGACGCGGGTGCAGTGGTTCGAGCGCGCTCGCATGGAGTGCGTAGCCGACGGCGCAAACGAGTGTGCCAGCATCAATCTCGGCTTGTTGGGCCGAGAGATGACGGGTATTCGCTGAAGTGCCACCCCAAACCTGTCAGCAGCGACTATGACTCTGCTGGGGATTTGTGGACGTGGACGACCCGCCAGCCATCCGCTTGCTTGACCAGTACGCGACTCTCGTTGTGGCTGTGGTGATGAACACCACCCCCCTCGGCCCAGCTTCGCATGAAGGTGTAGCAGACGATAGCAGTGTCGCCATAGCGTTGCAGACGTGGCTCTAGCAGGTCATAGCGGTAATCCGCACTCTGGTTCAGAGCCTTGTGGGTTAGCATGAACAGGTGGAAGTCCAGCCCGTCCTGGCGGTGAGGGGTGACGAACCACTCGTAGAGCGAAAGGTCGCTGGCGGTGGTTGCACTGTAGGTATCAGTGTCACCCTCAAAGATGCTCCGCAGGTGGCGATGCAAGGTCGCCCAAATCTCCTCATCTTCAGCCATAAATCCCCCTTGTTATCAAGTAGTGGGGGCGGCAGCCAGTACAACGGCCCCGCCCATCTCCTCTTGGCTACTTCTCTACTTGCAGCACTAGACCGCTGCGTGGTTCGACGGTCAGGCCGCGCAGACGACCGCCCGCCGCCTGCGCCCTGCCTTCGCCGCCAAAGATCGCCCTGACAGTTGCGCCGTTCGGCACCAACCCTTGCAGGCCGATACTGAGGTTGAGGGGAGCAGTGCCGATGTTGAGGGCTACGATTACCGTCTCGTTCGCGTCATGGCGGGCGAAGACGTAGAGGCTGCCTTCAGCATAGAGCGTGCTGTACTCTCCGCGTCGCAAGGCGGAGTGCGCCTTACGCAGGGCAATCGTCTGCTTAAAGAAGTCGCGCAACCCCTTGTTCCACTTGCTCTCGTCCCAGGGGAAGGAGCGGCGGCACTCTGGGTCGCGGCCACCCAGCATCCCGATCTCATCACCATAGTAGACGCTTGGCGCACCGGGATAGCACATCTGGTAGAGGGTGGCGAGGCGTAGGGCCGACTCGTCCTCGTTGACCTGGCTGAGGAAGCGGGGGGTGTCGTGACTGTCTAGCAGGTTGAGTTGCGCAAGGGTCACTTCGCGAGGGTAGAGGTGCAGCAGCGCGTTGATGTTCTTGGCGAAGCCGCTGGCACTGAGCTTGCGGATCGGCGAGTACGACATCCTGCTCACCAGGTCATGGTTGAGGCTCTGGCTGAAGAAGCCGAGGCAGTGCTTGGTGAAGATGTAGTTCATTACCGAGTCGTACTGGTCGCCTTGCAGCCAATGACTGGCATCGAACCAGATTTCGCCGGTAATATAGCCTTCAGGGTTGACCCCCTTGACGATGCGGCGGAACTCGCGCCAGAACTCGTCGTCGTTGATCTCGTTCGGCACGTCAAGCCGCCAGCCGTCAATGCCCTGCTCCATCCAGTAGCGACCCACCCCCAGCAGGAAGTCGCGCACGGCCTGCACATCGGTGTTGAACTTGGGCAGAGCCGCCAAACCCCACCAGGCAGCATACTGGTGGTTCTTCTCGTAAGCGCGCATGGGATAGCCGTGGACGGTGAACCAATCGCGGTAGGGGGAAGCCTCACCCAGTTCGAGGATCGAGTTGAACTGGTAGAAGCCGCGGCTAGCGTGGTTGAATACGCCGTCGAGGACGACCTTGATCCCCTTCGCGTGACAAGCGTCGAGCATCTCCTTGAATATCGCATTATCGCCTAGCACCGGGTCGATCTGGTAGTAGTCATGGGTGTGGTAACGGTGGTTGCTGGCGGACTGGAAGATCGGGTTGAAGTAGATAGCGTTGATGCCGAGGTCGAGCAGGTAGTCGAGCTTCTCCTGCACGCCACGCAGGTCGCCGCCCTTGTAGCCGAGGACGGTCGGTTCGCTATCCCACGGCTCAAGGATATTAGGGTGGCCGATCTGGTCGCTCTTGGCAAAGCGGTCGGGGAAAATCTGGTAGAAAACAGCGTCCTTCACCCAGTCGGGGGTGGAGACCTGAGGTTGGTCGGCGGCTGGTGCGCCGGTGATTGCGTCTGCCATATGGTGGGCTAACGATCCTTTCTGCGTCTGCTGAGGGGAGGCTGCCGAATTGCGCGGCCATTATAGCACAGCCCGATCAATTGCGAGCCGGGCTAAACCTTCTCCAACTTGGCAATGCTCTGCAACAGCCGCTTCACCCCGTTGCCAGGGAAGGCGACCGTCACTTCCTCGTCGCTGCTGACCAGCTTGCTGCTGACAACCATGCCCTCGCCAAAGATGCTATGGCGCACCTTGTCGCCCGTCTTGAACTGCTGGCTGCCAGGGCCGGGGGTCAGGCTGCTGCGGCTACTACCAGGCGTGGCGGGCGGCTGGCTCTTGCTCTGCTGGTAGGTCGAGCGACCAGTCTCGGTGCGGAAGTTGCCGTTGGTACGGCTATGGGTACCGCCCGCCTTGTTCGGCCCACCCGCCCCCGCGATGCGCGACACGCCAGGCCGGGCTGAGTACGCACTGCTGCTCCGCCCACTGCCACCGATCACCTGCCCGCTGGTGGGGATGTCAATGTCTGGGTGG
>Ga0123339_10002374_pt1 | contig 12739 bp, 11 predicted proteins | sample lystaG_FD_89956 | JGI IMG/M metagenome (GOLD analysis project Ga0123339, IMG submission 89956) | Glacier valley bacterial and archeal communities from Borup Fiord, Nunavut, Canada, to study Microbial Dark Matter (Phase II) -... | ecosystem: Environmental > Aquatic > Freshwater > Ice > Glacier ... | reverse complement strand
CCGCTCTTACGCAGCCGCGCTGACGGCAGCCACAGCCATCGTCGGGCCGATTATTCCGCCGTCCATCATCATGATTATTTACGCGCTACAAGACGAGCGCGTGTCCGTCGGCGCCCTGTTTGTAGCGGGTTTGATACCGGGTATTTTGATTGCCGTGGCGATGTGCGCGGTCAACTACCATGTCTCCAAAAAGCGTAACTACAAAGGCGATGGCAAGATGCCGCCTTGGCGTGAGGTGCTGGTCACCACCTGGAAAGCCATTCCCGCATTGCTGTTGCCTGTGCTTATTTTGGGCGGCATGCGGGCGGGCTGGTTCACGCCGACTGAAGCCTCGGTGGTGGCGGTTTTTTACGCGCTGATTTGCGGCAAGTTCATTTACCGCACGCTTGAGTGGAAGGCATTGCCCGATATTTTGTCGCGCTCGGCCTTGCTCACGGCTTCGGTACTCATCATCATCGGCCTGTCGGCTTCGTTTGCCTGGGTGCTGACGATTGAAGGCTTGCCGCAACAGGTGGCCGACTGGATCATCAGCATGAAGCTGTCGCCCTGGATGTTCCTGATTTTTGTGAACATCTTTTTGCTGCTGTTTGGCATTTTTATTGAGCCGCTACCCGGCGTCATGGTGCTGGCACCGATCCTGGCACCTGTGGCAGCCAAGCTGGGCATTGACCCAATTCACTTTGCCATGATCGTGATTTACAACCTGACGCTGGGCATGATCACGCCACCCGTGGGTGGGCTGCTGTTTGTCACCTCCAACGTCTCGCGTGTGCCGATGGGGCCGCTGGTACGCGAACTGGTGCCGTTTTTATGGGCGCATGGCGCGGTGCTGGTGCTGCTGACGTTTATGCCTGCATTGAGCACCTGGGCACCACACGCGATGGGATTCAAGTAGCGGTATCAGCTACACTTTGCAGGTCAGGAGAGAGTTCTCGAAAGATGACCATTTGAGAGCCGCCGAAGGCGCAAGTGCTACCCACAATGGTGCATTGAACGCTCAGGCAAAAGGACTGACAAACGTCTCAAGCGCTCTGCGTTTGAGACGTTCCCTACTGGAGAGAAGTTGCATTCGCAACTCACCGAAGGAGCAAACCCGCATCGTTGGGTGAATCTCTCAGGTACCCGGGACAGCAGGGGCAGCACATGACACGTCGTCATGCTATTTGTTTGCCCCCGGAGAATCTCTTTGTCCCCTTCTGATGAATTACTGAAAACGCCGCTGCACGACCTGCATGTAGAACTTGGCGCACGCATGGTGCCATTTGCGGGTTATTCGATGCCCGTGCAGTATCCCGCTGGTTTAATGGCCGAGCATTTGCATACCCGCGCTGCTGCTGGTCTTTTTGATGTGTCCCACATGGGCCAATTGCGGCTTGAAGGTAACGACGCCGCAGCAGCTTTTGAAAGCTTGATGCCCGTCGATGTGATCGACCTGCCTGTTGGCAAGCAACGCTATGGCTTGTTGCTGAACGATGCGGGCGGCATCATGGACGATTTGATGTTTTTCAATAGCGGCAGCAGCATCTTCATCATTGTCAACGGCGCGTGCAAGGCAGTAGACATTGCCCATATTCAGCAAAAAATTGGCACGCTGTGCAAGCTGATTCCCATGCCTGAAATGGCGCTGCTCGCCCTGCAAGGCCCGCAGGCCGTCACCGCTTTGAGCCGACTCGCACCTGGTATTGAAAAGCTGGTGTTCATGACCGGTGGCCGCTTTGATGTGGCGGGCTGCGACTGCTTTTTAACCCGCAGCGGCTACACAGGTGAAGACGGTTTTGAGATTTCAGTGCACGCTGATCAGGCAGAAAAGTTAGCCAGAGCATTGCTGGCACAACCCGAAGTCAAACCCGTTGGCCTGGGCGCACGCAACTCGCTGCGGCTCGAAGCTGGGCTGTGCCTGTACGGCAACGACATTGACACCACCACCACACCTGTTGAAGCCAGCCTGAACTGGGCGATTCAAAAAGTGCGGCGTACGGGTGGGGCGCGTGCTGGGGGCTTTCCGGGTTCAGAAAAAATACTTTCGCAACTGACTGACCCAAACAGCTTAACCCGCAAGCGCGTAGGCCTGAAGGCACTTGAGCGCATCCCCGTGCGTGACCACACGGCTTTGCATGCCCTGAGCGGCGAGGTGATCGGCGAAGTGACCAGCGGCCTGCTCGGCCCCAGCATCAACCAGCCCGTGGCCATAGGCTATGTTGGCCCTGGATTTGCAGCTGTCGGCACGCAAATTAACGCCATGGTGCGCGGCAAATCTGTGTTGATGGAGGTGTGTGGCATGTCATTCGTACCAACCCATTACTTTCGCGGCTGAACTCACCTAAGTTTTTTCTTTTATACCTGGAGAACCTCATGACCCTTAAATACACCGAAGACCACGAATGGCTGAAGATTGACGGTGACATCGCCACTGTCGGCATCACCGTCCATGCGCAGGAAGCGCTGGGCGATGTGGTGTTTGTTGAGCTGCCCGCGGTTGGCACAACCATGGCGCAAAAAGAAACCGCTGGCGTGGTCGAGTCCGTCAAAGCCGCAGCCGATGTGTACATGCCTGTCAGCGGTGAAGTGCTTGAAGTCAATGAAGCCCTGCGTGATGATCCAGCGCTGGCTAACACCGACCCGTTAGGCGCAGGCTGGTTCTTCAAGGTCAAGCTGTCTGATGCGTCAGAGTTGACAGCGCTGATGGATGAGACCAGTTACAGCGCGTTTTCAGCCAACGCTTAAATTAACTGAAGGCACGCCCATGTTGATGCAATCCGCCAAGCCCCTCGCTGAACTTGAAAACACGTCCGAGTTCATCGCCCGCCACATCGGCATTGACGACGCAGCTGAAGCACACATGCTCAGCGTGCTGGGCGCTGCGTCACGCCGCGCGTTGATGGAGGCCATCGTGCCACGCTCGATTGCGCGTTCAAGCGCCATGGCGATTCCTGCGCCGGTAACTGAGGCCGAAGCGCTCAGGCAGCTTAAAAGCATTGCATCCAAGAACAAAGTCCTCAAAAGCTTTATTGGCCAGGGCTACCACGGCACGCACACGCCCGGTGTGATCTTGCGCAACATCCTGGAAAACCCAGCCTGGTACACCGCCTACACGCCGTATCAGGCTGAGATTTCGCAGGGCCGGATGGAGGCCCTCATCAACTTCCAGACCATGATTTGCGACCTGACAGGCATGCCGATTGCCAACGCGTCGATGCTGGACGAAGCCACCGCTGCGGCTGAAGCCATGACGCTGGCCAAGCGCAGCGTGAAGAGTAAATCCAACACCTTCGTTGTGGCGGGAGACTGCCATCCTCAAACCATTGAAGTGATTCAAACCCGCGCCAAGCCGCTGGGCATCACTGTGCTGCTGGCCAACTCAGCCGCCGAGTGGCATGCCGCGATCAATGACGTCAAGGGCGACTACTTTGCCGTGCTGGCGCAGTACCCCGCCACCAGTGGCCGCATTGACGATTTGCGTGCTGATGTTGCGGTAGTACACGGCAGACAAGCCGCCTTCATTGCCGCCGCTGACCCGCTGGCGCTGACGCTGTTGACACCACCGGGCGAATGGGGCGCGGACATCGTGGTCGGCACCACCCAGCGCTTCGGCATGCCGATGGGGGCTGGTGGGCCGCACGCTGCGTATTTGGCCTGCAAGGATGAGTTCAAACGTTCGATGCCGGGCCGCCTTGTAGGCGTATCGGTAGATGTGCATGGCAACCCGACTTATCGCCTGGCATTGCAAACCCGCGAACAACACATTCGCCGTGAAAAAGCCACATCCAATATTTGTACTGCGCAAGTGCTGCCAGCTGTGGTGGCCAGCATGTACGCGGTGTACCACGGCCCGCAGGGCTTGAAGCGCATCGCGCAGCGCGTGGCCAGCTACACCGCTATCTTGACGCGTGGATTGACCGAGATGGGTTGCCCGGTTAGACCTCACAACGCTTTCGACACCATCAGCCTGAAGACGGGTGACGCTACCAATTCAATAGCTTCTCGCGCCCGTGAAATGGGCGCTAACCTGCGAATGGACTGGGAAAACTATCTGTACATAGCCCTTGATGAAACCACCACCCGCGACGACATTGAACTGCTCTGGTCCATCTTCGCCAAGCCCGGCCAGGCCTTGCCCAAAGTCGCCGATTTTGAAAAAGGCATTGAGCCACTCATTCCCCCCGAACTGCGTCGCACCAGCGCGTTTTTAACGCATCCGGTCTTCAACACCCACCATTCAGAGACCGCCATGTTGCGCTACATCCGCAGTTTGAGCGACAAAGACCTGGCACTTGACCGCAGCATGATTCCACTTGGCAGTTGCACCATGAAGCTGAATGCCACCAGCGAGATGATTCCGATCACCTGGCCCGAGTTTGCCAACATGCATCCGTTTGCACCCGCAGACCAGCAACGCGGCTATGCCGAGCTTGACCAACAGTTACGCGACTGGCTGTGCCAGGCCACAGGCTATGCAGGCATCAGCCTGCAGCCCAACGCGGGTTCGCAAGGCGAATACGCGGGCATGCTGGTCATCAAGGCGTTTCATGACGCACAAGGCCAAGGCCACCGCAATATTTGCCTGATACCGGCATCGGCCCACGGTACCAACCCAGCTAGCGCACAAATGGCGGGCTTGACAGTCGTCGTGACCGCCTGCGACGCCAAAGGCAACGTGGACATGGCCGACCTCAAGGCTAAATGCGAACAGCACAGCGCCAACCTGGCCGCGGTGATGATTACTTACCCATCCACCCACGGTGTGTTTGAAGCCAACGTCAAGGAGCTGTGCGCCCTCGTACACAGTCACGGCGGGCGCGTGTATGTGGACGGTGCCAACATGAACGCACTGGTCGGCACGGCAGCACCGGGCGAGTTTGGCGGCGATGTGAGCCACCTCAATTTGCACAAAACCTTTTGCATCCCGCACGGCGGCGGCGGGCCAGGTGTGGGCCCGGTATGCGTGGTGGCTGATTTGGTGCCGTATTTACCGGGGCACGTTGCTGGAGGCATTCCTGTCAATGGTGTCGGCGCCATCTCAGCAGCACCGTTAGGCAACGCAGCAGTGCTTCCCATCAGCTGGATGTACTGCCGCATGATGGGCCCAGAAGGTTTGAAGCAAGCCACCGAAATTTCTATTCTGTCGGCCAACTACATCAGCGCCCGCCTGAAAGACCACTTCCCCACCCTGTACGCCAGCGAGGCAGGCTATGTGGCCCATGAATGCATTTTGGACTTGCGCCCCCTCAAAGATACCTGCGGCGTGACGGCGGAAGATGTGGCGAAGCGCCTGATGGACTACGGCTTTCACGCACCGACGCTAAGCTTTCCCGTCGCGGGCACGCTGATGGTCGAGCCGACTGAGAGCGAAGACTTGAAAGAAATCGACCGCTTCATCAACGCCATGATTGCCATCCGAAAAGAGATTGCGCAAATTGAAGCCGGCAGCTGGCCGCAAGACAACAACCCGCTCAAACACGCACCGCACACATCAGCCAGCGTCATCGCAGCCGACTGGAACCGCCCGTATTCGCGCGAGGTAGCAGCCTTTCCCGTAGCCGCGCTCAAAACATCCAAATACTGGCCCACCACCGGCCGGGTAGACAACGTGTACGGTGACCGAAACCTGATGTGCAGCTGTGTGCCAGTGAGTGAATACGCGTGAAAGTTTCACAAGTGCTATGAATTGAGGAGCTGCTTGCCCATGAAATTGTTGGGCTACAGCTCTATTTGGTACGTAAAAAAGCTGAAAACAGCGAAGAAACCAGCCTTTGAGTTTAAGATGCTGGGCTACTTTTCATCTCTCGACAAAACCCAATGACTGACAAAAAAACACCCGTCGCCATCGTTACCGGCGCTTCATCTGGCGTGGGCCTGTACGCCACCCTGGCCCTGGTCGCGCGCGGCTGGCATGTGGTGATGGCTTGCCGCGACGTGGCAAAAGCCACCAAGGCTGCAGCTGAATTGGGCATTGCCCGGCAGCACATCACGCCCATGCTGATTGATTTGGGATCTCAGGCCAGCGTGCGCAGCTTTGTCGCAGCTTTTGCGGCCAGCGGCATGCCGCTCGATGCACTGCTGTGCAACGCCGCGGTGTACTTGCCGCGTGTCAAAGAGCCCCAACGCTCGCCCGAGGGGTTTGAGATCAGTGTGGCGACCAACCACTTTGGGCACTTTTTGCTCAGCCGCTTGCTGCTGCCCGTGTTGCAGCAGTCCACACGCCCTGCCCCACGGCTGATCACGCTGGGCACAGTCACGGCCAACTCGGCTGAATTTGGCGGCAAGGTGCCTATCCCCGCACCTGCTGACCTGGGTGATCTGCAGGGCCTGAAAGCAGGCTTTAAAGCCCCGGTGGCCATGCTTGATGGCAAACCGTTCAAGCCGGGCAAAGCCTATAAAGACAGCAAGCTGTGCAACATGATGATGAGCCGCGAATTTCATAGCCGCTACCACGCCGATACGGGCGTCGTGTTCAACACGCTGTACCCCGGCTGCGTGGCTGATACGGCGCTCTTCAGGGACACGCCGCAAGCTTTTCGCACCATCTTCCCGTGGTTTCAAAAAAACATTACCAAAGGCTACGTCACGCAAACGCTGGCGGGCGAGCGCGTGGCGCAAGTCGTGGCCGACGCGGGTTTTGAATTGTCAGGCCAGCACTGGAGCTGGGGCAACCGCCAGCAAGAAGGTCGCGCTGCGTTTGCGCAGCCGCTGTCGACCAAAGCCACCAATTTGGCGCGCTCTGCCGAACTGTGGGCGCTGACTGAAAAAATGGTTGGATTGGAAAGTTTGAAAGCATGAAGCTGATGTCTGTCATTTTGATTTTCCTGGGTGTCTCGCTTGCCGCCGCCCTGTGGTGGCTATGGACACCCGACAAAGACCGCGCCACGCTGGAGCGTCAATACCTGAATTCACCCGCCGACATGATCGACGTGGCAGGCACACGCCTGCATGTGCGAGACAGCGGACCCAAAACCGCACCTGCAGTGGTCTTTCTTCACGGCTTCGGCGCCAGCCTGCACACTTGGGAGCCTTGGGCTAACACCTTGGCCAAAGACCTGCGCGTGATTCGCATTGACTTGCCCGGCTCGGGACTGAGCCTGCCCGACCCAACGGGTGATTACACCGACAAACGCAGCCTGCAAATCATCAATGCCTTGATGGACAAGCTGGGCCTGGCGCGCGCCAGCCTTGTGGGCAACTCGATCGGCGGCCGTATCGCCTGGACGTTTGCTGGCACCTACCCGAACCGCGTCGACAAACTGGTACTGGTGTCGCCCGACGGCTTTGCCAGCCCAGGCTTTGAGTACGGCAAAACACCTGAAGTGCCCATGATGGTCAAGCTGATGAGCGTTGCACTGCCCAAAGCGCTGCTCACCATGAGCTTAAAGCCCGCCTACGCCAACCCAGAAGTCATGACCGATGCACTAGCCACCCGCTACCACGACCTGATGCTGGCCCCCGGCAGCCGCGATGCGCTGCTGGCCCGTATGGCGCAAACCGTGTTGGTTGACCCTGTGCCCATCCTCAAACAAATTACCGCGCCTACGCTGCTCGTGTGGGGTGAACAAGACGGGATGATTCCGTTCGCCAACTCCAACGACTATTTAAAAGCGATAGCTGGCTCAAAGCTGGTGGCATTTAAAGGCGTTGGCCACTTGCCGCATGAAGAAGCGCCAGCGGAATCAGTTGGGGCGGTGCGCGAGTTTTTGATAGCACCAACGCCAGCGAAGCCGTAGGCCGTCAATGCAAGTTGTTGTAATTGCTATTTAATTTATAGCTTCTTGCGCCTGAATCCATTGGGCTAGAGCACAATTTGGCACCTAAAAATGACCAAAACCGGCCTGAAAACGCCCCAAACGGGTCAAAGCACAGCCTGCTCAACGTTCAAAACCTCTAAAAACACCCGTTTTAGAGCATCGATTAGGCTTCTAGCCCAATAAATTAGGGCGCAAGCAGCTATTAAAAGCGTAGCGCATGAAAGCCACAAACTCAAGTAGCCTGATGCTTGCCAGCCGTCCAGCCGCGCTCACCCATGGCGGCTTGTGCCACCGCCTCGGGTGTTGCTTCTAGCGGGGTGGCCATGGTGTCGTTCCAGCGGTTCAAGAAGGCGAACATGGCGATCACGCCCAGTATTTCAGTGATCTCGCCGTCGCTCCAGTGCTGTTGCAGCTCAGCAAACTGTGCATCGGTCACGGCATTGGGCTGGGCCGCTGCCGCCAAGGCAAAGTCAAGCGCCAGGCGTTCTTTGGGGCTATAGAGCGGACTGGTCGCGTAGGTCCACACGTCGGCAAGTTTGGCATCGGTGATGCCGAAGTTTTTAGCGCCTAGCAGCGTGTGTGCCTGGCAGTACACGCAACCAGAAACCTGGCTGGCCACATAGCCGAGAAGGCGCCTGAAGCCCAGGTCTACCTCGCCAGCAGGGTCCATCACTGCCGCATTGAGCTGGGCCAGCGCCTGCACCAGTTTTGGCTTGCGCTGCATCGTCAGGACGCTATTCGGCGTAAAGCCTAGCGTGCCCAAGAAAAAGTCAAAGTGCGGTTTGAGTTCGGGCGTGGTCTCGGGCGGCAGCGGGTTCAGACGGGGCATGGCAGTCGTCCCAGAATCAGGCTTTGCTTTTGATAAAAGACATCATGGCGAAGCTCCTTAAAAATTGATTTGGTTTTATGCAATGTAACCGAGCCAGCCGCGCTGGTTAGACTTGCCAACCATAACGTTCATACCCAGCCCCTTTCATTTCACACGCAAACACGGCTTCATCTTCTTCGCCTGCACGATCGCTTTGCTGGCCGCGATGTTTTGGTTGCTGTCGCGCTCGCTCAGCCCGGCGCCGCCCCGGCAGATCGAGATGACGACGGGCGCTGTTGACGGTGCGTCGCATCAGTTTGCGCTGAAGTACCAGGCATTGCTTAAAGCCAACGGTGTCGCGCTGCGGCTGCTGCCCTCAAATGGCTCGGTGCAAAACCTGGAAAGGCTCAGGTCGGACACACCAGCTGGCTTTGTGCAGAGCGTCTTAAACACACAGCCTAAAGATGGACCGACCGGCGAGCCGGTTAGCGAGACCGATGATGCCTTGCGCAGCCTGGGCGTGGTGGGGTAAGAGCAAGTCTGGATTTTCACCAACGCGCCGCCGCTTGTTAAAACTCTGGGCAAAAGCTCGTACCAGGCAGCAGCTTGACCAGATCGAAAGCGACATCAGCAGCATGAAGTTTCCGCTCGACTTTACCGACCGGGTGTACACCCTGCGCCAGCATGTGGACTATGTCAGGGCGCACTTGCCTGAAAGCCGTAAAGCTGTGTAAAGCTGCCAACCAGTCGTACCGCTGGGGCGTTAGGTATGTGCAGAATACGAACAATCAGGAGACCTTGATGCCGCCAAGCCCTTCATGCCCGTCCAAACCCATCAAGCTTGGCTTGGCCCTCTGTCTGGCGCTGCCGTTGCTGGCAAGCTGGTCCGCACTGGCGCAAACCCAGACCAGCGCCGATGCCAATACCGCTGCTGCCTGGCGCGCTACCTCTCGATTAGGCTACGGCCCCACGCAAGCCACCGCACAGGCCGCAGAGCAAAACCCCAAAGCCTGGGCATTGGGTCAAATCGATGCCGCTTATGCAGCCAGCCAGCGCGCGCCCAGCATCCCAGCTGACATCAATCGCTTCAATGACCCCATAGCCACCATTGCGCAAGACTTTAAAGCCGAGCGTGAAGCGCGCAAAAACATCAAAGAACAGGCCAGCCAGCCCAAGCCCGGGGTGGTGATGGCCAACAACGCCGCAGAGCCTACCGGTTTTAGCCGCGACATGACACAAACCGCTGCCGCCTGGCGCCTGATGTCTTGCAGCGACCCGACGCTAGAAAACCCGCTGCTGGCCCGCATGACCGAGTTCTGGTTTAACCACCTCAACGTGTACGTTGGCAAAGGCCCGGTGCGGCCCTTTGTGGGGCACTACGTTGTCAATGTGATTCGTGCCAACGCACTGGGCAAGTTTGAAGATCTGCTGCTGGCCAGCGCACGCCACCCGGCGATGCTGTTTTATTTAGACCAGGCGCAAAGCAATGTGCGGGGATTGAATGAAAACTACGCACGCGAGTTGATGGAGCTGCACACGCTGGGCGTGGATGCGGGCTACACACAAAACGACGTGCGTGAACTGGCCCGCATTCTGACGGGCTGGACAGTTGGTTTGCAGCAAGGCGAAGGCTTCAGGTTTGCTGAGCGGCTGCATGACACAGGCAGCAAAACTTTGCTTGGCCGCACATTTAACGACGGCGGCATGCGTGAAGGTGAAGACGCCATCCGCATGCTGGCCCGCCACCCGGCCACTGCCAAGCGCATTGCCAAACGACTGGCGACCACCTTCGTGTCAGACAAGCCGCCGCAAGCACTGGTTGACCAACTGGCCGCCACTTTTACCCGCACGCAAGGCGACATTCGCTCGGTGATGCGCACGCTGGTCGAATCGCCCGAATTTTGGCGGGCAGACAACACCCTGTTTAAAACCCCGCTGGACTTTGCCTGTTCAGCCCTGACCGCCGGTGGTGGTGCCAAAGAGCGGCGTGAGATTCAATTGACACTGGGCTTTTTGGCCCAGGCGGGCCAACCGCTGCATGGCTGGCAAACACCTGATGGCTACAAAACCGATGCAGCTACCTGGCTGGCCCCTGAAGCCCTGACACGCCGCGCCGACTACGCCATGACGTTGGGTAACCGCATCAATGAGCCAACGTATTTGCAACCGTTTTTAAGCGCCACCAGCCGCGAACGCATAGCGCGCGAACAGCCCGCCACACGCACGGGATTGACGTTGGCCAGCCCTGACTTCATGAATAAATAGAACTGGAGACATTCCATGAACGCACCACAACTTTCACGCCGTCAATTGCTGCTGGCATCCGGCTTGTCACTGGCGGGTAGCACCTCTAGGGTATGGGCACAAGCAGCACCACAAGGCAACAAGGGCACCGGCCGCCTGGTGGTCGTTTTGCTGCGCGGTGCCTGCGACGGCCTGTCAGCTTTTGTGCCGTATGCCGATGCAGACTACTACGCCAGCCGCCCGAACATTGCAGTGGCCGCGCCAGACGGCACAACCAAGACCGCGCTCAAACTCGACAACACCTTTGCGCTGCACCCTGCACTTGCACCCGTGCTGCCACTGTGGCAACAAGGCGTGCTCAGCTTTGTGCCCAGTGCAGGCTTGCCAGCACCGAACCGCTCACACTTTGCTGCGCAGTACGAGATGGAAATCGGCCAGAACGGTAAAACCAGCGCAGCCCCTGGCTGGTTGAACAAGGCGGCTGACAACAACAGCAAAACCACCACCTCGGCTATAGGCGTTGGCGAGGCCAACCCAGCGATATTGGCGGGTGACGCGCAGGTCAAACTTATCCCACGTGGCCAGGCTGCAGAGCGCACCGGTGTGCTGGCCAATGACAAAACCAGGCAAGCCCTGATGGACCTGTATGCAGGCAATGACAAGGTCGCACAAGCCTTCCGGCAAGGTGCAGACAGCCGCATGCAAAGCGCGCAAGAACTCAGCACGGAGAAAACAGGCATGGACACCCGCCGCGACAACGCCATACGCGGACTGGACAAAGATGGCACACCTGCTACGGCCCAGGCCCAAAACGCCCAAATGCTGGCCGCCAGCAACGGCGCATCAGACCCGGTTGGTTTGCAACTGGACGCGCAGCACCTGGGCACGTTGATGCGCAATGATCGCAATTTGCGCATTGGTTTTTTATCTGCAGGCGGCTGGGACACGCATGCCAACCAGGGCAACGCCACTGGCCAGTTGGCCAACAACCTGGGCAATCTGGGGCGCGGTATTGCCCAACTGCGACAAGACTTCTCAGAGCCCGGTGACGTGGTGGTGGCGATGAGCGAGTTTGGCCGCACAGCATTGGAGAACGGCACACGCGGCACCGACCATGGCTACGGCAACGCCATGTGGCTGGTGGGCAACCGTGTGAATGGCGGGCGATGGCACGGTCAGTGGACAGGACTGGCACGCGGCAACCTTAATGAAGCACGCGACTTGCCCGCTCACCACGACTACCGTGCGGTGCTCGCGCAAGTCATGCGCAGCACTTTTGCCATGCAAGACTCGGCGCTGGCAAGTGTGTTGCCCAACACCAAATGGGACACACGGCTAGACAGTTTGATGCGCCGGACTTGACACACAGTTCACAAAATTAAAAAAGTAAAGACCCCGTAAAGCGTTCAACCACTTTGAAAGGCACGCGTTACATGAACAGGCAGCAAATTTTTTGTTGCCATAAAACCCCAGGAGCACATCATGACCTCATCCTTTAAAACCCTCATTTCCAGCACGGTTCTGGTGTTGGCCAGTGGTATCGCTTTCAGCGCTTTGGCCCAAGCACCTGCTGCACCCGCCACGCCAGCCGCCCCGGCACAGGGCGCGCGCACCCCAGGCAAAGGCCTGAAAGCACTGGACACCAACAACGACAAATTGCTGTCACGCGATGAAGTCAAAAGCCGCCCTATGCTGACCAAAAACTTTGACGCGATTGACACCAACAAAGATGGTCAGTTGTCACGCGATGAAATGAAGGCCTACCGCAAGGCCCACAAAGGCAAAGGCGACACCAAAAAACCAGCATAAGTCCTGGTCTGCGTTCAAAAAAAAGGGCCGCTCAATGAGCGGCCCTTTTTTTGTAGGGACGATTGACACAAGGACCAGCAAATCAGCTTCTTCAAGAGGTCGTGCCCAGGATATCTTTTAAGGCGGCTTCATAAAAAGTTGT
>Ga0123339_10002372_pt1 | contig 12741 bp, 11 predicted proteins | sample lystaG_FD_89956 | JGI IMG/M metagenome (GOLD analysis project Ga0123339, IMG submission 89956) | Glacier valley bacterial and archeal communities from Borup Fiord, Nunavut, Canada, to study Microbial Dark Matter (Phase II) -... | ecosystem: Environmental > Aquatic > Freshwater > Ice > Glacier ... | reverse complement strand
GACACCCTGCTGGTTGCGGTGGGCGGCGGCGGGCTGATCGGCGGCCTCGCGGCCTGGTACGGCGGCCGGGTGCGCGTGGTGGCGGTGGAGCCGGAGGGCGCGCCGACGCTGCACACGGCGTTCGCCGCCGGGCACCCGGCGGACGCCCCGGCCGGCAGCGTGGCGGCGGACAGCCTGGCGCCTCGCCAGGTCGGCGCGCTGATGTTCGGGATCGCCCGGCGGTTCGTGGCGCCGGAGGTGGTGCTGGTCACGGACGACGACATCCGCGCGGCGCAGGCGTCGCTGTGGTCCGTGCTGCGGGTAGTGGCGGAACCCGGGGGTGCCGCGGCGTTCGCCGCGCTTCTATCGGGGCGGTACCGGCCCGTATCGGGGGAGCGGGTGGGGGTACTGGTGTGCGGGGCGAATATGACGGGGGTGCGGTTTGGGGATTAGAAGCGTCCTGCGCGGGCAAAAGCCTGTTGGCCCTTCCTTCTGACTACCTCGCTATCCTGGAATATGTGGCTCGCGCCTGTCTGAGCTACCGGGACAGGTCCGGCAGTAACGCCATTCTCGTGGGTGGGGCCGCTACAGCCCTCTATACAGACGGTATGTTCCCATCAGCCGATTTTGACCTCGTGGCAGGGCGGGATCAAGACTTTGCAGACGCGATGATGCTTCATGGCTTTAAGCCCGAGGACAGGCCTGGCCATCTGCTCGTCGGCTTCTACCATCCCGACTTCCCCGGCTATGGCGTCCAGCAGGTGACTCCTCCGCTGTTCGACGGCCGATCTGATCTGGACCGCGTGGTTCGGCTTGCGGTCGTACCGTTTGGCGAGCTCGTGCTTCCATCGGTCGAGGACTTGATCGCCGACCGCTTGGCGCAGCATTCCGTGGCCTCCCCCACGGACAATTCCAGGCTTAACCAAGCCAAAGCCTTGTTCGCCTTGGCGCCATCCTGCGATAGGGACTACCTGCTCAGGCGGATCATTGAAGAAGGCGGCGACCCCAGCCTTATTGGGATTGGAGCCAGGGAAGGACAGGAACAGCCATGATGACGCTATCCGAGTTCTTAGCAGGTGTCCAAGCCCGCAAGGCGGCACTCGGCATCACGGATACTCCGGTGGAAACGGAAGCGATGCGTAACAAGGGTGGACGCCGCACACCGGAAAAGCGCGAACTGCTGCGCCGGGCGGAAGCGCGGGCGCGGGCTGCCGAAAAAACGCCGGTCAAGTCCTACTACTGACTGCCGCCGGTTACCTCGCACAAAGACTCCGCGCCGCGCCGTCTCAAACCCTACGCCCCCACGAACCGGTCCGTGAACGTCCCCGCCAAGTCCACCTTCGCCGCCGCAATCGCCGGGTCGAACCCCGCCAGCATCCGATGCACCGTCTGCGCCATCTCCATCGTCACCCGGCCGTCGTGCTCGAAGGCGTCCTTGTTGCGGACGAAGGCGTGCTCGCACACCTCCTTGCCCACCGCGCACATCCCGGCCTGCAACGCGCCCACCGCCGCATCCGGCGCGGCACCTTGCAGGAACACCGTCGCCTGCCGGATCGCCGCCGCCGCACCCCGCACCGCGGCCTCGTTCTTCGGAATCCACCCGGCATCCGCATACAGGCAGCCCGAGGCATACGGCCCGCCGAAGATCGCCTGCGTCCCCGCGCTGTCCCGCGCATCGGCCAGCAGCACGATGCCGCCCTTGTCCTCCAGGTCGCCGATAATCGGGTCGAACAGGCTGAGGGCATCAATGTCCCCCCGCTCGAACGCCGACATCGCCGTCTGAGTCGTGCCCACGCCGATGGCGCTGGCGTCCGTCGGCTTCAGCCCGGCCTTCACCAGCAACTGCATCGCGAACAGGTGCGTCGCCGACCCCGGCGCCGACACGCCGATCTTGCGGCCCTTCAGGTCCGCCACCGTCTTGATCTCCCCGGCCAGAGCCTTCCGCACCCCCAGCGCCAAGCCGCTGTTGCGCGCTTGCAGCACGAAGGCCTGCAGACGAGCGCCCTTCGCGGCCAGTTGGATCGTGTGCTCGTAGTAGCCGCACACCACGTCCGACGACCCGCCGAGCAGCGCCTGCATCGCCCGGGCGCCGCCGGGGAACTGGGCGACCTCCGCCTCGATCCCGTTCTTGGCGAACAGGTCCTGGCCCAGCGCGACAAAGAACGGCATGTAGCCATACAGCGCGATCCCGCCCCCGGCGAAGCGCACCTTGGTGCGGGCCTGAGCAATCGCGAAGCGGGGCAGGGCGGCGGCCGTGGCGGCCGTCAGGGCGGCGCGGCGGGTCAGCATGGGGTGAGTCCTCCTTGCGTGCCGGTCCCGGCTTGAGACGCCGGATACCTGCGTATTCATACAACGGACCGAATCCTGCCGGAACACTGTCGTCGCGCGCCGCTCGCAGCGTCGCAACACAAGACTTGCAGTCGAGATGGTCCAATTTCAGCCGCCCTGAATTGCCACGGCGCCGCGCGCCTCGCAATGACGGCGATGGGACTGTACGCCTTGCAACGGCGGCAGTAGGGCCGAACAGCAGCGACGATGGTGGGGTCGTGCCCTCGCACGTTTCGGCAGCGCGGTGTCGTTGCCCATCATAACGCCGACCCAAGCCTGCACGCGGCAACAGCAGCGTAGCGGCTGAAAGTCTCGCAAGAAAATAAACTGCTGAACCCGGCTACGTGTCCCGCGGCGTGTCCGCGCGGGGCTGCCATACCAGCAACCGCCCCTCCGCCAGGCTGACGCCCGCATCCAGCACCAGCGCGCACCCCGTCAGCACGACGATCCCCGCAAAGACGGTATCCACGTCGAACACCCCCTCCGCCTGCAGGATCAGGTAGCCAACCCCCCGCGCGCTGCCGAGGTACTCTGCAATCACCGCGCCCACGAAGGCCATGCCGACCGACACGTGCAGCGAGCTGAACACCCAGCTCAGCGCCGCCGGCAGGTAAACGTGGCGGACAAGCTGCTGCCGGGTCGCACCCAGCATCCGGGTCGCGTTCAGCACCGTCGGGCTGACCTCCCGCACGCCTTGCAGCACGTTGAAGAACACGATGAAGAACACGAGCGTGAAGCCCAGCGCCACCTTGCTCGCCATCCCCAGCCCGAACCACATCGCAAAGATCGGTGCCAGGATCACCCGCGGCATGGCGTTGGCCGCCTTGATGTAGGGGTCCAGCACCGCCTGAGTCCGCGGCGACAGCCCCAGCCACAGCCCCGCCAGCACCCCGGCAGTGGTGCCCGACGCGAACGCCATCAGGGTCTCGCTGATGGTGACGAACAAATGCGGCCAAATCTCGCCGCTGCCGAACCACGCGGCAACGACGGCGGCAATCCGCTCCGGCCGTCCAAAGAACAGCGGCGACAGCACGCCGGTGACGCTGCCAAGCTGCCATAGCGCAAGCAGCACGACGCCGATGCCAAGGCGGGCGGCGGTGATCATCGCGCGCGCAGCCCGGACAGGAACGGTTTCGGCCCCCTCTCCCTCCGGAAGAGGGTTGGGGTGAGGGGGTCTCGGCTGCGGCGCGGGGGACGGGCCGGGCCGGCGGCACACAGCCCTACCTCGGCGAGGACTGCGCCCGACGACCCCCTCACCCCAACCCTCTCCCGGAGGGAGAGGGAGCAGCAACCGCACTCCTGCACTGCAACAAACGCCATCACGCCGCCCGTCCGCTCTGATACGCCCGCAGCACCTCGTCCCGCAGCACCGCCCAAATCCGCTCCTGCAACTCCTGGAAGTGCGGGGTCAGCCGGATTTCCGCCACGTCGCGCGGGCGGGGCAGGTCTATTGGAAACTCCGCGATGGGCCGCGTCGCCGGGCCGGCGGACAGGACGACCACGCGGTCAGACAGGCTGATTGCCTCCTCCAGGTCGTGCGTGATGAACAGCACGGACTTGCGGCCTAAGGCTTGCTCCGCCGTCGTGCTGCCCTGCCACAGCGCCAGCAGCTCATTCTCCATCATCTGCCGGGTCTGCACGTCCAGCGCACTGAACGGCTCGTCCATCAGCAGGATCGGCGGGTCCAGCACCAGGGTCTGCGCCAGTTGCGCCCGCTTCCGCATGCCGCCGCTCATCTGGTGCGGATACTTGGCGCCGTGGCCGCGAAGCCCCACGCGGTCCAGCCACACATCGGCCGCCGCCCGCGCCTCCGCCCGGCCCTGCCCGGCAAACTCCGGCCCGGCCGCCACATTGTCCCGCGCGCTGCGCCACGGCATCAAGCTGTCCGCCTGGAACAAGTAGCCTGCCCGGCGGTTGATCCCCCGCAGCGGCGCCCCCAGCACCTCCACCACGCCGGACGTCGGCGCCAGCAGCCCGGCGGCCAAGTTCAGCAGCGTGCTCTTGCCGCAGCCAGTGGGGCCGACCACCGACAGGAACTCGCCCTCGGCAACGTGCAAGGTGGTGTCCGCGACCGCAGTGTAGGCGTCCCCGCGCTTGCCGGGAAAGCTGACGGTCACGCCCGTAAACGACAACGCCGCCGTCATGCGCCATGCACCAAAGCAGTCCCCCCAAGCCCTTGCGCCGCATCATACGTCGTGCCGGGCCGGGGGGGAACCTGGGAGAGGCTTGCCGCCCTCTTGCTTGTATCGTCCGCCCGCCTCCCTGGTGCGGGCGTTCCGTTCGCGGGCTGCCTGCCCGCGGCGGTTGGGAGCGCCTAGTCCGACCAGGCCGGGTTGTGGCCATGCACCAGGCCGTCGTCGTAGCCTGCCGCTGCCGGGGCCTGCGCAACAGGCTGGGAGCTGGCCCAGCCGTGCCCGTGCACCAGCCCGTCGTCGAAGCCCGGCTCCTCCCGGTGCAACGCGGGCTACTGCGCGGAGGGCGTCATCTGCGCCGCCGGCTGCTGCTCCCTCTGCGGCACCATCGGCGCCACGTGGCCCTCGTCGTGGAACTGCTCGGTCTCCGTGCTGCCAGCCATCGCCGTCGTGCTGCTGCGCCCGCCGGACGCCGCCACCGCAACCGCATCGAACCAGCTCGTCCCGACCTCGCGCTGATGGCGCGTCGCCGTGTAGCCCTCGGCCTCGGACGCGAACTCCGCCTGTTGCAGCTCCGAGTACGCCGCCATGCCGCGCTCCTTGTAGCCCTTCGCCAGCTTGAACATGGACAGGTTCAGGCTGTGGAACCCGGCCAAGGTCACGAACTGGAACTTGTAGCCCATCGCGCCGATCCGCTGCTGGAAGGTCGCGATGTCCTCCGGCGACAGCTTCTTCTGCCAGTTGAAGCTTGGCGAGCAGTTGTAGGCCAGCATCTTGCCCGGGAACTCTGCGTGGATGGCGTCGGCGAAGCGCTGCGCCTCCTCCAGGTTCGGCTCGCTCGTCTCCCACCACAGCAGGTCGGCGTAGGGGGCAAAGGCCAGGCCGCGGGCGATGGCGTAGTCCACGCCGACGCCGGGCTTGATGCGGTGGAAGCCCTCGCCGGTGCGCTCGCCGGTCAGGAAGGGGCGGTCGCGCTCGTCCACGTCGGCGGTCAGCAACTGCGCGCTGTGCGCGTCGGTGCGGCACAGCAGGACGGTGCTGACGCCCTCCACGTCGGCCGCCAGCCGGGCGGCGTTGAGCGTCCGGATGTGCTGGCTGATCGGGATCAGCACCTTGCCGCCCAGGTGGCCGCACTTCTTCTCGCTGGCCAACTGGTCCTCGAAGTGGACGCCGGCCGCGCCCGCCGCGATCATGGCCCGCATCAGCTCGAAGGCGTTCAGCGCGCCGCCGAACCCGGCCTCGGCGTCGGCGATGATCGGCGCCATCCAGTAGGTGCCGCTGTCCCCCTCCATCTGCGCGATCTGGTCGCAGCGGCGCAGCGCGTTGTTGATGCGCGTGACCACCTGCGGCACCGAGTTCACGGCATACAGCGACTGGTCCGGATACATGTCGAGCGAGGTGTTGGCGTCCGCCGCCACCTGCCAGCCCGACAGGTAGATCGCCTTCAACCCGGCCTTCACCTGCTGCATCGCCTGGTTGCCGGTCAGCGCGCCCAAGGTGTTCACGTACGGCTCGGTCCTCAGCAGGTGCCACAGGCGCTGGGCGCCCATCTCGGCCAGGGTGTGCCGGATGCGGAAGCTGCCGGACAGGCGGGCCACGTCGGCATCGGTGTAGTCGCGGCGAATGCCCTGGAAGCGCTCGGGCTGGCCGCCCGCGGACATGCCGTCGGGCTGATAGGTGGGCTGGGCGTGCATGCTGGTATTCCTCATGGTCTGGTCTGACCGGTCAAATATTGACATTGCAGGTGCGAAGGGAAAGGGTGAAAACACCAGCCGAGCGGCAAGCAAGTTGTTGAATTGTTCAATCCCGCTGTAAATCAGTAAAGGTTGTAAATGGCTGCACCCCTAATCGGCCGCACCGTCCGCCGCCTGCGGCAGGAGCAAACGCTGACCCAGCAGGCCCTCGCGGCCCGGCTGGGCATCAGCGCCAGCTACCTGAACCTGATCGAGCACGAGCAGCGCGCCGTCACCGCCAGCCTGCTCATCAAGATGACCGAGGCCCTGCGCGTGGACCTCGCCGCCCTCTCCGGCAACCAGGAGCGTCAGTTGGAGGCCGGGCTGCGCGAGGTCTTCGCCGATCCCGTGCTGGACCAGGCGGTGCCGGACGCCGAGATCGAGGGCCTGGCCGCGTCCAGTCCCGCCGCCGGCCGCGCCGTGCTGGCCCTCTACCGCGCGCTGCGCGTGGCGCGGGAGGACTCCAGCGGCATCGCCCTGCCGTCCGGCCGGCGCCTGCTGCTGCCGCACGAGGAGACGCGCGACGCCTTCCACGACCGCTCCAACCACTTCCCCAGCATGGAGGCCGCGGCGGAACGCATCGGCGACGACCTGCCGCCGGAGCCGGCGGAACTGAACCACGCCATCGCCGAACGCCTCCGCCGCGCGCACGGCGTTACCGTGCGCGTCGGCCCCCTGGACGGCGCCCTGCGCCGCTACGACCCGGCAACGCGCGGCCTGACCCTGTCCGAAGGCCTGCCCCGGGAAAGCCGCGGCTTCCACATGGCCTTCCAACTCCTGCTGCTGGAAGCCCGGGATGCCGTTGAGGCGGAGGTCGCGGCCATCGCGCCCAGCACGCCGGAGGCCGGGGCGCTGATCCGGCTGGGCCTGCTGAACTACGCCGCCGCGGCGCTGCTGATGCGCTACGACCGGTTCCTCGCCGCCGCCGGGGCGGTGCGGCACGACGTGGACGCCCTCGCCGCCCGGTTCGGCGTCAGCTACGAGCAGGCGTGCCACCGCCTGTCTTCCTTGCAGCGCCCCGGCGCACGTGGGGTGCCGTTCTTCTTCCTGCGCGTGGACCCCGCTGGGAACGTCAGCAAGCGGTTCTCGGCCGCCGGGTTCCCGTTTGCGCGCTACGGCGGGTCGTGCCCGCGCTGGGTGGTCCATGCGGCATTCGCCTCGCCAGGGGCGCTGCAGGTGCAGGTGGCGCAGTTGCCGGACGGGGCGTCGTTCCTGTGCTTCGCCCGCTGCGTGGTGGGCCGTGCCGTCCGCTGGGGCGAGCCGCCGCCCACCCACGTGATCGCAATGGGGTGCGAGGTCGGCCACGCCGACGCGCTGGTCTATGCGGACGGCATCGCGCTAGATCGCGCGGCGGTGGGCATCGGCCTGTCCTGCCGCCTGTGCGACCGGGAGGGTTGCCGCAGCCGGGCCTTCCCGCCGCTGGAGCACCGGCTGGCCCTGGACCCGATGCTGGCGGCGGACAGCCCCTACCGGTTCGTGCCGAAGGGATGACAAGGGGGCGCGTGTCCGCAGCGCGGCATTCCGCCGGGTGGAGCAGTCCCATGCGACGGCCCGGTCAGCCCATTCGACGCCTGACCCTATCGCGGCGGGGCTGGTATGCCAGGGTTGAAGCCCGATAGGTCCCAACATACGTGCGGACCGACAGCGGAGGACCGCACCGTGCAGCATCTCCCCACCCTGCCTGCGCCTTCCACGGCCTTCCGCCTGCACGTCGCGCCCGGGCACGCCACGGCCCATGCGGGGTGGCTGCAGGCACGGTCTGCAGCTTTGGCGGCTCTGGACGCGGGCAAGGCCGCAGTGCTGCTCGGGCCGCCCGGCAGCGGCAAGAGCCTGCTGCTGCAAGACCTGGCCGTCGCGTTGCGCCGGCATCACGACGTGACCTGCCTGCCGCGCGGCGACCTGGTGCACGGCGCGCCCGCGTCAGGCATCCTGCTGGTGGACGAGGCCGACGGTTTGGAAGCGGATGTGCTGGCATCCTTGCGCGACGGGCCACAACCGTTTGTGCTTGCGGCGCTGCCGGGTTTCGAGACGCGCCTGGCCGGTCCGGGCCGGACCGTGGTGCCGGTGCCGATGGTGCCGCTCGCGCCCGTGGACGTAGCGTGGCTGGTGACGGACCGGCTGGACGCGGCGGGGCAGCCACGCGGCTCAGTGGAGCCGGATGCCGTGCTGGCCCTGGCGCGGCTATCCGGCGGTGTGCCGCGCCTGGTGCTGGTGCTCGCAGGGTCGGCGAGCTTCCTGGCACAGTGCGACGGCAGCCCGGCGGTGAGCAGCCACCATGTGGAGGAAGCGGCTGCGTTGCGGGCCGAGCTGGATGCGGAGCCGGTGCGAGTTCCGGAGCCGCTGTCCGAGCCTGCCCCAGGGTCGGCCTCCGTGCCGATCCTCGCATCTCTTGCCGCGCCGCCCTCCGCGCCGGTCCCGGTACCAATTGCCGCGCCGGCCTCCGTACCGGGTCTTGCATCAATCGCTGCGCCGGCCTCCGCGCCAGCATCTGCACCAATGGCCGTGCCGGTAGGCACACCCGTTCCAGGGGCCAGGCCGAGGCGCCGGGGCCTGGTCGGGGGCACGTTGTTGGCCGGACTTGGCCTCGTGCTCGCGGGCGGCTGGGCGTTGCACGCGCAGACTGGCCCGGTGCCGGATGGTCCACGCGTCGCCGATGTTGCCGAACTGCCCGCTGCCGAGTTGCCTGCGGCCGAATTGCCTGCGGCTCCGGACGCGCCGGCCCCGTCCCAACCCGATCCGGCGCCGGCCGGTCCAGGTGTCCAGGCAGGCACCCAGGCAGGCGCCCAGCCCGCCAAGGCAGCGCCCGCTCCCGCGCTGCCTGCCGCCGGGGTGGTTCTGTTCCAAGGCCCGATCTTCAACGAAACCATGAACCAGGCCGGGCACTTGACGTTGTTGCTGCGCCCGCAGGATGCACCGGGAACAGTGACGGCGCGTTTTTCCGCATCGGCTGGGCTATCCGGCTCCGGTGAGTTGTCGGGACGGCTGTCAGGCGGGCGTTTGGACCTGTCGGGGCAGCTCATGATGGGCCGGAACCCGTACCTGTGTGACCTCAGCGGCGCTCTCGCCAATGGGCGCCTAACCGGCACGGCGAGCTTTGTCCGCCGCGGCAGCACTGGCGGCGCGGCGCACAGCCGGTTCAGCCTGACCCGCAGTTGAACGGTTCCGCGCGGCGGCGCGTTACGGCGGCACCACCGCAGCGTTAGGGCCGCCGCCAGCAGGACCGTTCAGCGCGGCCGCGGCCAGCAAGGGGCCAAGCAGCAGCATCAAGGTGCCCAGGCTGACCAGCAGCACCAGCAGCGCGGCCCGCCAGCCGCCCAGCCCCAGCCCGTGCCGCGCCACCAGCCAATGCAGCCACAGGGCATAGAACCCGGTGCCATAGGCAAAGACTGGACTGGCCATCACAGCCGCAGGCGTCGCCCCTGTCACGGCGCCCAGCACTGCCAGCAGCACGAGCGTGACGGCCAGCACCGCCCACTGGCACCAGTTGAAAGCCGTGGCGTAGCGCAGCCAGCCGCTATCCCGTCTCCACCGCCGCGCCAGCGCGTGGGACAGCACCGGGGGCGCAAGCTGCGACGTGGCCGCCAACAGCGCGAGGGCCGACGCCTGCGTGACCCACCCGCCGAACAGCAGCAGCGCGGCGCCCGCCAGCGGCACGGCGAGCAGCGGCGCAAGGCTGGCCAGAAACCCCTCCGGCGTGTCCCGGAACAGTCCCAGGCCTTCCGCGCGGCCTCGGGCGAGAAGCAGCGTGCCGCGCAGGGGCGAGGAGGGCGGCGGCGTCCCGGTGGTCATAAGACCAACCCACCGCGGGTGTGCCGGATCGGAAGTTCGTCGGCCCTCGCCGGCGGGCTTCTGACCAGTCGGCACGCTGGAAACAAATGGGAAAGTGCCCTGAAGCGGAAATTTGCCACCCCGACGAACTTGGGGTTTGGGACACTAGCTGCCAGGCCACCTGATTGCCCAACGCAGCCTCGGCGCGCGCGGCAGTCCCGACGTGGCCAGCGCCGTACAGGTGGTCGTGGATCGCCCAGCCCCGAGGACGGCCCCGAACGATGGGAAGACGTTGGGTTTAGGGCGCCGCGGGCAACTTCGCGCATCGTCACAGGAACACCGCGAGCACGGCGCGGTACACGTCCGCCAACGCCCGCAACTCGGCCACGCCAACCCGTTCGTCCACCTGGTGCATCGTCGCGCCCACCAAGCCAAACTCGGCGACGGGGCAGTGGCGGGCGATGAACCGGGCGTCCGAGGTGCCGCCGCCGGTGTCCAGCCGGGGCGTGCGGCCGGTGGCGGCAGCAATGGCGTCCCGCAGCCGCTGCACCGCGGGGCCGGGCGCGGTCAGGAAAGCCTCGCCGCTGGTCGCCACGTCCAAGTCGAACCGCGGCGCGTGTTGCGCGATGGCGGCGCGCAGCCACGCGTCCAGCCCGGCGCCGGTGTGGCGGTCGTTGAACCGGATGTTCAGCCGCGCCCGCGCCGCACCGGGGATCACGTTGGTGGCAGGGTTGCCCACGTCCACGCTGGTAATTTGCAAGCTGGACGGCTCGAACCACTCCGTCCCTGCGTCCAGCGGCACGGCGGTCAGGGCGGCCAGGACGCGCACCAGGCGATGCACGGGATTGTCGGCCCGCCCGGGATAGGCGGCATGGCCTGCGGTGCCGTGTACGGTCAGGGCCGCGTTCAGGCTGCCGCGGCGGCCGATCTTGACCACCTCGCCCAAGGTGGACGGGTTGGTCGGCTCCCCCACCAGGCAGAAGTCCGGCACGTGGCCGTGCGCCGCCATCCACTCCAGCACGCGCACGGTGCCGTCGGTGGCCGGCCCCTCCTCGTCCCCGGTGATGAGCAGGCTGACCGACCCCGCGCCCGTCCAGTCCACAGCGGCGGCGGCGAAGGCGGCGACGGCGCCCTTCATGTCGCAAGCGCCGCGGCCATACAGCACGCCGTCTCGGACCTCCCCACCGAACGGGTCGGCAGTCCAAGCGACATCACCCGCCGGCACCACGTCGGTATGCCCGGCGAAGCACAGATGCGGCCCGGCCGTGCCCCGGCGCGCGAACAGGTTGGGCGTCGTGCCGAACGGCAACCGGGCGACGGTGAAGCCAGCCCCCTCCAACACCGCCGCCAGCACGCCCTGAGCGCCATCATCCGCAGGCGTCACGGACCGGCAGCGGATCAGCGCCTGCGCCAGCGGCAAAGGGTCGGTGGTCACGGCAGGCCGGCGATGACTCCCTCTCCCTCCGGGAGAGGGTTGGGGTGAGGGAAGCCGCACAGCGCCGTCCTAGCCAAACTGGACGCTGGTTCTTGTGCAATCGCCGACCATTGTGCTTGCAGCTTTCCCCTCACCCCAACCGTAAACCGCTTTACGGTTCGACCCCGGAGGGAGAGGGAGCGGCGAGCACCTTGCCTCGGTGGAAGCATCAATCCCGCAGCAAGTCGTTGATGCTGGTTTTGGCGCGGGTCTGCTCGTCCACGCGCTTGACGATCACGGCGCAATACAGCGCGGGGCCAGGGCTGCCATCCGGCAAGGGCCGGCCCGGCAAGGTGCCCGGCACGATCACGGAATAGGGCGGCACGCGGCCCACGAAAATCTCGCCGGTCGCGCGGTCCACGATCTTGGTGCTGGCGCTGATGAAGACGCCCATGGACAGCACGCTGCCGCGGCCGACCACCACGCCCTCCACGACTTCGGACCGCGCGCCGATGAAGCAGTCGTCCTCGATGATGGTGGGATTGGCCTGCAAGGGTTCCAGCACGCCGCCCAGGCCGACGCCGCCGGACAAGTGGCAGTTGCGCCCGACCTGCGCGCAGCTCCCGACCGTGACCCAGGTGTCTATCATCGTGCCCCGGTCCACGTAGGCGCCGACGTTGACGAAGGACGGCATCAGGATCACGCCCGGCGCGATGTAGGCGCTGTGCCGCACGATGGAGCCGGGGACGGCACGGAACCCGGCGGCGCCAAACTGGTTCTCGCCCCAGCCCTCGGTCTTCAGGCGCACCTTGTCGAAGGCGGGTGCGCCGGTGCCGGGCATGGGCTGGCTGTCGTTCAGGCGGAAGGACAGCAGGACGGCCTTTTTCAGCCAGTCGTTGACCCGCCACCCCTCGGGGCCGGGTTCGGCGACGCGCATGGCGCCGATGTCCAGCAGGTTCAGCGCCGCCTCCACCGCGGCGCGCTCCGCCCCGCCGGTCGTGGCGGACAGCGTGGTACGGACCTCCCAGAGCTGCTCGATGCTGCGTTGGAGCGGATGGGACATGGTGCGGCGGTTCCGGTTCGCAGGGACAGGGCAGGGACGGGACAGGGCAGGGACGGGGCAGGGACGGGGCAGGGTAGACGACAGGGCAGGCCCTGGGCAGGGCGGCGGACCATGCGGAAACGGCCTAGCCGTGTCAACGCAGGCGGCAGCGTCTGCTGCTCGGGCCAATCAGCCCGCTAACAGAGTTTTCACCCGCTGCGTCCCATCCTTGCCCTATGAGCACCGAAGCGACGGACGGCAACGGCAACAATGGCGCGCAGGGCGACGGGCTGCACCAGGCGCTGCTGGACAGCCGCCAGCGGTGGCGGGAGTTGTGCGCCCTTG